>Ga0164294_10000249_pt1 | contig 50501 bp, 49 predicted proteins | sample GEODES005metaG_FD_111479 | JGI IMG/M metagenome (GOLD analysis project Ga0164294, IMG submission 111479) | Oligotrophic lake water microbial communities from Sparkling Lake, Wisconsin, USA - GEODES005 metaG | ecosystem: Environmental > Aquatic > Freshwater > Lake | place: USA: Sparkling Lake... | reverse complement strand
TCCGAGCGCTTCCAGCGCCTCGCCTGGCGCACGCCGCTCCACAATATGCGCCTGAGGGGCCGGCATCCGCTCAAGCTGATCGCCGTCGGCGAGGACCCGTTCTTCGGCGACGTCGAGCGCGGCAATGCGCTGCTCGACGGCTATGTGCTGTTCCGCGGCGAGCAGCGCTCGATCGCAAGCCTCGACTTTACCCGGCCCGACTGGTCGGCGACGATGGGGGAATATCTCCACGGTTTCGGCTGGCTGCGCGACCTGTCGAGCGTCACCACGCGCGTCACCGCCGCGCCGATCGCCGAGGGGCTGATGCAGCGTTGGCTGGCCGTGCATGGCGACAAGGTATCCGATCCCGCCTGGCGGGCCGATCTGGTCGGCCGGCGCATCCTCGCCTGGACCGCGCATGCGCCGCTGATCCTCTCAGCCAACGACCTGGTCTATCGCTCGTCGGTGCTCCACGCGCTGGCCAAGGGCGCGCGCCATCTCGATCGCGCCGCCGATCGCGTGCTGCTCGGCACCCCGCGCATCGCCGCCTGGTGCGGCGTGCTGGTCGCCGGGCTGATGATCCCGGGCGGCGATCCGCGCCGCTCCTTCGGCGAGACGGGCCTGCGCCGTGCGCTCGAACAGTCGATGTTCGAGGATGGCGGCACCGTCGGCCGCTCGCCCTGGGGCCAGCTCGACGCCGTCCAGCTGCTGACGATCCTGTCCAACGCCTATGAATCGCGCCGGCTCGAGCCGCCCGCCATCGTTTCCTCCGCGCTCAACCGCATGGTCACGGCCTTGCTCGGCGTCTGCCATGGCGACAAGGGGCTGGGCAGCTGGCAGGGATCGGCACCGGTGCCGGGCGCGGTGATCGAGCAGGTGATCGAGGCGACCGGGGTGCGCACCCGCCCGCTCAAACAGGCGCGCGAATGGGGCTATCAGCGGCTGAATGCCGGCGGCACCGTGCTGATCGTCGATGCAGCACCCCCGCCGCTGGCCCGTCTCGCCGCCGGCGGCTGCGCCTCGACGCTGGCTTTCGAGCTTTCCGACGGACCGCACCGGATCGTGGTCAATTGCGGCGGCTCGGCGATGGCGAACGCGTCGCTCCCCGCGGCGCTCACCGAGGGCCTGCGCACCACTGCGGCGCACTCCACCCTGGTGCTGGCCGACAGCAATTCGACGGCGATCCATCCCGACGGCTCGCTCGGCCGCGGCGTGGTCGAAGTCGAGCTGGCGCGCACCGAGAGCGAGAATGGCAGCCGGATCGAGGCGAGCCATGACGGCTATGTCCGCCGGCTGGGCTTCCTCCATCGCCGCCTGATCGCGCTGGGCGGCGACGGGCGTGATGTGCGCGGCGAGGACATGCTGCTCCCTGCCGACAAGAAGAAGCGCAAGGCCAGCACGCCCTTCGCGATCCGCTTCCATCTGGCGCCCCAGGTCGAGATTTCGCCCACTGCCGATGGCCAGGCGGCGATCCTGCGCCTGCCGAGCGGCCATCTCTGGCAGTTCCGTTGCAAGGGCGGTGCGCTGGCGTTCGAGGATTCGATCTGGATCGACGGCACCGGCAAGCCGGTGCCGACCCGCCAGCTCGTCATCACCGGGGAGTCGCTTGCCGGCGGCGCCAATGTGAGCTGGCTGTTCCACCGCGCGAAGTGATTATCCTCCCGCGCAGGGGAGATAAGGGTTGCCAGCGGCCCCTCGATCCGTAGAGGGGCATGCCGCATGGACCAGGTGAAAATCCGCCGCGCGCTGCTCTCCGTCTCCGACAAGACCGGCATCGTCGAACTCGCAACCGCGCTTGCGGCACAGGGGGTGGAGCTCGTCTCGACCGGTGGCACCGCCACTGCGCTCCGCAATGCCGGGCTCGATGTTCGCGACATCTCCGACCTCACGGGCTTTCCCGAGATGATGGATGGCCGGGTCAAGACGCTGCACCCCAAGGTCCATGGCGGCCTGCTCGCGATCCGCGGCAACGAGGATCACGAAGCCTCGATGGCCGATCACGAAATCGCACCGATCGATCTGGTCGTCGTCAACCTCTATCCCTTCGCCGAGACCGTGGCGCGCGGCGCCAGCCGCGACACGATCATCGAGAATATCGACATTGGCGGCCCCTCGATGGTTCGTTCGGCCGCGAAGAACCATGAGAGCGTCGCGATCCTCACCGATCCGGCCGATTATGCGCTGGTCAGCGAAGGCAGCACGACGCTGGCGCAGCGTCGCAAGTTCGCCGCCAAGGCCTATGCCGCCACCGCCGCTTATGACGCGATGATCGCCAGCTGGTTCGGCATGGTCGATCAGGGCGAGGCCTTCCCCGAGACGATCCACCTCGCGCTCAAGCGCGGTTCGGAGCTGCGCTACGGCGAGAACCCGCACCAGAAGGCGGCCTTCTATACCCATGGCGGCCCGCACGCGCAGGGCATCGGCCAGGCCCGCCAGGTGCAGGGCAAGGAGCTGAGCTACAACAACTATAACGACGCCGATGCGGCGCTCGAGCTGATCAGCGAGTTCCGCGACGGTCCGCCGAGCGTGGTGATCGTCAAGCACGCCAATCCCTGCGGTGTGGCGAGCGCCGAGACGCTGGCCGAGGCCTATGCCGCAGCCTTTGCCTGCGACACGGTCTCGGCATTTGGCGGCATCATCGCGGTTAACCGCCCGCTCGATCGCGCCACCGCCGAGCAGATCACGTCGATCTTCACCGAAGTCGTGGTCGCACCCGGCGCCGACGAGGAAGCGCTTGCGCTGTTCGCCGCCAAGAAGAACCTGCGCCTGCTGCTCACCGACGCGCTGCCCGATCCGGCGCGCGGCGGAATGATGGCCAAGTCGGTCACTGGCGGCTGGCTGGTCCAGAGCCGCGACAATGGCATCATCGGTCCGTCCGAGCTCAAGGTGGTGACCAAGCGTCAGCCCACCGATCGCGAGCTGGCCGACTGCCTGTTCGCCTGGACGGTGGCCAAGCACGTCAAGTCGAACGCGATCGTCTATGCCAAGGACGGCGCGACCGCCGGCGTCGGCGCGGGCCAGATGAACCGTCTGGAAAGCGCGCGGATCGCCGCGTGGAAGGCGAAGGACGCCGCCGACAAGGCCGGCTGGGCCGAGCCCCGCACGCTGGGTTCGGCGGTCGCCTCGGACGCCTTCTTCCCGTTCGCCGACGGGCTTCTGGCGGCAGTCGAGGCGGGTGCCACTGCGGTGATCCAGCCGGGCGGCTCGATCCGGGACGACGAAGTCATCGCGGCTGCCGATGCGGCGGGCCTGGCGATGGTCTTCACCGGCATGCGCCACTTCCGGCACTGAGTATTAACCGTCCTCCCGGCGAAAGCCGGGATCTCGTGCGGCTCTTTGCCCGCCATCGCCTGAGATCCCGGCTTTCGCCGGGAGGACGCTGTTTTCAGATCTTCTCTTCGGTCGGCAGCGTCGCTTCGTCGGCCTTGGGCATCTTGCGGAACAGCGCCTTGTCCTCGGGGCCGAAGCCGAACTTGATGATCACGAACAGGTAGGTGATCAGGATCGCCGGCATGCCGAAGCTCAGCTCGGCCCATTCGGCGCTCTTGGGGAGCGAGGTGAACGCGCCCCCGACCAAGCTGGCGATCGCGATCGCCGCAAAGAAGCTCGGCCGGATCGAGACGACCGGCGCGCCGGTCAGCTTGTAGAGCAGGATCGCCTTGGCGGCGGATCCGATGGTCAGCGATACCGCGAGCGCCAGTGCCGGGCCGGCGGCCTGGACCGGCTCGGACCAGCCCTGTTCGCGCGCGATGAACACGAACAGGAAGCTCAGCACGATCTGGAGCATCAGCACGCAGATCGAGACACTGAGGTTCTTGAGCCGGGCGATATAGACCAGCCCGGTCTCGCAGACCGCGCCGGTGGAGGCGAGCACTTCGGCAGTGAGCAGGATGCACAGCGCGCCGGCGCCGATCACGAACTCCTTGCCGATCAGACCCATCACGCCCTCGGCGGGGATCGAGAACATCACCGCCAGCGCCGCCTGGGCGCTCGTCACCCAGAAGCCGACCTGGCGCACCTGCTTGGCGACCGCGGGACGGTCATCCTCGGCCAGCGCCTTGGTGACGACCGGGCCCAGGATCGGATCGAAGCTCGACTTGAGCCGCTGCGGCACCGAGGCGACCTGCTGCGCCATGTAATAGATGCCGACCACGGCCGGGCTGAACAGCAGCGCCAGGATGAAGCGATCGACATTGCGCGTCGCCCATTCGATCGCGTCGGCGCCGGCGAGCGGGGCATTGGCGCGGGCCAGCGCCCAGATCGCGCTGGGCCGTGGCCGCCAGCCATGCGGCAGGCCATAGTCCTTGACGAAGGGCACCAGCGAAGCCGCCAGCGCCGCGATCATCGACAAGGCATAGGCGAAGAGCAGGCCGTCGCGCGCGGAAACATAGGCGAAGCCCCAGGCGGCGATGCTGATCGTCCAGGGCTCGATGATCGCCCGCGCCGTCACTGCCGCGCCGATATTGTGGCGATAGGCGCAGGCGGAAAGCGCGACGTCGGACAATGCCGGGCACAGCACCACCAGTGCGAGCAGTGCGTCGAGGCCGGTCACCGGGCTGTTGGGGAACATCGCCTGGGGGAAGGCGACCAATATGCCGCTGGCGACCAGCGAGGCGATCAGCGCCACCACCATTGCATCCCAGACGACATGCGCGTGCGGCCGGTCGGTATTGGCCAGCGCCTGGGCGAGCCCGCGCTTGAGGCCGAGCGTTGCGAGCAGCGCCGCCACTTCGATCACCAGCACCGCGATCGCATAGCGGCCGACAATGTCCGGGCCATAGGCGCGGCCGGCGATGAACAGGAAGGGCAACCGCGCGACCAGCCGGATGATGAAGCCCAGCATGTTGGTCCGCCCGCCCTTGGCGAGGGCGTTGATATCCTCGCCGCTGGCTGGTGCGGTGCTGGCCTCGCTCAATGCGCTGCGCCCCAGCTCGGGCCCACGCCGATCTCGACGCCGAGCGGCACGGTGAGCTTCACCGCGGGCTCGGCCGCGGTCGCCATCACGCGCTGGATGATCGGCTTGGCGGCCTCGACATCGCCTTCGGGCAGCTCGAACACCAGTTCGTCATGCACCTGGAGCAGCATCTTGACGTTGTGCAGGCCTGCCTCGGCCAGTGCCGGGCCCATCCGCGCCATCGCGCGCTTGATGATGTCGGCGCTGGTGCCCTGGATCGGCGCGTTGATCGCCGCGCGCTCGCTGCCGGCGCGCTCGTTGGGGTTGGAGGCCTTGAGGCGCGGGAAGTGCGTCTTCCGCCCGAACAGCGTCGTCGTGTAGCCGCGCTCCTTCGCCAGGCTGAGCGTGTCGGCGATATAGCGGTTGATGCCCGGGAAGCGCTCGAAATAGCGGTTGATCATTGCCTGTGCCTCGTCTGGCGTCACGTCCAGCCGGCCGGCAAGGCCCCAGCGCGAGATGCCGTAGAGGATCGCGAAGTTGATCGTCTTGGCGCGGCCGCGGGTATCGCGGTTCACTTCGCCGAACAGCTCCATCGCCGTGCGGTTGTGGATGTCCTCGCCCTGCTCGAATGCGTCGCGCAGCGCCGGCACGTCGGCGATGTGCGCGGCGAGGCGCAGCTCGATCTGCGAATAGTCGGCTGAGAGGATCACATTGCCGGGTTCGGCCACGAACGCGTCCCGGATTTGTCGGCCGGTCTCGGTGCGGATCGGGATGTTCTGGAGATTGGGATCCGTCGAGCTCAGCCGCCCGGTCTGCGCGCCGGTCAGGCTGTAGCTGGTGTGGACGCGGCCCGTCTCCGGGTTGATCTGCGCCTGCAGCGCGTCGGTATAGGTGGACTTGAGCTTGGAGAGCTGGCGCCAGTCGAGCACCTTGAGCACCATCTCGCGGCCGGGCGAATCCTTGTCCGCCGCGATCCGCTCGAGCTCGTTGACGTCGGTCGAATAGACGCCCGACTTGCCCTTGCGCCCGCCCTTGATCCCCATCTTGTCGAACAGCACGTCGCCGAGTTGCTTGGGGCTGCCGATGGTGAACTTGAACCCGGCGATGCCGTGGATCTCTTCTTCCAGCGCGACGATCTGGTGCGCGAAGTCGGAGGACAGCCGGGCCAGCACGGCGGCATCGACCTTGATGCCTTCGCGCTCCATGCCGGCGATCACCTTGACCAGCGGCCGGTCGACCATCTCGTAGACGCGCGTCGAGCCTTCATAGGCCAGGCGCGGCTTGAACCGGCGCCACAGCCGCAGCGTCACGTCGGCATCCTCGGCGGCGTAGCGGGTGGCGGCCTTGAGATCGACCTGACCGAAGCCGAGCTGGTTCTTCCCCGTGCCGACCACGTCCTTGTAGGCGATGCACGAGTGCGACAGGTGCGTTGCCGCCAGCTCGTCCATGCCATGCCCGTGCAGGCCGGCATCGAGGTCGAAGCTCATCACGATCGTGTCGTCATAGGGCGTCACGTCGAGCCCGCAGCGGCCGAGCACGATCATGTCGTATTTGAGATTATGCCCGATCTTGAGGACCGCCGGGTCCTCGAACAGCGGTTTCAGCCGGGAAAGGGCCGCGTCGCAGTCGATCTGCTCCGGCTTCTCGGCGAACATGTCGGTGCCGCCATGGCCGAGCGGGATGTAGCAGGCCTTGTTGGGTGCCAGTGCCATCGACACGCCGACCAGCTCGGCGCGCGTGGCATCGACGCCGGTGGTCTCGGTGTCGATCGCGATCCAGCCCTGGTGCCGTGCCGCTGCGATCCACTGGTCGAGCGCCGCCAGGTCCACCACCGTCTCATAGCCGTCGTGGTTGCAGGGCGGGTCTTCCTCCAGCCCCGGCGTGTCGTGCGTCTCTACCGGCGCATCGGCGACGGCCGAAAGCCGGTTGAGCAGCGTGCGGAAGCCGTGATGCTCGAGGAAGGCGCGCAGCGGCGCGTCGGGGATGCCCTTGAGCTCGAAGGTCTCGAGCGGATCGGGCAGCGGCACGTCGCTCGCCAGCTGTACCAGCGTGTGCGACAGCCGCGCCATCTCGGCATGCTCGATCAGGTTGTCGCGCATCTTCGACGGCTTCATCGACGGTGCCGCTTCGAGCACGGCTTCGACCGTGCCGAATTCCTGGATCAGCTTGGCCGCGGTCTTGGGGCCGATGCCCTTCACGCCGGGGACGTTGTCGACGCTGTCGCCCATCAGCGCCAGCACTTCGCCGAGCTTCTCGGGCGGGACGCCGAACTTCTCGACCGTGTCCGCCGGGCCCAGCCGCCGGTTGTTCATCGTGTCGAGCATGTCGACCGACGGATCGGTCATCAGCTGCATCAGGTCCTTGTCGGAGCTGACGATCGTCACCTGCCAGCCCTGCGCCAGTGCCGCCTTGGTATAGCTCGCGATCAGGTCGTCGGCTTCCCAGCCGGCTTCCTCGATGCAGGGCAGCGAGAAGGCGCGGGTCGCGTCGCGGATCATCGGGAACTGCGGCACCAGGTCCTCGGGCGCCGGCGGGCGGTGCGCCTTGTACTGGTCGTACAGCGCGTTGCGGAAGGTGTGCTCGCTCTTGTCGAGCACCACCGCCATGTGAGTCGGGCCGTCGGCCTTGTTCAGCTCGTCGACCAGCTTCCACAACATGGTCGTATAGCCATAGACCGCGCCCACCGGCTCGCCATGCTTGTTGGTGAGCGGTGGCAGCCGGTGATAGGCGCGGAAGATATAGCCGGAGCCGTCGACGAGATAGAGATGAGGCATCGGGCCGGGGATAGCCGAGCCGGTGCGCCGAACAAAGCCCCGCTTTGCCTCACTGCGCGTCGTGGAAGATGATTCCGAGGACATGGCGCTGCCCGGTGCGCAGTTCGCTGACGCCATGACGCATGGTGACGCGGTAGTCGCCCCTGCTGCCGCGCACCGGACGCTGGTTGACCGCGAACACCACGGCGTCCCCCTGGGCGAGCGGTACCACCGTCGCGCGCGACTGCATGCGTGGGCGCTGCTCGGTCAGCACCAACTCGCCGCCGGTGAAGTCGCGCCCGGGCTCCGAAAGCAGCACCGCAAGCTGTAGCGGGAAGACATGCTCGCCATACAGGTCCTGGTGCAGGCAGTTATAGTCGCCCGGGCCATAACGGAGCAGCAGCGGGGTGGGGCGCACCTGCCCGGCCTGATGGCAACGGGTGAGGAAGTCGGCATGCGCCGGCGGAAAGCGGTGCTCGATGCCCATCCGGTGGTGCCAGATATTGGCGATCGCGGCGAGCGGCGGATAGAGCCCGGTGCGCAGCGTCGCGACGGTCTCGGGCAGCGGATAGGCGAAATAGCGATATTCGCCCCGGCCAAAGCCGTGCCGCGCCATCACGACCCGGCTGCGAAACCCGGCCTCGTCGTCATAGCGCGCCGCGGTCTCGGCGCATTGGGTGGGAGGGAGCAGCCCGGGCAGTACGGCCCAGCCCCGGGTGTCGAGCGATGCGGCGATCGCGGTCCAGTCGAAACGGTCAAGCATGAAGGCGGACTAGCGCCCCGCCATCGCCGACGCCTTCCGCCGCTTGCGCTCGAACTTACTTGCCGGAAGCGCCGGTGAACGCCTTCCACGCCGGATCGACATTGTCCTGCGTGGGCGTGCGGGTGAAGCTGCCATGGTTGGCGACGATCGCCTGCGCCACCTGCTGCATCAGCATCTGGCGCTCGCGGATCGGACGACGGGTATCGCCGATCATCACCGCCAGCGCATAGGACTTGCCGTCCGGCGCGGTGAGGATGCCGACATCGTTGAAGCCCGCGGTGCGCGCACCGAGGTCCTGGCCGGTACCGGTCTTGTGGCCATAGATCCAACCCGGCGGTACGGCGCCGTGCACGCGGGCGCGGCCGGTCTTGGCGCCGTCCATCGTGCGGAGCAGCCAGTCGGTCGAGGTCGGCGACAGCAGCTCGCCGCGCTTCAGCCGGGCCAGCGCGACCGAGATCGCCCCGGCGGCGGCGCCGTCGGGCGGATTCTTCACATAGGCCTCATAGGCGGCAAGGCGCACTTCCGGCGCCAGCCGCGAACGGGCGATCATGAAGCCGTTGCCCAGCGAATATTCGGGCTTCCACTCAAGGCCTGCGGTGCCGGCCTGGAGCAGCCGCTCGCCGGGGCCGAAGCGCACCCCGGCAATGCCCTTGCGCGCCAGGAAGGCGCGGATGGCGTCAGGCCCGCCGACCAGCCGCAGCAGCTTGTCGTTGCAGGTGTTGTCGCTCATCTGCATCGCGCGGCGCACGATCTCGCCCACGGTAGCGGTATAGCCCTGATCGCCCTTCACCAGCGCCGCGATCGGCTGGTGGAACAGCGTGAAATCGGCGCGCGTGATCGTGATCGGATCTTCGAGGCGGATCTTGCCCTGGTCGACCTGGTCGAGGACCGTCATCGTCACCCAGAGCTTCGAGACGCTCTGCTGCGGCATCGGCCGCGCGGCGTCGTTCGACGTGACGATCCAGCCATCCTGCACGCTGGTCACCGCCACGCCGACCAGACCGTCGAAATTGCGGGTGATGCCGTCGATCGCGCTCACCAGGCCCTGCGGGGCGGCAGCGCTCGGCTTCCATACGGGTGTGGCCTTGGCGTCGCTGTTCCAGGGGAAGGCCAGGCTCACGCCGGCCGGCAGATAGGTCGCGATCGAGGGGTCGCCATGCACGGTGCAGCCGACCAGCAGCGCCGGGCCAAGGCCCGCTACCGTCAATGCCCGTTGAATTGTCGAGAAGTCCTCGAACTTAAACACTTTTATCGACCCCTTGCCCGTCCGCAGTCATGCGGCGGATGTGTGCGCCGGGAAAGTGCGCGTCATGTCGCATTGCGACGAATGACTCTTCTATAGCGGTGAAGCGTGAACGTCGCGAAAACAGATGCGCGCTTTTGCGGTGAAACGCAGCGTATCGGGGATCAGTTTCCCCGCGCTTCGAGCCAGGACTGGATCGTGGGCGCCTGAACGGGGCTGCAGCTGCCGGCGCGGCGCAGGACGCAGCCCGGCGCATCGGTGATGCCCGGTGCGGCGCAGCTCTCGAGCAGATAAGCGCGGGGAATCTCGCCCAGATGCATCTGCGAGGTGACTACCACGTCATAGCCGGGGGCGAAGCGCTCGGCCTCGATCGGCGTCGTCAGCACATGGATCGGCGTGGCGCGGCGATAGAGTGCATAGGAGCCTGCCACCGTGTCGCGCGGGCGGTAGAGTGCGAGCCCACAGGTCTTGCTTGGCCGCCCGGCCTTCTCCAGCGCTTCGGCAAGATCGGTTTCCATGATCCAGTTCGGCGCGAAATGTCCGCGCGCCAGCACCGCCGAAGCGCCGGCCCACACCGTGAGCGCGGCGATCGTTGCCAGTGCGAGCCGCTGGCGCGGCACCTTCCGCAGCAGGTCGGCGCTGCCGATCGCGGCCAGGATCACCACCAGTGCGCTGCTCGCCAGCACGAAGCGATATTCCTTGTGCGCGATCAGCGAATGGCAGGCGAGATGGACCAGCGCGATCCACAGCAGCACCGGGTGGCGCCTGGCCCCGATCCAGGCGAGCAGCAGGATCGGCACCAGCGCGAGATACCAGTACCAGGCCAGGAAGGTAAAATAGCCGGTGAGTGGCATCGTGCCATAAGCCTTGGCGCGGCCTTCCAGGATGTTGATCCGCGCCGCCTCGATCATCCAGCGGAAGGGCACCGCGCCCATGGCGAGATTGGCGAGCGCATCGACGGCCAGCGCGCCGCAGCCGCCCGCGAGCAGCGGCAGCCAGGCGCCGCGCCAGTCCTTCTTCGCGGTGAAGATCGCCAGCACCAGCAGGGCAGGGGCGTATTGGATGCGCACGACGAAGCAGAGCCCCATCAGCAGCCCGGCAATCGCGAACTGTCGCGGTCCCGGCCGGTTGCGCGCGACCAGCAGCCAGATCGCGCCCATCAGCAGCGCCAGCCCGATCGGCTCGGAAAGTGCGCGCGGGGCGAAATAGACCAGCTCGAACCAGGTTGCCGCAACGAAGCCGGCAAGCAGGCCGTGCAGCCGCGAGAGCCGGAGCCCCAGCGACACGGCGGCGCCGACGATCACCAGCGACGATGCCGCCAGCGTCAGCCGGACGAGCAACAGGTGCAGCGTGGTATCAGGCGAAAGCGCATGGCCCAGCCCCATCGGCAGCGCGAGCAGCTCGGGGATCAGCCAGCTCCGCAGCCCCGCGCGATAGTCCCAGGTCTGCACCCAGGGGCCGGCGACGAGGTGCCAGGCTGGCTCGAGATACTGCCAGATCTCATCGAACCAATTGACCATGAACGGCAGCGACGCGATGACGCGCAGCACCGCCGCCAGCAGGATGGCGCCCCAGAAGATCCGCCGAGGGCCGACGGCGTCGGTCAGGGCACCAGCACCGTGTCGATCGCTTGCGGAAGCGTCTCCGGATAGTCGAGATTATAGTGGAGGCCGCGGCTCTCCTTGCGGTGGAGCGCCGAGCGGACGATCAGGTCGGCGCTCTCCAGCAGGTTGCGCAGCTCGATCAGGTCGGGCGTCACGCGGAAATGGCCGTAATAGTCCGCCACTTCCTCGCGCAGCATCTTGATCCGATGCGCCGCGCGCTCGAGCCGCTTGGTGGTGCGGACGATGCCGACATAGTTCCACATGAAGCGGCGGATCTCGGTCCAGTTCTGCTTGATCACCACCTCCTCGTCGGAATCGGTGACGCGGCTCTCGTCCCACTGCCGGATTGCCGGGGGCGGGGCGAGCTCGCTCCAATGCGCGGTGATGTGGTTGGCCACCGCCTCGCCGAACACGAAGCATTCGAGCAGCGAGTTGGACGCCAGGCGATTGGCACCGTGCAGGCCCGACTGGCTGACTTCGCCCGCCGCATAGAGATTGGGCAGGTCGGTGCGTCCGTCGCGGTCGATCATGACGCCACCACAGGTGTAGTGCTGGGCGGGGACGACCGGGATCGGCTCCTTCGTCATGTCGATGTCGAGATCGAGCAGCCGGGCATGGATGGTCGGGAAGTGATGCTTCACGAACTCGGGGCCCATGTGGCTGATGTCGAGATGGACATAGTCGAGGCCGAGCCGCTTGATCTCATGGTCGATCGCGCGCGCCACGATGTCGCGCGGCGCCAGCTCGGCGCGCGGATCGAACTCGGGCATGAAGCGCTTGCCCGCTTCCTCGCCGGCGTCCGGGGGAAGGAGTAGCCGCCCGCCTTCGCCGCGCACCGCCTCGGTGATCAGGAAGTTCTTGACCTCGAGATTGTAGAGGCAGGTCGGGTGGAACTGCATCATCTCCATGTTCGAGATGCGGCAGCCCGCGCGCCACGCCATCGCGATGCCGTCGCCGGTCGCGCCGCGGGGCGCGGTCGAGAACAGATAGGTGCGTCCCGCGCCGCCCGTCGCCAATACGGTGGCGCGCGCGGTGAACAGCTCCACCCGGTTGGTCTGGCGGTTGAAGGCGTAGACGCCCCACACGTTTCCGGCGCCCGAATAGCGTTCCTCGTGGCGGCTGGTCGCCAGGTCGATCACCACCTGATCGGGCACGAGCGTGATGTTCGGATTGGCCTGCGCCGCCTTGAGCAGGGCGGTCTGCACCGCGAGGCCGGTGGCGTCGTCGACATGGACGATACGGCGATGGCTGTGCCCGCCTTCGCGGGTCAAATGGAGCGCGCCGCCCTCGGTGTTGAACGGCACGCCGATCTCGGCGAGGCGCGCGATCGCGGCGGGGGCGTTTTCGACCACCATCTCCACCGTCGCGCGGTCGTTGAGCCCGGCGCCGGCGATCATCGTGTCCTCGATATGGCTCTCGAACGTGTCGCCGGGCTCGAGCACCGCGGCGATGCCGCCCTGCGCCCAGGCGGTCGACCCTTCGGCGAAGCCGCCCTTGGCGAGCACGGTGACCTTGTAGTGCTGGGCGAGGTTCAGCGCCGCGGTCAGGCCCGCCGCGCCGGAGCCGATAACCAGGACGTCGCTGCTATGGGGATCGTTGGCCATTTCTCTTCCGCTGGTTCGTGCCCGGACTAGGCGCTAGGCAGGGGTGCTGGCAACGGGAGAGAGATATGCGCCGCCAAAGTCTGGGTTTCGCCATGGCCGCGCTCGCCGCATTCTGGGCGATGCCCGCCGCGGCAGAGGGCTGCGCGCTCGGCGCGGTGGGCCAGACGGTGCAGGTAACCGTGGGCGACACCGGCCGCGCCGCGATGCTTCACCTGCCCAGCGGCTTCTCGCGCGCCCGTCCGGCACCGCTGGTGATGCTGCTCCACGGCAGCGGCGGCACCGGCGCGGCGATGCTCGAGAATTCGAAGCTCGCCGCCACGGCCGACAAGCACGGCTTCATCGTGATCGCGCCCGATGCCGGCATCCCGGTGCAGAAGGGCTTTGTCTGGAACATCCCGGGTGTTCCCACCGTCACCGGCAAGATTCCCACCGCCGAGGATGCCGACGACGTCGCCTTCCTCAAGACGACGATCGACTGGCTGGCCGCCAATCGCTGCGTCGATCGCACGCGGGTCTATGCGACCGGCCTGTCGGGCGGCGGGCGGATGAGCAGCTGGCTTGGCTGCGTTGCTGCCGACCGCTTCGCCGCGATCGCCCCGGTCGTCGGCCTGCGCGCGGGTAATCCGCTCGCCGACAACAAGCGCGTCCCCGATCCGGCGACCTGCCAGCCTTCGCGCCCGATGCCGGTGATCGCCTTCGCCGGCGATGCCGACGGCACCAATCCGATCCAGGGCGGCGGCGCGGGCTATTGGCAATATACCATGGCGACGGCGCTCGGCCGCTGGGCCGATCTCGACCTGTGCCGCGCCGGCCCAACCCAGCGCGATCTCGACGCGAAACTCTACGAGGTCCGCTATGCCAATTGCCGCGCCGGCGCCGAAGTGATCGGCCGGATCACCCGCGGCGCGGGCCATGTCTGGGCCGCCGACAATGATGCGATGTGGGCCTTCTTCGCCCGCCACCGCCGCTGATGGACGAAGCGAAGCGTCAGGAACTGGTCGCGCGGCGCGCAGCGCACAAGGCGCGGGTCAGCCGTGAGGAGCAGCGTGCCGCGCTCTGGGGCGATGACGAGAAGCTTGCCGCCGCCGGCACGCCCTTCCGCCTGCGCTACCGCGACGAGGAAGACCGTCCGGACTGGAAGGTCGGCCTCGTGCCCGCGGGGCTGTTCCATCTCGAATGGGACGGCATCGCGCATGCGCATGAAGTGGTGTTCGAGCAGGAGCGCGCCGATTTCGCCCGCGCCGCGCTGGCGACTCGTCTCGGGCCCGACGATCTGCTCTGGGTCGTGCCCGGCAACGGCCTGGCCCCGATCATCGAGATCAGCCGGGCCGGCTTCGACCGGCATGCCGAGATGCTGATGGAGATTGATCGCGAGATGTGGCTCTCCGGCGCGCCGGACTGGCTGATCGAATTCCGCAAGCTCGACGTCCGCAGCGTCGGCCTGGAAATCAGGCGTTGGCCGCCCGGGTCAGGTTGAGGAACACATCCTCCAGGTCCGCCTCGCGGGTCGAGACGTCGACAATGCCCAGCCCGGCGCCCTGCACCGCGCCCAGCACCTCGCCGGCGTTCGCCTGGTCCTTGCGATAGGTGATGACCAGGGTGCGCTCGCCCTTCATCTCGACCTTCTGGAAACAGGCATTGGCTGGTGGCGTCGCCACGTCGCGGTCGACGGTGACTTCGACGACCTTCTCCTGCGCCATGCCGACCAGCTCGCGGGTCGGCTTGTTGGCGATCAGCTTGCCGTGGTTGATGATCGCGATCCGGTCGCAGAGCTGTTCGGCTTCCTCGAGATAATGGGTGGTCAGCACCACGGTCACGCCGCGCTGATTGAGCTCGCGCACATAGGCCCAGAGCTGCTGGCGCAGCTCGACATCGACGCCCGCGGTCGGCTCGTCGAGGACGAGCACCGGCGGCGAGTGGACCATCGCCTTGGCGACCATCAGCCGGCGCTTCATCCCGCCCGAGAGCGTGCGCGAATAGGCGTCGGCCTTGTCCTCGAGGTGCACCGCGCGCAGCAGCGCCATTGCATCGAACTTGCCCTTGGCCACACCGTAGAGCCCGGCCTGGATCTCCAGCGTCTCCTTCGGCGTGAAGAAGGGATCGAAGATGATCTCCTGGTTGACGATGCCGATGCTCGCCTTGGCGTTGCGCGGGTGCGCATCGATGTCGAAGCCCCAGATCGAGACCTTGCCGTCGGTCTTGTTGACCAGCCCGGCCAGGATGTTGATCAGCGTCGACTTGCCCGCGCCGTTCGGCCCGAGCAGCCCGAAGATCTGCCCGCGCGGCACGTCGAAGCTCACCCCGTCCAGCGCGCGCTTGCCGCCCTGATAGGTCTTGCAGAGAGAGTCGATCGCAATGGCCGCCTGAGTCATGCTCGCCGCATAGACGCTCGCGCGCGCCCGGCAAAGGCCTCAGGCGGCATCCCGCCGGGCGACCGGGCCGGCCAGCGGCAGCCGGATCGTCGCGCGATAGCCGCCCTCGACCGGACCGCTCTCCAGCACCGCCGATCCGCCATAGAGCATCGCCAGCCGCGCCCGGGTGTTGGCCAGGCCGATGCCCTGGCCCGGCCGCCCCGGCGCGTCGGATTGCTGGCCGGCGCTGCGGTTCTCCACCGCCAGTAGCAGCGCATCGCCGTCGCGCCGCGCCGAGATATCGAGCGTGCAGGGGCCGATGCTAGCCTCCACGCCGTGTTTTATCGCATTCTCGACCAGCGGCTGGAGCAGGAAGCTGGGCACGTCGAGCGCGCCGGTGCCGTCCCCGGCATCGATCGCCACTTGCAGCCGCGGGCCGAAGCGCGCGGCTTCCAGCTCCAGATAACGCTCCACCGTCTCGAGTTCGTCGGCCAGCGGCACCTGGCCCGAATCCGTGTCCATCGTCGCGCGCAGGAAGTCGCTCAGCCCCTCGGTCATGCGATTGGCCTCGCCGGCGCGGCCAGTGAGAATCAGGCTGGAGATCACATTGAGCGAATTGCACAGGAAATGCGGGTTGAGCTGGAGCCGCAGCATGTAGAGCTCGGTCTCCAGCCGTGCGACGCGCGCCGCCGCCAGCTCCTTCTCGCGCAGCCGGATGCGACGCACGGTGCCCAGGATGACGAACAGCGCGGCGGTGCACGCGTTCATCAGGAAATAGATCACCGTCACCAGCAGGATCGACTGCGCCGAATGATCGGGCACACGCGTGGTCATGAAGGCGTGGACGAAGAACTGGCCGCCATAGTCGGCCGCCATCTGCAGCAGCGCGGTGCCGAGCAGCGCGGCGACGATGCAGGGCAGGGCGATCCACAATGCCCGCCCGGTCGCCCAGCGGGTCGCCAGATAGATCAGCCCGGTAAGCAGCACAGCGGCCAGCGTGCCCCAGAGCAGCGTGATCCACTCGCCGGGGCTCGCCATCTGTCCGGACATGGCCAGGCCGGGGACGATCACCGATAGCGCGGCCGCCCAGACGACGAGGGTAAGCTGGGCCGCCTCACGGGGTGCAGGCGCGTCAATTCCCAGGGTACGGGTCATAACCTCTCCCTTTATTCGACGCGGGGCGCTTATAGGTTCGGGTATGGGCTTCTGTCATCCCATGGCCGCATGCTGTCCGTTGCGGGCGCTGTTCAGCGGCGTTATAGGCCCGGCTATGACCGCGCCCCTGCCCGAGACCATCCGCACCGCTTCTGCCCGCGTCGCCTGTGACGGCACCGGCCCCGGCCTTCCCGCCGCGCTCGGCCATCCGCGCGTGTTCCTGCAGATCGACGAGCATGGCTATGTCGATTGCGGCTATTGCGATCGCCGCTTCGTGCTGATCGGCGGTCCAGCCGACGGCGCCGACCAGAGCCAGCTTCCCGACCACCCGGCTGGCGCCAGCATCTAAAGCGCCTATATCGGCGGGATGACCATTCCCTCCGACCCGCGCAGCTATATCTATCGCGACTCGCTCGATCCCGAGACCGCCGCGAAGCTCACCGCCGAGGCGCTGGCCAGCGCCGAGGATGGCGAGCTCTATCTGCAATATCGCAAGACCGAGGCATTCGGCTTCGACGACGGCCGGCTGAAGACCGCCTCGTTCGATACCCAGTCGGGCTTCGGCCTGCGCGCGGTCTCGGGCGAGACCACCGCCTTCGCCCATGCCAATGAGATTTCGCCCGCCGCGATTCGCCGCGCGGCGGAGACGATGGCGCTGATCGATCCCGCCAAGCAGGGCAAGGCGCCGCCGCCCCAGGGCAATAACCGCCATCTCTACACCCACCAGGATCCGCTCGATCTGGTGCCCTTCGCCGACAAGGTGAATCTCTGCCAGTCGATCGACGCTGCCGCCCGCGCTCGCGATCCGCGCGTGCAACAGGTCTCGGTTAGCCTCACCGGCTCGTGGAGCGTGGTCGAGATCGTCCGGCCCGACGGCTTCATCGCCACCGATGTCCGCCCGCTCGTTCGCCTCAACGTCTCGATCGTGGTCGAACAGAACGGCCGGCGCGAGACGGGCAGCTTCGGCCTGGGCGGCCGCACGCTCTACGACAATCTCTTCCAGCCCGAGACCTGGAACCGCGCGATCGACGAGGCGCTGGCCCAGGCGCTGGTCAATCTCGACGCGGTCGATGCGCCCGCCGGCGACATGACCGTGCTGTGCGGCCCCGGCTGGCCCGGCGTGCTGCTCCACGAAGCGGTCGGCCACGGCCTCGAGGGCGACTTCAATCGCAAGGGCACCTCGGCATTCTCCGGCCGCATCGGCGAGCGCGTGGCGGCGCCCGGCGTTACCGTGGTCGATGACGGCTCGATCATGGACCGTCGCGGCTCGCTGTCGATCGACGACGAAGGCACGCCGACCCGCGAGACCATCCTGATCGAGGACGGCATCCTCAAGGGCTATATGCAGGACCGGTTGAATGCCCGGCTGATGGGCGTCGATCCCACCGGCAATGGCCGCCGCGAATCCTTCCAGCACGCCCCGATGCCGCGGATGACCAACACCTTCATGAAGGGTGGCAACGACGATCCCGCCGAGCTGATGAGCCGGGTGAAGAAGGGCATCTTCGCCAAGTCCTTCGGCGGCGGCCAGGTCGACATCGTCTCGGGCAAGTTCGTTTTCTCCTGCACCGAGGCCTATCTGATCGAGAACGGCAAGCTCGGTGCCCCGATCAAGGGTGCGACGCTGATCGGCGACGGCCCTTCGGTGCTCACCCGCGTCACCGGCATCGGCAACGACTTCGCGCTCGATGAGGGCGTCGGCATGTGCGGCAAGGGCGGGCAGAGCGTGCCCGCCGGCGTCGGCCAGCCGACCCTGCTGGTCGAGGGACTGACGGTGGGCGGCACCGCGGCGTAACTGTTTCCCGAAGCTGATCCCCGGCAAAGGCCGGGGCCCAGCCTCGGGCAGGCTGGTTGGGGACGCGGCGTCCTCGCCAGGGACATCGCAACTGGGCCCTGGCCTTCGCTGGGGAACGAGGGAAAGGTTGAGGGATGACGGTTCTGCCGGAGCTGGACTGGTCCAACTGGCGCGAGACCGCGCAGCATCTCCATCTGATCACCCAGATCGTCGGCAAGGTCCGCCTCGCGCAGACGCCGTGGCTCAACCATAGCTGGCATGTCGTGCTCTATCCCACCGTCTGGGGGCTCACCACCGGCCCGATCCCCTGTGCCGAGGCGACGCTCCAGCTCGATCTCGACCTCCAGACGAGCGAGCTGCGCCTGTCCACCGATACCGGCGGGGAGGCGAGCATCGCGCTGGGTGCCGGCAGCATCGCCGATTTCCACGCCGCATTGCTCGCCGCGCTGGCGGCGCTCGGCACCCCGGTGGCGATCAACGGCACGCCGAGCGAGATCCCCGACGGCATTCCCTTCGCCGAAGACACCGCCGAACGCCCCTGGGACGGCGACGCGGTCCGCGATTTCCACCGCGCGCTGCTCTGGGTCGACCGGGTATTCCAGCAGTTCCGCACCGGCTTTCTCGGCAAGGCGAGCCCGGTCCATTTCTTCTGGGGCAGCTTCGATCTGGCAGTTACCCGCTTCTCGGGCCGCACCGCGCCGAAGCATCCCGGCGGCTTTCCGGGCCTGCCCGACGCGGTGACCTGCGAGGCATACAGCCATGAGGAAGCGAGCGCCGGCTTCTGGCCGGGCAGCGACGCGTTCCCGAAGCCTGCTTTCTACGCCTATGGCTATCCCGCGCCGCAGGGCTATGCCGATGCCGAGGTGCCGTCGCCGGCCTATTTCGACACCGGCCTCGGCGAATGGCTGCTCGACTATGACGCGGTCCGTACCGCCGAAGACCCGCGCGCCATGCTGCTCGGTTTCCTCCACGCCACCTATGATGCCGCCGCCGATCTCGGCGGATGGGACCGCGCCCATCTCGAATGCGAGCCCGGCGTGCCGCGCAAGCCGCGGGTGGTCTGAGCATGGCCAAGTTCTATGACTCGATCGACACGGAGCAGACAGAGTTCATTGCGCGCGCGCCGATGTTCTTCGTCGCCACCGCGGCGGCGGAAGGCCGGGTCAATCTCAGCCCCAAGGGCATGGACTGTTTCCGCGTGCTCGGGGCGAACCGCGTCGCCTGGCTCGACGTGGCGGGGTCGGGCAACGAGACGCATGCCCATCTGGTCGCGAACGGTCGCGTCACCGTGATGTTCTGCGCTTTCGAGAACCCCGCGCTGATCCTGCGCCTCTATGGCCGTGCCGTGCCGGTGCTGCCCCAGGATGAAGGCTGGGCGGTGCTGGCGGAGCATTTCACCCTGCTGCCCGGTACCCGCCAGATCTTCGACATGTGCGTGGAGAGCGTGCAGACCGCATGCGGCTGGGGCGTGCCGCACATGCGCTTTGAGCGGGAGCGCGAGACGCTCAGCAAATATCATGCGGGGCATGATCCCGCGGTGCGCTTCGCCAAATATGCGGTGCGTACCCACAGCATCGACGGGTTTCCCGTCCGCAATCCCACCCAGGAGCCCTGATGGCACTTGTCGAACTCGGCCGTTTCGACCGGCAGGAGGCGTTCATCGTCCAGGGCCGGCTGGAGGATGAGGAAATCCCCAGCTTCGTCTTCGATGCCGGCGCCAGCATCGCGGATGGCTCCTACCTGCTGATCCCGGTCCGCGTGATGGTCGATGACGAAGACCTGGAGCGGGCGCGGGCGATCCTGCGCGCCGCCGCCTAGGCGAGCAGCAGTGCGGTCGCCTTCTTGGCGATCGCGATCAGGTCGGCGCGCGGGGTGCCGGCGCGGGCGCGGGTGCTCAGCGAATGGATCACCGAGGAGGCGATCTGCGCGTCGCCCCGCGGATCCTTGCTGCCCGCCTCGATCATCAGCTTCTCGATCCAGCCATCCTGCAGCGCGACGAAGGCGGCGAGCGCGGCGCGGATGTCGGGATCGGTCACCGCCTCGGTCGCGGCGGTGTTGACCGCGATGCAGCCCGAAGGCCCGTCCTCGCCGGTCAGGAACCCCTCGAGCGCGCCGAGGAACAGCGCCTTCAGCATCTTCTCGGGCGGATAGCCGGCTTCGTAAAGCGCGGCGAAGGTCGCATCGACGCTGGCATGGGTCCGCGCCAGCCCGGCCAGATACAGCGCCTTCTTGTCACCGAACGCCGCATAGAGGCTCGGCCGGTTCACCCCCGTCGCCTCGGCCAGATCGTCGAGCGAGGTGTTCGAATAGCCGAGCGTGCGGAAGCGCTGGAGCGCGGCGCGCAGCACGGCGTCCTCGTCGAACTTGCGCGGGCGTCCACGGCCCCGCGGGGCTATTTTTGTATCGTTTCGCATTAAATTCCTTGACCGACTCAATTTTGTGCGAGATCGTACAAAAATACAAGGGAGACCCGCGATGAAGCTCTATTTCACCCCCTTCGCCTGCTCGCTCGCCGCGCGCATCGCGCTCGAGGAGGCCGGGCTCGACGCCGATTATGTCCAGGTGCCCAGGGATCTGCGCCTGGCCGACGGGCGCGATTTCACCGAGATTTCGCCGATGGGCTATGTCCCTGCGATCGAGACTGCGAACGGCTTCGTCCTCACCGAAGGGCCGGCGGTGCTCACCTATATCGCCGAACTGGCGCCCGAGGGCTCGCTGAGCTTCACCGGCTTTTCCGATGCGCATTACCGCATGCTCGCCTGGCTGAACTTCGTCGCCACCGAGCTGCACAAGGCCGTCTACATGCCGATCCTCGGCAAGGGGTTCAGCGAGGCCGAGCAGGCGGCGGCCCGGGCGCGCCATGCCAGGCCCTTCGCGGTGCTGTCGAAGCATCTCGAGCGGCGCGAGTTCCTCCAGGATCGCTTCACCGTCGCCGATGCCTATCTGCTCGCAGTGCTCAACTGGTCCGAGTTCTCGAAGGTGCCGCTAGCCGACTGGCCGGTGCTGTCGGCCTATCGCGAGCGGCTGCGCGCCCGCCCGGCGGTGGCCCGGGCGATGGCCGCCGAATGGCCGTTGCTCAAGGCCGCCTGAGGCCCTCCGACGCTCCGGGTGCGGCCGCATCATTGCCGCTCCCGCCACACCTGCCCCTTCCGTCTCTGCGCGGAAGGGGCATTTTTATTGGAATCACGTGATTCACTAGGTTACGCCTGTGGCATGCCTGCCACACTCTCCTGCGATGTCGCGATTGTCGGAGGCGGGCTTGCCGGCGGATTGATCGCGCTGGCACTCCGCAAGAAGCGCCCCGACTGCGATATCCGCATCGTCGAGGGCGGCAGTCGCATCGGCGGCAACCATCTCTGGTCCTTCTTCGCCAGCGATGTCGCGCCGGCCGATCGCTGGCTGACCGCGCCGCTGATCTGCCATGGCTGGCGCAGCTATGACGTCGCCTTTCCCGAGCATGTGCGTACGCTGCGCCAAGGCTATTACTCGATCGAGTCCCGCCGGCTCGACCAGGTCGTTCGCGCCGAGCTGCCCGAACAGGCGGTGATGACGCGCCGCAAGGTGCTCGCCGCCAGCCCCACCGCCGTGGTCCTCGCGGATGGCGACCGGATCGAAGCCAAGGGCGTGATCGATTGCCGCGGCCCCGCCGAAATGAGCGCGCTACGCTGCGGCTGGCAGAAATTCTACGGTCGCGAGCTCGCGCTGGCAGAGGCGCACGGGCTTGAGCGCCCGGTGATCATGGATGCAACCGTCGAGCAACTCGACGGCTACCGCTTCCTCTACGCGCTCCCGTTCAGCGCCACCTGCGTGTTCCTCGAGGACACCTATTACAGCGACACCCCCGATCTCGATCCCGTCGCGCTCGGCAGCCGCATCGACGGCTATGCCGAGGCCAGGGGCTGGCACGTCGATCGCATCGTGCGCGAGGAAGGCGGCGCGTTGCCCGTAGTGATGGGCGGCGACTTCGAAGCCTATTGGCAGGCCGGCGGCAACAAGGTCGCCAAGGCCGGCGGCCGCGCTGGCCTGTTCCACCCGCTCACCAGCTACACGCTGCCCGATGCGGTGCGCACCGCCACGCTCGTCGCTGCCGCCAGCGATCTCGGCGGTCCGGCGCTTCACCGCCTTCTCCACGATTTTGCCAGATCGACATGGCGTCGCCGCGGCTTCTACCGCATGCTGGCGGCCATGTTGTTCAAGGCCGCCGAACCCCAGGAGCGTTATCGTATCCTCCAGCGTTTCTACCGGCTCGATCCCCAATTGATCGGGCGTTTCTATGCCGGGCATTCCACCCTGTTCGATCAGCTCCGACTCGTCTCGGGCAAGCCGCCCGTGCCGATAGGCCGCGCCGTTGCGGCGATCCGCGGAGGCGGGCGATGAAGCGCGCCGCCGTGGTCGGCGCTGGCATCGGCGGGCTCGCGCTCGCCATCCGGCTGCAATCGGCGGGCGTCGACACCGTGGTGCTGGAGGCGCGCGACAAGCCAGGCGGTCGCGCCTATTTCTAGGAGCGGGACGGTTTCACCTTCGATGCCGGCCCCACCGTGATCACCGCGCCCGATACGCTGGAGGAGCTGTGGCAGCTCTCCGGCCACCGCATGTCGGACGATGTGAAGCTCAGGCCGGTGACGCCCTTCTATCGCCTGTCCTGGCCCGACGGGACGCGCTTCGATTACTCGAACGACGATCAGGCGCTGGCCGCCGAGATCGCCCGTTTCGATCCGCAGGACGTCGCCGGCTATGGCCGCTTCCTCGAATATGCCGCCAACGTCTATCGCGAAGGCTATGAGAAGCTCGGCCATGTCGCGTTCCAGGACGTGATGTCGATGGTCCGCGCCGCGCCCGCGCTCGCCAAATATGGTGCCTGGCGCTCGGTCTATTCGAAGGTCGCGAGCTTCATCCGCAACGAGAAGCTGCGCCAGGCCTTCTCGTTCCACACGCTGCTGGTCGGCGGCAACCCGACCACTGCGAGTTCGATCTACGCGCTGATCCACCAGCTCGAGCGCCAGGGCGGCGTCTGGTGGGCCGAGGGCGGCACCAACCAGCTGATCGCCGGCATGGTCCGCCATTTCGAGCGGCTCGGCGGCACCTTGCGGCTGGGTGATCCGGTCGAGCGGATCGACACGCTCGGCGACCTCGTCACCGGGGTGCGGACGATGGGCGGCTACGAGACCCAGGTCGATGCGGTCGCCTGCAACGCCGATGTGGTCCACAGCTATCGCGATCTGCTCAAGGGCTCGCGCTCCAGCCAGCGCGCCGCACAGAGCCTGCAGCGCAAGCGCTTCTCGCCCTCGCTGTTCCTCGTCCATTTCGGCGTGCGCGGCACCTTTCCTGACATCGCGCACCATTCGATCCTGTTCGGCCCGCGCTATCAGGGCCTGCTCGCCGACATTTTCGACAATGGCGTGCTCAGCGAGGACTTCTCGCTCTATCTCCATCATCCGAGCGCCAGCGATCCGGCCATGGCGCCGGAGGGCCATTCGACCTTCTACGCGCTCGCGCCGGTGCCCCATCTCGGCAAGTTCCCCGCCAATTGGGACGAGATCGGGCCGATCCTGGAAGAGCGCATCCTCGCCGAGATCCAGCGCCGGCTGATCCCCGATCTCCAGGACCGGATCGTCACCAGGTTCAGCTATGCCCCGCCCGATTTCCGCACCGATCTGGCGGCGCATCTCGGCTCGGCGTTCAGCCTCGAGCCGATCCTCACCCAGAGCGCCTGGTTCCGCACCCACAATCGCGACGATGCGATCCATAATCTGTTCTTCGTCGGCGCCGGCACGCATCCGGGCGCCGGCATCCCCGGCGTGGTCGGCAGCGCCAAGGCGACGGCGGGGCTGATGCTGGGGAACGGCAAGTGAGCGGCTTGCCCCGCAGCGCGTTCTGGCCGAAGGCGGACGAAACCACGCCTATCGGGAAGAGCGAGAAATGAAGCGCGTCGCAGTCTATTGCGGTTCGGCCACCCCGGCCGATCCCGTCTATATCGAGGCCGCGCGCCATGTCGGCCGCACGTTGGCCGAACGCGGCATCGGCATCGTCTATGGCGGCGGCAGGCTCGGCCTGATGGGCGCGGTGGCGGATTCGGCGCTCGAAGCCGGCGGCGAAGTGATCGGCGTGATCCCCGAGCTGCTGGTCAATGCCGAAGTCGCGCATCGCGGCTGCACCGAACTCCACGTCGTCGGCACGATGCATGAGCGCAAGGCGCGCTTCACCGACATCGCCGACGGCTTCATCAACCTGCCGGGCGGCACCGGCACGATGGACGAGCTGTGGGAGGCGCTGAGCTGGGCGCAGCTCGGCTATCACACCGATCCGGTCGGTCTGCTCAACATCGCAGGCTATTACGACAAGCTCGTCGATTTCTGGGAGCATATGGGCAAGGTCGGCTTCGTCCGTCCGCAGCACCAGAACATGCTGATCGTCGACAACAGCCTCGAAGGGCTGCTCGACAAGATGAATGCCGCCAAGCCGATCGAGACGATCGTCCAGATGAAGCGCGGCGACCTGTGAGCCACCCGCTTCCTTCGCGCGCCGCGATCGTCGCGACCGCGCAGGAAGCGATTGCGCGCGGCTCGGGCAGCTTTTCGGCCGCGAGCAAATTGTTCGACGCCCGGACCCGCGAGCGGGCATGGCTGCTCTATGCCTGGTGCCGTGCGTGCGATGACCTTGCCGACGGGCAGGACCATGGCAGCGCGGCGGGAGGCGGCGATGCCGTTGCCGGTCTCGCCCGCATCCGCGCGCTCACCGAAGCTGCGCTTGCCGGGCAATGGGTCGGCGATCCCGCCTTCGATGCGCTGCGCATCGTCGCCGAAGAGGCGAAGCTGCCGCACCGCTATATCTGGGACGTGGTCGAGGGTTTCGCGCTCGACGCCGACGAATGGGGCCCACGGCACGAGTCGGACCTGTATCGCTATTGCTATCATGTCGCCGGCGCCGTCGGCTGCCTGATGGCGGTGGTCATGGGCGTGTCGCCCGAGGACGAGGCGACGCTTGATCGCGCCTGCGACCTCGGCATTGCCTTCCAGCTCGCCAATATCGCCCGCGACATCGAGGCGGACGACCGGATGGGGCGCTGCTATCTGCCCGACGACTGGCTGACCGAGATGGACATCCCGCCCGGTCAGCACATGAAGCCGCCCTTCCGCTCGCGCCTCGCGGTGCTCGCCACGCGCCTGACCAGCGCCGCGCAGGATTATGCCGTCAGCGCTCGCCACGGCACGCCGGCGCTGGGCTTCCGCTCGGCCTGGGCGGTGCTGGCCGCTGCCGGCATTTATGGCGATATCGCGGTGAAGGTCGCCGCACGCGGCGAGCATGCCTGGGACCACCGCGTCACGACGGCACGCTGGGAAAAGCTCCGCTGGATTGCCCGGTCCTGGTGGCAGGCACTGCGCCGCCGCGACCTCTATCCGCCTGCGCCACGCGATCCCGAGCTCTGGACACGTCCGCGCTAGGCGGGACGGGCGATTCCCGAGACAACCACGCCGGCCAGAAAGGGTGCCGCCACCGCGGCGATCTGCATCCAGAGCGGGTGCGGCGTCAGCTGGCTCTGAAGCAGGGCATAGCCGATCGCGATGGCCGCGATGATCCAGCCGCTCACCGGCCAGTCCGCAATACGCACCGCCGCCACGCCGCCGGCCAGCGCGCCAAACGCCCAGCCACCGACGGTCAATGCCTGGGAAGGCATCCCCGCCGCCGGTACGAATTCATTGGGCAGGAAAAGATAGGTATCGAGCCATTGCAGGCCCAGTATCGCGCCGAATCCAACGACCACGCCGATCGCTACGCCTAGCAGCTGCTTCATCCCGCTTCCCCCCGGAACAGTTTCGCATCTGCAACATAAATGAAACAGGAAGAGTGCGCTAGCGGCCTTTGGCGTCCGTTTTCGGGGCGGTCTGGCGGGCCATTTCAGGTGTGAGGCGCTGGCACGCACCGGCAATAACCGGGAAGTCCAGGTCCATATTGCGCTGCAACGCATCGCTCATTGCCGCCTGACAACTCGCATAGCTGGTGTAGCGCGCAGGCTCGACCCGCGCCTGGCGGCAGTCGAAATTGTCGTCGCTGCAACCCATGATCGCCAGCAGGTAGAAGACCTGGTCCATCGCACCTTCCTTCCAAAGGTTAACAACACGCAGGACGCCCAACCGTTGCATCCCGGCGCCAGTCGCCCCAAATCGGGCCGCGATGGCTCCCAATTCCGATGTGTCCGCCGGCGAGCGCCCGATGCTCGCCACGCTGCGGCGTTTCCTCCCCTATCTCTGGCCGCGCCATGCGCCGGGCCTGCGCGCGCGCATCGTCATTGCGCTGCTGCTCGTCGTCGGTTCCAAGCTGGTCCAGGTGTTCGGCGCGCCCTTCGCGCTGCAGGGGGCGATCGATACGATGGCGGCCGGATCGCGTGACGCGGTCTGGCTCGTGATCGCGCTGGTCGGCGGCTATGCGGCGGCCCGGCTCGGCACGGTGCTGTTCGACAATCTGCGCAACGCGGTGTTCGAGCGGGTGGGGCAGGACGCGACCCGGCGCCTCGCCGCCGACGTGTTCCGCCACCTCCACCAGCTGTCGCTGCGCTTCCATCTCGAGCGGCGCACCGGCGCGGTCACCAAGACGGTCGAGCGCGGCACCAAGAGCATCGACACGATGCTCTATTTCCTGCTGTTCAACATCGCGCCGACGATCCTCGAGCTCGGGCTGGTCATCGGCATCTTCGCGGTGAAGTTCGACTGGTGGCTGATCGCCGGTACGGTGGCGATGGTCGTGGTCTATATCGCCTTCACGCGGATGGTGACCGACTGGCGTTCGAAGCTGCGCGAGAAGATGAACGACCTCGACACCGGCGCGGTCGCCCATGCGGTGGATTCGCTGCTCAACTTCGAGACGGTGAAGTATTTCAACGCCGAGGAGCGCGAGGCCACGCGCTATGAAAAGGCGGTCACCGCCTATGCCAAGGCGGCGACGACCAGCGAGAACAGCCTGGCCTGGCTCAATATCGGCCAGTCGGTGATCACCAACACCATGCTCGGCGCGGGCATGGCGCTGATCGTCTGGGGCTGGTCGAAGGGGCGCTTCACGCCCGGCGAAGTGATGCTGGTCTCGACGCTGCTCAGCCAGCTCTTCCGCCCGCTCGACATGCTGGGCTGGGTCTATCGCACGATCCGCCAAGGCGTGATCGACATGGGCAGCATGTTCGACCTGCTCGACAGCGCCGCCGAAGTGAAGGACGCCCCCGATGCGACCCCGCTGGTCATTGCCAGCGGCCATGTCCGCTTCGAGGGGGTGCATTTCGGCTATGATCCCGATCGCGAGATCCTGAAGGGCATCGATCTCGACATCCCAGCGGGCGCCACTGTCGCCGTGGTCGGCCCCTCGGGCGCCGGCAAGTCGACGCTCGCCCGGCTGATGTACCGCTTCTACGACGTCACCGGCGGCCGTCTCACCATCGACGGGCAGGACATTCGCGACGTGACTCAGTCGTCGCTGCGCGCAAGCATCGGCATCGTCCCGCAGGATACGGTGCTGTTCAACGACACGATCGGCTACAACATCGCCTATGGCCGCGAGGGCGCCAGCGACGACGAGATTGCGTCCGCCGCCCGCGGCGCCGCAATCGCCGGCTTCATCCAGGCATTGCCGGAGGGATTCGAAACGCGGGTGGGGGAGCGCGGACTGAAGCTCTCCGGCGGGGAGAAACAGCGTGTCGCGATCGCGCGGACGCTGGTCAAGAACCCGCCGATCCTGATCCTCGACGAGGCGACCAGCGCGCTCGACAGCCGGACCGAGGCCGACATCCAGGCGACGCTCGAGGCTATCGAGCATGGCCGTACCACGATCGTGATCGCCCACCGCCTGTCGACCGTCGTCCATGCCGATCGCATCATCGTACTGGAGGCGGGCCGGGTGGCCGAGCAGGGCACACACGCCCAGCTCTTGCGCAAGAACGGTCTCTATGCCGAAATGTGGGCACGCCAGGCGCAGGAGCGCGAGGCCGAAAGCGAAGGCGGGGAAGAAGCCCCCGCCGAATAAGGGGAGGGGCGTGTGATCTGGTTCCTGGTTGCGCTGGCGATAGCGGTCGGTGCGCCGATCCTCTGGTCGGCCTATGTCTCGCGCAGCGTCGAGCGCTGGATTCCGATGGACGGGCGTCAGGTCGAGGTGCCCGGCGTGCGGCTCCATGTCGTCGAGATGGGCCCGGCCGACGCCCCCGCGATCGTGATGATCCACGGCATCATGAGCCAGCTGCGCGTCTACACCTATGCGCTCGCCGGCCGGATGGCCAAGGATCACCGCGTCATCGTGATCGACCGTCCCGGCTGGGGCTATTCGGCGCTTACCGGCCCGCGCCTCGATCTCGCCGGCCAGGCCGATGCCGTCGCCGCCGCTATCCGCGCGCTCGGGCTGGAGAAGCCGCTGCTCATCGGCCATTCGATGGGCGGCGCCGTCAGCCTGGCGCTGGCGCTGCGCCATCCCGAAGCGGTGCGCGGCCTCGGCCTGATCGCCCCGCTCACCCAGCCGATCGACGCGGCGCCCGCGCCGCTCAAGGGCCTCGTCGTCCCGGCACCGCTGCGCCCGATCATCGCCTGGACGATCGCCGTCCCGCTCTCGATGCGCACCGGCAAGGCCAAGACCGCCGAAGTCTTCGCGCCCGATCCCGTGCCCGAGGATTTCCCGATCAAGGCCGGCGGCGCGCTCGCCATCCGGCCGAAGAGCTTCCAGCAGGGCTGCTACGAGATCGAAATGGCGCCCGAGGCAGTGAAGGCGCAGGCGGCGCGCTATGGCGAGATCGCACTACCGGTCTCGATCCTCTACGGTCGCCAGGACGCGCTGCTCGATCCCGCGCTGCACGGGGCGAAGACCGCCGCCGATGTCCAGAACGGCAAGGTCGAGCTGCTCGACGGCGGCCATATGCTCCCGGTGACGCATATCGACGCCACCGAGGCTTGGCTGCGCACGCTCTAGCTGCCGCCGATCTCCGCTGGCTGCGTCGTCCAGCCGAGCCGCGGTATCGTGATCGAGCGCTTGCCGGAGAGGTCGGTGCGCGTCACGAACAGCTCCTTGCTCTCGATATATTGCAGCAGCCGGCGCACGCGCCCGAGCGAACTGGTGCCATAGGTCGCGGCGATCTCGGTGTCGCTCGGGCAGGGCAGGGCTTCGCGCGCGGCACGGGCGACGAGCAGGAACGGGCCGAGCATGTCGTCGGGCAGCGCGCGTGCCGCCTCAAGCGCCTGTGCCCAGTCCGCATCGGGATCGCCATGAATGCCTGCCCGCGCCGCCGAGAGCCGGCGGACAAAGGCGGACAGGTCGAGCGGGGGCCGGGCAAGCCCGACCATCCGGCAGCGCACCAGAAAGTCCTGATAGAGCACCGAAGGCGAGCGATAGGCAGTCTCGGCATCCTCGACGATGTCGCGGAGCACATCGGTGATCTTCTGCGCCGCTTCCTCGGGATCGACGTCGGGCACTTCGTCGCGCGCCGGTGACGAGCGCGCGAGCGCTTCGAGCAGCCGGTCGCTGGCGAGCTGCGGCGCCTGGGTCGGCGCCGGCGGGGCGGGCGCCACCCATTCGGGCTCTGCGGGGGCGAGCAGCAGGTCCTTGAGTTCGGCCGAGGGCGCCTCGGGCAGCGGCGTCAGCTTGGGGCTGCCGCTGCGCGCGCTGGTCTCGACCGCGCCGATCTGGATCGACACCGGCCGGCGCGAGACCGCCGGGCCGAGCGCCAGGAAATGCCCGCGTGCCAGGTCGCGGATCGCCTCGGCCTGGCGGCGCTCCATGCCGAGCAGGTCGGCGGCGCGCGCCATGTCGATATCGAGGAAGGTGCGCCCCATCAGGAAGTTCGAAGCCTCGGCCGCGACATTCTTGGCGAGCTTGGCGAGGCGCTGGGTGGCGATCACGCCCGCGAGGCCGCGCTTGCGCCCGCGGCACATCAAATTGGTCATCGCCGAGAGCGATGCCCGCCGCACGTCCTCGGCCACTTCGCCGCCGCCCGACGGGGCGAACAGCTGCGCCTCGTCGACCACGACCAGCGCCGGGTACCAATGGTCGCGCGGCGCATCGAACAGCGCATTGAGGAACGCCGCGGCGCACTTCATCTGCCCCTCGGCCTCGAGCCCTTCCAGGCTGAGCACCACCGACGCGCGATGCTCGCGGATGCGGGTGGCGAAGCGGGCGATCTCGCGTTCGGAATAGTCGGCGGCTTCGATCGAGATATGGCCGTATCGGTCGCTCAGCGTGACGAAGTCGCCCTCGGGATCGATGATCACCTGCTGGACATGGCCCGCGCTCTTCTCGAGCAGCCGGCGCAGCAAATGCGACTTGCCCGACCCCGAATTGCCCTGGACGAGCAAACGCGTCGCCAGCAGCTCTTCGAGATCCATGGCGACGGCATCACCCTTGCCGTCCGTTCCCATGTCCACGCGCACCGTCATCCGGTCCGCTTTGGCCGATGGCGGGGGCCGGGGGAAGCCTCGGGCAGGTTAAAATTGTGGGCGATACGCATGCGAAACGCCTCGGCCCCAATCCGTCACCCCGGCCTTGAGCCCGGGTCCCGCTTCTTGCGGAGGTTCAAGGCAGCGGGACCCCGGGTCGAGCCCGGGGTGACGCGTAAAAGTCAGCGCCTGAACCCGAGCAGCACATTCCCCTCGGTCGAAAGGTAGTTCTTCCGGTAATCGAAGCGCCGGCAATCGGCGAAGATCAGCCAGTAATATTTCATCTGCTCGGACCACCAATAGCCCGGGCAGTGGTCCGCCTGCGCCTTGGTGGTGACGTCGGCCATCACCGCATAGCCGAACGGCGCCTTGTTCCACTGCTGCATCGCGCGGAAGTGCCGGGCGACCAGCGCGCGCCATTCCTCCTTGCCGTCGAGCAGCCAGTGGTTGAACGCGGCATCGGCCAGCTCCGGGCGCAGCGCATTGGTCTTGTAGGTCGGCGCGCCCTGTGCCGGGTCGAAACCCTCGGGCAGGATGCCGTAGCGCGCCTGCACCTTGTCCCAGCTCGCGGTATAGGCTTCGCCCACCGCGCGGTCGCCACCCTGGGCGAGCAGCCCGCCATAGAAGGACGACAGTTCGTCCTGCTCCCAGTTGATCCGCTTGCCGGTCTCGAAATCGACATCGACGAACCACAGGTCGCCGCCCAGCATCGCGCGCTGGTGCTTGAGGATCGCCGCGGTGCACGCCTTGTACATCGCCAAGCAGTCGCGATCGCCGAGCAGCTGCCAGCCATCCCAAAGATATTCGTAATAGCTGTCCGAGGGCGGGCCGATCGTCGCGCGGCGGCTCTTCCATTCACCGGTCATGCAGTCGACCGCATCGGGGATCAGCCCGATCTTCGAGCGCCGCTCGAACAGCGCGACCAGCGCCTTCTTCGCTGCCTTGAAATAGCGATCGTCGCCGGTCAGCCGGCTCAGCATGCCGAATTCGGCGATGCAGCTGCCGATCTCGGCCGGGTTGGTCACCGGGCCGCGCAGCGCGCCGGTCTTCAGGTTGATATAGCGGTGCGGCAGCCCGATCGGCGAGGCGGTGAAGGCCGGCATCAGCCGGTCGGTCAGGTCCCTGGCCTTGGCGAGCAGCGCCGGATCGCCGCCGGCGAGGTGGCCGGAGAGCAGCCCGCCGACCAGCCGGATGATCGTCTCGAACACCGAGACTTCGCCGTCCACGTCGAAATCGAGATGGGTGTGGATCCAGTCCACCCCGTCCCGGAACTCGGCATCGAGCTCCATCAGCCACAAGGTGTCGAGCGCCTCGACCAGGCTCAGGCCCAGATGCCTGCCCTTGATCGAGAAGCTCTCGGCCCCGCCCGAGACCGGCATGATCTGGTCCTTGCCCCAGGCCTTTTCGCGGTAGTTCTTCCAAGCCCAGCGCATCGCCTCGCGCGTCTCGTCGGCCAGCGCGCGCCAGTCCTCCTTCGCCGCGGCGGGGAGGGGGAGCAGCGCAGCGGCGCTGCCGGCGATCAGGCCGCGTCGGCCGATGCGGAAGGCGTTCATGGGCACGAGGCTAGGCGAGGGGCGCGGCGCATGTAAACCGCTTGCCGCGCATCTCCCGCTCACGGATAGTCGCGCGGCAACAAGGGGAATGCAGATGCGCAAATCGGCATGGATGCTCGCCGCAGTTTCGCTTTCGATCGCAAGCCCGGCGATGGCGCAGGGAATCACGCTGTCGCGCGGCGAGGAAGTCATTGTCGGGATCGAGGAGAACGGCCTCTCCGATGCGGCGCTCGGGCCCGCCAGCCCCACGCCGTTCGAGCTGGCGGTCGGCCGGCATTTGTCCGGCCAGAAGCCGCCCGAGGCGCCGCTCGCCGAGGGTACGCCGATCCGCGACGGCGAGGGCCTGCCCGCCGCGCCGGTGCCCGATCCCGGCCAGCTCCGCTTCCGCTTCCTCCAGGTGCCGGGCACCGATCACGCGATGCTGATCGTCCATAACGGCTATGCCAAGGGGCTGGTCTATCGCGCCCGGATCACCGCCCGCGGCAAGACGAGTCCCACCGATGTCTGCCTCGTCATGCCGGGCAAGGTGGGGATCGAGCACTGGCCCTATGCGATCAGCGCCATCGAAGTGAGCGCGTTCGAGCTGATCGACTGGAAGCCCGGCGACGGCGCTCCCTGCAAATAGCCTCGACTTTGGGGGGCGCCCCCCGCTAACCGGGCGCAATGGCTTCCCCCACCGAGACCCTGCGCCGCATCTTCGGCTTCGACGCCTTCCGCGGCGTGCAGGATCAGGTGGTGGACCGGGTGCTGGCCGGCGATCGCACGCTGGCGGTGATGCCCACCGGCGCCGGCAAGTCGCTGACCTATCAGCTCCCCGCGGTGATGCTCGAGGGCACCTGCGTCGTCGTCTCGCCGCTAATCGCGCTGATGCACGACCAGCTCCGCGCCGCCGAGGCCGTCGGCATCCGCGCCGCGACTCTCACCTCGGTCGACGACAATCGCGCCGAGACCATCGAACGCTTCCGCGCCGGCCAGCTCGACCTGCTCTACATCGCCCCCGAGCGCGCCTCGGGCGAAGGCTTCCGCAACCTGCTCACCCAGGCGAAGCTCAGCCTGTTCGCGATCGACGAGGCGCACTGCGTCTCCGAATGGGGGCATGATTTCCGCCCCGATTACCGCCTGCTCCGCCCGCTGCTCGATCGCTTCCCGGAGGTGCCGCGCCTGGCGCTCACCGCAACGGCCGACGCGCATACCCGTGCCGACATCCTCGAGCAGCTCGGCATCCCGGCAGAAGGGCTGATCGTCGCCGGCTTCGACCGGCCGAACATTCGCTATGCGATCACACCGCGCGAGAACACCACCCGCCAGGTGATCGACCTGATCGCCGAGACGCCCGGCCCGGGCATCGTCTATGCCCAGACCCGCGCCGGGGTGGAGAAGCTGGCCGAGAAGCTGGCGTCGGAAACCGGGCGGCCGGTGCTGCCCTATCATGCCGGGCTCGATCCCGATGTCCGCCGCCGCAACCAGGCCGCGTTCGTCGCCAGCGAAGACATGATCGTGGTGGCGACGGTCGCCTTCGGCATGGGCATCGACAAGCCCGATGTCCGCTTCGTCGCGCATGCCGGCCTGCCCAAGTCGATCGAGGCCTATTATCAGGAAACCGGCCGCGCCGGGCGCGACGGCGATCCGGCGGTGGCGCATCTCTTCTGGGGCGCCGACGATTTCGCCCGTGCCCGCCAGCGGATCGGCGAAGTCGAGCCGTCGCGCCAGGCCGGGGAAAGGGCGCGCCTTACGGCGCTGGGGGCGCTGGTCGAGACCGCGACGTGCCGCCGCCGCATCTTGCTGCGCCATTTCGGCGAGACGCCCGAAGAGACCTGCGGCAATTGCGACAATTGCCTCAACCCGCCCGCCGCGATCGACGCGACGGTGACGGCGCAGAAATTCCTCTCCGCGGTGTTCCGCACCGGCATGATGTTCGGCACCGGCTATATCGAGAGCATCCTGCTCGGCCAGTCGAGCGAGCGCAGCATGACCAACGGGCATGAGGCGCTGTCGGTGTTCGGCATCGTCGAGGGCGAGGAAACCGCGCTGATCAAGCCGGTCGCCCGCGCGCTGCTGCTCCGCGACGCGCTGCGCGCCAACGAACATGGCGGTCTCGAATTCGGGCCCGAGGCGCGCGCGATCCTCAAGGGCGGGGCCAAGGTCGAGCTGGTGCTTCCCCCGAAGCGCGAGCGTCGCCGCCGCGGCGGCCGGGCCGGGGGCGGGGACAATCCGGTCGGCAACCCGCTGTTCGAGGCGCTGCGCGCCAAGCGCCGCGAGATCGCCCAGGAAACCGGGCTGCCGCCCTATGTCATCTTCCACGATTCGGTGCTGCGCGACATGGCACTGCTCAAGCCGGAGAGCATCGCCGCGATGGGCAACATCTCGGGCGTTGGCGCGCGCAAGCTCGACGCCTATGGTGACGCCTTTCTGCAAGTGATCCGCGAGGCCGCGTGAGACTGCTGCTCGCTTCCGTTCTGCTCCTTGCCGGCTGCGCGCCGCAGCCCCGGCCCGAGACGAGGCCCGCGCTGTCGAGCATCTCGATGGACCGCAACAGCTGGGGCCGCCCGGTCTCGCGCTGGTCGATCGCCGCCGACGGCACCGGCAGATACACCGTGGCCGAGCCCGATCCCTGGACACCCAGGCAACTGGTGACGCGCGGCTTTTCCGTCGGCCGCGCCGGTTTCGCCGAGATCCGCGCGCTCCTGGCCCGGGGCGAGGCGCATGCCGGCGGCATCCTGGAATGCGGCGAGCGGATCACCGATCAATATTACGGCACCGCCCGCTGGGACGGCGCGCGCCTCAACTACGACATGGGCTGCCAGGCCCCGGCGACCGAGGAGGTGCTCAAGGGCATCACCGCCGCCGAGCGCAAGGTCGCTGCCTGGGCGGCCGGTCAACCGATCCTCGAAACCCAGAAGGTAGAAAGCCAATGAACCTGCGCCGCGTCGATGACAGCATTTCGGTCGCCCCCCAGATCGCCGCCGAGGACATGGCGCTGCTCGCCGAGCAGGGCTTCTCCTATGTGATCAACAACCGCCCCGACGAAGAGGAAGCCGGCCAGCCGGGCGGCGATTCGATCCGTGCTGCGGCGGAAGCGGCCGGGCTTGGCTATGCCGCGATCCCGGTGACGCATGCCGGCTTCTCCTCGGCCCAGGTCGAGGCGATGGCGGCGGCGCTGGCCGAGGCCAGGGGCCCGGTGCTCGCCTATTGCCGCTCGGGCACGCGCTCGTGCAATCTCTGGGCGCTGGCCGAGGCGAGCAACGGCGGCGATCCGGCGGAGATCACTGCCAAGGCCGCCCAGGCCGGCTACGACATCTCGGGCATCCGCCCGCTGCTCGATCAGCTCTCCGGCAAGGCGTGAGCGAACTCACCATCTTCGGCGGCTCGCTCGCCGCGATCCTGTTCATGACGCTGGTCGCCTGGGCGCTCGGCCTCGGCCGCGGCGCCGCGATCGCCAGCCTGCAGGAAGCGCGCGAGACCGCCGAGGGGATGATCTCGGGCTTCGATGCCGGCGAGGCGTTGCTTGGCAGCGATGGCCAGGCCGCGCTGGTGCACGGCAAGGCCGGCGACGTCGCGCTGCTCAAGGTCCACGGCGCGCGCATCGCGGCGCGGCACCTGCGCCTGCCGCTGGCGAGCGAGGCGACGCCCGCCGGCCTGCGCATCGACAGCGGCGACCGGCGCTTCGGCGCGGTGGTGCTGAAGGGCGTGTCCGGGTTCTGAGCGCTCAGCGGCGCATCAGCGGTATTTCCGCGGGCGCCGTCGAGATGCTGCCGATCCGGCCGTCGCGGAAGCTGATCAGCGAGAGATAGACCAGCGCGTTGCCGCGCATCCACTCGATGCGGAGGCGTCCGTCCCGGAGCATATAGGGGGCGTTGGCGGCCAGGCCGGCCGGCAGCTGCCATCCCGCCAGGCGCACCGGGCCGGGGCAATCGGTGGCGAAGCGCGCGCAGAACCGGTCGGTCGCGTCGGCAGTGCGCGCGCCCGCGGGGATCGGCACACCCGCATCATAGGCGGCGAGCGCGACGGCGATCGTCGGGGTGAGCTCGGCGGGGATCGGCGCGCCTTCATGGCTGGCGGGGAGCAGTCGCGCCATGCCCGGGGTCTTCGGCGCATCCTCGTCGATGCACATGCCCTCGGCGGGGCCGGCAGGAAGTTCGCGACAGGGATCGCCGGCAGGCGCGGCGGCGGCGAGGAGCAGGGCGAGGATCATCGTGCCCGCCTACCCGCCGTTGATGACAGCGCCAAGGCGTGACAGGCTACTGACATTGGGGTAAGCAGAGGCCATGCCCGTGGTTCCGTATCTGCCCAATCCGGTGGACTATGCCATTCCCGGCTTCGTCGCGCTGGTCCTTGCCGAGATGGCGGTGGCGCGCCTGCGCGATCGCAGGCGTTTCTGCCCGAAGGACACGCTGACCAGCCTCGGGCTCGGCCTTGGCAGCACCGTTGCCGGGCTGCTCACCGCCGGCTTCGTCTACGCCATCGCAACCTGGCTCTACCAGTTCCGCCTCTTCACGATCGGCTTTGCCTGGTACTGGTTCGTCCTCGCCTTCGTGCTCGATGACTTCGCCTATTATCTTTTCCACCGCGCCGCGCACCGCGTCCGCTGGTTCTGGGCGAGCCATGTCATCCACCATTCGAGCCAGCATTATAACCTGACCACGGCGCTGCGGCAGACCTGGACCGGGTTTATCAGCGCCAGTTTTGTCTTCCGCCTGCCGCTGTTCCTGATCGGCTTCCATCCGGCGATGATCTTCTTCGTCGCGGGGCTGAACCTGATCTACCAGTTCTGGATCCACACCGAAGTCGTCGGCCGGATGCCGCGCTGGTTCGAGGCGGTGATGAACACGCCGTCGCACCACCGCGTCCACCACGCGACCAACCCGCGCTATCTCGACAAGAATTATGCCGGGGTCTTCATCATCTGGGACCGGATGCTCGGCACCTATGAGCCCGAGCGCGACGAGGAGCGCCCGCGTTACGGCATCGTCAAGGATCTCGGCAGCTTCAACCTGCTCTGGGCCGCCTTTCACGAATGGGTGGGCATCGCGAAGGACGTCTGGGCGGCGCCGGACTGGAAGTCCCGAATCGGGTATATGCTCGCGCCGCCGGGCTGGAGCCACGACGGCAGCCGCGATACATCGGAAACGATAAAGGCGCGCTGGGAGGCGCGCCAGCAAATGGGGGTCGCGTGGAAGCAGCCGACATCGTCGTCATCGGTGGAGGATCCGGCGGCAGCGCCGTCGCGGGCCGCCTGAGTGAAGGCGGCAAGTACAGCGTAGCGGTTCTCGAGGCGGGCGGCCGCAACACCGGCATCAAGACGCGCATGCCCGGCATGCTCCCCTTCCAGCCCCCGGCGACCAACTGGGCGTTCGAGACCGTCCCGCAGCGCGGCCTCAACGGCCGGCGCGGTTACCAGCCGCGCGGCCGGGGTCTCGGCGGATCGAGCGCGATCAACGCGATGCTCTATGTCCGCGGCCACCAGCGCGACTATGACGAGTGGCGCGATCTCGGCTGCCCCGGCTGGGGCTGGGACGACATGCTCCCCTGGTTTCGGCATTCCGAGCACAATGTCCGCGGTGCCGACGATTTCCACGGCGACCGGGGGCCGCTCTGGGTCAGCGACCAGCTTTGGGCGCATCCCGGCTCGGAAGCATTCATCGACGCCGCCGACGAACTCCAGATCCCGCGCAACGACGATTTCAACGGCGCCCGCCAGTCCGGCGCCGGCCTCTATCAGGTGACCCAGAAGAACGGCGAGCGCTGGACCGCGGCGCGCGCCTATCTCACGCGCCGCGACAGCCTTGAGATCATCACCGACGCGATGGTCGAGCGCGTGCTGTTCGAGGATGGCCGCGTCTGGGGCGTCGCCTATCAGCGCGATGGCCAGGCCCGCGAGATCCGTGCCCGCCGCGCGGTGGTCCTCGCCGCCGGTGCCTTCCAGACGCCGCAGCTGCTGATGCTCTCGGGCATCGGCCCCGGCGAGCATCTGCGCGAGACCGGCCTGTCGGTGCGGATCGATCGCCCCGCGGTCGGCGGCAATCTCCAGGACCATGTCGACTATGTCGCCGCCTTCGAGACGCCGGGCAGCTTCTTCCTCGGCCGCTCGACGGCGGGGTCGCTCAAGTCGCTCGGCTCGATGGCGCGCTGGATGCTCACCCGCAAGGGCGCGATGACCACGCCCTATGCCGAGGCCGGCGCCTTCCTGCGCACCGATCCGGCGCTCGAGCGGCCCGACATCCAGCTCCATTTCCTGATCGCGATCGTCGAGGATCATGGCCGCAACCCCGTCGCCGGGCACGGCTTCAGCTGCCACGCCTGCGTGCTCCGCCCGGAAAGCCGCGGCAGCGTGCGGCTCCAGTCGCTCGATCCCCGCGTCGCGCCGCTGATCGACCCCGACTTCCTCGGCGATCCGCGCGACATGGCGGTGCTCAAGCAAGGCGTGCGCACCATGTACCGCGTGCTCGAGGCGCCCCAGCTCGCCCAGTATAAGGGCCGCGACCGCTATCCGATCGACCTTGCCGACGATGCCGCGCTCGAGCGGCTGATCCGCGCCCGCGCCGATACGATCTACCATCCGGTCGGCACCGCCCGGATGGGCTCGGACGGCGGCGCGGTGGTCGATCCGCGCCTCAGGGTGCGCGGGGTCGAGGGGCTCTATGTCGCCGATGCCTCGGTCATGCCCCGCCTGATCGGCGGCAACACCAACGGCCCGACGGTGGTGATCGGCGAACGCTGCGCCCAGTTCATCAAGGAAGACCTGGCCTAACCCAAATCCCTCTCCCGCTTTCGCGGGAGAGGGAGGGAGCCGACAAAGTCGGCGGAAGGGTGAGGGGCTGTAGTGGCCCCGCGCATCCCGCTCGCTTCCAGCACGCACCCTCACCCTGGCTCGCGCTGCTCGCCGTCCCTCTCCCGCAAAAGCGGTAGAGGGAGAGGCAATAAAAAAGGGCCGGCGGTCGAAACCACCGGCCCAGTCGTCCGCAGGAGGAACCTCGGTTGGGCGCCGCGCTCTTAGGAGAGGAGTGCGCGGCGCCCGATCTCGTCAGTAGTTGTAGGCGCGCTCGCCATGCGCGTTGATGTCGAGACCTTCCATCTCGACCTCGACGCTCGGGCGGATGCCGATCGTGTACTTGAGCAGCAGGAACAGGATCAGCGACACGCCGCCCGAGAGCAGCAGCGTCACGCCCACGCCGGTGGCCTGGGTGACCAGCTGCGAAGCCATGTCGTACTTGCCTGCGACTGCCGGGATCACGGTGAAGTCCATGAAGCCCTGGCCGCCCAGCGCCGGATCGGCGACGATGCCCGTGCCGATGGCGCCGATGATGCCGCCGATGCAGTGCACGCCGAACACGTCGAGCGTGTCGTCATAGCCGAGCTTGTTCTTCACCGTGGTGACGAAGAAGAAGCAGCCGACCGAAGCGACGATGCCGAGCACGACCGAAGTCATCGGGGCAGCGAAGCCCGCAGCCGGGGTGATCGCCACCAGGCCCGCGACGACGCCCGAGGCGGCGCCGAGGAGCGACGGCTTGCCGTGCACCAGCTGCTCGATGATCGCCCAGGCGGCACCGGCGGCGGCGGTTGCCACCATGGTGTTGATGAAGGCGAGCGAAGCGAACTTGTTGGCTTCGAGGTTGGAGCCGGCGTTGAAGCCGAACCAGCCCACCCACAGCAGCGAGGCGCCGATCATGGTCATGGTCAGCGAGTGCGGCGCCATCGGCTCCTGCTTGTAGCCGGTGCGCTTGCCGATCACGATGCAGCCGACCAGGCCGGCGATGCCCGCATTGATGTGGACGACGGTGCCGCCCGCGAAGTCGAGCGCGCCCTTGCCCCACAGATAGCCATGGTCGTCGGGCAGGCCGGCGGTGAAGTCCGGGCCCGGCCAGTACCAGACCATATGGGCCATCGGGTAATAGACGAGGATCGACCAGATCACGACGAAGATGATCAGCGGCGTGAACTTCACGCGCTCGGCAAAGGCGCCGACGATCAGCGCCGGAGTGATCATCGCGAAGGTCATCTGGAAGACGACGAAGGTCGTCTCGGGCAGATAGACGCCGTTCGAGAAGGTCGCGGCGAAGGTGTTGGCGTCGACGCCCTGCATCAGCGCCTTCGAGAAGCCGCCGACGAACAGGTTGAGCGCGCCGCCATTGGTGAACGCCATCGAATAGCCGATGGTGACCCAGAGCAGGCCGGCGACGCAGACGATGGTGAGCACCTGCATCAGCACCGAGAGCATGTTCTTGGTGCGGACCAGGCCGCCATAGAACAGCGCGAGGCCGGGCACCGACATCATCAGCACCAGCGCGGCCGAGACCAGCATCCAGCTGACATCGCCCTTGTTGACCATTGCGTCGGTCGGCACGACCGGCGCTGCGGCGGGTGCCTGCGCGAGCGCGGGCATCGCGGCGAACAGGGCGCCGAGCCCCGCCACCGCGGCAATCTTTGCTAGTTTCATCTCGACCCCCATCTTACAGCGCCGTCTCGTCGGTTTCGCCCGTGCGGATGCGCACGGCCTGGCCGACATCGAGGACGAAAATCTTGCCATCGCCGATCGCGCCGGTGCTGGCCGCGGCCTGGATCGCTTCGACCGCGCGGTCGGCCAGGTCCGAACCCACGACGACCTCGATCTTGATCTTGGGCACCATGTTGGTGCTGTATTCCGCGCCGCGGTAGATTTCGGTCTGGCCCTTCTGGCGGCCGAAGCCCTTCACTTCCGACACGGTCATGCCCGCTACGCCGACGCCGGTGAGCGCCTCGCGGACTTCGTCCAGCTTGAATGGTTTTATGATGGCGATGATGAGTTTCATGTCGCCCCCTCGTTGGCGGTTGTCCCGGGGAGCGAGGGAGCAAATGCCGTGCCAATGGCAAGAATCCCACGATTCCGGGGATTCTCGCGCAATCAAATATTACCGGCAGGTAAAAATTTGTGCAGTTGCGAAGGCATGCCCAAAAAACGGGCAGCCATGACGCGGTCGCACAATGCCGCTAGAGAGGTCCGGCATGTGGCTCGCCATCATCCTTTCCGCGCTCGCGATGACGCTGATCGTCGGCGTCCGCTATCTGCTGGCGAGCGGCGGCTTCGCGCTGGCGACCCGGGTCCGGCATCCCGGCCTCTATGTCGGCCTCGATCGGCAGATCCGCCGCGAGATCGGCTGGAGCCTGGCCTCGGCGGCGATCTACGGCGTGCCCGCGGGCGTGGTCGCCTGGGGCTGGCAGAACCATGGCTGGACGCGGATCTACACCGACGTCCACGCCTTCCCGCTCTGGTATCTGCCGGTCTCGGTGCTGCTCTATCTGCTCGCGCACGATGCCTGGTTCTACTGGACGCACCGCTGGATGCATGTCCCGGCGCTGTTCCGCCGGATGCATGCGGTCCACCATGCCAGCCGACCGCCCACTGCCTGGGCGGCGATGAGCTTCCATCCCTGGGAAGCGGTCACCGGCGCAGTGGTGATCCCCGCTCTGGTCTTCCTGATTCCCATCCATGTCGGCGCGCTCGGGCTGGTGCTGACGATCATGACGGTGATGGGCGTCACCAATCACATGGGCTGGGAGATCTGGCCCCGCTTCGTCTGGCAGGGGCCGCTCGGCGCCTGGCTGATCACCGCGAGCCACCACCAGCGTCATCACGAACATTATGGGTGCAATTTTGGACTCTATTTCCGCCACTGGGACCGGCTTTGCGGCACCGACAAGGGGCTTGGGGATTTCGATCGCAGCCATGCTGCTGCTGGGCGCCGCCGCACCGGCGGCTGAGACCGGCGGCCCGCTCGAGATCGAGATGACCGGTCTGCGCTCGGCCAAGGGCGTGGTGCGGTTGTGCCTCGTCCGCGATCCGGCGGACTTCCCCGATTGCCGCGACGGCAAGGGCGCGCTCAAGCGCACGCTGCCGGCGAGCAATCCGCGCATCCGCTTCGAGGGGCTGGCGCCCGGCGACTATGCGATCACCGCGATCCACGATGCCAATGGCAATGCCAAGCTCGACACGATGCTGGGCATCCCGCGCGAAGGTTTCGGCTTCTCGCGCAATCCCGCGATCCGCTTCGGGCCGCCGCGCTACAAGGACGCGCGCTTCACGCTCGGCGCCGATGCCCAGATGCAACAGGTCCGGATTCGCTATCTGTTGTAGGAACTTGCGCGGGATCACCGGCGTTTCGCGCCTGTAACATCCCGAAAGTTTCGTCATGATCCGTTTCAGCGCCGCCCTTGCCGCCTCGCTCCTCGCCGCCCTGCCCGCATGGGCGCAGGACCAGGCGGCGGCGCCCGCCGAAGTGGCCGAGGTCGCCAGCGAAGGCGCCGCGCGCCTCACCCTCGGCGTCGGGGGCGCCTATGTCCCGGACTATGAGGGCTCCAGCCATAATCGCTGGACGCCGATCCCGGTCGCGAACGGCACAGTGGCGGGGATGAGCTTCACCCTGGTCGGCAATCGTGCCCAGCTCGACGTGATCCCGAACAGCACCGGCCCCGGCTGGGACATCCAGCTCGGCCCGGTCGCGGTCTACAACTTGAACCGCACCAATCAGGACTCGATCCGCGACCGCCGCGTCCGTGCGCTCGGCGAAGTCGATTCGGCGCTGGAGGTCGGCGGCTATGTCGGCATCGGCCGCACCGGCCTGATCACCAGCGATTTCGACAAGCTCTCGGTCACCGTCTCCTATCGCCGCGACGTGACGCGCGTGCACAAGGCGGGCGTGTGGAACCCGGTGATCACCTATTCGACGCCGCTCAGCACCAAGGCGATGGTCAGCCTCTCCGCCTCGGCCGAGATCGTCGAGGATCGCTATGCCCGCACCTATTTCGGCGTCACCCCGGCGCAGAGCATCGCCAGCGGCCTGCCGGTGTTCCGTCCCGAAGGCGGCCAGAAGGACATCACCTTTGGCGGCTATGTCGCCTATGCGCTCACCGGCAACCTCACCAAGGGCCTGTCGCTGATCGCCGGCGGCACCTATCGCAAGCTGGTCAATGACTTCGCCGACAGCCCGCTGGTCAGCATCGCCGGCGACCGCAACCAGTGGACCGGCGCGGCAGGACTGGCGCTGACCTTCTGAACCTGCTCCACTGCCGCGAGGATCGCATCTTCCTGGCGGAAGGTGCCGGTTGGGGCAGGGGGAACATGGAAGAAGCGGGTCGTGCGGGGTTCGATCCCTGGCTGGTGCTGTTTGTCGGGCTGCTGGGCGTGTGCCTGCCGCTATTCTATGCCTATGGCTTCTATCTCGACATGAGCGTCACGCATATGCGCGCGCAGGCGATGGGCCTGCCCGGCATACCGGTGACGCTGACCGTCGAGATGTCGTTGCTCTTCATACTCCGGCTCGGCCTGTGCGGTTACATCGCCTGGCGGATGCTGTGGGTCCGCACGCCGGCGACACCGCGCCGCTGCGCCATCGCGCTCGCCCTGTTGCTGATCGGGGTGCCGCTACTGGAGATGCTGATGAGCGCGCTGCTCGTGCCGCTGTCGGGAGAGGCGCTCTTCCACTGGGGCGGGGTCCTCTCGCGCGGCTGCTTCTTCGCTTTTGGCGGCGCCTGGTTCCTGCTCAAGTCGCAGGCGGTCGAGCGCAACTATGGCGTGGCCAGCGAGGCGCGCGAAATCTTCGAATAGTCTGGACCCGCTCCCGCCGCGCGCCTAAGACTCGCGCCATCCCCGGGGGAGCGCTGATGCGCGCTTGAGAGGAAGGCTGCAGCCTTCGACCCGCTGAACCTGATCCGGTTGACACCGGCGTAGGGAGGGAGCGGCCGCCACCAGACGTCCGTCCTCTCCCATTTGGAGAAGTGACGAATGGCCGACATCCCCGCCAAGACCGAACTCGCCGTCACCACCGGTGCGATCCGCGGCTCGAAGAAGATCCATGTCGGCCCGCTCAAGGTCGCGATGCGCGAGATCTATCTCGAGCCGTCGTCGGGCGAGCCGCCGGTCCGCGTCTACGACACCTCCGGCCCCTATACCGATCCCGATGCCCGCATCGACATCATGGCCGGCCTGCCCGAGCTGCGCCGCGACTGGATCCGCGCCCGCGGCGACGTGGAAGAGGTCACCCAGCGCGAGGTCCGTCCCGAGGACAACGGCCAGCTCGGCCCCGATCGTTCGGGCGGCGTCCAGGCCTTTCCGAATGTCCGCAAGAAGGTGCTCCGCGCCAAGCCGGGCATGAACGTCAGCCAGATGTACTATGCCAAGCGCGGCATCATCACGCCCGAGATGGAATATGTCGCCGAGCGCGAGAATCTCGGCCGCGCCCGCCTCGCCGAGTACAAGCGCGACGGCCAGGACTGGGGCGCCGCCATCCCCGATTACGTGACGCCCGAATTCGTCCGTGACGAGGTCGCCCGCGGCCGCGCGATCATCCCGAACAACATCAACCATCCGGAATCGGAGCCGATGGCGATCGGCCGCAACTTCCTGGTCAAGATCAACGCCAATATCGGCAATTCCGCCGTCGCCTCGAACGTCGCGCAGGAAGTCGACAAGATGGTCTGGGCGATCCGCTGGGGCGCCGACACGATCATGGACCTGTCGACCGGCCGCAACATCCACGACACCCGCGAATGGATCATGCGCAACGCACCGGTGCCGGTCGGCACCGTGCCGATCTACCAGGCGCTCGAGAAGGTCGGCGGCATCGCCGAGGACCTGACCTGGGAGATCTTCCGCGACACGCTGATCGAGCAGGCCGAGCAGGGCGTCGACTATTTCACCATCCATGCCGGCGTCCGCCTGCCGTACGTGCCGCTCACCGCCAAGCGCGTCACCGGCATCGTCTCGCGCGGCGGCTCGATCATGGCGAAATGGTGCCTCGCGCACCACAAGGAGAGCTTCCTCTACGAGAAGTTCGACGAGATCACCGAGATCATGAAGGCGTATGACATCGCCTATTCGCTCGGCGACGGCCTGCGCCCCGGCAGCATCGCGGATGCCAACGACGAAGCCCAGTTCGCCGAGCTCTACACGCTGGGCGAGCTGACCAAGCGCGCCTGGGAGCAGGACGTCCAGGTGATGATCGAAGGCCCGGGCCATGTGCCCATGCACAAGATCAAGGAGAATATGGACAAGCAGCTCGCGAGCTGCGGCGAGGCGCCCTTCTACACGCTCGGGCCGCTCACCACCGATATCGCGCCGGGCTATGACCACATCACCAGCGGCATCGGCGCCGCGATGATCGGCTGGTACGGCACCGCGATGCTCTGCTACGTCACGCCCAAGGAGCATCTGGGCTTGCCGGACCGTGACGACGTCAAGGTCGGCGTGGTCACCTACAAGCTCGCTGCCCACGCCGCCGATCTCGCCAAGGGGCACCCCGCCGCCAAGGTCCGCGACGATGCGCTGAGCCGCGCCCGCTTCGAGTTCCGCTGGCGCGACCAGTTCAACCTGTCGCTCGATCCGGACACGGCGGAGAAGTATCACGACCAGACGCTGCCGGCCGAAGGCGCCAAGACCGCGCATTTCTGCTCGATGTGCGGCCCGAAATTCTGCTCGATGAAGATCACGCAGGAAGTGCGCGACTTCGCGGCGAAGCAGAATGCCCCGGTCGAGGGCTTCCTCGCGGCGGAAGACGCCGAGGCCGGCATGGCCGCGATGTCGCAGCTCTACAACGAGACCGGCCGCGAGCTGTACATGGGCCAGGGCGACCGCGAGCACGACTGAGCGATCCGCCCGGCACGGTGGCAATGCGCGTTGGGCCCGCCCGGCGCGCATGCTAGCCTGCCGGGCCATGCTTGCCCGCCTCTCGCTCGCCCTTGCGCTGCTCGCGCTTCCCGCCGTCGCCGCCCGGGCGCAAACCGCGCCGTTGCCGCCGCACTGGTCGCACGCGCATCACGACGAGGATGAGGAGGATTATCGGCTGCCCGCGCCGCTGCGCGGGATCGCCGGCCACGGCTTCTCCGGCGTCAGCCCGCTCGAAGGCAGCAATGTCGTCTGCAAGGGCAACGAGGCCGAGCAGGCCCGCATCCTCGCCCTGGCCGAGAACGACACCGAATTCTGGTTCTACGCCACCGCGCACCAGGCGGTGCTGTTCCGCCGCACCCTGTCGGTCGATACCGAAAAGCCCTGCGGCCAGGCGCTCAGCTGGACCTCCGACATCTCGCGGGCCTTCGTCGCCGATGGACTGGTCCAGAGCTTTTCCGTCGATGCCGAAGGACGGCTCGAAGTCGTCGCCGGCCGGCCGATCCGCGATAGCGACGGTCTCTATTCGGGCGCCTTCAATCCGATCCACAACCTGCTCGCCCGCACCGGCCTGCCTAGCGGAAAGCGCACCAGCTCACAGCGTATCGCCGGCATTCCCGCGCGCTGCGGCGGCATGTCCGGCCTGGTCTGGCACAGCAGCTGTATTGCCTCTACCGGTCCGCTGCGCGGCATGCTGCTCAAGACCGAGGGCGGCGATGACGAGCGCATGATGTTCTACCTCGCCTTCGACCGGATCGACCCTAACGCGCGCCTCGACGGCCGGCTGTTCGAGCTCGAGCGCGAATGGACCGAGAAAGAATAATCGTTCCTCATATGTTCCAATTGCCCGGATCCTGCTAGGCTGCCGCCTCGCTGCAGGAGAGCCCGCATGAACCCGATCGCGCATTGCCCCGATTTCGACTTCCAGCAGGGCCGCTGGACCGTCGCGCACCGCCGGCTCAAGGCGCGGCTCGCCGGCTGCACCGAGTGGGAGGAATTCGCCGGCACCAGCGAGCAGCGCGCGTTGCTGGGCGGCAACGGCAATATCGAGGACAATCTCCTCCATCTGCCCGGCGGCGACTATCGCGCCGTCGCGCTGCGCAGTTTCGATCCGGCCAGCGCCACCTGGGCGATCTGGTGGCTCGACGCCCGCGCCCCGCACCGGCTCGACACCCCGGTGATCGGCCGCTTCGAAAACGGCGTCGGCAGCTTCTACGCCGAAGACAGTTTCGAAGGCCGCCCCATCCGCATCCGCTTTCTCTGGCTCGGCACCGACACCGACGCCCCGCGCTGGGAACAGGCCTTCTCCGCCGATGACGGCGCCACTTGGGAAACCAACTGGACGATGGAATTCGCCAAGGTCTGAGTCCTTCCAATTCCTCCCCCGGCTCCGCGGGGGGAGGGGGACCATTCGCAAAGCGAATGGTGGAGGGGCCGCGCCAAAGGCGCGGAGAACCATCTCCAAAACGGACAAGCCTCCCCCCAAATCTGACCCAAAACCCGATAGCTTCGCGGTCCAGGCAATCGGGAGGGAGCGATGGCGCGTGGCTGGCAGCGATGGACCGGAGCCTTGCTCCTGCTCTACGGGCCGCTCGCCGCGCCGGCAGCGCACGCACAGGCCGCTGCGGACATGCCTGCGCTTCCCTTCGTGCTCGAAACGATAACCGATCGGAGCGCGGCCGAGCTGCTGGTCCGCCGCCGGCTCCTGGTGAAGAGCTGGTTCTTCCCCCGCGAACTCGGCGGCCCCGATAGCCCCGAGAACGTCGCCTATATCACGCCCCAGGCAACCAGGGCCCGCGCCGCGCTGATCAAGCGGCTCGCCCGCCTGCTCGAACGCGACGTGATCGACCGGATGGACGTCCAGGCCGACTACAAGGGCGCCAGCATCATCCCGAGCCGCATCCGCTTCAAGGCCTGGCACAGCCGGGGCGGAGAGACGGTCGAGGCGGTGGTGGAGGTTTGGTGAGGGAATGATTGATACAGCGCGGCGTTGGCCTTAAACGTGCAGAAAATGCGGCAAAGCAGGGGCTATTCGCGTGGAAGTAACTCATACCGTCGATGATGTCTTCGGATTCAGCCGCGATCTACCATTGAACTACGTTGTTCGCGATGACGTAGATTCAAAATTCATAGATAGCCTAAGCCGCAATCAGCATATAGTTATTTATGGAAGCTCTAAGCAAGGTAAAACGTCACTTAGGAAGAACTGCCTTGAGGACGGGGATTACATTGTCATATCATGTCAGAATAGATGGACTCTTGTTGAACTTAATTCGGCAATATTGAAGAGGGCGGGTTTCAAGGTCGAGCTATCCCAAGCCAAGACTGTAACGGGACAAAGTAAAGTACTCGTCGAGGTTGAGGCTAAGGGCGGCATTCCGCTGCTTGCTCATGCTAAAGGCAAAGCAGGGTATGAACGCGTTAGTGGAGAAGAGGAGACTAAGGAATTTGCGCCTTTAGAAATTGATCCGGCAGACACGAATGATATTATTGAAGCTTTGCAAGGAATTGGGTTTGGAAAATATATTGTCCTAGAGGATTTTCATTACCTTCCAGATGAGACTCAAAGGGACTTTTCGTTTTCTTTGAAAGCGTTTCACGAAGATTCAGACTTCACTTTCATCGTTGTAGGTGTGTGGCGTGAGGAGAACCGCCTAATCGCATTTAATGGTGACCTTACCGACCGCGTGTTGTCAGTCGATGTGGACACTTGGAAAGTGGATAGCCTTCGAGAAGTTATTAAAGAAGGTGAGGCTCTTCTAAATATTGAGTTCGATGCTACATTTCGCGAGAAGCTACTTGAGCGTTCTTTTGAGAGCGTGCACATCGTGCAAGAGGCCTGTAGGAAAACCTTGCGGTCAGAGGGTGTTTTTCAGACACAAGAACACCTTAGAAATGTGGCAGTCGACCGGGATGCTCTGGAAGTGGTGTCTGAGGTGGTTGCGGAACACCAAGGAAGGTATTCCGGATTTCTGATGAATTTTGCTGATGGTTTTCAGCAGACTGAGTTGGAAATGCCAAAATGGGTAATTTACGCTCTCCTATCCTGCCCGGTAGATAAGTTGGAAGAAGGCCTGCGCCTTCGACAGATTGCAAAAATAATTAAGACGTCACACCCAAGGGGCAATGATCTGAATAACGGAAATATCACGCAGATATTGAATGTTGCGGGATCTTTGCAAAATAAGAAGAATATCAGGCCTCTTGTTATTGACTATGATGGTACCAATAGAAATTTACATGTAGTTGATAAGGGGTTCCTAATTTGGCTTAGTAGCCAGAGTAAGGACGAACTCTTAGATGAGTTGGGATTGCCAAAATCATACACTGACAACGAACCGGAATTTTGGGATGCGACAGAGGCGCTCTAGCTGTTCATCCTAGAGAACGAGCACTGCCCATCGACTCCGCAGACCCGCGCGGCCCGGGATCTGGAGCGAGATGGGCCACGCCTTTAGATTGCTGGCATTGCGGGAATGGCGGCTGATCCAGCTGTCGATCTCTACAGCTAACGATTCTTGCCCGGGCGCCGGCCACTGCCGTCATCCCGGCGCGTGCTCCAATCCTGATGGATACCCCAAAGCCACACGCCCCGACAAAGCATCCTACAGCTCTGGCAATGTAGGATTTCGTCTGTTCCGCTCACGGCCATGGAACAGCAGGACCATCGCATCGCTTTCGATCCCGCGCTCTCCGCCGGCATCGATCCCGTCAACCTTCCCGCCGCCGCTAAGGAGGAGGGCGCCGTTGCGCCCGCTGCCGCGTCGCCGCCCGTGCCGCTCGATGCGCACGGCCATGATCCCGACGATTATGAATGGGTGCCCGTCCGGCGCAGGCGCCGGCACGATGGCTGGTCGCCCGAGCGCCAGCGCAGCTTCATCGAGGCGCTTGCCGATCGCGGCTCGGTGACAGAGGCGGCGCAGGCGGTCGGCATGACCGTCGGCAGCGCCTACAAGCTGCGCCGCGCGCCCGGCGGCGAGAATTTCGCGCGCGCCTGGGAGCTCGCGATCCACCAGGCCGCGCTGCACCTCGTCGATGTCGCCTTCGATCGCGCCATCCACGGCACCGACGAGCCGGTGTTCGACAGGGAGGGCCGCCGCGTCGGCCGCCGCATGCGCCTGAATGACCGGTTGCTGATGTTCCTGCTGCGCGCGCACCTGCCCGAGCGTTATGCGCATGCGCACCGCGAGGCGCTGCCGCCAGGCGTCGTGCTGCCCGAGCCGGACATGCCGATTGCCGCCGCGCTCGCCGCGCTGGCGCCGGTCGCGCCTGCCGACCCCGCCGCGCTGCTTTCGCCCGAGGCGCTGGAGCATGCGATCGAGCTCGCCGACCTCGCCGACGGCAAGCTGCCGCCCTGGCTGTACGAGAAGTCGGAGGTGGAGCGCGACGAAGCGGTGCGCCAGGCGCATATCGCCATGGAGGCGCGGATCGACGCCGAGCTCGATCGCCTGCGCGGCGGGGAGATGGACGCGGAGGACGCCGAGGATTGAAACAGGGCCTTGGCGTGTACTTCGTGTCTTTTGGCCGGTGCCGGCGCGCGTGACAGGCCGCCGGCACGCCCCTAGAGATGCCGCAGTTCAGGCCAGTGGAGTGTCCCGTGATCCGTATCAACCCCGCCCATGATCCTGCCGTGCTTGCTGCGGAATGGGCGAAGGGCGGGCGGATGCAGGTCCGCGATTTCCTGGTGCGCGAGGATGCGGATCGCGTGCTCGGGTTGCTCCAGAACACGCCCTGGTGGCTGGTCTACAACCAGGGCGACAAGGTCGAGCAGCTTCCGCC
>Ga0164294_10000248_pt1 | contig 50545 bp, 45 predicted proteins | sample GEODES005metaG_FD_111479 | JGI IMG/M metagenome (GOLD analysis project Ga0164294, IMG submission 111479) | Oligotrophic lake water microbial communities from Sparkling Lake, Wisconsin, USA - GEODES005 metaG | ecosystem: Environmental > Aquatic > Freshwater > Lake | place: USA: Sparkling Lake... | reverse complement strand
TATTCGTCTAAAGTTGTAGCACCCACACATTGGATTTCTCCTCTTGCTAAAGCGGGTTTAAACATGTTACTTGCATCAAGCGAACCTGTAGCGCCGCCAGCTCCAACAATAGTATGAATTTCATCTATAAATAGAATAATATCATCATTTTTTTCTAGTTCATTCATTACCGCTTTCATGCGTTCTTCAAATTGACCGCGATATTTCGTACCAGCAACCAATGATGCTAAATCCAGGGTTACAACGCGTTTATTAAATAATATACGCGAAACTTTTTTCTTAACAATCATAATAGCCAAACCTTCCGCAATTGCAGATTTACCAACTCCAGGTTCTCCAATTAATAGTGGGTTGTTTTTCTTTCTACGACTCAAAATTTGAGAAACGCGTTCAATTTCTTTTTCTCGTCCTACAACGGGGTCTAATTTACCCTCTTCTGCCATTTCTGTTAAATCTCTACCGAAATTATCTAAAACAGGTGTTTTCGACTTTTTCGTAGTTTTATTTCCGCTATTACTTATTGGATTTGGCATGTCTTCTTTATAATTTTCTTCTCCAGAATCAAAATTTTCAGCTCTTGGTGTTTCTTTAAAAATATCTTCATTTTCGTTAGAATTCAGGCTCATATATATATCTTTTACATTATCATAATTAATTTTTAACTTGTTCAGTAACTTAGTTGTAGGGTCGTTTTCATTTTTTAGCATACATAACAGCAATAATGCTGTGCTAATTGATGTGGTATTGAAAACTTTTGCTTCTAAAAAAGTATATTTTAATGCTCTTTCTGCTTGGCGGGTTAAGTGTAAGTTTTTTTTATCGTTTGTTGACAGTCCATTCGGGTTAGCTGGACTTAAAATCTCTACTTTTTTTCTAAGTAAATCAAAGTTAATATTTAAAAAATTTAAAATATCAATTGCACTTCCATTTCCATCTCTCAGCATACCTAAAATTAGGTGCTCAGTACCAATAAAATCATGCCCTAAACGTAAGGCTTCTTCTTTACTGAATTGTATAACATCTTTAACTCTTGGCGAAAAATTATCTTCCATAAAATCTTTAAACTATTTAAAACGTGAGCACAATATTATGAATTTTTTATAGGTACTATGCATACTGCTAATTGACAAAAAAAAAACGAGAAATAAAAGCAAATTACCTATTTATTTATTAAATTTTTTTTCAATTATTGTTGATAAGTATTTTTATTTTTTTAAAAACTATACTTTTAAAAAAGTTAAAAAATTGTATATTGGCACGTCTAAAAAAAACGAGTAAAAATTAAATAAATACCTATGACTGACGGAGAAAAGTTAATACCTATTAATATTGAAGATGAAATGAAGTCAGCCTACATCGATTATTCGATGTCGGTTATTGTATCAAGAGCATTACCAGATGTAAGAGACGGATTAAAACCGGTTCACAGAAGAGTATTATTTGGTATGTATGAATTAGGAGTTTTTTCTAATAGAGCTCATAAAAAATCCGCAAGAATTGTAGGAGAAGTTTTGGGTAAATATCACCCACACGGCGATACTTCAGTATATGATGCTATGGTTCGTATGGCGCAAGAATGGAGTTTACGTTATTTGATGGTTGATGGGCAAGGTAACTTTGGTTCGGTAGATGGTGATAGTCCTGCAGCAATGCGTTACACGGAAGCTAGAATGCGAAAAATATCTGAAGAAATGTTAGCAGATATTGACAAAGAAACGGTTGATTTTCAGTTAAATTTTGATGATACTTTAGAAGAGCCTAAAGTGTTGCCTACAAAAGTCCCTACATTGTTAATAAATGGCGCTTCAGGTATTGCAGTAGGTATGGCTACCAATATGGCGCCACATAATTTATCAGAAGTAATTGATGGAACGTTAGCTTACATTGATAACAACGAAATAGAAATTGATGAGTTAATCAAATATATAAAAGCACCCGATTTTCCTACTGGAGGAACTATTTATGGTTACGAAGGGGTAAAAGAAGCTTTTAAAACAGGTAGAGGTCGTATTGTTATGCGAGCGAAAACGATGTTTGAAGAAGTAAATGGTAAGGAATCTATTATTGTAACAGAAATTCCATACCAAGTTAATAAAGCCGATATGATTAAGAAAACGGCTGATTTGGTTAACGAGAAAAAAATAGAAGGGATCTCTACTATTCGTGATGAATCGGATAGAACAGGTATGCGTATTGTTTATGAATTAAAACGTGATGCTGTTCCAAATGTTGTTTTAAATACTTTATATAAATTCACACAATTACAATCTTCTTTCAGTGTAAATAATATAGCATTGGTTAACGGAAGACCACAAATGTTAAATCTAAAAGATTTAATTCATTATTTTGTAGAACACCGTCATGAAGTTGTAGTTAGACGCGCGCAATATGATTTAAGAAAAGCAGAAGAAAGAGCGCATATTTTAGAAGGTTTAATTATTGCATCAGATAATATTGATGAGGTAATTAAAATTATTAGAGGTTCAAAAGACGGAGAAGAAGCAAGAGCAAGATTAATTGAACGATTTAAATTATCGGAATTACAAGCTCGAGCAATTGTTGAAATGAGACTACGTCAATTAACTGGTTTAGAGCAAGATAAGTTAAGAGCAGAATATGATGAAATCATGAAATTAATTACTAGCTTGAAAGAATTATTGGCTAGTAAAGAATTAAGAATGCAAGTGATTAAAGATGAATTAGCAGAAATCAAAGAGAAATATGGAGATGCACGTCGTTCATTAATTGAGTATTCGGGTGGTGATGTTAGTATTGAAGATTTAATTGCCGATGAAAATGTAGTAGTAACTATTTCACATGCAGGTTACATTAAACGTACTTCATTAACAGAATACAAAACTCAAAATAGAGGAGGCGTAGGTCAAAAATCTGCAGGAACTAGAGATCAAGATTTCTTAGAACATTTATTTGTGGCTACAAATCACCAATATTTATTATTCTTTACACAAAAAGGAAAATGTTTCTGGATGCGTGTGTACGAGATTCCTGAAGGAACAAAAGCAAGTAAAGGAAGAGCAATTCAGAACATAATAAATATTGAACCAGACGATAAAGTAGCTGCGTATATTTGTACACAAGACTTAAAAGACCAGGATTATATTAAGAGTCATAACTTAATTATGGTAACCAAGCAAGGACAGGTGAAGAAAACATCTTTAGAGAAGTATTCAAAACCACGTGTAAACGGTGTTGCTGCCATTACTATTAAAGAAGGGGATGAATTATTAGGTGCGAAATTAACTAATGGTGAAAGTCAAGTCTTAATTGCAGGAAAATCTGGTAAAATGGTTCGTTTTGAAGAAGCTAAAACCCGTCCAATGGGAAGAACGGCTTCAGGCGTTAGAGGAATTACCTTGAAAGATGAAGCAGACGAAGTTATTGGAATTGTAACTGTTAATAAAGACGATATTAATGATACACAAATTTTAGTTGTAACTGAAAATGGATACGGAAAACGTACCAAATTAGTTGATGACGACGGTGAAGATGTATATAGAATTACAAATCGTGGTGGTAAAGGTGTGAAAACCTTAAATATAACTGAAAAAACGGGTTCATTAATTGCAATTAATAACGTAACGGATGATGATGATTTAATGATTATCAACAAATCAGGTTTAACGATTCGTATGATGGTTTCTGACCTACGCGTTATGGGTAGAGCTACTCAAGGTGTAAGATTAATCAATATTAAAGGAACGGATTCTATTGCAGCGGTAACAAAAGTGTTACGTGAGGATGAAGAAGTAGTGGAATTAGATGAAGATGGAAATCCGATAGAAGCATTGGAAACTGAATCATCTGAAGAAGATACATCAGAAAATAATAACTCAGAGGTTGAACCAGACCAAAACGAAGAATAGGAATACTTTTAAAGCCCAATTCGTTGGGCTTTTTTTTTAAACTAAAAATGTATAAAATGAAAAAAATTGTATTAGGAGTTTTATTAGTAGTAACAACAGTTACTAATGCTCAAAAAGACGAATTAAAAACATTAAAAAAACTGTATGATAAAGAACAATTGTCTGCTGATGATTTTTCTAAATACAAAGAAACCGTTTTAAAATTAGAGGCCGTTGCCAAAACCGAAGAAGATAAAGTAGCAGCAGGTTTTTATAAAGCCATGCAGCCTATAGTCGAAATGTCACCTAGGAGTACACATCCTACACTGATGATGATTCAGAAACTATTTGCACCTGAAATATTTACATCTATTGTAGAAGGAATGCGCAAAACTCTCGAATTTGAATCAAAACAAGAGAAAAAGGTATTTACGGATGATATCAAAAACACAATTGATATTTTTAAACCAATTTTTAAACAAGTGGCATTTGATTTAAATGATTTAAAAAAGTATAAAGAAGCATCAAAAGCGTTTTATTATACATTCCAATTTGATCCTGCTGATGTAGCTAATTTAGAAAATGCTGCTATCACAGCTATGCAAGGTCAAGATTATATATCTGCTGAAAAATATTTCAGAGAAATTAATTCTATTGGTTTCAATGGTGTTGGTTTGCAAAAATTTGCTGCAAAACCTGAAAATGTTGCAAAAAATATTTTTGCTTTGTCTTTTTTTAATAAAAATGATGAACAAGCAAAAATTGATTTTATAGAAGCAATAAAATTAAATCCTGAAGATCTTCAGATACAAATGGATCATGCCGCAATTTATTATAGAAATAATGATATTGTAACGTATCAAAAATTAATTGAAGGTATTTTAGAAAAAGATCCTAATAATGCACAATTACAATATAACGTAGGTTATCTGCTATTAAACGATGATACTAAAATTGTAGAAGAAATTAATGCTAATTTAAAAAATACAAAAAAATATGATGAATTAAACGCAAAAAGAAAAGCCATGTTTTTAAAAGCATTACCATATTTTGAGCGTGCCCATCAATTAGATGTAGCAAATGAAGATACTAAAACAACTTTAAGATTGTGTTATGAAACTTTAGGAAGGAAAGATAAAGCTGCTTCTGTTAAATAATAAAAATCCCCAATGAAAATTGGGGATTTTTTTGTTTTGTTTTTATTCTTTAAAAACCATATCAATACACATTACTGCAGCAAGTAGTAAAGGACGAATTGAGCTATCTGCGGCCACATCTGTAATATTTATTACATAATTATCAGCGCTAGTAAAAAATTCTTTTCCTAAGCCTGCCCATTTTTTAGAAACAGTAGCCAATTCTTTGTTTTCTTTATTAAACTTAAAATCCCATCCTGTCCATTTTCCTTGTAGAGTACATAAATGTTTGTCTTGATGGTCGTATACTTCAAATCGGCCACCAAATGAAAAGAATTTCTGTTTAAAAACACCAATTTTTCTTCCTTGACCATCAAAAACATCAATATCTGAACGAAAAATGGTTACGCCTCTTTTTATTTGAACGGTTAATTCACCTGATGCGGTTCTAATTTCTATATCAAATGGGGTCATTCTTTTGTAATCTGTAAAACGAAATAGTTTTGTAAAAAAGCCCAAATTTGGTTCTCTGCATGTTAATACTAATTCATTGTTTTCAGGATTAAAAATATCAAAGTTATTTGATGCTTTAAACATTCCAATTTGTTCTTTTACAAGAAAAACATTTTGGTTAAAAATTGGATTCATAATTATTTTTTTAGTGTTAATTTATAAATTTTTGATTCTAAAATTTCTGTATCATTATCTTCGCATAGTAAAAAATGAATTTCTGTATCGTTGTTTTCATATACCGTAATTCCTTCAAATTTTTGAGTATTTGATATAAGTTGCGTTTCTATAATTTCAAATGTATCACTTTTCATTTTACCAACAAGCGAACCTAATACTTCTCCGTCTTCATAAGTAGAAACCGTATCTTCTGCAGTGGCTAAAAAGTAAATAAAATTATCTACTAAAATGGCATCCGTAAAAGTGACTTCAACGTTTTTAATTTTTGGTAATTGTATTGCTACAAAATGTTTTGAAAGGGAAGCATTATCTGGAATAATGAAAATTCCATTTTTGTTGCTTTTTCCATTCCCTCTTTGAAAAAGTAACATGGTTTTATTTACGCAAATTGCGCCTTCTATATTTAGTTCGTCATCTTTTAATTTTGCTAGTTTTCTTAAAAATTCATATAATACTGACAAATCATTTTCTTGTAAAGTATCATTTTCTAAATTCAAAGAAAACATTGTATTTCGTTGTTTGGTAGAACCAGAACCAAAAATAAAAATTTGATTTCCAAAATGAGTTAAAGCTTCTAAGTCTAATTTATTTTTTTTGGGAATATTTTCTTGTGGATTTTCTACCAAAGGAAATTTTAGCACTAATTTTTTATCTATAACATATTGATATAAAAATGTACTATTGTCTGAAATAATAAATAGTACATTTTGATAATATAGTAATCCAGAAGCAGAACCAATACCTTTAATATGATCGAATTCAGTTAAAATAAAATCTTTCATATTATTCAAAACTTTCTATTAGTAATAAATTACCTTTTTCATGAGTGATTGTTATTATTCCGTCTTCGCTAACGTAGTTGCTGCTTCCTGTTCGATGTCCTAATTCTAAAGTTTCATTTTGTAGTTTGTAAAATAAATTATCGGTACATATATTTTCTACTTTCCCTAAAGGAATTAAAGAAATGATGCTGTTTTTTGGATACCATTTTTTATAGGAATTTGGCAACAGAAATACTTTTGAATGGTCATCAAATAAAACAATTTTTAATTGATTTCTATACGATACAAGTGAGGAAAAATTATTTAAAGTATGATCTGCTCTTTTTCCAGTGGCCCAAATTACATTTGCAGCTTTATGACCTTTTAGAATTAAAAAATCGAAAGCTTTTTCCAAATCGGTTTTGTTTTGATCTGGTGCATGAATGATTTCAATTGGATAATGATTTTCTTTATAAAATTGCGCATCGAAATTTCTATCAAAATCTCCTAATAAAACATCTACTTTAATGCCTAATTCCAAAACACGTTCAATAGCTGCGTCTAAAACAATTACTAATGGCGACCATTCTAAAAGTTGTCCTAATAGTTCGTTGTTACAAGCTAAACCATTTGCAATAATTAAAGCTGGCTCTTGGTCGTCGCGAACAATATGATGTGAAGACATATTTTTAGTTTAATAGTTCTGAATTTAAAAATTTAAATGTAAACATTTCGAATTAAAAACTAATATAAATTATTGTACTATATAATTTTTTACTTCAACTTCAGATAATCTAAAATAACCAAGTGGATAATTAGTGTTATTGGTTTGATTGATAATATTACCTCTTACAGTTGCTGGAGGTGTGCTAAATGGCCCATTGCTTAATCCGCCAGAAATACTAATTAGAATGTTCATGAAATTATGGTAGCGTTCAGAAATTCCATGTAGTGTAAATTTAATATTTTGGGCAGGAGCTAAATCTTTATCAATTAGTAATGAGAACATTTGATTTCCATTAGTAAATTCATCGTTAAAAACTCCTAAAAGTGGAAAGGGTCTATATGGTACTTTATATTCTTCTAAATAGAAATTAGATTCTGCACCGTTATCTTGAAAATTAAATTTTAATTCTATTTCATCTCCTGTAATTCCGTTTAAATCTTGTTCTATTGAAGTGATTGCAGGAACTGGATATAATTTGTCTGTGGCAGCATATGTCTGCCCGTTATGAGTCACCGATAGGGTGTATGTGCCATTTAACACCGGAGTAAAATTAGTACATTTGTAAATTCCAGTTGTGCCATCCTCTGTGAAATTAAATACAGTGTTATTTGAATCAGTTATTCTTACAATTGCTCCATTTACAACTGGTACCGTATTGTTGAAATAATCAGCAGTTGTTGTTATTTTGATAAATTGTTCGTTACCAGGCGTACCTTTTTCCCATTTAATTGAAGCGTCAATAACTAATTTTGGTTCGCTATTATTTAAATCTACGTCAACTACTTCTTCGCAACTGAATAGAAACAAACCTATTGCTAAAATGAAATATTTTATATTATTTTTCATGGTTTTAAAATTTAAAATTATAAGTAACACTTGGTACGATTCCAAAAATGGAAAGCTTTACCGCTTCATTCAGTCCGCTATCTTGATTTTGTCTAAAATTTATAGAGGCGGCATTTTTTCTACCATATAAATTATATATTGAAAAAACCCATTCGCCTTGCCAATTTCGACCTTTATTTTTTGTGGGATTTAAGGTAGCAGAAATATCTATACGATGATAAGCAGGTAAGTTATCTTGATTTCTATTTCCATATACGGGAACATTGATGCCTTGGTATTGGTACTGCGCTGTTGGAAAAGTTACCGGTTGCCCTGTTTGATAAGTAAAAATACTGCCAAAACTCCATTTTTGGTTTAATTTATAACTCCCAGTTACATAAATGTTATGGGTTTTATCCCAACCTGTTTTATACCAGTTGCCATTATTTATTCCTGATTCTACTGGTGTTCTTCCAACAGTCTGCTGTTCCGAACGAGAAAGCGTATAAGAAATCCAACCTGAAAGTTTTCCTACGTTTTTCTTGGCCATGATTTCTAATCCATAAGCTCGTGTTTTTCCAGCAAGTAATACTTGTTCAATTGCTTCGTTAGCTATTAGGTCGGCACCATCTATATAATCTAATCTGTTTTTAACCATTTTGTAAAACGATTCCACTTCTAAAGTATAGTCGCCATTTTTTAAATTTTTAAAATAACCTACAGCAAATTGATCTAAAATTTGAGGTTTTAAAAAATTATCACTTGGTGTCCAAATGTCTAATGGTGTAGGCGATTGCGTATTCGAAATTAAATGCAAATACTGACTCATTCTATTATAACTCGCTTTCACAGATTGGTTGTCGTTAATAGTATAAGCCAGAGCAAGTCGAGGTTCTAAGTTGTCAAAGCTGGCAATGGTTTCGTTTTTACCATAATATTTGGTGTCAATAGGAGTTGCTATTTCGTAAATACCCAAATCCGCATCATAAGTTACGGGTTGGTTATTTGCATATACATTTATATTTTGTTCGCCTAATCGATAAAACATACTATATCTTAATCCGTAATTTACAGACAATTTATCTGTTAATTTTTGTTCAGCATCGATATAAAAAGCAGGTTCAAAGGCGTGTTTTTTGGCAAGTTGTTTTTCATTTATACTTGAATTTGCATCTATTGGTTCAATTCTTCCCGGATTGAAATCATAATAAATGGCATTTGCTCCATAAAATAATTTAAAACTATCTGATATATAATGTTTAAAATCATATTTGAAGTTGTAGTTTTTAATGCCGCTATCCCAATTGAAACCAATGAAATCTAACGTTAAACCGTAGTAATAATCGCTGTAAATGAAAGACGCATTTGAAAATAATTTATCATTAAATAAATGATTCCATCTTACATTTAAAACCGAATTTCCATAGGTGTTAATAAATTGGTTGTTTAAACTAAAAACATCTCTTCCAAAATAACCGGATAAAAATAAATTGTTATTTTCGTTAAGTTTATAATTTATTTTGGTGTTTAAGTCATAAAAATAGGCTGAATTATTATTATCTGCTAATTTTAAAAACAAATGCGCATAACTGCTTCTTCCTGCTACCAAGAACGATCCTTTATCTTTTACAATTGGTCCTTCGGCTAAAATTCTGCTAGAAATTAAACCAATTCCACCATTCATACCGAATTTTTTACTATTCCCTTCTTTCTGATAAATATCTAAAACAGAAGCCACTCTACCGCCAAATCTTGCAGGAATTCCACCTTTATATAGTTTTAAATCTTTTATGGCATCAGCGTTAAAAACAGAGAAAAATCCAAATAAATGAGAAGAATTATATATAGTAGCTTCATCTAATAATATCAAGTTTTGATCGGCAGCACCACCACGAACGTTAAATCCTGATTGTCCTTCACCCGCATTTGTAACCCCTGGTAAAGTTAAAATCGATTTTATTACGTCTACTTCTCCTAAAATGGCTGGCATTGATTTTATTTGAGAAATAGTTAGTTTGTTGACACTCATTTCGGGCTTTTCAATTTGTAGTTTCTTTGAGTTTCCAGTCACTACAACTTGTTCAATTTCATTTGATTTTTCGTTTAAAAACAAATCTTTTTTGGTGTTTGAATCCAATGTAATTTGTTCTGAAAATTCTGAATAACTTAAAGAATTAATACTGATTTTATATTCGCCTTTAGGTAAAGTAATAGAATAAAACCCGTATTCGTTGGTTAATGAAGTGCGAGAGATAGTGCTATTTTGAAAAGAAATTGTAACTCCAATTAAAGTTTCATTAGATTTTTGATCTTTTACTATACCGCTTAACGTTACTTTTTCTTGTGAAAAGGCAATAGCAAAGTGTAATAAAAATAAGAGTGTTAAAAAGTTATTTTTTTTCATTTTAATTTTTTCAAGGTTTGACGCAAATTTCGCAAAAATATTACAAAGCATCTGTTAAGTTGACGTTAATAAAAAAGGCGACATAAAGAAATTACATCGCCTTTAATTAGTTTGAAAATAAATTTACATTTTATTTATTATTGCATTTAATGTAACACTTGGTCGCATAGCTTGGCTTAACAAATCTTCGTTTGGTTGATAATACCCTCCAATTTCTTGTTTTTTACCTTGTGCTTCAATTAATTCGCTGTCAATTTTTGCTTCGTTAGCCGTTAATTCTACTGCAATAGGAGTGAAGTAGGTTTTCAATTCCGTGTTTTTATCCTGTGCCGCTAATGCTTGTGCCCAATATAAAGCAATGTAAAAGTGAGAACCTCTATTGTCTAATTGACCGATTTTACGAGCTGGAGATTTATCATTTGCTAAGAATTTTTCTGTTGCTTGATCTAAAGTTTCAGATAAAACCAACGCTTTTTCGTTATTTAGGGTTTGTCCTAAATGCTCTAAAGAAACCCCTAAAGCTAAAATTTCCCCTAATGAATCCCAACGTAAGTAGCCTTCGTCAATAAATTGTTCTACGTGTTTTGGTGCAGAACCACCCGCTCCAGTTTCAAATAATCCACCACCGTTCATTAATGGAACAATAGAAAGCATTTTAGCTGAAGTGCCTAATTCTAAAATAGGAAATAAATCGGTTAAATAGTCACGTAATACATTTCCTGTAACCGAAATAGTATCTAAACCAGCTTTAATTCTTTCTAAAGTAAATTGTGTCGCATCAACAATGTTTAATATTCTAATGTCTAAACCTGTTGTATCAAATTGTTTTAAGTAGGAAGTAACTTTTTTTATGATTTCTCTATCATGTGCACGTTTATCATCTAACCAAAAAACAGCTGGAGTATTTGATAATCTAGCTCTGTTTACCGCTAATTTTACCCAATCTAAAATTGGCGCATCTTTAGTTTGGCACATTCTAAAAATATCACCAGCTTCTACAGTTTGTTCCATGAAAATTTTTCCATTTCCATCAGTAACTTTAACCGTTCCTGCTTCGCTTAATTGAAATGTTTTATCATGCGAACCATATTCTTCAGCTTTTTGAGCCATTAATCCAACATTAGGAACACTTCCCATTGTTTTTGGATCAAATGCCCCATTTCTTTTACAAAAATCAATTGTTGCTACGTATAATCCAGCATAACATCTGTCTGGGATTAATGCTTTTGTGTCTTGTAATTTTCCTTCTTTATTCCACATTTTTCCTGAAGTTCTAATGAATGCAGGAACAGATGCGTCCACAATTACATCTGATGGAATTTGGAAATTTGTAATACCTTTTTCAGAATTTACCATGGCTACGGCAGGTCCGTTTGCAAAAGCGGCATTTAAATCGGCTTCTACTTCTGTTTGTTTTGGATGTCCAGCAATTTTTGCGTACACATCGCCTAAACCATTTTTAGTATCAATATTTAATTCTGAAAATAAATCAGCATATTTTGTAAACACAGTGGCAAAGAAAACTTCTACAATTGCACTAAAAATAATTGGATCAGACACTTTCATCATAGTTGCTTTCAAATGCACAGATAATAAAAGGTCTTTGGCTTTAGCGTCTGCAATTTCTTTTGCAGCAAAAGTTTTTAATGCATTTAAATTTAGTACTGAAGAATCAATAATTTCTCCAGCTTTTAAATTAGCAGGTGCTTTTAATGTTGTTTTAGTTCCATTAGCTGCAATAAATTCAATAGCGTATTGCGTGGCTTCTGCTACGGTTACTGATTTTTCGCTTCCGAAGAAATCACCTTGCTCCATGTGAGCAATTTCTGTTTTAGAATCGGCACTCCAAACACCCATGGAATGTGGGTTTGCTTTTGCGAAATTCTTAACAGCTTTTGGTGCACGTCTGTCTGAATTCCCTTCTCGTAAAACAGGATTTACTGCAGAACCAAGTACTTTTGAATATTTTGCTTTTATTTCTTTTTCCGTATCGTTTTGAGGTTCTTCCACAAAATTAGGAATGGCATAACCATGTAATTGTAATTCTGTTATGGCTTCTTTTAATTGAGGAATAGAAGCAGATACGTTAGGTAATTTTATGATATTTGCTTCAGGAGTGGTTGCTAACTGACCTAATTCAGCTAAATTGTCGGCTACTTTTTGGTTGTCTTTTAAATATTCAGGGAAGTTAGATAAAATTCTTCCTGCTAATGAAATATCTCTAGTTTCTACTTCAATATTTGCTGTCTTTGTAAATACTTTAATTATTGGTAAAAAAGAATGAGTGGCCAACATTGGCGCTTCATCTGTTATGGTATAAAAAATTTTTGACATGATTTATATGGTTTTTTTATTTCTAAATTAAGGTTAGCAAATATAAGAAATTTAGAGGTATTTTAAATCGTAACCAACAAAAAATAATACAATTTCGAATTTGATAAAATAACACCAAAAAATTACAGATTTAATAATTTAGGGCTCAAAAATTAAGGATATAAAAAATCCCGATACAATCGGGATTTTTTATAAGTACAAATAAAAAGATTAACCTCTTCTTTCTTTGATTTTTGCTTTTTTACCAGTAAGTTCTCTAAAGTAGTAAATTCTTGCTCTACGTACTTTACCTTTTTGGTTCATTTCAATTTTTTGTAAAGCGGGCATGTTAATTGGGAAGATACGTTCTACACCAATTGATCCAGACATTTTACGGATTGTAAATGTTTCAGTAGAAGCAGATCCTCTTTTTTGAATTACAACTCCTTTGAAAAACTGAGTTCTTGTTTTTTCACCCTCTTTAATTTCGTAGTACACCGTAATTGTGTCTCCTGCGCTAAAGTTAGGAAAGTCTTTTTTCGATACTAATTCGTTTTGAACGAAATCAAGTAAATTTGACATAATTGTTTTATATAAATCATTAAATCTAAGCAACATACACGTCTTTCGCCAGAGGTTGATTAAAGTGGATGCAAAAGTAATACTATTTTTTAATTCTGCAAATTAATTATTTCATTAAATATAAGTTAGCGTTAATTTTATTATAAAGTTATAAAAACTTCCAGTAGCTAACTTCTAACTTCTAATCTTTTAAATTATATTTGCCCTTTAAAATAGTATAATGAAATTCGATTTATTAAAAACAGATGCTCAAAGTCAAGCGCGAGCTGGACTAATAACAACAGATCACGGTATAATTGAAACCCCAATTTTTATGCCTGTTGGAACAGTAGCTTCTGTTAAAGGGGTACACCAACGTGAATTGAAAAACGATATTAACCCAGATATAATTTTAGGAAATACCTATCATTTGTATTTAAGACCTAAATTAGACGTACTAGAAAAAGCAGGAGGTTTGCATAAATTTATGAATTGGGATAGAAATATATTAACCGATTCTGGAGGCTATCAAGTTTATTCCTTATCAGGAAGAAGAAAAATTAAGGAAGAAGGTGTGAAGTTTAAATCGCATTTAGATGGTTCGTATCACTTTTTTTCACCAGAAAACGTAATGGAAACCCAACGTACTATTGGAGCCGATATTATTATGGCTTTTGATGAATGTACGCCGTATCCGTGTGATTACAAATATGCGCAACGCTCTATGCACATGACGCATCGTTGGTTAGATAGATGCATCAATCATCTAGAGACTCTACCTTTTAAATATGATTATTCTCAAGCATTTTTTCCAATTGTTCAAGGAAGTACTTATAAAGACTTACGTAAACAATCGGCAGAATTTATTGCTAGTAGAAACCAAGTAGGTAATGCGATTGGAGGGCTTTCAGTAGGGGAACCAGCTGAAGAAATGTATGCCATGACTGAAGTGGTGACCGCTATTTTACCAAAAGACAAACCACGTTATTTAATGGGAGTAGGTACACCAGCCAATATTTTAGAAAATATCGCATTAGGTATTGATATGTTCGATTGTGTTATGCCAACTCGAAATGCTCGAAATGGCATGTTATTTACATCTGAAGGATTTATTAATATCAAAAATAAAAAGTGGGAAGAAGATTTTTCTTCCATTGATGCTATGGCACACACTTATGTAGATACGGATTATTCAAAAGCCTACTTAAGACATTTATTTATTGCCAACGAATTTTTAGGAAAACAAATTGCCACCATTCATAATCTTGGATTTTATATGTGGTTAGTTCGTGAAGCAAGAAAACAAATTTTAGCAGGAACTTTCAGAGAATGGAAAGAAATTATGGTTAAAAAAGTAACAACAAGATTGTAAATAAAATTGAATTTTAGAATTCTAATTGTCAATAATGTCTAAAATAAAATGAAAAAAATAGATTGGTACATATTTAAAAGATACTTAATTACATTTACAGCGATGTTGTTTATGTTTATTCCTATTGGAATTATTATTGATGTATCTGAAAAAGTCAATCGGATGATTGAAAATAAAGTAGCTTTTAAAGAAATATTAATTTATTACTATGGATTTACAATCTATTTTGCCAATTTATTATTTCCAATTTTTTTGTTTTTATCCATTATTTGGTTTACCTCAAAACTAGCGAATAATAGTGAAATTATTGCCATTTTAAGCTCTGGAATTTCATTTACACGTTTTTTAAGACCCTATATTGTAGGCGCGACTTTAGTTTCATTTATAACTTTACTAATGGGGTTTTTTATATTGCCAGATGCTAGCGAAAAATTTTGGGCTTTTAAGTTTGATTATCTTACAAAAAATGGGGAAGAAAGACAAACTTCAGACATTTTTCGTCAGGTTAAACCAAATGAATATATATATGTTAGTAGTTATAACGCGATGTCTAAAACAGGGTTCGATTTTTTCTACGAAAAATTTAATGGCAATAAATTAGAATATAAATTATACGCTAACCGTATAAAGTATAATGAAAAAACAAAAGATTATACCTTGTTTAATTACATAAAAAGGAACATAGGTAAAGATAATGATATCATTGTAAAACAAGAAAAACTAAATAGAAAATTTGATTTTGAACCCGATGATTTAGCACCTACAATATATGCTGCTGAAACTATGAATATATTTAAATTAGTAAAATTTATTGATAAAGAGCGAGCAAAAGGAAGTTCCAATTTAGATATTTATTTAGTGGTACTTTATAAAAAATTTAGCATTCCTGTATCGGCATTTATATTAACCATAATTGCAGTTTCTGTTTCCGCAATGAAACGCAGAGGGGGTATGGGAATAAATTTAGCTATTGGTATTTTAGTAGCTTTTTCTTTCGTATTTTTCGATAAAATCTTTGGAACCTTAGCCGAAAGATCAAGTCTTCCACCGTTTTTAGCAGTATGGTTTCCTAACTTTATTTTCGGAATATTAGCGATTTATTTATTAAGAAATGCCCGACGTTAATATAAAACATAATTTACATCTTCATTTAATTGTCTTTATTTGGGGCTTTACAGCCATTTTAGGAAAGTTAATTTCTTTAGATGCCTTGCCATTAGTATGGTGGAGAATGTCTTTAGCTGTTGTTTTAATTTTCGGATATATTTATTACCGAAAAACAAGCTTTCAATTAGCTAGAAAAGACATTATATTACTGATAGTTTCTGGATTAGTAATTGCCTTGCATTGGATCACCTTTTTTAAAGCCATAAAGGTTTCTAATATATCTATTACATTAGCTTGTTTATCTACGGGGGCTTTTTTTACTTCAATTTTAGAACCTATTTTTTACAAACGAAAAATGGTTTGGTATGAAATTGTATTTGGACTTATCGTATTAATTGGTTTGTATTTTGTAATTGAATCTTCGGAACCAAATTTTATTCAAAAAAGTATAACTAGTAATATGTCAGGTACTATGCATGGTGTATTACTAGCCTTAACTTCTGCTTTTTTATCGGCAAGTTTTTCTATAATTAATGGAAAATTTGCACAAAGAATTGATGCTACAATTGTTTCCTTTTACGAGTTGTTAGGTGGTGTACTTTTTTTAAGTGTTTTTTTACTGTTTACCAATCAATTTACAGCAGAATTTTTCAATATTACACTTTCTGATTTTATGTGGTTAGGTATTTTAGCTTCCATTTGTACAGCTTATGCTTTTATTGCATCGGTGAATGTTATGAAGTATATTTCGCCTTATACAGTAATGCTAACTATAAATTTAGAACCAGTATATGGGATTGCATTAGCCGTTTTAATTTTCGAAAAAAAGGAACAAATGAGTTTTTCGTTTTACATTGGTGCTACAATCATACTAATAACTGTGATTTTGAATGGATTAATTAGAAATAGAAAAAAAAGTAGTTAGATATCGCGTTAAAAATTATTCAAATAATTATTAAATAGTATCTTTGTATTTACAAACAAATTAAAATAAAATAACTTTTATGGAATATTTAGATTTTGAATTGCCAATAAAAGAGCTTGAAGATCAATTAGAAAAGTGTGTTGTTTTAGGTCAAGAATCTGACGTTGATGTTTCAGCAACATGCAAACAACTCGAAGACAAATTAGAAAAAGCAAAAAAAGACTTATACAAAAATCTTACAGCTTGGCAGCGAGTTCAAATGTCTCGTCACCCAAACAGACCCTATACTTTAGAATATATCACAAACTTAACGGATGGTACTTTTTTAGAATTATTTGGAGACAGAAATTTTAAAGATGACAAAGCCATGGTTGGCGGTTTAGGAAGAATAAACGGACAATCGTATATGATTATTGGACAACAAAAAGGTATTAATACTAAAATGCGTCAATTACGTAATTTTGGTATGGCCAATCCTGAAGGATACCGTAAAGCACTACGATTAATGAAAATGGCAGAAAAATTTAAAATTCCTGTTTTAACATTAATTGACACTCCTGGTGCATATCCTGGCTTAGAAGCAGAAGAACGTGGGCAAGGTGAAGCAATAGCTCGTAATATTTTTGAAATGGCTCGATTAAAAACACCAATTATTGCTGTTATTATTGGAGAAGGAGCTTCAGGTGGTGCTTTAGGAATTGGTGTAGGTGATAGAGTTTTTATGTTAGAAAACACTTGGTATTCTGTAATTTCTCCAGAATCTTGTTCTTCTATTTTATGGAGAAGTTGGGAATTTAAAGAACAAGCAGCTGAAGCTTTAAAACTGACAGCTATAGACATGAAAAAGCAAAAATTAATTGACGATATTATTCCAGAACCATTAGGTGGCGTGCATCGCGATAAAGAAACAATGTTCAAAACTGTTGAAAAGTATATTACCAAATCGTATAATGAATTAAAAGACTTATCAACAAAAGATTTAGTGGCCCAAAGAATGGAAAAATACAGTAAAATGGGAGAATTTTCAGATAAATAGAAATTATTTCATAATTTATCCGTCTTATCTTTTTTTATTGATAAGACGGATTTTTTTTGACATATTAACAATATTAAATAGTTATTAACAGTTTCTGTTTAACAAGTTAAATTCAATAGTACTTCATTTTTTTTTACTTTCGCTATATGGAAAAAGCATTTACAATAAACCCCGTTAAAGTAGATAAATCAACTACTATTACTTTAGAAAAAGGAAAACTTCCACCACAAGCTGTAGATATTGAAGAAGCAGTTTTGGGCGCTATGTTAATTGACGTAAAAGCGCCAGGCGAAGTTATTGATTTATTAAGTCCAGATGTGTTTTATAAAGAAGCACACAAATATATTTATGAAGCTATAAATCAATTATTTCATAGTACACCACCGCAACCAATTGATTTATTAACGGTTTCCGCACAATTAAAAAGAAATGGAAATTTAGACTTAGCAGGTAGTGATTTTTATCTAATACAACTTACTCAAAAAATTGCCTCTTCAGCGCATATCGTTTTTCATGCCCGAATTATTCTTCAGAAATTTATTCAAAGAAGTTTAATTACCATTTCAAGTAAATTAATTGAAGATTGTTATGATGAAGGTATGGACGTGTTTGATTTATTAGACACCGCCGAAACCAATTTGTATGAAATTACGCAAGGCAATCTTAAAAAAGGATACGAAACCGCTCAAAGTCTTGTAAATCAAGCCAAACAACGTATTGAAGATATTTCTAATAAAGAAGGTTTGTCTGGAATTCCATCTGGATTTAAAAAATTAGATGATTTAACTTCCGGCTGGCAACCTTCAGATTTAATTATTATTGCAGCTCGTCCGGGTATGGGAAAAACGGCTTTCGTACTATCAATGGCCAGAAATATTGCCGTTTCAGGTAATGAACCCGTAGCATTATTCTCATTGGAAATGTCTTCTGTACAATTAATTACTCGTTTGATTTCAAGTGAAACGGGGCTGACTTCAGAAAAACTTAGAAAAGGAGATTTAGAACCACATGAATGGGAGCAGTTAAATGTAAAAGTTAAAGATTTAGAAAAAGCTCCTCTATATATTGATGATACGCCATCTTTATCAATTTTTGATTTACGTGCAAAAGCCCGACGTTTAGTATCTCAACATGGTATTAAATTAATTGTAATTGACTATTTACAGTTAATGTCAGCTGGAACTTCAGGAAAAGGTGGCGGTAATAGAGAACAAGAAATATCTATGATTTCAAGAAGTTTAAAAGCTTTGGCAAAAGAGTTAAGTGTGCCAGTAATTGCTCTTTCTCAATTGTCACGTGCAGTAGAAACGCGAGGTTCAAGTAAAAGACCCTTACTTTCCGATTTACGGGAATCTGGAGCGATTGAACAAGATGCTGATATAGTTTCGTTTATTTATCGTCCAGAATATTATAAAATTGACAATTGGGATGATGATGAAGCAGCTCCAACAACAAATCAAGCCGAATTTATTGTTGCAAAACATAGAAATGGTAGTTTGGATAATATCAGATTAAAATTCTTAGGACAATTTGGTAAATTTGATAATTTGGATGAATTTGGAATGACCTATAACGATTCATTACCTTCAAAAATGAATTTAGATGCACAAAATCCATTTGCTACTCCAAATTTACCTACACCAAATGATGCCTTTGGAAGCACTATGAATTCTGGTTTTAACGAAGATAGCGACGTGCCATTTTAATTCATTGAAATTGTATTTGAATGGGTTTGTTATCTATTCAAATAGTTTATATTTACATAAATATCTTTAGATGAACTATTTAAAAGAACTTGTTTTTTTCTTGATTGTAATTTGCTCTATAAATTCAAATGCATCTTCAATTTTGTTGCCTATGGATAGCGATGGGCAACAAAATCATTTAAAAGCATATGGAATTACATATTGGGCTTTGGCTAAAAATTATAAAGTAAATTGGTTATTAAATTATCGAGGCGGCTCTTTTTTATTACCTGATGGTGATGATATTAGAAAAGAATGCCAGATTAGAGGTGTAACTTTTGAAGTATTAACAGATGGTGCAACAGCTTCTATCCTTGAAGAAATAAGTAGCCCTTCTCAAAATATGGAAACAGTTGTTTTAGAAAAGGCACCAAAAATTGCTGTATATACTCCAAAAGGAAAGCAACCTTGGGATGATGCTGTAACCATGGTTCTCACCTATGCTGAAATTCCTTACACAGAAATTTATGATACAGAAGTATTGTCAGATCAACTTGTTTTGTATGAATGGTTGCATTTGCACCATGAAGATTTTACGGGTCAATACGGTAAATTTTTTGGAAATTACAGAAATGCCTCTTGGTATATTCAACAAAAAGCAGAAGCAGAAGCTTTAGCAAAACAATTAGGATTTAATAAAGTATCTGAAGAAAAATTAGCCGTTGCTACTAAGATTAGAGATTATGTAATTGGTGGCGGATTTATGTTTGCCATGTGTTCTGCTACAGACAGTTTTGATATTGCTTTGGCAGCACAAAACACAGATATTTGCGAACCCATGTTTGATGGCGACGCAAGCGAACCCAATTATCAAGCCAAAATGGATTATAATAATACCTTTGCATTTAAAGATTTTATATTAGAAAAACAACCAATGAAATATGAGTTTTCTGATATTGATACCACAGAAGAGCACGGAAAAGGTAGTTTTTCAATGGAGGTAGATTATTTTACTTTAATGGATTTTTCTGCAAAATGGGATCCAATTCCAACGATGTTATGTCAAAATCATACGCAAATAGTAAAAGGGTTTATGGGACAAACTACTGCTTTTATGTCTGATAAAATCAAATCGAATGTGTTACTAATGGGTGAATGTAAAATTAATGGAGAGGCAAGATATATACATGGAACAAAAGGTAAAGGAATGTTCACCTATTACGGTGGACACGATCCAGAAGATTATCAGCATAGAGTAGGGGATGCTCCCACTGTTTTAGATTTGCATCCAAATTCACCAGGATATCGCCTTATTTTAAATAACGTACTTTTTCCAGCAGCTCGAAAAAAGAAACTTAAAACATAAAAAAAATATCCCAAACTCAAGTTGAATTTGGGATATTTTATTTAAACTAAAAGGTAAATTACATTCCTCCTAATTCTTGTTGTAATTCTTGTTGAGTTACTTTTTTGTATCCTTCTGGCACAGTAAAACAAGTTGCAGAAGGTGCTTTATCTACTGCAGTAGCTAATAAAACCACTTTGCCATTATCATTATTAACGGTTACTTCTAATGGAAATCCAGTTAATTTCAATTTATCTGTTGCTAACGATTGTACAGCAATTGCTTCTGTAATATAAAAAGTATTTACAGTTCCTGTAGTCATCTTAACTGACGCTTTATAACATTTAAAGCCTAGAATTTCTTTGGTATCTTTTTTATCGTAAGAAACAGATTCTGCATCTTTTAGTGAAGCTACATCTGTATTTCCAAATCCTTCAGCTTCTCCGGTTACTTCATATTTTTTACCCATCATATCCATTAACATTCTGGTTTCTTTTGGGTTGTTTTTGTCAATAGAAATTGTTTTTACTGAAATCATGCCACCCATCATATCCATTTGTGTTGCAGATGATTTTTCGTCAAATGAAATTTTAATAGTGTTAGTTCCCATTGCTGCCATCTCTTCGTTGTCTGGCATAGTCATTTCATACGTTACCGCACCTGTTTTTATTTGTGCATAAAATTGCGTTGAAACAATGGCAAAGGCAACAAATGCAAATTTTTTTAAGTTTTTCATGTGTTTTTGGTTTAAATTTAAAGATTAGTATATTATTTTAATAAGAAGTTACAATTTAAGGATACTTTTTTAGAAATTTTTTTGGAAACTACACTTGGTATTTCAATATCAAAGTCAGACACATTAAGGTTAAAATCTGTTTTAATTTCTATATCGGAACCTGTTTTTTTAATTTTTGCGATTGAAGTAATGTCTTTGTTTTTTCCATGAACTTCCAACTTACCTTTGATAGTGAAGTCTTTTGATGTTGAAGTTAATTTTGTAACGTCAAAATTTTCAATTTTTCCTTTAAAAGTTGCTTTTGGGAATTTTGAACTTTCAATATAATTTTCATTAAAATGCTCTTCCATTAAAGCAATTTTAAATCTAAAACCTTTCATTAAAGCCAAAACAGCAATTTCACCATTGTTCGTATTCATAATACAAGTTACAGCATTATTCTTTGCTTTAATTTCTTCAAAAGATGGGACAGATGCTTCAAAACTAATACTGCCAGTTTTGGTAATTTTTTTTTCTTGAATTGGAGCTAAACTTACTAATAATAACCATCCAAGTAGCGCAATTTTTTTCATATAATTATAATTTAGATGGAAACTATTTTTTTAAATTTATTCTAAAAGCCCATCAGTATTCCAATCTGATAGTAAATCAATAGTGGTTTGTGGTAGTCGAGTTCCTTGGTAGGGCATCATTCCTGAAGCACCTTGCATTCTTGAAACACGATCTAAAAGCCCATCGTTTAGCACTGAAGCTTTAACTTGATTGTATGTTACTAGTGAAGTTTGTGCACCACCGGATGGAGAATTGCCATGACAAACCACACAATTATTATCAATAATTGGTTTTATGTTTTGCGTGTATGTTGTGATATTTGATGTTAATGGAATTGTTAAATCGTCTTCTGAATTATTACTACAACCAAAAATAAATAAAAAAGAGGGTAAAATTAAATAATTTGTTTTTTTCATGTTAAAATTACTTTATACTCACAATATTACAAAATAATTAATAAGTTTGTATGTGTAAAATTAAAAATAAATGAAAAAAGCAGTATTTATTTTATTGGTCATTATTAGTATCTTGTTTCTGTCATATAACTATTTATACCATGAACACAGGAATATTTCCAATGAGAAAGCTGTTTTTTCCATAGCTGGAAAAAAGATTTTGCAAGATTTTTCAGTAGATGAGTCAAAAGCAAATTTTAAATATTTAGACAAAACAGTAGCTGTTAAAGGAAAAATTACCAGTATTGATGCTTTAAATAAAACCATTATTATTGATGAAAAAGTATTTATTTTGCTAAAAAAAATTTCAGATGTAAAACAAAATGAAGTAATTACTATTCAAGGAAGAGTTATAGGATACGATTCTTTATTGGAAGAAATAAAAATAGATCAAGCTGAAATTAAATAATTATGATAAATAAAATAACTTTTTTGTTTTGCCTATTGCCATTTTTTATGGTTGCTCAAGACGATTTGCTAAAAGAAATCGATACGTTAACTGATGCAAATGAATCTGAAGTTGCGGCATTTAAATCTTTAAAAATTGTGAATTTAGAATCTACAAAATTGGCTTCAAAAGGCGATTTATATCTCGTAATTGCTCACCGATTTGGCTATTTAGACAAAGGTTTTGAAGACTTTTTTGGTTTAGATGAAGCCAATACACGCATACAATTTGTTTACGGATTAAACAACGGAATTACTATTCACGCATCTCGTTCTGGATTTCAAAAAACGTATGAGTTTGCTACAAAATACAGATTATTTGGACAGAAAAAACAAGGGTTTCCTTTTGAAATTGTTGGTTTCAATAGTGTAGCAATTAATACAGAATTAGAAAAAACAGTTTTGCCAAAATTAGAGTTTTCGGATCGTTTGGCTTATGTGAATCAAATTTTAATATCAAGGAAATTCAATGATAATTTATCTTTAGAAATTGCACCTACACATTTTCATCAAAATTATGTAGCAAATAATTCTCAAGACAATAGTCAATTTGCTTTGGGTTTTGGGGGTAGATACAAATTTACCAAACGTTGGTCGTTTAATATGGATTATGCAGCACATTTGAATCGAGCATCTAATTCGGTTTTTAAAAATCCACTCTCTATAGGTTTTGATTTAGAAACAGGTGGTCATGTGTTTCAAATGCATTTTACTAATTCCCAAGCCATGCATGAATCGGGATATTTAGGAAATACTTCTGGAAGTTGGACGGATGGAAAAATTGCTTTTGGATTTAATTTAATTCGAGTTTTTTAATATGCGTATTTTATTATTTTGTTTAGTTGTTTTTAATTTTTCTTTCGCTCAAAGTGATGTTTTTAATATTGCTAGAAAAGGAACAGTGGATGAAATGATGAAAATAGTTCAAGAAAATAAAAACTTAGTAAACGCACCAAATACTAACGGATTTTCACCATTAATAATTGCTACCTATTCCAATAATTTGCAAGTAGCAAAATATTTGCTTAATATTGTAGAAGATATAAATTATCAATCGTCTGAAGGAACTGTATTAATGGCAGCTATTATGCGAAACAATATTGAAATGGTACAGTTATTATTGGATAAAAAAGTCAATATAGAGATAACAAACGATAACGGTGTTACTCCTTTAATGTTAGCCTTACAATTTAAAAATACAGAAATTGTTAAATTATTATTAAATAATAATGCTAACAAAACAGCAATCGATAAAGAAGGTAAATCTACTTTTGAATATGCCATTGCTACCAAAGATGATGTCATTATTCAACTATTTAAAAATTAAAAAAAAACAATTATGAAAAAGAAAATTACTTTACTATTTATTTTAATTGCTGGTTTAACCAATGCGCAACAAAAGTCAACAGGCATTATTGCTTTGGGTACAAATATGACAGCAAATATGACACTAAACAACGCGAATTCTTTGGTTACATTAACTCTTGTTGGTCCAAATGATAGATGGTTTGCTGTTCAATTTGGCTCTTTTGCTGGAGGCATGCAAGCGGCTTCAGATGTAGTGTATTGGAATGGAACAACTTTAGTAGATGCCGTTCATGTTGGTATTGGTGTTGCTCCTACAACAGACTCCACAAATAATTGGACACTTGTTACAAATACTAATAATGTTCCTGCAACTGGGCAAAGAACTTTAGTGTATACAAGGCCGTTTTCTACTGGAGATTCCAATGATTATACATTTAATTTTGCAAACAATACGCTTGATTTAGCCTTAGCAAAACACCAATCAGCATCTTTTACTATGGCAAATCATGGAAGTAGTTCAAGTAATAGAGGTGTTTCTCTTGATGTTTCATTGGTCTTAGGGCTTGATGATTTTTCTTTAAATGCAGCTTCTATATATCCTAATCCTAGTAAGGGAAATTTTACAATTACTACTAAAACGTTTTTAAAATCAGTTGATGTTTATTCTATTAACGGAGCATTAATTAAATCATATAAAGTAGATGATTCTTCTGAAAATGTTGAATTTAATATTTCAGATTTACCTTCAGGAGTTTATTTATTGGAGTTAAAAAACGATTCAGAAAAAACTTGGAAAAAAGTTATTATTGAATAATTATAAAAAAATAGTATTTTTACAAAGTCCCATATTATTGGGACTTTTTTAATATATGGCATTACTTCAAAAAATAAATAAAAATGCAAAAGCGGAAAACAATACCGGCTTTGGTGCCAATTCTCAAAATTATGGCGGTCGGTTCATAAATAAAAATGGGAATGCAAATATTCAAAAAGTGGGTATTAGTTTTTTGGAAGGTATAAGTTGGTATCATACTATGTTAAAAATTCCCAGATGGAAGTTTTTCTTTATTATCATCCTTTTCTATTTTATTGTTAATTTGTTTTTTGCTTCCATTTATATGTTTATTGGAGTTGAGAATTTGCGGGGTGTTATCTCCGTTTCAAGAATTGATAAGTTTGGAGAAGCTTTCTTTTTTAGTATTCAAACTTTTACTACAGTTGGGTATGGACACATTAGTCCTTCAGGTTTTTTAGCCAGTTTTGTTGCGGCAGTTGAGGCGTTGTCTGGATTGCTTAGTTTTGCTATAGCAACGGGTTTGTTTTACGGAAGATTTAGTAAGCCTAATGCTTTTATTAAGTTTTCAGAAAATGCAATAATTGCACCTTATAAAGATGGTAACGCATTAATGATGCGTTTGGCACCTCATAAGAATACCAATTTAACAGATGCTGAAGCTTTCGTTACTGTTGGTATATTGATTGATGAAAATGGCGTTGTTTCAAATAAATTTTACAATTTACCTTTAGAAATGAGTAAAATAAACTCATTAACTCTTAGCTGGACGTTAGTACATCCAATAGATGAAGAAAGCCCACTATTTAATTTAAATCAATCGGATTATAGAGATACTAGTGGAGAAATTTTAGTTTTTGTAAAAACATTTGATGATATGTATTCTTCAACAGTTGCTAAAAGAACTTCCTATACCTTTGATGAGGTTGTTTATGGAGCTAAATTTTCCTCCATGTATTCTAAAAATGAGTCCAATACAAAAACAGTTTTACATTTGGAAAAACTTAATTCTTTTATCAAAGTAAAATTATAAAAAAAAGCTATTCACAAGGAATAGCTTTTTTAACTTTTATTTTTTGACTTTTATTTTTTGATGAAATTTTCAGCAAATTTCTTTCCTTCTTTGGTTTCAATGCTTAAAATATATATTCCGTTGCTTAAATTTGAAACATCAATGGAATTAAAATTAGAAGTGATCCTACTAATTGTTTTACCATTTGAATCAATTATTTGTATAGCATTAACATCTAACTGTTCAATGTTCGAAATTGATACATAATCTGATGTTGGATTTGGGTAGATTACCACTTCTTTTCCATTGAAAGTAGAAGCACTTAAAGGGAAGTTACCTTCAATAACATTTAGCTTTTGATTAATGTTCGGATTTGTAATAATATCTACAGTGCCTGAAGGCCAAATTACTTTTATTTGAGTAATTGCTGTAGCCGTTCCAATTCCAAAATGAACATTTAAAGTGCTCATGTATTCAAAACCTTCACCACTTCTAACTTCTCTAATTTGTTTACCCCAAACACCATAAATTTCTACTCGTGCCCCAATTCCGTTTCTATTACTTTGAATACCTTGGAAGCTTAATTTTATCCAGTTGTTTCCGTTTGGTACAGCGTAATGAATTTTATTTCCATTTAGAATATCAAGAAAACCATCATTGTTTAAATCACCAACTGCTCCTAATGATACGTTTGTGTAGTTTGCTACAGAAAATGTATTATTACCTTGGTTAAACATAATTTTATTTCCCCCACCCATTACATCAACAAAACCATTATTATCAAAATCGTATGCAATGTAATCTCTACTAATTGTATTGTTTACATCCCATCCAGAACCAGTTGTAATATTTGTAAATGCTTCTTCTGTTGTATTTGAAGTATCTAAGTTATTTTTAAAAAACATGTGTCTTGTGCTTCCATTGGAACCAACTAAAATATCCATGTCACCATCATTATCGAAATCTGCTATGGCAGAAGACCAAGATTGAACTGGTGTAGTATTAATTTGAGCAATAGCTGAAATATCGGTAAAAACACCATTTCCATCATTTCTATGAAGTTCACATGGAGGTCCAGAACATTTAGAAATAAACATATCTGCATCACCATCATTATCATAATCAGTCCATAAGGAAGCATAATTCCCTCCGCTTGAAAGTACGCCTAAAGAATAAGATCCAGGTGTAACACCGGATTGATAATGTGTAAATGAAGTACCGTTATTATTGTTCATATAATATACGTTTGGCGCTACATCATGGCAAGAAAACGCATCTAAATGTCCATCATTATTAATATCAATAAAATTGGTTCTTTGACAGAAAATATACTCCGATGGATTAATATTTGTATACGCTGTACCTGTATTGTTGGATCTCCAAAAAGTTAATCCACTACCACCACCTAAAACTAAATCATTAAATCCGTCTCTGTTGTAATCGCCAGCTGCAATACTCCAAGAAGGCATATCACTAGTACCAGTTATTGGAAAATCAGTCATATTAAAAGTACTCCCTGTACCTTGGTAATGAATTTTTAAATTGTTTGCGCTTACTCCTACAATATCGTCTTTATTATCCCCATTCATATCCACTACACAAATGTTATAAGTACTATTTATTGTAGAAATGGTTTGTGAGGTAAAATTTACAGGAGTAGGGGTTGGAGCAATATATGGTCCTTCTGATAGTTGGAAAGTAAATCCAGCAGAAGACCATCTATTATCCCAAGCAATATAATAAGTTGTTCCAGCAATGGCTGTAAAACTTCCAACAGATGAATAATTTGCCCCCGAATCATCATCACCACCGACACAAGTTAATGTATTACATGTTCCACTATATACATGAAATCGAGTATCTATTTTTGGAGTATTTGCCGCAATATTCGTACTGATTGTAGTAGTGTAGCTTTGAGTTGGGATATAAATATACCATTCACCAGCAGTAGCACCACTTCCATTTGTTGTACAAATCGGAGTAGGTATTTGTGTTCCATTAACCGCAGTTACTACATGCGTTCCAGCAGCTATTGTTGCTGCACTTGCACAGGTATTTTGAGCCCAGTTAGAATAGTTAATAATTGTTATTAAAAATAATGTAAAGTATTTTTTCATTTTTTTTGTATTAAAATGTTATTACTGACAAGGTTGTAATGTATTAATCCATTGTCCTATTAAACTTATTGCTTCATCATGAACAATTGTTCTGCCGTGAAGAGGCATTCTATATGCTTCATTTGTTGTATTCAATCGGTAATATAACATAGAACGATTTGCATTTCCAGGAGTTATAATTTTTCCTAAAGCAGGTGCAAAGTTTTGCATATCTTCTGTGTCAACACAAACACCCATGTTAGTTAATCCGTTTACAGCCCCTGTTTCGTTAAAAGCAAATCGCATCGGTCTATAATCACAATGTTTACCGTTTTGGTGACAATGTGCGCAATTTATATCTAGGTAGGAACGTACTCTTTTTTCTAATGATTTTGATGTGTCGTGATAATCTATAGTCGTATTGTTTTCTGAAGGTAAAGTGAAATTATTTTCTAAATAACCTTGCTCTATCCATTTTGTTAATTGATTTTGATTTGAAGTTCCAAAATTGTAATTATGATTTAAATTTTGAGGTTTAATTCCTATTGGAATATGAATCGTTTGTATATTTCCATTTACATTTTCAGTGTTTTTATGGCAAATTATACATTGTACTTCTGAAGGTATTCTATAGTCAGTTGTTTTTATTACATTGTTTTCATCTTTCCACGATAGGTTTACAAAACTTCCATTTAAATCCAAATAAGCTTCAGTTTGAGCATTATTCCATACATAATCAGCAAAAATCCAACCAGATTGTTTTCGTATCATTATCCTTGTTTCAATAATACGAGTTGTGTTATTTGGTTGTATATTATCATAATAAAAGGTTTTAATCAAAGCCGCACCAACGGGTAATTCTAACACTTTTGAGTCGCCATTATAAGTGGCTTTTACGCCAATGGGCATCCATACAAATCTTTTTTTGTGAGCATAGTCAGTAAATAACGAACTGGCTGGTTCATAAGGAATTACATTCAAGGATGGAATTTGATTTTTTAATTCCCCATCAAAAAAATGATAATCGGAAAGTTTAGGATAGGGTACTTGTGTTAAATCTACTGTAACGGGTGATGTTGGAATGGCATTATATTCTTCTTCAGCTTCATTATTACAGGACGTTAATAATAATGAAATATTCAAAAGTAAAATGGTTAGTATTTTTTTATTCATTTGCTAAATTTTTACTAAAATAATAAAATAAAAAACAATATTAGGAAAAAAAATTTAAAATTAGATAAATAATTTATTTTAAATCTTTAAATGCTTATTTTAATTTAAGTAAAATATTATATTTTTTTAAATTATTTAGTGCTTCTTCCGAAGTATAATCTAATGATATTTCCTCTTTTAAATATTCTTTTTTTGCAGAAATTCTATTTATACTTTCGTAAAAACGACGAACTTCTTCTAAATTAGATAAAACCAATTTAGGAACTACTACATTTTCGCCATCTTGGTTTTTAGCGACCATAGTAAAATAGCTTGAATTGGTATGTTTTACTTTTCCTGTTTGAATATTTTGAGAAGTTACTCGAATTCCAACCACCATAGAGCTGTTACCTACATAATTTACACAAGCTTTTAAGGTGACTAATTCACCGATTTCGACAGGATTCAAAAAATTAACCGTATCAACGGATGCCGTTACGCAATAACTTCCACAATATTTAGAAGCACATGCAAAGGCAATTTGATCCATTAAACTTAGCAAATAGCCACCATGAATTTTTCCACTAAAATTACTATGTGATGGTAACATTAATTCAGAAAGTGTAATTTTAGAAGCTGCAACAGTATTAGATGTATTCATTTATTTAGTTTTAGAAGAAGTTGAATTTTCTGGACTCACTTTAGTAATATAATAATTAGAATTACCCCACCAAGAAAAAGTACCGTAACGTTCAATATATTCTATTCTCACGAATTTTCCTTGATTGATTTTTAATTGTTCAATAACTTCCGGTTGATTATCTAATACAGAAAATTCAAATTTTTGGGATCCAGAAACCCCTGTACTTAATTCGCCTTCCCAAGTTTTAAAAAAGTATCCATTATGGCTAAACTTGATTAATTCTCCCGTTCGTATGCCATCACTAAATGATGCATAATATAAAAAAGTAATATAACTTGTTGCCGTTAATGCAATAGTTAATATGCTGTATATTAAAATTTTCTGAAAAAATGTCATATTATTTATATTAATTATCAATTTCGGTTAGTGATTCTTCGTCGTTTTCTGCTCGTTTCAAAATAGCTTCTGGTAACGCTTTTTTTGCTTTAGCCCCCATTTTCTTTAATTTTTCGGCACTAGTTACTAAATTTCCTTTTCCTTCGGTAAGTTTATTCATTGCTGCTGAATATTCTACTTTGGCTTCATCCATTTTCTTTCCAATTTTAATTAAATCAGAAACAAAACCTTCAAATTTATCATACAACGCACCAGCTTGACGCGCAATTTCAATGGCATTTTCTTGCTGCTTTTGATTGGTCCACATGCTATCTATAGTTCGTAAAGTCGCTAATAGCGTAGAAGGTGTTACTATCACAATGTTTTTTTCAAATGCTTTGTTATATAGCGTTAAATCTTCTTGTAAAGCCAATGCGAAAGCAGGTTCAATAGGAATGAACAGCAAAACAAAATCAGGACTTTCCATTTGATAAATGTCTTGATACCGCTTATCACTCAATTGTTCTACGTGTCGTTTTACCGAATTCACATGCTCTTTTAAGTGAATATTTTGCTGTGTATCGTCTTCTTCATTTACATATTTTTCATAAGCTGTTAATGATACTTTACTATCTACTACCATCTTTTTTCCATCAGGTAAATGGATAATTACATCGGGTAAAATTCTTGTGCCTTCTGTAGTTGTAAAGGCTTGTTGTACTTCGTATTCTCGACCTTTTTCTAATCCAGATTTTTCTAGTACGCGTTCTAAAACAAGTTCGCCCCAATTTCCTTGCATTTTACTATCACCTTTTAACGCTTTAGTTAAATTGATTGTTTCTTTGCTCATTTGCGCATTCATTTCGCTCAAGCTAACAATTTGTTGACGTAAAGCAGCGTGATAATCAATACTTTCTTTGTGTGTGTCTTCTACTTTTTTTTCAAAGTGTAAAATTTTATCTTGTAAGGGCGATAAAATATTTTTTAAGTTTTCTTTGTTTTGTTCAGTAAATTTCTGTGTTTTTTCTTCTAAAATTTTATTGGCTAAATTTTCAAATTCTTTGCTAAATTTTTCTTGTAAATGATTGATTTCTTCTTTTTGTTCTTTGGTACGTTCTAATAAATTATCAAAATCATTTTCTTTTTTCGCCAATAAAATGGCCAATTCTTCTTTTTCAGTTTGTGTTTTTTGTTTCTCGATTTGCAAATTCTGAATCGATGACTTTAATTCTGCAAGTTGATGCGATTGTGATGTTAATTGCCCTTCTAAATTACTTTTTTCAGCATTAGATTGGGTTTTTGAAAGTAGCTTTCCAATGTAAAAACCAATGGTTAAAGCAATTAAAATGGCAAATACTAAAATAATGGATGTATTCATTTTTGGATTAAAATTTGTTAGATAGTAAAATTACTATTTTTTTTCAATTATTCTATTTGATTAGAAATAAAACTATTTTTGCAAGATGAAGTTACACCAACATTTTATTTTACACAAACCGCACGGTTTTATTAGCCAGTTTATTTACGAATTAAAACGGAATAAAAGAAAACTGGGTGAATTGTATAATTTTCCGGAAGGAACAATGGCCATTGGCAGATTAGATGAAGATTCTGAAGGTTTATTATTACTAACAACCGATGGCATGATGAGTGAATTGGTTCGAAGCAAAAAAGTGGAGAAAGAATATTATGCGCAAGTGGATGGAATTATTACATTAGATGCTGTGGAATTACTGAAAAATGGTGTAGAAATTGGATTCCACGGTAAAAAATATAAAACTAAAAAATGTCAAGCAAATTTGATTCATATTCCAATACACATTGGTGAGGGGAGAAGAATTAGAGAGGAACGCCACGGACCTACAAGCTGGGTTTCTATAACGTTGACAGAAGGTAAATTTAGACAAGTACGTAAAATGACGTCAGCAGTTGGTTTTCCTACTTTACGATTAATTAGAATTCGAGTGGGTAACATTGAATTAGGTAATTTAAAAGCTGGCGAAGTGAGGGAAATTTATAAGGACGATTTTGATAGAATTTTGGAGTAATTTTTAAAATGTTATCTGATAATAAATTTTCCGTGTATTTTATCAAAAACAATATGTTCGTCTTTAAATAACGTATCAAAAACACCTTTTTCAATTAAATTGCAAGGCTGATCTTGAATACAGAAACCTTTTGTCATTACAATCATTTCGTCACTTAATTGAATGGCCAAATCGATGTCGTGAGTTGAAAATAAAATGCATTTTTCCGTTTCGTGTGCCAGTTTTTGTAATAATTTAAACACCGAAACTTTATGAAACAAATCCAAATGGGTAGTAGGTTCGTCTAAGATAATTAAATCAGTATCTTGTGCCAAGGCTCTAGCAATTAATACTTTTTGTAATTGTCCGTCTGAAATTTCGTAATGTTTTTTCTCCACCAAATGCTCAATATTGGTAAGTTGAACTGCTGTTTTTATTTTCGAATAATCTTCATCAGTTAAATTGCCAATCCAATTGGTATAAGGTTGTCTTCCTAAAGCAATTAATTCCCAAACGGTTAAATTACTACTTGGAAGTTTATCGGTTAAAACCAAACTTTGTTGTTGTGCTAAATCAGAATTTTCAATAGAAAAAAGATTTTTGTTATTTAACATTACTTCACCAGAAATAGGTGATTGAATAGCTGTAATTGTTCGTAATAATGTAGATTTTCCTATGCCATTTCCACCAATTAACGTGATTAACTTACCTTTTAATAATGAAATATTGATATCGCTCGCAATAGGTACTACTTCTTTTTTGGAAGTATAACCAATGGTAAGATTTTTGGTATGTAGTAGGGTGTTATTCATTGATTTAATAGGTACGCAGATTTTTATGATTGAACTGATTTTAATTGATTTTTAAAAATATTTTGCGAATCTCTCTGTTTCTCTGTGAGACTTTGTGTAATTATTTTAATTAATTCCTCTTTTTCTTACCAACAACCAAATTACAATTGGTGCTCCTAATATAGATGTAATTGCATTAATTGGTAAAGTGAAATCTAAACCGGGTAATTGCGAAATCGTATCACAAAGTAACATAATTACGGCTCCAAATAAAATGGTGGATAAAAATAATATTTTATGATTACTTGTTTGAAATACTAATTTTGAAATATGTGGCACGGCTAAACCAACAAAGGCAATTGGTCCTACAAATGCAGTAATGCTTCCTGCTAAAATTCCGGTTGCTATAAAAATTAAATTACGTTGTTTTTTAATATCGATTCCTAAACTTTTTGCATAATTTTCGCCAAGTAGAAAAACATCTAAACTTTTAATGGAAAACAAGCTTAAAAACAAACCAATTGCTACTGAAATACTTAAAATAGAAATTTGTACCCAACTTAAATTTCCTAAATTTCCCATGGACCAAAATGTGAATTTTTGTAATTGTTCTGCAGTACTAAAATAGGTTAAAACACTAACAATTGCTCCACTGAAACTACTAAACATTAAGCCAACAATTAAAATTGAAAGGGTATCTTTTAGTTTTTTGGAGACTAAAAAAACTAAAGATAATACAAATAAACTTCCTAAAATGGAGGCGAATAACATACCTAAACTGGAAACAAAAAGTTCCGCTAAAAATCCTGGCAAAATCGTTGCGCCCATAATTACAAAAGCCACACCCAGACTAGAGCCAGAACTTAATCCCAAAACATAAGGTCCAGCTAAAGGATTACGGAATAGCGTCTGCATTAACAAACCCGAAATTGATAAGCCAATGCCAACTAAAGCAGCTGTAATTGCCTTTGGTAAACGGAAATGGATAATAATATATTCCCACGTGTCTTTTACTTCTCCAAATCCAAAAATTGATTTCGAAACTTCTTTTATAGGAATAGCCACTTGACCAAAACTAATATTTAGTATAAAAACAACTGCTAAGCCGATTAGTAAAGCAAAAAATAGGATTTTATGTTGTGGGTTTTTTTTCAATTTTATTTTAATTTTTCAAAGAAATAAAGTTCATAATTAGGTAATAATTCTGGATGAAATATTTTTACTAAATCTTTCAACACTAAATCTGGTCGATTTGGCGCCAATTCGTAATAAATTACTCCACCTGTTTTGCCTTTCTTTTTGCTAAACGAATATATATTTTTTGTTTTAAATGCTTTAAACTGCGAATAATGGGGATTTGCATTTTTAATTTCTTCTAAAGAAGTATATTGATCCATAAACCAAATATCAGCATTTTTGGCTAAACTATATACTTTTTCAAAAGATAAAGAAAGGCTTCCCGTACCTTTAGTTTTTGCCCATAAATAGTTTCCGTTAGCATTAGTAATAAATTTTGCACCCCAACTTTCGCCTTGCGGCAAATACCATTTATCTTCGTATAAAGAACCACTTAAAACAGTTGGTTTTACTTTCGTTTTTTCTACCAATTTTAAGGTTTCATTATACGATTTTTCAATAGAATTGAAAATTTCATTGGCTTGTTTTTCTTTTCCAAATAGCACGCCAAACAGCTTAATCCATTCCGCTTTTCCTAATGGCGATTGTTCGTTCCAATCTCCATTTAATATTACTTTTAATCCGTTTTTCTCTAAATTCTCTAAAGTAGGATTTTTGTTATCCAAACCATAACCCATAATTACATCGGGCTGTAAATCAAGTATAACTTCTGTATTTAACGATTGATTACTTCCTAATTCTTTTATTTTTCCAGCGTCAATTAAGTTCCTTACTTTTTCAGATGAAATGTAATTTAAATTCGGAAAACCAATTAGTTTATTTTCTTCACCTAACATTTCTAAAGAAGGAATATGCGTGGTAGATGTCAAAACAATAGTTTTAATTGGCACTTGAATTTGAGTGAAATTCTTATACTCTTTAGGAATTACAGCGTTTTTTTTCTTTAAAATATAGTAATATTTCTTTTTTGAATTTGGCCAAGGCGAACTTACTTCAACAATTGAATAATTTTCTTTTGTGAGGATAGTTAAACCTTTAGCGTGTTTTATTTCCTTATTTCTTGTGTTTTCTGAAGTCTTACTTTCCTTGTTATTACAAGATATAAAAGTAAATAAAAGCAAAAGAAAACTAATTTTTTTAGCAAGATACATTTGTGAAATTTTTTACAAAAGTAAAAGATATTTATATAGTTTGATTTTAATTTTTAATAAATTACTTTTACACCTGAATTTTGGTTGATGTTCTATAACATAGAATAATCATTAAAAGGGAATCAGGTGTAAGACCTGAGCTGTTCCCGCAACTGTATGCTATTAAACGTTAGTGTTATCTGCAAATCCACTGTTTCGCTATAAACGAGATGGGAAGGAAGACACTAATAGGCGAGCCAGGAGACCTGCCACATTCATTGAGTATCAAACTTTCGGGAAAAAAGGTTTGGGTATGGGTAATTCTATGCTTTTCTCCCATTTTGGAAAAATTTAAATTAGAAAAATGAAACTAAATTTCATTAAACTAACAGCGTATTTTACGTTGGTAACCTCTTTTGCTATGGCTCAAGAGCAAGAAACGTCAAAAACAATTGAAGAAATTGTAATTTCTGACACCAAATTTGCACAAAGCAAAGAAAAATCAGGTAAAATTATTGAAAAAATTACTGTAAAAGATCTAGAAAACAAAAAAGGGCAATCCTTAGCTGCTGTCCTTAGCCAAGTTGCAGGAGTTGAAGTTGCTGGAAGTCAATCTGGAACTGGAAAAAATTTAGAGTATTACATTAGAGGAGGAAGAAGTCGTCAGGTTTTAATTGTAATTGATGGAGTTCCTGTAACTGACGCTTCAGGTATTGGTTTTCAATATGATTTGCGTCTATTGCCAGTAGAACAAATTGAAAGTATTGAAATTATGAAAGGAGCCGCAAGTACATTATATGGTACGGGCGCTGCAACAGGATTAATAAATATTACTTTGAAAAAAGCTTCAAAAAAAGAAATTGAAGGCACGGCTTATATGAATTTAGGCACACAAAATGTTCCCAACCAAAGTAAAACAAGTGCTCAGGATTTTAATCAAGGATTTTCTGTAAATGGCACAAAAGGGGTAATATCTTATTTTACTTCCTTAAATAGTACAGAAACTAAAGGAATTAGTGAGGCTGCAGGTACAAATTTTGAACCTGATTATTTTTCTAGAGTAAATGCTTTGCAGAAAATTGGAATTCAATTTAATTCTAAATTTAGTATGCAGACTTTCGCTAATTATGATAGATTAAAATCTTCATTTGATGGGGGTAATTTTACTGATGAAACGGCAAATATTTCACTTTCGGAGCAATTTAGAGTTGGGTTTACACCAAAATATAAATATGCCAATGGGGAATTAAATTTAGTAACGGGTTTTACTAACTTGGAAAGACAGTATGACACCTATAGTACTTGGTCTTCAAGTGTTGAAAAATCATATTACAAATCGAGAAGTGTTTCTGTTGATTTGTTCAATAAGTATAATTTTTCAAAAGCATTTTTCTTGATTTTAGGAACGCAATTTCAATTTATGGATATGCAAGAAGAAACTTCATATGAAAACATTTTAAATTCAAATGCTAATTTTAATGTGATTGATCCGTATGCTACTGCTGTTTATTATTCTAATTTTGGTTTAAATATTAATGCTGGCGCCAGATTAAACAAACATAATGTATATGGAAATCATACTACATTTAATTTTAATCCGTCTTATGGTTTCAAAAAAATACCTTTACGATTAATTTCATCTTACAGCACGGCATACATCACACCATCTTTGTACCAACTGTTTTCACCATACGGTAATTTAAAATTAAAACCAGAAGAAAACACAACTATTGAAGTTGGTTTTGAAACAATTCTTTTAAACAAAAAAATCACCATAAATACCGTTGGTTTTTATAGAGAACAAGAAAATACTTATGATTTTTTCACAGATTTGACTACTTATGAATCTAAATACATCAATAATTCAAATGTTGTAATTGCAAAAGGAATGGAAACCACTTTAGTTATAAAACCAAATTCCTACTTTTCGATAAACGGAAATTACACCTTTACGCAAGTTGCTGAAGCGCAAAGCAAATTAATTCCTAAGCATAAAGTAAATGTTTCGTTAGATGTTGATTTTTCAAAAAAAATCCATTGGAACACCCAATATCAATATGTGGAATCTAGAAACGATGCCTATTTTGATAGTGTAACATTCGCTACGATAAATACAGTTTTGGCTTCCTATCAAGTAGTAAACACCAATTTATCAATGGATGTAGTACCAAATAGATTGGCAATTTTTACAGCTGTAACCAATATTTTAGATAAAGATTTTTACGAAAACATAGGCTATTCTGTAAGAGGTAGGAATTTTAAATTAGGAATTAATTTTAAGTTCTAAAATTATTTACATGTAAGATTGAATTGCATTTTTATATTTTGTAACAATTTTGATATAATGTTGTCTTATCTTTGGAATAGATTTTGACAAAGAGAATTAATAAAATCGAGAATTATGAGAAAAATTATTGTTTATGTTGCTTTGATGATTTCATCTTTGATGTTTTCACAAAATGCTTTTGAAAAATTAGAAGATAAAGAGGGTGTAGAAAGCATTGTGGTATCTAAAAAAATGTTCGATTTAATGAGTAAAGTTAAAGTGGATGCAAAAGATAAAGAAATGCAACAATATATGAACTTGCTTAAAAAATTAGATAATTTGCAAGCAGTTTATACCTCGCAATCCAAATTGAGCGGCGATTTAAATGCTGCTGTGGTTTCGTATTTAAAATCAAATCCATTAGAAACAATTACTACATCTACACAAGATGGAAATGTAATTAAAGTATATGGTAAAACAGATGCTAATGAAACCAATGTGAAAGAAGTTTTAGTTGTGGTAAACGGTAATTTTAATGGAGTAAAAACATCTGTATTATCAATAAAAGGCGACTTCCCTTTGAACGAAATTGCTGTACTTGTTAAAAAATTAAATATACCAGGTGCTGATATTTTAAGTAATTTAGAAAAAAAATAATACAATGAATAAGTATATTTTAATTGCGATACTTACTTTATGTATTGGTTGTAAGCAAGAACCTTCTTTGCAAAAATATTTTGTAGAAAGTGGCGATAAAAAAGAATTTATGTCTTTAGATGTTTCGTCTACCATATTAAATATTAGTGAAACTAAATTATCTGCCTCCGAGAAAAAAGCGTTACAATCATTTGATAAAGTAAATATTTTAGCTTTTAAAAAAGACGGAAAAAATAATGCGCAATACACAAAAGAAATAAAAGAAGTAAAAGAAATTTTAAAAGACAGCCTATATCAACCGTTGATAAAGTTAAATGGAGTAGGGCAAAACGCTTCCATAATGATAGTGGGCGACAATAAAGAAATTGATGAATTAATTTTGTTTGGAAATAAAAAAGAATTAGGGTTTACCGTAATTCGAGTTTTAGGAAACGATATGAAACCTGAAAACGCAATGGAATTTTTAAGTATTCTGCAAAAATCAAATATTGATATGGAGCAACTGAAACCCATATTAAACTTCGTAAATAAGAAATAACTTTTTTATTTAACGATTATCTCATCCACAAAAATAAACGCATCGCCACCAAAACCTTGATGCCATTCAGGTAATTTTCCGAAGTTCTTGGCAATAACTTTTACGTAACGAGCCTTTTTACTTTCATTAGCAGTGAAATTTAAAATAATGTTTTCCTCAATTTTTGGATCTAAAGTATTGTTTACTGAACCGAAATAGGTAAAATTTAAATTATCATCTGAAACATAATATTCGACTTTCGTAGGCATTACAATCCACGAACGTTGGTCTTGTAAAAAACGTGCTGAAATTTCAGTAATATTTTTAATTTCTTGCAAATCGACAACCGCTTCAAAATCTTGACTTTGGTAACCTTGCCAATCGCCTTTTCTCCAATTTTCAGTTCCTAAAATACCATCTAACAACCCTTCTGGACCCCCCGCATGATATTGCGGATTGTATTTGGATTTGATGTTAATGGTGTAATTGTTTGGTTTTTTGAAAAAGGTGGCGGAAATGGTGTTGCTTTGTCCTTCATTTGTTTTTACATAAGCTTCAATTGTTGACGTCTGCAATATTTCAAAAGGTTTTGTGAATTTAACGAACATTTTCTTTGCCAAATGATCGTCTTTATCATTAATGATGAAATAAATATCATCCTTTGAATTTTGAGATTTTAATTTAATCTCCAATTTATCCTTAAATGCTTTACTATCCGCTTGAATTACTGGAACTGGAATGATTAATTGATAAGGAGGATTATCAACGTTTTCCTTCCCAAATTGTGGTAAAATTCCTCTATCATTTGGTAAGTGAAGATAATTTGGTTTGTTACCCTCAATACTAACTTTTGCATCTAAAAAAGGTTTATTAATTTCCCATTTTTCTATACCTGGTGTCACTTGATAAATCCCCATGGCGCTCAACACATACCAAGCACTCATTTGTCCGCAATCTTCATTACCAATTAAGCCATCGGGAGTGTTTTTGTAGAAATTATTTAAAATATAATGTACTTTTTCGTTTGTTTTTTCTGGTTTTCCTACATAATTGTACAAATACGCCATGTGGTGACTAGGTTCGTTGCCGTGTGCATATTGCCCAATTAATCCTGTAACATCCACTTGTTCTCTGCCCGTGGTTTTGCTTTCAGCGTTGAAAAGCGCGTCTAACTTGGCTTCAAATTTTTCAGGTCCGCCGTGTGCTTGAATTAAACCCTCAATATCTTGTGGTACGAAAAAGGAGTATTGCCACGAATTCCCTTCCGTAAAATTATTATTGACTTCTCTTGGGTCAAACGGTTTGTCCCAACCGCCATTTTTCTTTGGACGCATAAAACCCGTTTCCCAATCGAATATATTTTTCCAATTTTGAGAACGTTTCATGAAATATTGATAATCTTCTTGCTTTTTTAAATGCTTAGCCATTTGGGCAATACACCAATCGTCATATGCATATTCCAGGGTTTTAGAAACGCTTTCGTGTTCGTCATCCATCGAAATGAAACCGTTTTTCTTGTAAGCATCTAATCCTAAAACTTCGCGCATCGCAGAAGCTTTACTGGCTTCAAAGGCTTTTTCGTAATCAAAACCGGTAATGCCTTTTGCCATGGCATCAGCAATAACAGAAACCGAATGATAGCCAATCATACAATCGGTTTCATTAGAAGCCAATTCCCAAACGGGTAATCTGCCACCTTGTTCGAATTGTTTGATAAACGTATTGATGTAATCGGAAGTTCGTTTTTTATCGATTAAAGTATACAACGGATGTGCACCTCTAAAAGTATCCCAAAGTGAAAAAACCGTGTAATAATCAAATCCTTCGGCTACATGAATTTGGTTGTCGCGACCGCGATATTTTCCATCCAAATCTTGTGCAATATTGGGTTGCATCATCGTGTGATACAAAGCGGTGTAGAAAATCGACAACTTGTCTTTATCATCAGAAGTTACTTCAATTTTTGATAATTCTTTGTTCCAAAGCGCTTCTGCCTCTTTCTTAACTTTTTCAAAATCCCAATGATTGATTTCGGAATTGTTTAGTTTGGCACCTTCATAACTCGTGGGCGAAAGGGATACTTTTACAAGGATTTTTTCGCCTTTTTTGACTTGTTTAGAGAAACTTAAAGCCAATTTAGTTCCTTTGTATATTCCGTCTAATTTAGTGTTTTCCTTGTTTTCTTCTTTAATCAAATTCACTTTCAAAGGTGCGTTAAACTCTATTCGTGCATACACATATTGGTCTCTTGCCCAAGCTTCGCTTCTTCGAAGAATTTCTATGGTTGTTGAATTTACAATTCGAACTTCACCATATAATAACTTATCGCGGTGATTCAAATCTAAAATAATATTGGCTAAACCAGCTTTATTAAACGTATATTCATGAAACCCAACTCGGGTTGAAGAGGTTAAACGCACATCAATATCGTGTTTGTCTAATTTTACGGAGTAAAATCCAGCCGAAGCTTTTTCATTGGCATGCGAAAATGTAGAAGCATAGATTTTATTGTCAAACGAAGGTTCGCCCATGGTGGGCATTAGCATAATATCACCATAATCGGAAACACCGGTTCCGTTTAAATGCGTGTGCGAAAATCCGTATATAATACTGTCATCATAATGATATCCGCCACAGCCATCCCAACTGCCATCAATTCGAGTATCTGGAGACAATTGCACCATTCCGTAAGGCACGGTTGCACCTGGAAATGTGTGTCCGTGTCCGCCGGTTCCAATAAATGGATTCACATATTTGGCAAAATCTTGTGCGAATAATAATGTGGGAAGTAGTATAAATAAAATTGCTTTCTTCATGATAATAGAATATTGTTGATGTAAATTTCAACAAACTATTTGAAAAAAGCAATTTTATAAGAAATTAAATCGGTTGGATGAGGTTTATTTACCTAGTATACCAATACGATTAATTGATTGTAATGCTGTGGCGTTTTCGTCTTTAATTGTATTGGCTTCAAAGGTGAAGTTTTTATCGTATAATTTTCCGTTAAGAAAATAGGTAAGCATAAAATGATTATCTAATTGCAATACATTATTTTCTAATAATTCCACTTTTATAGCCGTTTCAGGTAATACTTCGTTAAAAGCATGTCGAAAACTTCCTGTTTTTCTTTCTTCACCATTAATAATTCCAGACGCATTTGAAACCACCATTGCCATTTCTAATTTTTCTGAAGTACCGTTTAATAAGTAGGCGTACCAGCTGTTTTCTCCAAAATCTTCATTCCATTCTTTAATAGCCACCACATATACGTTTTCTACTTCTGGAATAATAATGTCTTTTTTCATGAGAAGTTACTGCTTTATTTTATTTTTTTAGATAAAGTAGCCGTGTTTGTAAAAATCTTTAACTCTACTTTTGGTTCACCTAATAAGTCAATTTGAGTGTTTCCTGAAGCTGATATTTCAATGGTTTTTTGTGCGTTTACCGAACAAGAGGTGTAGCCTTCTGCAATTAATTCCATATCAACTACGGTGAATTTTTTCGCAACTAAATTGGAGTTATTATCCAATCTTATTTTTGCAATTTGCGCATCACCTTCAATGACTGCTTCCGATTTTTGGTATAAATCTACTTTTGATTCTGGTGAAGCAATTAATGCTTTTAAATTTGCGTCTTTACTTAATTCTACTACAGATTTCTCTGCTTGCACATTGATTTCTGCTTTGGATTTATCAGTCAGAATTAAAGTAAAATTAGTGGACTTTACATTTAAAAAAGATTGCGATTTATCGAAGTTTTTAACAGTAATATTTGCTAAAGAGATATCTGCAATAGCATTAACTTTACTTTCATGTCGTGCCACAATTGTTTTTAAACTATCATTATAATTTACTCTAATAGCCATTTTTTTCTCTCCAACAGGTTGTTTTAACGCCGTTAATTTTAGAGTTTTTCCTAAAACATTATAGCTAATAATGTCATGTAAATTATCATCAGCTTCAATTTCAATTGATGTTTTTTCTCCTTTTACAAAATACACATCCAAAAACTCTTCAATTTCAACGTTTTCAAATTGTTCAACTTCTTTTAAAGTAATGGTTACAATTTTTGAGCCTTTTATTTTTTCTAACTTAGCTTGCGCCGAGGCAACTGAAAAGCTAAACAATGTAATAACGAAAAGTGTAATTGATTTTATCATTTTTGTGTTTATTTAAATTTTAAGTACAAATATATAAAAAAAAATCCCGAAAAAAATCGGGATTTATATGTTATGATATTACGGTTTTTAAATAAAAAAAGATATTAAAAAATGCTTTCTATAAATTGAATTACTATCTGAACAGCAATGTCAATTATTTTAATTACAAATTGTATCATGATTTGTTAGGGTTATAGCTTATAATTTTGTGTAAAATTAAGTATTAATTATGAAATGAATGTTAAAAATTAATTAAATGTTTTGGTTTTTGTTTCAGTTCGTATTATTTCTTTTCCATTTACTTTAATTGAAACCTTTTCAATACTATCATTTTCAATAGTAGTAGTTTCTACTTTGTTATTTCCAATTATTCCACTTGAGGTGTTTTCAAAGTTAGTTTCATCATCATCATTAATCGGGCAATTGGTGCATAACACTTTGTTTTCTGCAACTATATAGACATAAGCATCTGAACTATGATGTAAGTTAAAATAATCATTTTCGGATCTGTCAAAGTGTTTGAAGTTTTTATCTACTTTAAAAAGGGTACCTTTAGGTAAATATAAAAACAATTCTACTTCTTGATCGTGTTTTTTATTGGCTAAATCTGTAATCCAATAATTGTCTAAAATTAAGTTGTTGTTTTCAATTTTAACGTTGTAATTTATTTTTTCAGCCGTTTCTTTGGCTTTTTTAATGCTACTCCCTTCTGCAGATTTTTCAATTTGAAGAAAAGCATTTGGTTCGTTTGTTTCTACTATTTTTATAGAAACAGTATTCGAAAAAATAATTGCTTTATCGGCTTCATTATGTATGACTTCAAAATTTTCATACTCGTTACTATCTTTACTATACAAATTATTTGAAATAAATTTGATATTTAAGGTATCTGTTGGTTTTATATTGATGGCTACTTTTTCTAAATCTTTTCCGGTGTAGGCATTTTGACTAATTTCTTTTATAGCTAAAAACAACACAGACGCTAATCCAATTATCCAAATAGCTAATAACGAATAGTTTATAGTGTTTCCAATTGATTTTATTCTTGTTGTTAGTAATTTTAACCCTAAGATTAATAAGAAAAATAAAGGAATTCCTACTACTATAATTAATAACAAACCTTGAAGCCAAATAGGTGTTTCGAAACTAAAAGGAGTATGAATGTGATTGTATAGGAAATTATCTGGCATAGCTGTGAAAAACATCATAGCGATCCCTCCAATAATCACACTAATTAATGCCATAGAGGTAAAAAGCACTATAAAACCACCTATTATCTTAGAAATTACATTAAAAAAAGATATAACAATTTCGCTTATTGTATTTCCGATTTTTTCTGCCCCTGTTTTAGCATTTGAAGCAATTTTGTCATGGTCTAAATTTGAAAACTTATCTGAAATTTCGTTAAAGCCTTCTTTTACTTTTTTCTCAATATTTGAAATGTTTATGGGTTCCCCTTTCATTTCTAATTTTTGTGAAGTAGTAACGGCTTTTGGAATTAAAATCCATAATATAATGTATACTATTAATCCTGTACCAAAGCCGAAGAATAAGATTACCATAATGATTCTTAGCCATAAAGGATCAACGCCTAAATAATGCCCTAAACCTGATAGAACACCTCCTAAAAATGAGTTTTCCTTATCCCTGTATAATTTTTTTGCGCTACTGGTTTTGGTGTAATTGGTTTGAAAATCATTTTTTGTTGTTTCATCTTCAATTTTATAATCTTCAGGTTGCCCCATTATCGAAATAATATCATCCACTTCTTTTAAGCCAATAACTTGTTTGGTTGTGCCTAATTTTTCAGTAAAAAGTTCAGAAATTCTACTTTCAATATCATTAATAATTTCTTCTCTACCATCTGGCGATAATGAACGTTTAACCGCATCAAAGTAGTTGCTTAATTTTCTAAAGGCATCTTCATCAATGTGAAAGAAATAACCTCCTAAATTTATACTTGTTGTTTTGTTCATGACCTATTATTTTTGATTAGTTATTGTATTTACAGCACCTGATAATTCACTCCAAGTGTTGTTTAATTCTTTTAAAAATTCTTTTCCTTCATCCGTTAAACCGTAATATTTTCTTGGTGGCCCCGATGTGGATTCTTCCCAGCGATAGTTTAATAAATTATCATTTTTTAATCTTGTTAATAAAGGATATACTGTGCCCTCAACAACAAGTAATTTTGCCGTTTTTAAGGTGTCCAAAATTTCAGAAGTGTAGGCGTCTTTCTCTTTTAATACAGATAAGATGCAAAACTCTAAAACACCTTTTCGCATTTGAGCTTTTGTGTTTTCAATATTCATTTGAATTTGTTTTTTTAATCCTGTTAAAACGATTTAAAATTCAGTACATTACTTAGTACATTATTTTCTTATGCAAATATATATCTAAAAGCAGATACCTTGTTTCACATAGTACTAATATTTAACATAATTTTAACGTTTTAGTTTGATCGGGTACACAACTATTTTTTTCTTATTTTTACATAAAATATAAATAGATATGGAGTTTACACCCTTTAAATTAAATGCATATACCTTTTTTAAATTGCCCTCCGCATTTTGGAGTGGGGTTCGAGTAAAACAAATCACACCTGATATTTGTAAGGTAACAGTAAAACACAGTTGGTTTAATCAAAATCCATTTAAATCTATGTATTTTGCAGTACAAGCAATGGCAGCCGAATTTACTACTGGTGCATTAGTTATGTTTCATATTAAATCTAGCGGAAAAAACATTTCAATGCTTGTGGCTCAAAATAAAGCGGTTTTTACAAAAAAAGCTACGGGTAAAATTACTTTTACCTGTAATCAAGGTAAGGAAATTGCACATTGCATTGAAAAAGCAATACATACTAATGAAGGACAAACTATTTGGTTAACCTCAATAGGAATAAATGAAATTGGCGAACAAGTTTCAGAAATGCAATTTCAATGGACCATAAAATCAAGAATATAATTTTTAGACATTTGTTAATCTTAGTTAATGTTTTATATAAGCATACAACTAGTTGTAAATTTGTATTGTAAAAAAATGTAAATGACGATATTAATAACAGGAGCTACAGGTTTAATTGGAAAGAAAATGGTGTCTTTATTTAAAAAAGAAAACCATGTAATTCATTATTTAACTACTTCAAAATCAAAAATTAGCCAATCTTCTAATGAAAAAGGATTTTTTTGGAACCCAAGTAAAGGCGAAATTGATCTTGCTGCCTTTGAAGACGTTTCAGTTATTATTCATTTAGCTGGTGCTTCTGTTTCAAAAAAATGGACAATAGCTTATAAAAAAGAGATATTACAAAGCAGGGTTCAAACGGCTAATTTGCTTTTTAAAACGTTGCAATCGCATCCAAATAAAGTGAAACATTTTGTAGGTACATCTGCTGTAGGTATTTATCCAGATGATTTAACTGCCATTTATAACGAAGATGATTCAAAAATAGATGATTCTTTTTTAGGCGAAGTAACGCAGCTTTGGGAAGAGAGCACCAATTTATTTAAATCTTTACCGCTTTTGGTTACCACAATTAGAATTGGAGTGGTTTTAGCCAAAGAATCGGGTGCATTAGTTGAAATGACTAAGCCTATAAAATTCGGATTTGGAGCAGCTTTGGCTTCCGGAAAACAATATGTGTCTTGGATTCATATTCATGATTTAGTGGCTATTTTTAAATATGTCATAGATAACAAATTAGAAGGTATATACAATGCGGTTTCGCCTTATCCCACAACAAATGAAGAACTTACAAAAGCAATTGCAAAAACCATTCAAAAACCCTTGTTTTTACCGAATGTACCAAAGTTTATGTTGCGATTACTTTTAGGAGAAATGCATAAAATTGTAACCTCTAGTCAACACGTAAGCTCAAGAAAAATTCTTGATTCAGGGTTTCAATTTCAATTTGCTTCACTTAGTAAATCTTTGCAAAATCTATTGAAATAATACTTTATTTTTTTCTTTTTTATGGTAGTATCCAAATTTATTTTTTTTGGATAGATCATTTTGTGCTATTTTGTACTGACAATGTGTCATAAAATAAAGTATGGCAACACTTTTGCAATCTCAATTTGAAAATAAAAGATACAATTATGAGTCAAGAAAATACGGAAAACATCGAAAAAGAGATCCTTCAGGATGAAAATGCTATAGAAAATCAAGATGTTCAAGAAAATAATGAGCTAGAAGTGTCAGTTGAAGATCAATTGCAAGAACAAAAAGATAAATTCATAAGATTATATGCCGAATTTGAAAATTACAAAAAAAGAACTTCAAAAGAACGTATAGATTTATTTAAAACTGCTGGCCAAGAAATTTTACAATCGATGTTACCCGTTTTAGATGATTTTGATAGAGCTTGGGCGCAAATTTCACAATCTGAAGATGAAGCATTAGTAAAAGGTGTAGAATTAATTCATGAAAAATTAAAATCAACATTAGTTTCAAAAGGATTAGAAGTTATTGAAATTAAAGCCGGTGATGCCTTTGATGCTGATTTTGCAGAAGCTATCACACAAATTCCTGCTCCTACTCCTAAATTAAAAGGAAAAATTGTTGATGTAATCGAAAAAGGGTACAAATTGGGTGATAAAATTATCCGTTTTCCAAAAGTAATTTTAGGTAACTAACTTAAGTAAAAATCAAATCCCAAATCTCAAATTTCAAAAGATGGAATTTGAGAAAAACGTTTCGATTTTACGAAATAGTTATAAGATTGGAATTTGGAATTTTTAATAATTGGAATTTAATTTTTATGAAAAAAGATTTTTACGAACTTTTAGGTATTAGCAAAAATGCTTCTCCTGAAGAAATAAAAAAAGCATACCGAAAAAAAGCCATTCAATATCATCCAGATAAAAACCCTGGAGATGCTGCTGCAGAAGAAAATTTTAAAGCTTGTGCCGAAGCATATGAGGTGTTAAGTGACGCAAACAAAAAAGCAAAGTACGACCAATATGGGCATCAAGCCTTTGATGGGAACGGTGGCTTTGGTGGCGGACACGGTGGTATGAACATGGATGATATTTTTAGTCAATTTGGAGATATTTTTGGTGGCGGTTTTGGTGGTTTTGGTGGCGGAGGCGGAGGCCAACGTAGAATGAAAGGAAGTAATTTACGTATTAAAGTAAAACTTACTTTGGAAGAAATTGCCAATGGTGTTGAGAAAAAAGTAAAAGTAAAGAGAAAAGTTCAAGCAGCTGGTGTAACCTACAAAACGTGTGCTACTTGTAATGGACAAGGGCAAGTAATGCGAGTTACAAATACCATTTTAGGTCGTATGCAAACTGCTGCAACCTGTCCTAATTGTGCTGGAGCGGGACAAATGATAGATAGTAAACCTGCCAACGCAGATAGTCAAGGTTTTATAACTGATGACGATACGGTTTCAATTAAAATTCCTGCAGGTGTTGTAGATGGTATGCAATTAAAAGTTGCTGGAAAAGGAAATGATGCCCCAGGAAAAAATAGTGTTCCCGGAGATTTAATTGTGGCCATTGAAGAAATTGAACATGAGTTTTTAAAACGTGAAGGCGAAAATTTGCATTACGATTTATATATTAGTTTTCCAGAAGCCGCTTTAGGAATTTCAAAAGAAATTGAAACCGTTTCAGGAAAAGTTCGTATTAAGTTAGAAGAAGGTATTCAGTCAGGTAAAATTCTTCGTTTAAAAGGAAAAGGAATCCCAAGTTTAAATAGCTACGGAAATGGCGACTTGCTTGTGCATGTAAATGTTTGGACGCCAAAAACACTAAACAAAGAGCAAAAACAATTTTTTGAAAATATGATTGCAGATGTAAATTTCATCCCAAATCCAGAAAAATCAGACAAATCGTTTTTTGAAAAAGTAAAAGATATGTTTTCTTAATCGGAAATTATTATAGATATTCAAAAACTCACTCTAATCAGATTGAGTTTTTTTTTGTCTTAAATTTTAGAGTAAACTTTTTACAAAAAAATGTAATTAAATTCATATTAAGATGTAACAAAATCTTTATATTACACACTAATTCAGAAAAGAAATACGGCAAATGAATACTATTTTAGAAGTTAAAAACGTAGTGAAACAATATGGCGATTATACTGCTTTAAATTCCGTTTCATTAAGCGTTCCTGAAGGAAGCATATATGGTTTATTAGGTCCAAATGGCGCTGGAAAAACCTCATTAATTCGTATCATTAATCAAATTACTTTGCCTGATGCTGGTGAAATAATTTTAAATGGTGAAAAACTAAATCCCAATCACATTTCCATGATTGGTTATATGCCAGAAGAACGAGGTTTGTATAAATCTATGAAAGTAGGAGAGCAATGTTTGTATTTGGCACAACTAAAAGGCATGAGCAAACAAGAAGCCAAAAAACAACTTAAATATTGGTTTGAAAAGTTTGAAATAGAAACGTGGTGGGATAAAAAACTTCAAGAACTTTCTAAAGGAATGGCTCAAAAAGTACAATTTATTGTAACGGTACTTCACAACCCAAAATTATTAATTTTAGACGAACCCTTTTCAGGATTTGATCCTGTAAACGCCAATTTAATTAAGGACGAAATTATCGAATTAAATAAAAAAGGAACATCCATTATTTTTTCAACGCATCGAATGGAAAGTGTAGAAGAAATGTGCGATTATATTGCATTAATTCATAAATCGAATAAATTAATTGAAGGAAAACTAGAAGATGTAAAACGAAAATTTAGAACTAATACCTTTCAAGTTGGCGTTATGACACAAAATGTGGAAGCATTAATGTATCAATTAACTCAAAAATTTACTATTGGTCAAACCGATTTCAAATCGTTAAATGATGATTTAAAACTGGAAGTGCAGTTGGGTAAACATACCACAAATGATTTATTAAGTATTTTATCACAAAACGGTCAAGTTACCCATTTTGCTGAAAAAATTCCAAGTGTAAATGATATTTTTATTCAAACCGTAACAGAATAGACTTTTAGACTATTAGAATTTTAGAAGGTTAGATTTTCTGAAATTTTAATGAACAAAAAGTCAAATAAATCTAAGAATCTAAGGAGTCTAATCTTCTAATAATCTAAAACAAAATGAACAAATTATTATTAATCGTACAAAGAGAATTTATTGCCAAAGTGCGCAACAAATCTTTTATAGTGATGACTTTTTTAAGTCCGCTAATTTTCTTAGGTATGTCTTTTTTAATTGGCTATTTATCTAGTATCAACAAAGATGAAGCTACTAAAATTGCCATTTACGACCATGGAAATATATTAAAAAGTAGTTTGAAATCCGATAAAGAAACCGCTTTTACTGATTTGTCAGCCATGCCATTTAAAGCAGCAAAAGACACAGCAAGCAAAAGCTATGAAGGACTTTTGTTTATTCCAAAAACGGCAACTATTCAAGATTTAAAGTCTAAAGTTCAATATATTTCTGATGAAAGTGCCAGTGCGGAATTTATTTCAAACATAGAAAACGTAGTTGATTCTATCTTAACTCAGGATAATTTCAAAACTAATAATTTAGATATTTCTAAAATTGAAAAAGCTAAAGT
>Ga0164294_10000247_pt1 | contig 50596 bp, 44 predicted proteins | sample GEODES005metaG_FD_111479 | JGI IMG/M metagenome (GOLD analysis project Ga0164294, IMG submission 111479) | Oligotrophic lake water microbial communities from Sparkling Lake, Wisconsin, USA - GEODES005 metaG | ecosystem: Environmental > Aquatic > Freshwater > Lake | place: USA: Sparkling Lake... | reverse complement strand
GGTCGCTGGAGGATTACCTCACCGATCTGCGCGATGCCGGGCTTTCGACCCTGCCCGGGACGGCGGCCGAGATCCTCGACGACGAGATCCGGGCGATCATCTGCCCCGACAAGGTCAACACCGCCGAGTGGCTGAACGTCATGCGCACGGCGCATCGCGTAGGGCTGCGTTCGACTGCGACGATCATGTTCGGCCATGTCGAGAGCTATCGCCACTGGGCGACGCACCTGCTCCACATCCGCGCGCTTCAGGCGGAGACCGGCGGCTTCACCGAATTCGTGCCGCTGCCCTTCGTCCACATGGAAGCGCCGATCGCGCGCCGGGGCAAGGCGCGCTCCGGGCCGAGCGCCCGCGAAGTCGTGCTGATGCATGCGATCGCGCGCATCGTGCTGCATCCGCTGATCCCGAACATCCAGGTAAGCTGGGTCAAGCTCGGCGAGAGCGGGGCCGCGGCGATCCTAGGCGCCGGTGCGAACGACCTCGGCGGCATCCTGATGGATGAATCGATCACGCGCTCGGCCGGTGGGCAGAACGGGCAGATCTTCGACGTCTCGCAGATGCAGATGCTGGCCGCGTCGATCGGGCGCCCGCACCGTCAGCGCACCACCTTGTACGGTGCGATCGGCGAGCCGTTCGCGGAGAGGGCGCTGGTCGTCGGCTGAGGTACGCGGGTTCGATTGATTTCGGGTGGCCGGTCTTTAAAGGCCCTGACATGCTCCAGATCATCGGCCTCACCCACATCGGCGAAATCGCGCCGGGATGCGATCTCGCCGCCGCACTCGTCGAGGCGCTGGAAGCGCAGTCGATCGAGTTGCAGCCGTCCGATCTGCTCGTCGTGACCCAGAAGATCGTGTCGAAGGCCGAGCGTCGCTTCGTCGATCTCGACGGTGTCGTGCCGGGCGAGGAGGCGGAGCGCCTTGCCGCGATCACGCGCAAGGACCCGCGCCTCGTCGAGCTGGTGCTGGCGGAATCGAGCGATGTCGTGCGGGCGGTGCCGCACGTCCTCATCACCCGCCATCGTTCGGGCCATGTCATGGCCAATGCCGGCATCGATCGATCGAACATCGGCGCGCAGACCGGCGAACTCGCCCTGTTGCTGCCCGAGGACAGCGATGCTTCGGCCGAGCGCTTGCGTGCGGCGCTGGCCGAGCGGTGGCCCGTCGCCTTCGGGGTGGTGATCAGCGACAGCTTCGGGCGGCCGTGGCGCTACGGCGTGACCAACGTCGCGCTGGGAGCGAGCGGCTTTCCGTCGCTGATCGATCGACGGGGGACACTCGACCGCGACGGGCGGGTGATGGAGGTCACGCAGGTCGCTCTCGCCGACATGGCCGCCTGCGCGGCCGGCATGGTCGGCGGCGAGGGGGATGAGGGTATTCCTGTCGTGCTGATCAGGGGGATGACGTCGGACGCTCCCCTGCGGCCCGCGGCGGCGCTGGTCCGGCCGCTCTCCGAGGATCTGTTCCGGTGACGCGCGTGACCATGCTGAGCGGCGGCGTAGGCGGCGCTAAGCTCGTGCTCGGCATGGAGCGTCTGCTAGGCGACGACGGCAAGGTGACGGCGATCGTCAACACCGGCGACGACTTCCGCCACCTCGGCCTCGCGATTTCGCCCGACATCGATACCCTGCTCTACACGCTCTCGGGGAAGTCCAACGTCGCGCAAGGGTGGGGTCGGGCCGACGAGACCTGGTCGTTCCTGCAGGCGGTGCGCTCGCTGAGCGGCGAGGATTGGTTCGCACTCGGCGACGGCGATCTCGCTCTGCATGTGCTGCGGACGGCCGCTCTGGCGAAAGGCGAGCCCCTGTCGCAGATCGTGGCGCGGTTCGCGGCGAGCTGGGGCATCGCCACGCGCATCCTGCCGATGACCGACGACGGGGTCGCGACCTGGATCGACAGCCCGGAAGGGCCGCTCGCCTTCCAGGAATATTTCGTGGCGCGGCGCTGCGAGCCGGCGGTGCGGGCGATCCGGTTCGACGGTGCCGAGGCCGCTGCCCCGGCTCCCGGCGTGATCGACGCTATCGAGACGGCCGATCTGGTCGTGATCGCACCGTCCAATCCCTATCTCAGCGTCGATCCGATCCTTGCCGTGCCGGGCATCAGGCAGGCGCTCGGTGACACGCCGGCGCGCGTCGTCGCGGTATCGCCGGTGATGAACGGCCAGGCCTTCAAGGGCCCGACGGCGAAGCTGATGGGCGAACTCGGCCTGCCGGTCACCAGCGCGACGATCGCGGCCCATTATGCCCCGTTCCTGAATGTCATGATCGTGGATCACGATGACGAAATCGGCGACCAGGGCGTCGAGATCGTCCGCACCGACATCGCCATGTCGACGCTCGATCAGAAGGTAGCACTGGCCCGCACGATCCTCGATTCCTGCCTGAGGTGAGCCATCGTCCTTCTTCGGGGGATTGTGCGTTTCTCGGGTACGGGCGATCGGCAACGACATTGCGCAGAGGAATGAGAGCATGACGACAGAGGTGATCGCGGTCATCGGCGGCACGGGCAAATTGGGCGCCGCGATCGCGCGGCGGCTCGCGAAGGCGGGCTACAAGGTCATCGTCGGCTCCCGGTCCGAAGAAAGCGCGCGGGCTTCGGCCGAGACGCTGGGCTTCGGCATCACCGGCATGGACAATGCCTCGGCGGCGAAGGCGGGCGACGTCGTGTTCGTCGCGGTGCCGTTCGCGGCGCAGGACGCGACACTGGCCGAGATCGCGCCCCATGTCGCGGGCAAGCTGGTCGTCGACACGACGGTGCCGCTCGTTCCGCCGCGGGTGATGCGCGTGCAATTGCCGGCCGAGGGCAGCGCGGCGCTGCGGGCGCAGGCGCTGCTCGGCGATGGCGTGACGCTGGTGTCGGGCTTCCACAGCGTCGCCGCGCACAAGCTGATCACCGACGCGGACGTCGAGTGCGACGTACTCATCTTCGGCGACGACAAGACCGCGCGCAGCCGGATCGTCGCGCTGGCCGAGGCGATGGACCTGCGCGGCCTGCACGGCGGCGCGCTGGCGAATTCGGCGGCGGCCGAGGCGCTGACGTCGGTGCTGATCTTCCTCAACAAGACCTATCAGGTCGACGGCGCCGGCATCCGGATCACCGGTACGCTGGTTCCCCCGTCGGCGTGAACTGGACCGCGATCGTCCCGATCAAGCCCGCGGGCGAGCGCAAGCGCAGGCTGGCGCCCATGCTTTCGCCGGCCCAGCGGCTGGCGCTGAGCGAGGTCCTGCTCGCCCATGTGCTGGAGACGCTGCGGGCGAGCGCGCAGGTCTCGCGCGTGCTGCTTTTGGCCGGTGACCGGCCGAAAGAGCGGGGCGAGGACTGGATCGAGGATCGCGGCCGCGGCCTGAACGCCGAACTGGGCTTCGCGCGCCAGCTTTTGCCCGAAGAGCCCCTGCTGGTCGTCCATGCCGATCTGCCTTTCCTGCAGGCGAGCGACATCGCCGCGATGACGCGTGCGGCGGTGCCGGGTATCGCGATCGCGGCCGATCGCCACGGCAAGGGCACCAATGCAGTGGCGTTGCAGCCCGATCGCCCGTTCCGCTTCGCGTTCGGCGAGGAGAGCCTGCTCGCCCATTGCCGCCAGACCGTGTCCGCGGCGGCAGTGGTCGATACCGCCGGGCTGGCCCTCGATCTCGATACGCCCGAGGACGTCGCCCGCGCCGTGGCGCGGGGCTTCGCGCTGCCGGCCGCCTAGGGCCTCAACGCGCCGTCGATGGTGGTGCCACTGGCGATCATCCGATCGATCGTCGCCTGCTCGAGTCCCGCCTCCCGCAGGATCTCGACGCTCTGCTGGCCGAGCAAAGGTGGCGGCGAGGTCACCTCGGGCTGGGTCTTCGACCATTTCTCGGCGACCGACATCGTCACCAGCCGGCCCTCGCTCGGATGCTCTTCGATCTTGAAATAATCGATCGCTTCCAGATGCTTGTCGCCGAAGATCGACTCCAGCGTGTGCAGCGGCGTCGCCGGGATGTCGGCGTCCTGCAGGATGTCGAGCCACTCGGCCGTCGTCCGTTCGGCCATCGCGCCGTAGATCAGCGGATAGAGCTCGGCCGAATGTTCGGTGCGGCTGCCGAAATCGCGGAAGCGCGGGTCGCTCTCATACCAGTCGCCCTTGCCGATCAGCCGCAGGAATTCACGCCACTGCTTGTCGGTGTAAACGATGATGCAGATGTGGCCGTCGGCGGTCTTGTAGGGCCCGCGCTGGTCGGTCAGCGTGCGCTTGTAGCCCGGAGGCCCGAGCGGCGGATCGAACGCCATGCCGCCCATGTGGCCGCCGAGCGAGAAGGGCACCATCGTTTCGAACATCGGCACCTGGATGTGCTGGCCCTCGCCCGATTGCTCGCGCCAGTAGAGCGCGGCGAGCAGCGAGACCGCACCGTGCAGGCCGACCGCGCGATCGTTGAACGAGATCGGCACGAAATGCGGCTTGGACGATCCGGCATCGACCAGGATCGACGGGACGGCGGTCAGCCCCTGGATGAGATCCTCATAGACCGGATTGCCGGCGTAAGGCCCGTTCTCGTCGAAGCCGACCATGCTGACGACGATCAGCCGCGGGTTGATCGCGCTCAACTGCTCGTAGCCGAGCCCCAGCCGCGCCATCGCCTTGGGCCGGATGTTCGAGATGAAGACGTCGGCGCCCCTGACGATCTCCAGCAGCGCGGCGAGCCCATCCTCCTGCTTGAGATCGAGCACGATGCTACGCTTGCTGCGGTTGAGCCCGAGATAGGACCAGCCCATCTTCTTGCTGCGCATCGGCAGCGCCATGCGCGTGGTGTCGCCCGAGGGTGCCTCGACCTTGATGATGTCCGCGCCCATGTCGCCGAGCGCCTGGGTCGCATAGGGGCCCATGACGACGCTCGTCAGATCGACGATCTTCACGCCCTCCAGTGGCTTAGGCATGGACGAGCTTCCCCTGGACGAGCCTGTCGAGCTGGCGGTGCTTGATGAAATCGGGCGACAATTCGGGGCTGGGGATGCCCAGCCGCTGCGCGATCATCTGCGTCGTGCTGTTGTCGTGGCCCATCCGCGTATCGGCGGGGAAGCGGCCCGCGGCGACGCCGAGATCGGCCTGGCGGATCAGCGTCACCGCGATGAAGAAGGACGACATGATCACGAAATAATCGATGTCGGCGATGCGGCGGCCGGCCATCTCCTCATAGTTGCTGACGGTCTGCGCGGCGGTCGGCCAGCCGGGAAGGCGCGATACGCCGATCGCCTCGCTCTGGAACTCCTCCATCGCCATCCAGTGGCCGAGGTCCATGCCCGCCGGGCCGACGGTCGCGAATTCCCAGTCGAGCACCGCCGCCACGCCGCCATCGTCGCGGAACATGACGTTGCCGACGCGGGCGTCGCCCCACAGCAGCACGGGCGGCTCGTCGTCGAAGCGGTGCCGCTCGGCGATCAGATAGGCCAGCGCCTTGTCGGTGACCTCGTAGGCGCGGCCCTGCACGGTCCATTCGTACCAGCGCGCCAGCAGATCGATGTGCCGCGCCAGCGCGCCTTCGCCGGCAAGCTGGGGCAGCAGGAAGGGCTGACGGGTGCGCCAGTCGATCGCATGGATATCGACCAGAGCCTGCATCGCCGATCGCCACATCCGCGCGCGGAAGTCCGCTTCCAGCCCCGGTAGCGGCCCGGCCAGATGCAGTGATGGCCGCCCCATCGGCACGAAACCGCTGACCTCGCCCATCACGAAGAAGGGCGCGCCGATCACGTCCTCGGCCGGCTCGACCGCGATCATCGGCGGGACGGGCACTTTGCCGTCCGCCTCGACGCCGCGCATGATCGCATATTCGCGGGCGACGTCGGGCTTCTGCATCAGCTGCTTCGCGCGCGGTTCGCGGCGGACGATATAGGCCTTCTCCACACCGTCGGCGTCACGGCAGACGAAGCGCTGGAGATCGCTCGACTGGCCGCCGGCGAGCGGCTTCAGATCGATGATGCGCGCATCGCGGCCGAAGACGTCGCGGGCGGCAACCCATTGCTGGAGGCGGGCGAGCTGGTCGTCCATGCCGCGCTCAGGCGTTCCAGGCGTCGACGAGCCCCGAGAGCTCGCTCGATATGCTGCCGTGGATCAGGATCTCGTCGGCGCCGGCGGCGATATAAGTCCGCAGCGTCGCCGCGACCTCCGCCGAGGTGCCCGAGGCCGAGGTCGAGGGAATCCAATCGGCCGGCATCGCGTCGGTCAGCGCTATCAGCTCCTGCCGCGACATCACCTTGTCGATCTGGTTGCTGCCGGTGGCCAGCGCGCGCGGATCGTTGCGATAGCGCTCGAGATCGGCGGGGTCCCAGCCGTTGGCGGCGACGAGCATGTCGCCGAGGCCGTTGACGTGGAAATAGCCGGCGCCACGCGAATGGATCGCGAGCTTGGTCGCCTCCTCCGACAGGTCGGGCGCACAGACCACGGCGGCGATCACCTTCACCGACTTCGGATCGCGCCCGGCCTCGACCGCGCCTTCGTCGACCAGACGCCGCGCTTCGGCCACGGCCCGCGCCGAGAGGAAGGGGTGGAGGATGACGCCGTCATAATGGCTGCCGGCCATCTTGATCGTCTTGGGGCCGACGGCGGCCAGATAGAGCGGCGGCGGCGCGAGATCGGGCAGGATGTAGGGGATCTTGATGTTCGGGAACGTACCCGCGGGGCCATCGTAGCTGACCGCTTCGCCCTTCCACAGACGGCGCAGCAGCGTCGCCACGTCGCGCATGCTGGCGATCTTGGGCTCGGGGATGCCATAGCCCTGCCAGCGCCAGTCGGCCGACTTGCCGAAGCCCATGCGGAAACGTCCGCCGCTCAGCGCCTGCAGCGTCTGGCCGGTCGAGGCGAGCACCATCGGGTGGCGGACGTTCATCGGCGTCACGGCGAGGCCGAGCGGGATGCGGCTGGTCACCTGGCTCACCGCGCCGAGGATGGAGGGGAAATCCTTCGTATCGAAACGCTCGCCGAGCCAGATCGCGCCGAGCCCGATCTCTTCGGCGATCTGCGCCTGGCGGACACCCTCGCGCGGATCGGAGCCGCCGCCGGGCATGATGTAACACCCCAATTGCGTCGCAATGGCCGTCATATCAGTCCCTCTCCTAAAGCTATTTCGATTTCTTCTTGGTGAAACCGATCTTCTAAGCCGTAATTTTGTGGTGAGGGACTGTCAACGTGGCCGGCCGCATTCGGGGCAGCGGCGGTGCACAAATTTGCGATGGACCGGCTCTCGTTTACACGGCACCTAGTCTGCCAAGACGGGATCGATGACGGGGGAGCGGATTTCAATGGCCAAGAAGCCGAGGACAGCGGCCGACGGCGATGCGCAGGATGATGGCGGAAAGCTCGGCATCCAGTCGATCGAGATCGGCATGCAGCTGATGGCGACGCTCGTCGAACATGCCTTCGACAATCCGCCGCCGATGCTGAAGACGCTCGCCGCCAATGCCGGCATGCCGTCCGCCAAGGCGCATCGCTACATGGTCAGCCTGGTGCGCTCCGAACTGGTCGAGCGCGATACGATCACCGGCCGCTATCGGCTTGGGCCGATGGCGCGGCTGATCGGCTTACGCGCGATCCAGGGGCTCGATGTCGTCAAGGTCGCCGGCGCGCGGATGCCGACGATGTGTGCGGAACTGGGCTTCTCGATCGGGCTCGCGATCTGGGCTTATGGCGGTCCCACGATCATCGCGACCGAGGAAGCGCGGCGCCCGATCACGATCGGCACGCGGGTCGGCGAGGTGATGCCGATCCTGACATCGGCCACCGGGCAGATCTTCGGGGCGTGGATGCCGCGAGCGATCATTCAGGACAAGATCAAGCGCGATCTGGGCGTGATGCGCGCGACCGGGCAGGTCGTTCCGGACAAGGCGGGCGTCGAACGGATCTTCGAACATGTCCGCGCGGTCGGGCTCGGCAGCACGCACGGCGGCGTCAATGCGACGATCAACGCGCTGTCGGCACCGATCTTCGATCATCGCGGGGTGCTGGTCGCGGCGCTGTCCGTGCTCGGCCCGATCAACGAACTCGATACCGCGCTCGACGGGCCGGTCGCGGTGATGATCAGGGCGTTCGCCGATCAGGTGTCGCGCGATCTCGGCTACGCGCCGCCGCCGCCCGAGGCGAAGGCTTAATGCGGGCGGACTAGCCGGCGTTCCTTGATCCACTCGACGGCGCGCTCGCTGCTGCCGTCCTGTTTGGCCTGCTGCTTCAGCTTCACCCACGCCTCGACATCCTCGGCGGCGCGGTCGCCATGGTCCTTCCAGCTGGGGACGACGTCGGTCGTCAGTTCCAGGCGGATGCCGTTCGGATCGTAGAAATAGATGCTGTAGATGATGCCGTGATCGACCGGGCCGATGAAATCGACGCCTTCGGCACGCAGATGATCCGCCCATTCGTCGACATCCGCCTTGCTCCCGCCGTCGAGCGCGAGGTGGTTGAAGATGTCGTAGGCCGGGTGCGTTACCGGAGCAGCGGGTGGCAGATCGAGCGATTCGAAGAAGGCGATCGTCGATCCGTCGGCCATCTGGAAGAACAGGTGGATGTACGGGAAGGGATCGCCCGTCGACGGCACCGCATCGTCGATCACCGAGCTCACCAGCTTCATCCGCAGGACGCGCGTGTAGAAGTCCACCGTCGCCGCGACGTCGTGCGTCACATAGGCCGTATGGTGCAGCATGCGCGGCGGGTTCGATGGGGCGGCCCCGGTTTCGACTGCGTTGGCTGCCATCACATCACTCCCATCCCCGCCACGCCTGCCCTCTACGGCCCATTCGCGGCGACACTCGATCGATTTAACATTGCGTTGTGCGAGTTTCCAAAGCATAATCGCGGCAAGCAATGGATGTCAACGCGATTGCAGCGGCCATGCGCTGCGCATAGCGTTGAAAACAGGCGCGCCGGCGGAGATCGTGACGAGCCGAGAGATGGTGGAGAGGATCGACGTGAACGCTCATAATCCGGCGCCCAGCGGTTGCCCCGTCACCCACGGCTTCAACCCGTTCGATGCGGATTATGCCGCCGATCCCTATCCTTATTTCAACCATCTGCGCGAGGAAGCGCCGGTCGCCTACGCGCCGAACCATGATCTCTATCTGGTGACGCGGTTCGACGACATCGTCTCGGTCTTCAAGAATCGCGAGGTATTCTCGGCGGCCAACGCATCGTCGCCGTTCAGCCCGATCTGTGCGCGGGCGCAGGAGATCCTGTCGGGTGGCTTCGCGCGCAAGCCCACCTTCAACAACGCCGATCCGCCGCGCCATACGGGCATGCGCAGTGCCGCCAGCAAGTGCCTCACGCCGCGGCGCTGGAAGGCGACCGAGCCTTTCATCCGCGCCTATGTCGATGAGCGGATCGCGCGCATCAGGTCGATGGATGTCGTCGATCTCGGCGCCGAGCTGATCTTCCCCAGCACCTCCTATGCCGGCTTCGCGCTGCTCGGCTTCCCGGCCGAGGATACCGAACTGCTGCAGAGCTGGTGCGGCAAGCGCGTGCTGCTGACCTATGGCCAGCTGCCCGAGGACGAGCAGGTCCTGGCGGCGCAGCAGCTCGTCGATTTCTGGCGCTACGTCCACGATTTCGTGCGGATGCGCGAGAAGAACCCGGCCGATGATTTTACCAGCGACGTGCTCGCCGTGGCGCGCGCCTCCAACGGCGCGGTGACGACCGAAGACGTGGATTCAATGGTCTATTCGCTCTCGCTGGCGGCGCACGAGACCACCGCCAATGCGATGCTCAACGGCTTCAACCAGCTGATGCGCAACCGCGACGTGTGGGACGATCTGCTCGCCCATCCCGAACTGGTGCCGGGCGCGGTCGAGGAACTGATGCGGGTCGATTCACCGACCGTCACGCACCGCCGCATCGCCAAGGTCGATACCGAGATCGACGGCGTGAAGATCCCGGCCGGGGCCACGGTGATGCTGATGCTGGGCGCCGGCAATCACGATCCCGCGCAATTCCCCGAGCCGGAGAAGATCGACATCCGCCGCAAGAATGCGATCGAGCATCTGGCGTTCGGCAAGAACTGGCATTTCTGCCTGGGCGCGCCGCTCGCGCGGATCGAATATGTGCTGGTCTTGCGACGCCTGCTCGAGACGATGCCGAACATGACCTTGGCCGACGATGGACCGCTCACTTACACGCGGGTGGTGCTGTTCCGTGGCCCCGAGAAGCTGTTCGTCCGCCCCAACGGAAAAGCCTAGACCATGGTGAACCCAACGGCCGTCGAAGCGGCGGCCATCGACGAAGCCGCGCTGCCGACCCCGCGCGTGGCTTGGACGACGGTGTTCATCCTGTTCGTCTTCTACGTGTTCGCGATGGTCGCCCGGCAGGTGATGTCGATCCTCGTCGATCCGATCAAGCACGAGCTGCACATCACCGACATCCAGGCGAGCCTGCTGCTCGGCCTGTCGTTCGCGATCTTCTTCACGACGATCGGGCTGGCGATGGGCTGGCTCGGCGACCGTGTCTCCAGGCGCGTGCTGATCGCGATCAGCGTCGGCCTGTGGGGGCTTGCCTCGGCAGCATGTGGCCTTGCCCATACGTTCGGCGAGCTTTTCCTGGCGCGGATGCTGGTCGGCGTCGGCGAGGCGGCTTTGGGGCCGGCGGCTTTCTCGCTGCTGTCCGATTCCTTCCGCCCGAAACGGCTGGGCCTCGCGCTGTCGCTCTATTCGGCGGGCGGGCTCGTCGGGGGCGCGATCGCGATCCTCGGCGGCGGCCTGATCGTCAAGTTCAGCGCGGCGCACGGGCTCGTCAACCTTCCGATCCTCGGCGAGGTCAGTTCGTGGCGCGCGGTCTTCCTGCTCACGGGATTGCCGGGGCCACTGCTCGCGCTGGCGATGTTCCTCGTACCCGAGCCGAAGCGTACCGGCCGCCTGATCCACGGCGCCAATCCCACCGACGCGACGCTCGGCAGCTTCCTCAAGCGCAACTGGGTGCTGATGGTGTGGCTGTGCCTGGGCTATGGCGCGCTCAACATGATCGTGAACAACGTGTTCGCCTGGACGCCGACGGTCATGAAGCGTTCGCTGGGTCTCGGGCCCGTGCAGGTCGGGCTGCTGATCACGGGCTTGCTGATGTTCTGCGCGGTGCCCGGGCAGATCGTGAACGGCGCCTGGATCGATCGGGAGGCCAGCAAGGGTCGCGGTGACGGCTATCTGCGCTACTATGTCATGTTCCTGCCCTTTGCGGCGCTGTGTGGCGTCGCGGGGCTGCTGAGCGCCACGCCCGTGTGGTTCATGGCAGGGCTGGTGCCTTTGTTCTTCGTGTCCAATCCCTTCATGGGATCGGCCTCGACCGCGCTGCAGCGCTTCACGCCGAACGAATATCGCGGCCGGGTATCGGCGATCTTCCTGATGGTGACGATGCTGATCGGCCTCGGCATCGGGCCGACGCTGGTCGCGGTTGTTTCGACGTCGATCGACCCCAAGGGCAATGCCCTGGGCACCGCGCTGGCGATGGTTGTGGGGGGCGCGGCCGTGCTGGCGGTGGTGTGCCTTGCCGCCGGGCGATCGGCCTTCCGCCGTGCGCTGGCCGAGCGGGAAACGGGCGTCGCGGTTCCGCATCTGGGGTGATCATGCAAGATATCTACATCGTCGGCTGGGCGCACTCGCCGTTCGGCAAGCTGGACGCCGCCGACCTCGAAGACCTGACCGGGCTGGTCGCGGCGCCGGCGCTCCATTCGGCAGGCGTCGCGCCGGACGATATTGACGGGGTGTTCTTCGGCCTCTTCAACAGCGGCTTCTCGCGCCAGGATTTTCCGTCCTCGCTGCCGATGCAGACGGTGCCGGAACTGCGCTTCAAGCCGGCGGTACGCTGCGAGAATGCCTGCGCCTCGGGGTCGGCGGCGATTTATTCCGCCATCGACTTCATCCGATCGGGCCGCGGGCGGCTCGCGCTGGTCGTGGGTGCGGAAAAGATGACCGGGCTGCCCGGCGCGCAGATCGGCGACAATCTGCTCGGCGCCAGCCACCGCCGCAGCGAAAGCGACATCCAGGGCGGTTTCGCGGGCGTGTTCGGCCGGATCGCGCAGGCCTATTTCGACCGCTACGGCGATCAGTCCGATGCGCTGGCGATGATCGCCGCCAAGAACCACAGGAACGGCGTCGACAATCCCTACGCGCAGATGCGCCGCGACGTCGGCTATGATTTCTGCCGCACGGAGAGCGAGAAGAATCCGATGGTGGCAGCCCCGCTCAAGCGGATGGATTGCTCGCCGGTTTCGGACGGGGCGGCAGCGATCGTGCTGGCCGATGCGGATACCGCGCGCGCCCTGCAGCGCCGCGTCCGCTTCCGCGCCACCGCGCAGGTCAACGATCTGCTGCCGCTGATGCACCGCGACCCGACCGAATTGGGCGGTGCCGGGCGGGCATGGCGCAAGGCGCTCGCTGATGCGGGGATCGACGTGAACGCGCTGTCCTTCGCCGAAGTCCACGATTGCTTCACCATCGCCGAACTGATGACCTACGAAGCGATGGGCCTCGCCCCGCTCGGCCAGGGCGCCCGCGTGATCGCCGATGGTACCGTGACGGCCGAGGGCCCCCTGCCGATCAACCGTTCGGGGGGGCTCAAGGCGAAAGGGCATCCGATCGGCGCGACGGGCGTGTCGATGCATGCACTCAGCGCCATGCAATTGTGCGGCGAGGCGGGCGACCTGCAGATCCCGGGCGCCTCGATCGGCGGGGTGTTCAACATGGGCGGCAGCGGCGTCGCCAATTACGTCTCGATCCTCGAGGCGGTGGCCTGAGCCACGACGGTCAAGATCCAATACGGAGAGCGAGCATGACGAGCGCGGCGGTCGACATCGAGGTCGAATGGATTCCGCTCACCTATCCCGAAAAGCGGACGTTCAACGAAACCTACGGGTTCGGCGGCAGCCAGGGCATGATCCATGTCGAGGCGCTGCTGATGCGTCCCAAGGGGCGGCCTTCGAAGACGCTGTTCTTCTTCATGCACCCGCAGACGTCGATGGACGTGCTGCCGGTGCCGCGCAGCCTCGTCGCGCAGGGCGCGCATGTGATGTGCGCGCGCAACCGCTACTTCAAGAACGATTCGGTGCTGATCTTCGAGAAGGTGCTGATCGATTTCGGCGCCTGGATCCGCCACGCCAAGGAGGTTCTGGGTTACGAGAAGATCGTGATCGTCGGCTGGAGCGGCGGCGGCCCGCTGGCGGTCTTCTACCAGTCGCAGGCCGAGAAGCCGTCGATCGTCGATACGCCCAATGGCGATCCGGTCGATGTCGCGGGCGCCGGGCTGATTCCCGGTGATGCGGTGATCTTCCAGGCCGGCAGCGTCTCGCGGGCGCGGATCCTGCTGGAGGCGCTCGATCCATCTGTGACCGACGAGACCAATCCCGACCAGCGCGATCCGAAGTTCGACCTCTACGATCCCGCCAACCCGGTGCAGCCGCCCTATTCGGCCGCGTTCGTCGCCGAATATCGCGCCGCGCAGCTTGCCCGGATGCGGCGGATCACCGCGTGGGTGAAGGGCAAGCTCGCCGAGTTCAAGGACAAGGGTGGCAAGGAGGTCGAGCGTGGCTTCGTCGTCCACCGCACGATGGCCGATCCGCGCTACATCGATCCGGCCGTCGAGCCGACCGATCGCAAGCCCAACTGGTGCCTGTCGGGCGAGCCTGAGACGGTGAACAGCGGCCCGGTCGGCTTCGCGCGCTTCTGCACGCTCAGGTCATGGCTCTCGCAATGGTCGCTCGACGACAGCCGCGCCGATGCCGCCGCCTGCGCGCGCGACGTCAGCGTGCCCTTCTTCGCGATCGAGAATACCGCCGACGACGGCGCCCCGCAGGCGCACATGCAGGAGGTGTTCGCGGCGTGTGGCAGCACCGACAAAAGCTACCTGACCATCCACGGCGCCAACCATTATTATGCGGGCCAGCCGGAACTGCTCGCCGAGGCGACCAACGGCACGCTCGACTTCCTGCGCGAGCGCGGCCTGATCGACTTCTAGGCGGAGGCTTCCGCCCGCATCGCGACACTACCGCCGCTGTAGGCGGTGAGCGTGCTCCCCTCGCAGGCCAGCGCCAGCGGCTGGTTGGCGAAGGCGGGGCGCTCGGCGCGGAAGGAGAAGCGCGCGGGCGTGGTGCCGGGGTTCGCGCGGACCCAGGCGTCCATCAGCAGTGTCGCGATCAGCGGGCCGTGGACGACGAGGCCGGGATAGCCCTCGACCTCGCGCGCGAAGGGCAGGTCGTAGTGGATGCGGTGCGCGTTGAAGGTCAGCGCGGAGTAACGGAACAGCATCGCCTCGGTGGGCGTCAGGACGCGGGCAGGCGATGGGATTTCGACCGGCTCTGTCGCCGCCGGCGCGGGAGTAGCCGCCGCCGTCGCGGCCTCGCGATAGACGATGTCCTGCTCCTCGACGATGCAGAGCGTGTCGCCGGCATGGATGCGATGCTCGAGCGTCACGAACACCATCTCACCGCTGCGGCCGCTCTTGCGCTGGCTGGCGATCGTGCGCGTCTCGCGGGTCAGCGCGCTGCCGAGAGCGACGGGGGCGTGGAAGGTGACGCGGCCGCCCGCCCACATCCGCCGCGGAAACTCCTCGGCGAAGGCATCGGTGCGGCGCGGGTGGCCGTCGGCGCCGATGTCGCGCTGGAGGGCGGCGGGCAGGAAATAGAGCCAATGGCCGAGCGGCGGCACTTCGCCCTCGCGCCACGGCGGCGAGGCGTGATCGAGCAAGGCGGCGAGCCCCTGGATCGGCGCCGCGGTCGCTACATCGGCGCGGATATCGACGGTCACTGAAACTCCTCCCGAATCCTCGCCGTGTCGGCCCCGAGCGCGGGCGATGCAAGCGGGACCGCTTCGGTATCGCTCCAGCGCAGCGGCGAGGCGGGGAGGGGGAAGTCGCCCGAGGGCGTGTGGGCCATCGTGCGGCGGAGCGCTGGGTGCGAGGCGAGATCCTCGACTGAGTTGAGCGCCCCAAAGGCGACATCCGCCTCGCCGAGCCGCCGGACGAGTTCGTCGCGATCGATCGATGCCAGCGCCACCGCGATCTCCGCATCCATCGCGTCGCGGTTCGCGACCCGGAGCGCGTTGGCGTTGAAGCGCGGATCGGTCGCCAGTGTCGGCGCACCCAACACGATGTCGCAGAAGCGCGCCCATTCGCGCTCGTTCTGGATCGCGAGGACGACGCCGTTGCCGTCGCCGGCCAGATACAAGCCGTAGGGCGCGATCGTGGGATGACGGAGACCCGTGCGGCTCGGCGCCTTGCCATGCTCGGCATGGAGCAGCGGCACGGTCATCCAATCGGCGAGCGTATCGAACAGAGAGACGCCGAGGCCCTTGCCGACCCCGGTCCGCTCGCGCTCGTACAGCGCCTGGACGATACCGGCGTAGGCGGTAGTGCCGCAGGCGATGTCGGCGATGGAGACGCCGGCGCGACCCGGCTGCTCGGGCGATCCGGTGACGGAGGCGAAGCCGGACTCGCACTGGATCAGCAGGTCATAGGCCTTCATCTTGCTGTAGGGGCCGTCCTCGCCATAACCCGATATGTCGCAGGTGATGAGGCGGGGGTGACGCTTGCGCAGCGCTTCCGATCCGAAGCCGGACCGCGCCGCCGCCCCCGGCGCCAGATTCTGGACGAAAACGTCCGCCTCGCCGAGAATCCGTTCCAGCAGCGCCGCGTCCTCCTCGCGCTTGAAGTCGAGAATCACCGATTCCTTGCCGCGATTGAGCCAGACGAAGAAGGCGCTCTCGCCCCCGACGACCGCATCGTACCCCCGCGCGAAATCCCCCTCGGGCCGCTCGACCTTGATGACCCGCGCACCCGCCTGCGCCAGCCGTGCGGTGCAGAGCGGGGCGGCGACCGCCTGCTCGATCGAGACGACGGTGATGCCCTCCAGTGCGCCCGCCATCAGAAGGACTTCGGCAGGCCGAGCGAGTGGGTCGCGACGTGGCTGAGGATCAGGTTCGTCGAGATCGGCGCGATCTGGTAGAGGCGCGTCTCGCGGAACTTGCGCTCGACGTCATATTCCTCGGCGAAACCGAAGCCGCCGTGGGTCTGGATGCACATGTCCGCCGCATACCAGGAGGCTTCGGACGCGAGCATCTTCGCCATGTTCGCCTCGGTGCCCGGTACGCGGCCCTCGTCGAACATCCGCGCGGCATGATCGACCATCAATGCGGCGGCGGTCAGCTGGACATGTGCGCGGGCGATCGGGAACTGGATGCCCTGGTTGGCGCCGATCTTGCGGCCGAACACCTCCCGTTCCTTGGCGTAGGCCGTCGCGCGATCGATGAAGAAGCGGCCGTCGCCGATGCATTCGGCGGCGATCAGGATGCGCTCGGCATTCATGCCGTCGAGGATATATTTGAAGCCCTTGCCCTCTTCGCCGATCAAATTGGCCGCCGGCACCGAGAGGTCGTCGAAATAGAGTTCGGTCGTCGCATGATTGATCATCGTGCGGATCGGCCGGATCGTGAGGCCGTTGCCCACCGCCTCGCGCATGTCGACCAGAAGCACGCTCATGCCCGCCGATGGCCTGGCCGGATCGCGCGGCGAGGTCCGGCAGAGCAGCAGCAGCAGATCGGAATGCTCGGCGCGGCTGATCCAGATCTTCTGGCCGTTGACGATGTAGCGGTCTCCGTCGCGCTTCGCGAAGGTGGTGAGGCGGGTGGTGTCGGTGCCCGCCGTCGGCTCGGTCACGCCGAACGCCTGCAGGCGCAGTTCGCCCGAGGCGATCTTGGGGAGATATTCGGTCTTCTGCGCTTCCGATCCGTGGCGCAGCAGCGCGCCCATCGTGTACATCTGCGCGTGCGCGGCACCGCCGTTGCTGCCCGAGCGATGTACCTCCTCCAGGATCGCGGTCGCGGCGCCGAGGCCGAGGCCGAGGCCGCCATATTCCTCGGGGATCAGCGCGGCGAGGTAGCCGTCGCGGGTCAAGGCGGAGACGAACGCGGTCGGGTAGGCGCGGTCGCGATCCAGTTCGCGCCAATATTCTCCCGGGAAATCGGCGCACAGCCGGCGCACGCCTTCGCGGATTTCGGGGAAGCTCTCCTCGTTCGACACAGTCATTCCTTGGTTAGTAGGGTCCGGCCGGAGCGGCTCCGGACGGCGATGGTTCACCACGCGCCTGGCGCGCGAGTTCGTCCGCGGCGCGCACCAGCAGGCCGACGTCGTTGCCGACACCGACGAACAGGCAGCCGAGATCGAGATATTTCCGTCCCGCCGCCGCATCCGCGGTCAGGATGCCTGGCGCCTTGCCGGCGGCGAGGATCTTGGCGATGCCGTCCTCGATCGCCGCCGCCACGTCCGGGTGGCCGGGCTTGCCACGATGGCCGAGCGAGGCGGACAGGTCCGCCGGGCCGATGAAGACGCCGTCGACACCCTCGGTCGCGGCAATGGCTTCGATATCGGCCATGGCCTCGGCGGTTTCGACTTGGAGTAGCACGCAGATGTCGTCATCTGCGGTGTCGAGATAGGCACGGTTGCGGTTGAAGCCCGAGGCACGCGCCAGTGCCGCGCCGACGCCGCGCGTGCCGCTCGGCGGATAGCGGGTCGCGCGCACCAGCTCGCGGGCGTGCGCGGCATTGGCGACGAGCGGCAGCAGCAGCGTCTTGAAGCCGATGTCCAGATATTGCTTGATGATCCAGGTTTCGCCGATCGGTGGCCGTGCGATCGGGTGGACGGGGTAGGGCGCCACCGCCTGCAGCTGGGCGAGCAGCGTCGGCACGGTATTGGGCGCGTGTTCGCCGTCGAACAGCAGCCAGTCGAACCCGGCGCCCGCGCAGATCTCTGCCGTATAGGCGCTCGCGAGGCCCTGCCAGATGCCGATCTGGGGGCGCTTTTCGGCCAGCGCCTGTTTGAAGCTGTTACCGCTCATCGGTCGTCCATCGGGGCCGGCATGACATTCTCCAAGCGAGAGCTTCGCGCCTAGAGGAGACAAAAGCTCATAGGCCAGAGCAAAGACGGGTCGATAGCGATAGCCAAAAGATATTGCAGAAAGCGATTTGAATCCGCTTGTCCCCTGTTCTGGGACCTTCCGTCGCGATCGCCATTGGGCTTTCCAATGGCCCGCAAAGTATGTTGAGGCTAACGCCGCGGCCCAACAGAATCTAGTCGGCGGATGGGGATCAAGGGCGACCCGCGCTCCTGAGCGAGAGGATTTTGATGTTCTTACGTGATTTCGTCCGGCGCTGTGCCGACAAATTCTCGGGCGATGTCGCCTATATCGACGCAGACCGTCGTTCGACCTGGAGCGAGATGCATGCGCGGTCCGATCGGCTGGCGCGCGCGCTGCAGGATCTCGGCATCGGCAAGGGTGTCCGCACCGCGGTCCTTTCGCACAACCGGATCGAGATCGCCGAACATTGGTTCGCCTGCCTGAAGACCGGCGCGGTTCGCGCCGGGCTCAACTGGCGCTATTCGACGCGCGAGATGATGCACGTCATCCGCGACTGCGATGCCCGCGCGATCTTCGTCGAGGCCAAGTGCCGCGAGAGCCTTGCCGAGCATTTCGACGAGCTGGCGGCCGAGGGGCGCATCCTGATCGGGTTCGGCGGCGCACACGGCCTGCCGCTCGATTACGAGAAGCTGATCGCCTCGACCGAGGGCTCGCCCGACCTGCCGCCGCTGGAAGAGGATACGACCGGCGCGATCGGCTATACGTCGGGCACCACCGGCAACCCCAAGGGCGTGCTGCTCAGCCACCGCAACCTGCTGACGTCGCTGGTCTTCAACTGCATGGTCAACGGCTACACCAAGCAGGATGTCCGCATCTACGTGACCAATCCCGCGGGCATCAACATCAACACCATGTGCATGAACATGATCAATGGCATGACCACGGTGCTGGAGAATTTCAACGCGGAGCGCTTCCTCGACCTGATCGAGGAGCATCGCGTGACGACGGTAACGGTGGTGCCGACGATGCTCCGCCGGATCATCGACGATGTGAAGAAGGGCCATTGGGACGTCTCTTCGCTGCGCCAGGTCTGCTACGGGACGATGCCGGCGACGCCGGCGCTGATCCGCGATGCTTATTCCACGCTCGGCTGCGAATTCCTCAACCGTTACGGCGTGTCGGAGTCCACCGGCGCGGTCGCGCTGCTCGACAACCCCGGCCACCAGCGGGCGCTTGCCGACGATCCCGATCTCCTGCGTTCGATCGGCCGCGCGATGCCGCATGCCGATCTGCAGGTGCGCGACGAGGAGGGCAAGGAAGTCCCCCGCGGCGAACTCGGCCTCGTCTGGATCGGCGGCGATACGGTGATGCAGGGCTATCTCAACCTGCCCGAGCTCAACGAGAAGACCGTCTTCGGCAAGTGGCTGAAGACCGGCGACTTCGGCCGGATGGACGAGCGCGGCTACGTCTTCCTGGGCGAGCGGCAGCACAACATGATCGTGACCGGCGGCTTCAACGTCTATCCGAACGCGGTCGAGAACGCGATCGCCGAGTTCGCGGGCATCAGCGAAGTCGCGGTGGTCGGCATCCCGCACCCGCAGTGGGGCGAAGCGGTCGTCGCGGCGGTGACGCTGGCGAACGGCGCCGAGGTCACGGCGAAGGATCTGCTCGACCATTGCCGCTCCTCGGTCTCCAAGTTCGAAGTGCCGAAGCACGTCGAGATCATGCCGGCGCTTCCGCGCGGCAACACCGACAAGGTCGACAAGAGGGCGATCCAGAAGCTCCTGGCCGTGCCCGGCACGTTGCCTTGGGAAGTTTGAGCGGACGATAGGAACCCATCATGGCATCGGCAGCGCAGCAGCACGAAGCGATCGACTATCGGCATCTCGTCCAGGACGGGCGCCTGCACGGATCGCTCTACACCAGCGACGCGATCTACGCGGACGAGATGGAGAAGATCTACCATCGCGGCTGGGCCTTCGTGGCGCACGACAGCGAAATCCCCAATCCGGGCGATTTCGTCACGCGCAAGGTCGGCACCCAATCGCTGATCGCGCTCCGCGACAAAGGCGGCGAATGCCGGGTGTTCTACAACCGCTGCCCGCACCGCGCCTCGGCGCTCTGCCATACCGCCTCGGGCAACAAGCCGCGGATCAGCTGCCCCTATCACGGCTGGACCTTCGCGCTCGACGGCCGGCTGATCGGCGTGCCCGACGAGGAAGCTTATCCCGCCGCCTTCAACCGCGCCGATGCCGGGCTGCAGCCGGTCGCACGGATGGACAGCTACGGCGGCTTCCTGTTCCTCAATCTGGTGCCCAACGGCATTTCGCTGAAGGACCATCTCGGCCACGCGACCGACCTGATCGACGGGCTGCTCGGCCTTTCGCCTACGGGCAAGATCCGGCTTCCGGCCGGCTGGATGAAGCACAAGCTGCGTTCCAACTGGAAGATGGTCGTCGAGAATCAGGTCGATGGCTATCACGCCCACATGGTCCACGGCTCGCTGATCAAGGCGAACCGCACCTTCGCGACCGTCCGCGATCGCAAGCCGACCTCGCCGACGCGTGTCGTCGATTACGGCAAGGGCCACACCGACATCGATCACCCGAGCGACTATCGCGCGGCCGGCGACCGGCTGTTCCGCTGGACCGGGGGCATAGATCCCGATCGCCTGCCCAATTACGTCAATGCCATGACCGAGGCGTATGGCGCCGAGGACGGCCGTCGCCGCCTGATCGAGGGGCCGCCGCATTCGATGCTGTTCCCGAACCTATCGCTCGCCGAGATGAACATCATGGTGATCGAGCCGGAATCGCCGTCGAGCAGCGTCCAATATACGACGCCCGTGTTCCTCGACGGCGCCGACGAACTCAACGCGCGCACCCTGCGCCGCTGCGAAGGCGCGATGGGCCCGGCCGGCTTCCTGATCGCCGACGATGCCGAGATCGGCGAGCTGACCCAGATGGGCGTCGCCAATCTGGAGCCCGAATGGGTGATCCTCAGCCGCGGCATGGAGACCGAGGAAATCCGGGAGAACGGCGTCCGCACCGCCGGATTGATGGACGAGACGAGCCAGCGCGGTTTCTGGCGGCACTATCGCGAGGTGATGTCGGCGTGACGACGATGACTGCAACGCTGACGTCGAGCGATTTTGCCGAGGCCGTCCGCCAGTTCCTGTTCCACGAAGCGAAGCTCCAGGACGAGCATCGCTACGACGAATGGGAGACGCTGTGGGCGGCGGAGGACACGCTCTATTGGGTGCCGATCCGCGAGGATGCCGATCCGATGCGCGAAGTGTCCTACATCTACGACAATCGCGCCCGCCTTTCGAGCCGCGTCCGCCAGCTCAACACCGGGCTGCGCCACGCGCAGGCGCCGCAATCGAAGCTGCGCCGGCTGATCTCGAACATCGAGATCCGGGACGAGGGCGGCGAGATCGCGGTGGAATCGAACTTCATCCTGATCGAATCGCGGCGCGTGCACATGACATTGTGGGGTGGTCGGACGAAGCATCGCCTGGTGCGGGAGGGCGACAGCTTCCGGATCAAGGCGAAGACCGTGCTTCTGGTGAACAGCGAAGAGCCGATCGGCAACCTCGCCTTTCTGGTATGACGCCCGCGTGACCGCGCGGATCAATGCCTCGATCGTGGGTCTCGGGACGGCCGGGATCACCCGCGCCGCGACCCCGCCCGCCAAGGAACTGGCGCGCCTCGCCGTGCTGGGTGCGCTGGCCGATGCCGGGCTGGATCGCACCGATCTGGACGGCCTGCTGATCTGCCGCACCAGCGCCGCGACCGATTCCATCCTCGGCCCCGACCTGCAGAAGCTGCTCAGCCTTCGCGATCTCAGCCTGCTCGAACTGGTGCTGTGCGAGGGCGCGAGCGCGATCGCGGCGATCCACACGGCGGCGATGGCGGTGACGACCGGCATGGCGACCACCGTCGCCTGCGTGTTCGCCGATGCGCCGGTGGTCCCGGGCAAGCGGACGAGCGCCTCCTTCGGGCGGATCAAGACCGGCTCCGGCATCGAGGGGCTGCGCTACAGCGCTGGCCTGTTCGGGGGCGCCGCCAACTATGCTCTGGCCGCCCAGCGTTATCTCGCCGAGACCGGGGCGACTGAGGACGCGCTGGCGTCGGTGGCCGTCGCCATGCGCCAATGGGCGACGCTCAACCCGCAGGCGATCTTCCGGGATCCGCTGACCCGCGAGGACTATTTCGCCGCGCGCTACATCGCCGAGCCGCTGCGCCTTTACGATTGTGCGATCCCCGTGAACGGCGCGGTGGCGGTGATCGTCACCAGCCGGGAGCGCGCCGCCGACCTCGCCCAGCCGCCGGTGCCGATCCTGAGCATGGCGCAGGGCCATCGCGGCAGTCCGGACCGGCGCGGGCTCGACCTGGGGCTGGAGAGCGGCGCGGGTATCGCCGCGCCCCGGCTGTTCGAAGGCACCGGGGTCGGCCCCGCCGATATCGACGTCTGCCTGTTCTACGATGCCTTCAGCTTCTCGACGCTGCTGTCGCTCGAGCAATATGGGTTTTGCGGGCGCGGCGAGGCGGGGGATTTCGTCGCGGACGGCGGCATCGCGCCGGGCGGGCGCCTGCCGGTCAATACCGGCGGCGGGCATCTCTCGGGCTATTATCTTCAGGGCATGACCCCGGTCGCGGAGGCGGTGATCCAGGCGCGTGGGCAGGGCGGTGCGCGGCAGGTCGACGGGGCCCGCACCCTGCTCGTCACCAACGAAGGCGGCCGCTTCGATTATCATGCGGCGCTGCTGCTCGGCAGCGCGGAGCATCGGGAATGAGCGTCGAGCCGCCCCCCATCCCCGAACCCGATATCAACTCCGTCCCCTTTTTCGAAGGGCTCGCGGAAGGCCGTCTGCTGGTCCAGATTTGCGGGCGGTGCGGCACCGCGCAGCTCGGTCATCCCGATTGCGACGCCTGCGGCCATGCCGCGCTCGAATGGCAGCCGGCGAGCGGACGCGGGACGATCTACAGCTTCACGCGCATGCACCTGTCCTACCATCCCGCCTTCGCCGATCTCGTCCCCTATTTCGCGGGGATCGTGGCGCTGGAGGAAGGCCCGCTGCTCTACGGGCGCTTCGTCGTCGCCGAGGGCACGAAGGTCGCGATCGGCCAGCCGGTCGTCGCCGAGATCGTCCACTTCGAGGGCGCCGGCGCCTTCCCGATCTTCACGACCGTCACGGAGAGCCAAGCATGAAACTGGTCGGCTGCGTGGCGATGTCGCATTCGCCGTCGTGGGACATGAAGCCGTTGGAAGGCCCGGCCAAGCCCTATGTCGACGCCGTCTTCCGCGCGCACGATGCGGTGAAGGCTGCCAAGCCCGATCTTATCGTCGCCTTCGGGCCCGATCACATCCGCAACTTCTTCTTCGATCTGATGCCCGCCTTCTGCATGGGCGTGGAGGCGGTGCAGGGCTTCGGCGATTTCTCCTCGCCCGGCGGCCCGCTGCCGACGCTGCCGAAGCAGGCCGCGGCCATCGCGCAGGCGGTGATGGACCAGGGGTTCGATCCCGCTCTGTCACACCGCATGGGGATAGATCACGGCATCACCCAGCCGTACGCCGCGCTGGTGCCCGATCTGTCCGTCCCCATCCTGCCGATCATGGTGAGTTCGGCCGGTCCGCCGATGCCGAGCCTGGCGCGCTGCCATGCCTTCGGTGCCGCCGTCGGCCATGCGATCCGCGCGCTGCCCGGCGACGAACGGGTGCTCGTGATCGGATCGGGCGGGCTGTCGCATTCGCCGCCCGCGGTGTCGCCCGCCGATCCCACGGTCAGCGCCGAGACGCGCGACTATGTGATCAACGGCCGCGACCGTGCCGCAGAGTTCAACGCCGCCCGCGAGAAATCGTCGATCGAGCGCCGCAAGACCGGCGGCACGGGCCCGGTCAACGAGACCTGGGACCGCTGGTTCCTGGACCGGATCGCCGCCGACGATCTGGCCCCTCTGCTCGCGCTCGACGAGGCCACCGTGCTCCGGGAGGGCGGCGTCGGCGGCCAGGAAGTCCGCGCCTGGATCGCGGCGCTCGGCGCCTGGGGGCGGCCGATCGAGACAGTGGATTATGCGCCGGTGCCGACGTGGATCACCGGCATGGGATGCATCAGCGCCTTCGAGAGGGAAATTGCATGACCGGATATGAGCACCGCAGCATCTGGGGCCACCTGATGAAGCTGGCCTTCAAGCAGGATTATGTCGACGCCGGTGGCATCCGCACGCGCTACGTGCAGGCCGGTTCGCCCGATCTGCCGCCGCTGATCATGATCCACGGCACGGGCAGCAGCTGGGAATGTTTTTGCGCGACGCTGGAAACGCACTCCAAGCATTTCAACTGCCTCGCCATCGATCTTGCCGGCAGCGGCTTCAGTGACCGGCCCGACGAGCCCTATGAGATCGGCTTCTACGTCAATCACGTATTGGCCTTCATGAAGGCGATGGGGATCGAGAAGGCGTCGTTCATCGGCGTGTCGCTCGGCGCCTGGGTGGTCAGCCGGCTGGTCGTCAATCATCCCGAAAAGGTCGAGCGGATGACGTTGCTCGCCTCGTCGGGCCTGATCATCAACAACCAGACGATGACCCGCACCAAGAGCGTGCGCAACGCCGCGATCGACGATCCTTCGTGGGAAAATATTAAGCCGGTCTTCAACTCGATCCTTTACAAGGAGGAGGACCGTCTTCCCGATCTGATCCAGGTCCGCCAGACGATCTACCGCGAGCCGGACATGAAGATGGCGATGGGCCACATCCTGGTGCTGCAGAACGAGGACGTCCGCCGCCGCAACCTGATCACCGAGGACGAATGGCGCGGCGTGAAGGTGCCGATCTTCATCATCCTCGCGCCCGACGACAATCCCGATTACACCACCACCGGCAAGCGGATCGCCGAGCTGGCGCACGACGTCCGCACCCTGACGATCGATCATGTGAAGCATTGGGCGCATTTCGAGGCGCCGGAGATCTTCAATCCGGCGAACATCGCCTTCCTGACCGGGCAGGCGTAGGAATTCCTCCTATTGCAATCGAGATGCACGAACCGTAACTGACCGACGCAAATTCTAAGAGAGGTCCAGCCCATGTCCGATACCTTCCCCGCGATCGTCATCGAGGATGTGGACGGCAAGCCAAGGGCGGGGTTCAAGGACCTGACCCTGGCCGACCTGCCCGACAATGACGTGCTGGTCGAGGTCGCCTTCTCGAGCCTGAACTACAAGGACGGCCTGGCCGTCTCGGGCAAGCAGAAGATCGCGCGCAAGCCGCCGATGATCGCCGGCATCGATTTGTCGGGCACCGTCGTCGAATCGCGCTCCGCTGCGTGGAAGCCGGGCGACAAGGTGGTCGTGAACGGCTGGGGCATGTCGGAGACGCAGCAGGGCGGTTACACGCGCTACCAGCGGGTGAAATCCGAATGGCTGGTGCGCCTGCCCGATGCGTTCAGCCTCGAACAGGCGATGGCGATCGGCACGGCGGGCTACACCTCCGCGCTCTGCGTCGATGCGCTGGAGGATTATGGCATCGATCGCAACGGCGAGGTGCTGGTGACCGGAGCCGCCGGTGGTGTCGGCTCGGTCGCGATCGCGCTGCTGGCCAAGGCGGGATACAAGGCCATCGCCTCGACCGGCCGTGCGGAAACGCATCCCTATCTGACCGAACTGGGCGCCGCCGGTTTCATCGACCGTGCCGAGCTTCAGGAGAAGGGCGCGCCGCTGCAGAAGGAGCGCTGGGCGGGTGGCGTCGATTCCGTCGGCACGACCACCCTGGTCAACGCCTTGTCGCAGACCCGCTACGGTGGCGCCGTCGCGGCCTGCGGCCTCGCCGGGGGCGCCGATCTGCCGGGCACGGTGCTGCCGCACATCCTGCGCAGCGTCGCGCTGCTCGGCGTGGATTCGGTGATGGCGCCCCATGCCAAGCGTGAGCGGGCCTGGGCGCGGCTGGCGCGCGATCTCGACCCGGCGTTGCTCGCCAAGATCACCAGCGTGGAGCCGATGTCGAAGCTGCCGGAACTCGCGTTGCAGATCCTCGCCGGGCAGGTCCGCGGCCGTGTCGTGATCGACGTCAGCAAGTAAGCGCGCGGTGACCTCTTTCGTTGCGTCGGAACGGAGTGGGCTGAGCGCCGGCGCGCGCTTCCGCGAACTGCTGGCGCGGCCGGGGATCGTGCGGATGCCGGGGGCCTACAATGGCCTGTCGGCGCTGCAGGCGAAGGCGCACGGGTTCGAGGCGCTCTATCTGTCGGGCGCGGCGGTGTCGGCCTCGATGGGGCTGCCCGATCTCGGCATCACCACGATCGACGATCTGTGTTTCCACATTCGCATGTGCTGGCATGCCGCCGATCTGCCGATGCTGGTCGATGGCGACACCGGCTTCGGCGAGGCGCTGAACGCCATGTACATGGCGCGCCGCTTCGAGGAGGCAGGGGCAGGGGCGGTGCAGATCGAGGATCAGGTGCTGCCCAAGAAATGCGGGCATCTGAGCGACAAGAAGCTCGTCGATCCGCAGGAGATGGCCGCCAAGGTTGCGGCCGTGGAGCGCGCGCGCCGCGACATGGTGATCATCGCGCGGACCGATGCCGTCGCCAGCGAAGGCGTCGATGCCGCGGTCGCGCGCGCGAACCTCTATCTGGAGGCGGGGGCCGACGCGATCTTTCCCGAGGCGCTGCACGATGCCGAGACCTTCCGCGCCTTCGCCAGCCGCGTGAACGCGCCGTTGCTCGCCAACATGACCGAGTTCGGCAAGACGCCCTTCTTCACCGCCTCCGAGTTCGAGGCGATGGGCTTCAAGATGGTGATCTGGCCGGTCAGCGCGCTGAGGATGGCCGCCCGCGCGCACGACGAACTCTATTCCGCGCTGGCGGCAGGCGGCACGGCCAAGCCGCTGCTGAACGCGATGCAGACCCGCGCCGATCTCTACGCGACGCTCGATTATGCGGGGTATGAGGCGCTCGACAGCTCGATCGTGGCCTCGACGGTACCGAACGGCGGGGTCTGATCCGGCGCTGTATAATCTTGACTTGTTCTCATTGTTCTGCTAGCTGAGCGCGCCGAGGCGCTCCATCCGGCGCCGGCTTCTTGAATCGGCGAATAGGTCTGAGAAGCTGCCCTTCCTCAACCCTTAATCCGCTCATCCTGAGTAGCCATTGAGCTTGTCGAAATGGCGTATCGAAGGACACGCCCGGGCATGTCCTTCGATACGGGCTTTCGATACGCCCTGCGGGCTACTCAATCCCTACTCAGGATGAGCGGAAGTGGGACTGGTTGAGCCGCTCGATGCCCCAAAAAGGAGGCATGAGCAAAACCGCTCACAACCCTCAACTTCCTCAACTTAAGTGCACACAATCCACGTAAATCCAATGACTTACCCTTGCACAATGCGCACGCGAAAAAACCTCAGTTCTTCAACTTCGGCAGCCAGTTTTCGTCATATTGCAGGGCCCGTGCGGACTTGAGCCCCGCCACCCCCTCGGCGCGCAATATATCCTCGAAATAGCGGCCGTCCGGCGCGCGGGCGGCGGAGGTCATGGACTTGGTGATCGCGTCCTGCGCCCGCCCCGCGATCCGCCCGGCGGCGCGGCCCGAGGCTTCCATCACCGTCTCGATGCAGGCCTTGTTGAGGTGCAGGGCCTCGCGCGGCATCCGCGCCAGCCGCTCGGCGAGATCGACGGTGCGGGCGTGAAGCTGGTCGGCGGGCTCGACGGTCAGCACCAGCCCCATCTTCTCGGCGCGCCAGGCATCGATCATCTCGCCGGTGTAGATGAGGTATTTGGTCCAGGCCGCGCCGATCACCGGCACCAGATCGGAGGCGCCGGGATGGCCGATCCGCCCCTCGATCAGCCCGAAGCGCGTGTCGTCGGCCGCGATCACGAAATCGCACTGGCTGACGAAACCCATCGCCGTGCCGAGGCAGAGGCCGTGCACCGCCGCGATCACCGGCTTGCGGACGCCGCGGATGATGGCGTTGAAGCGCATCACCTCCTCGTTGAAGATCTGGTTGTCGCGGGGCGTGTCGGGGCTCGTCTTGCCGCCGATGCGGGTGAGGTCGCCGCCGGCGCAGAAGGCGCGGCCGTTGGCGCGCAGGAGTACGCAGCCGACCTCCTCGTCCTCGCTCGCCATTGTGAGCGCGCGGCCGATCTCGTCGCGGCTCGATCCGGGGCCCATGCCGAGCGCGTTGAGCTTGTCCGGCCGGTTGAGGATCACATGCGCCACGCCCGCCTGCACTTCGTACAGGATGTGCTCAAAACCTTCGCTCACCGCTCTTCCTCTCGCTTGTCGGGCCCTTGTTGACACTCTCGGCGAATTAGCGCAAATCCTTGATAAGCACAGTCGATTGAACAATGCGTAATCGGAGAGAGTGATGGAACTGGAGGAGCTGCTCCAGGCAATCCCGATCGAGGCGGGCACCACGCAGAGCGGGCTGGAACTGCATTCCGGCATCGCGCGCCTCTACCCCCGGGTGTACGGCAATCTGGTGCGGATCGCCGGGCAGCGGTCCGAAGTCGGCATCATCATCGTCCATCCGATGTCCAATTTTCATGGGCACCACCTGCTGCAGCCGATCGCGGCCTCGGGTATCCCGATCCTCGGCCTCAACACGCGCTATGCCGGCAACGATGCGGTCGTGATTCTCGAGAATTGCCTGCTCGATATCGATGCCGCGATCCGCTGGATGCGCGAGAAGCACGGCTGGAGGACGGTCGTGCTGTGCGGTTTCAGCGGCGGCGGGCCCTTGGTCTCGATGTACCAGCGCCAGGCCGAGCATCCGACGATCACCGCGACGCCGGCGGGCGATCCGCCGGACCTGACCAAGCGGACGCTCGCCCCGGCCGACGCGCTGCTGCTGATCGCGGGCAGCCCTTCACGCAGCCAGCTCTTCCAGGAGTTCATCGACCCTTCCGTGATCGACGAGCGCGATCCCGATACGCTCGATCCGGAATTCGATCTCTATGCCGAGGGTCGCGAGCCGCCCTACGATCGGGAGTGGGTCGCCGCCTATCGCGAGCGGCAGAAGGCGCGGGTCAGGCGCATCGAGGATTGGGTAGTGGCCGAACTGGCCCGGCTGACCGCAATGGGCATCCGCGATCGGGCCTTCCTCGTCCACCGCACCGTCGCCGATCCGCGCTTCCTCGATCTGACGATCGATCCGGACGACCGCGCCGTTGGCACGATCTGGGGCGATCCGCGCATCGCCAATCAGGCGCCGGGGCCGATGGGGCGCTTCACGACACTGCGCAGCTGGCTGAGCACCTGGAGCCCGACCTATTCGAACGGCGATGCGCTGAAGAATCTACCGCACGTCGGCATCCCGGTCGGCATCATGCCGATGACGGCGGACCAGGGCACGATGATGGTCCATGGCCGCCAGATCCGCGACGCAGTGCCGGCCCATCTGTGCGACTTCTTCCCGCTGGTCGGCTTCACCCATTATTTCCACGGCCAGCCCGAAGGCTTCGTGAAGGCGGTGGAGGCGATCCGATCGTGGATGGAACGGTGGAATCTGGCACCGATCGCACAAGGGAAGGAGCCGAGCCGATGACCACGCCGCAAGCTGCGATCCCGGTACGGTCGCTCCACCATTTCGCCTACCGCTGCCGTAATGCGGAGGAGACACGGCATTTCTACGAGGACATCCTCCAGATGCCGCTGGTCCACACCGTCTATCACGACAATGTGCCGAGCACGGGGGAATATCACCCCTATTTCCACATCTTCTTCCAGATGCAGGATGGCGGCTGCCTGGCCTTCTTCGACCTGCTCGACGACACCGGCTGCGCGCTCGATCCGGAAACGCCGACCTGGGTCAATCACCTCGCCATGAACGTCGACACGCGCGAACATCTGATCGAGGCGAAGGAGCGGCTGGAGGCGAACGGCGTCGAGGTGCTGGGGATCGTCGATCACAAGATCTTCGATTCGATCTATTTCTTCGATCCGAACGGCATCCGGCTGGAGCTGACCTACCAGATCGCGACGCCCGAGCGGATGGCGCAGCTCGCCGCCGAGGCGCATGCCGGCCTGGCGCTGCGCGACGAGAAATATGCCGCCCGCAAGGCGCGCCTCGCGCTCGCCGACTGACCCGACGATGACCATCCCCGGTTCGCTGCTGTTCGAGATGCTGCTCGACAAGATGCACGGCTTCAGCCTCGGCGAGACGGTGTATCTCGAGCGCCGCATGGCCACTGTCGAGGGTGGCTGGTTCAAGGGGCCGGAACTATCCGGCATCGTCGACGGCGGCACGGACTGGATCGTCGTGCGGGCCGATGGCGTGCGCGATCTCGACGTCAAGCTGACGCTGCGGACGGAGCGGGGCGAGCCTTTCGCGATGTTCTACCAAGGCTATCGCACCGGCTCCGCCGACGTCCTCGCCCGCGCTGCGGCCGGCGAGCCGGTCGATCCCACCGAGTTCGATTACCGGACGATCCATCGCTTCGAGGCCTCGGGCCGGTTGGCGTGGCTGAACGGCGTCGTCGCGGCCGGCATCGGCAAGCGCAATGCCGACGGCCTGCTCTACCAGATCTACCGGATCGGCTGAGCGTGGCGCAGGCGCGTATCCCGGCCGTGTTCATGCGCGGTGGCACCAGCAAGGGCGTGTTCTTCCACGCCCGCGATCTGCCTGCCGACCGGGCGGCACGCGACCGCATCTTCCTAGCGGTGCTCGGCAGCCCCGATCGTTACGGCCGGCAGTTGAACGGCATGGGCGGCGGCGTCTCGTCGCTGTCCAAGGCGGTGATCATCGCCGCGTCCGAGCGCGCGGATGCCGACATCGACTACACCTTCGCGCAGGTCGCGGTGGGCGAGGCGCTGGTCGACTACGGCGGCACCTGCGGAAACCTCGCCTCGGCGGTCGGTCCCTTCGCGCTCGATGAGGGGCTGGTCACGGGCACCGATGGCGACGTGACCGTCCGCATTCACGCGACCAACACCGGCAAGATCATCGTCGCCCGTTTCTCCGCCAAAGACGGCGAGGCGGTGGTCGAGGGCGATCTGGCCTTGCCCGGCATCGACGGGACGGGCGCGCCGGTCGAACTGCAGTTCCTCGATCCGGGCGGGGCGGGGACGGGCCGCCTGCTGCCGACCGGCCTCGTGACGGAGACGCTGGATCTCGGCGCGTTCGGGACGGTCGCGGCGTCGCTCGTCGATGCGGCCAACCCCTGCGTGTTCGTGGCCGCGAAGGACATCGGCCTGACCGGTGCCGAACTGCCGACCGCGATCGATGCCGATGGCGCCGCGATGGCGAAGCTGGAGGCGGTCCGCGCCGCCGCCGGCGTTCGGATGGGCTTCGGCGCCTCGCCTGAGGAGATAACCCGCAATTCACCCGCCAGCCCCAAGGTCGCGATCGTCGCGGGGTCGTGCGCCGCCGATCTGCTCGACAGGAGCCGGGTCGGGCCGGAGGCGATGGATGTCACCGTGCGGATGCTGTCGATGGGCGTGGCGCACAAGGCCGTACCCTTGACCGGGGCATTGTGCCTCGCGGTCGCGGCGCGCATTCCCGGCACCGTGGTCAACGATGCGATCGCGAAGGCTGCCCTCGCCGCCAAGGCACTCCGCATCGGAACGCCATCCGGCGTATTCCCGGTCGACGCCGAGGTTGCCGTCACCGACGGCGACTATCGCGCGCTCGGCGCATCGGTCTTCCGCACCGCGCGGCGATTGATGGAGGGGGCGGTGCTCGTCCCGTCGTCGGCCCTTGGACGCGGCCTGAGGGCCTGGAGGAGAAGTTGCAAATGACGGCGCCCACCCCGCTCGACGGCCTGCGCATAGTCGACATGAGTTCGGTGGTGATGGGGCCGTTCGCCACGCAGGTGCTGGGCGATCTCGGCGCCGACGTGATCAAGGTCGAGCCGCACATCGGCGACACCACCCGCCATGTCACGCCGATGCGCAATCCCAAGATGGGCTGGGTATTCCTCCACGCCAATCGCAACAAGCGCAGCCTGGTGCTCGACCTCAAGGACCCCGAGGGCAAGGCCGCGCTGCTGAAGGTTCTGGAAGGCGCCGACGCGCTGGTGACGAACGTCCGCACCCGGGCGCTCGACCGGCTGGGCCTCGGCTACGAAGCGCTGTCGAAGGCCAATCCGCGGCTGATCGTCGTCAACCTCGTCGGCTATGGCGAGGACGGCCCTTATGACGGCCGCCCGGCCTATGACGATCTGATCCAGGGCGTCACCTCACTGCCGTCGCTGCTCGTCCAGGCGGGGTCCGAGGAGCCGCATTACGTGCCGCTCGCGCTCAACGACCGCGCCGTGGGGATGAGCAGCGCGGTCTCGCTGCTCGCCGCCGTCATCTATCGCGAGAAGACCGGGCGCGGCCAGCAGATCACCGTGCCGATGTTCGAGACGATGGCGCAGTGGGTGCTGGGCGATCACATGGGCGGCAAGTCGTTCGATCCGCCGATGGGCCCGGCCGGCTACAAGCGCACGCTGACCAAGGAGCGCCGCCCTTACCAGACCAGCGACGGCCGCATCTGCACGATCATCTACACCGACAAGCATTGGGAGACCTTCATGCGCCTGATCGGCGAGGAGGAGACCTTCCACACCGATCCGCGCTTCAAAAACATCGGCACGCGGACCGACAACGCTCACGATCTCTACGCCTATGTCGCGAAGGCCTTGCTGACCCGGACCAGCGCCGAGTGGGTCGATCTGCTGCTGAAGGGCGACATTCCGGTGACGCCGCTTCACGATCTCGACAGCCTGATCGAGGACGAGCATCTGACCGCGGTCAATTATCTGCCGGTCGTCGATCATCCGAGCGAAGGGCGCATCCGTCAGATCGCCGTCGCCAGCAAATGGACCGAGTCCCCGCCCGCGATCCGCCGCCAGCCGCCACGGCTCGGCGAGCACAGCGTCGAGGTGCTGCGCGAGGCGGGCGTCTCCGAAGAGGCGATCGCAAAGCTGATCGAACGCGGCGTGACGCTGCAGGACGGCCATGTCGCCGAGGAGGCCGTGGCGTGAACCACGACGCGCCTGTCGTCATCATCGGCGGTGGCCCGGTCGGCCTCGCGACGGCGCTCGATCTGGGGCGACGCGGCATCCGCAGCACGATCGTCGAGCGCGATCATGCGACCGGGGCCGAACTGCTCGCCAAGGCGGGCACGCTCAATGAGCGGACGATGGAAATCTGCCGCTTCTGGGGCATCGCCGACGATGTCGCGCACTCGGGCTTCCCCGACGACGTCAATCTCGACACGCTCTACTGCACGGCGCTCGACGGGCTCTACATCGGCAACGACCCGCGCCCTTCGACCAACGAGCGCACGCCGCCGCCGGGGGCGCTGGAGATGCTGCGCAAATGCCCGCAGTTCCAGTTCGATCCGATCCTGGCGCGCGCCGCGATCGCGACGGGCAAGGTCGAGATCCTCTACGGGCACAGTTACGAGGCGGTCGAGCAGGATGCCGACGGCGTGACCGCGACGATCACCGAGATCGATACCGGCGCGACCAGGCAGGTCCGTGGGCAATATCTGATCGCCTGCGACGGCGCCGGCAGCCGCATCCGTCGCGGCCTCGGCATCGGCTTTCCGGGCAAGATGCTGAGCTTCTCGGTCAGCGCCATGGTGCGGGCCGATCTTTCGATGAGCAAGTACGGCATCCGCAACCGCTACATGTTCCTCGATCAGACCGGCACGTGGGCGAACCTCACCTCGGTCGACGGCTATGATCTCTGGCGCTTCACCCTGGTCGGCACCGAGGAGAAGCTCGATCCGTCGGTCTACGACATCTCGGTCGACGTCCGCCGCGCCTTCGGGCCGGACATCCCTTTCGAGCTGTTGCGCGTCTTCCCGTGGCGCCGCAGCCAGTGCACAATCGATCGCTACCGCGAAGGGCGCATCCTGTTCGCGGGTGACGCGGCGCACACCACGTCACCGACCGGCGGGCATGGCCTCAACACCGGCATCGGTGACGCGCTCGGCCTGGGGTGGATGCTCCATGCTGTTCTGAGCGGCGAGGGGGGCGAGGGTCTGCTAGACGGCTATGAGGCGGAGCGCCGCCCGGTCGCGATCCGCAACAGCTCGCTCTCCACCCAGAATTTCAACGCCTGGATCGGCGCCACCGATTTCAGCCGCGTGCTGGAGCTCGGCGAAGCGGGCGATGCGGCCCGTGCGGTCGTCGGCCAGGGCATGACCGAAGCCCTGCAGCAGGAATGGACCTCCACCGGCGTCGGCCTCGGATACCGTTTCGAAGGATCGCCGCTGATCGTGCCCGACGGCACACCCGAGCCGCCGGACCCGGTCTCCTCCTATGAGCAGACCGCCCGGCCGGGCCACCGTGCGCCGCATGCCTGGCTGGCGGACGGGACGTCGACCATCGATCTGTTCGGCCACGGCTATGTGCTGTTGCGCTTCGACCCGGGCATCGCGGTGTCGGGTCTGGCCGATGCCGCGGCGAAACGGGGCGTACCGCTGAAGCTTGTCGATATCGCCCAGCCTGAGATCGCCGACCTCTATGAGCGCAAGCTGGTACTGGTGCGGCCCGACATACACGTCTGCTGGCGGGACGACGTCCCTCCCGCCGATCCCGACGGCCTGATCGCCACCGTGGCGGGCTTCGCGAAAGCGTGATCGAGCGCCGGCACGTCGCGCTGCCGATCCGGATCGGCAATGCCTTCGAGACTCAGTCGGGGCTCCAGCTCAACGCGCCGCGCATCTATGGCGTGCTTGCCGAGCCGGCGGGCGCGAAGAGCGCGGGCGTGCTGATGCATCCCGCCAGCAATCTGATGAACCATTATCTTATCGATTCGCTCGCGGATCGCGGGATGGCGGTGCTGGCGCTGAACTCACGCTACTGCGGCGGCGATCAGACGCTGCTGATGGAGCATGTCATCCAGGATCTCGGCGCGGGCGTCCGTTACTTGCGCGAGCGAGGCTATCAGCGGGTCGTGTTGCTCGGCAATTCGGGCGGCGCGTCCTTGACGTCCTTCTATCAGGCGCAGGCCGAGAGGATCACGATCGACCGGACGCCCGCCGGCGATCCGATCCAGTTGCTGGCCGAGGATCTGCCGCCGGCCGACGGTATCGTGCTGATGGCGGGGCATCCCGGCCGCTCGCGTCTGATGGCGACCTATATCGACGCCGGCGTGATCGACGAGCGCAACCCGGACGCCACCGATCCGGCGCTGGACGTGTTCGATCCGGCCCACGGCCCGCCTTTCTCCGCCGCGTTCGTCGCGACGATCCGGGAGGCCCAGCTTCGGCGCAGCAACGCGATCACCGATTGGGCGCTGCGACGGTTGCGCAGTCTGCGCGCCCAGCCCGGCGGCGTGCGGGACGAGGCGTTCGTCGTCCACCGCACCTATGCCGATCCGCGCTTCGTGGATGCGACGCTCGACGCCAACGACCGCGCCCCCGGCGGTAACCGTGGCGACACCCCGCAGCAGGCGAACCGATCCGCCAACAATCTCGGCCGCTTCACCACGCTGACCTCGTGGCTCAGCCAATGGTCGATTCTGTCGCGCGCCGACGGCCCGGAAAACCTCGCGCTGACGAGCGTGCCGGTCCTGCAGCTCGAATATACCGCCGATGCCGGTGTCTTCCCCAGCGATGTCGCCGCGTGGACGAAGGCCGGTGGGGGCCGGGTCGAAAACCACCGCATCGTCGGCGCGGCTCATTATCTCTACCGGCAGCCCGATCAGTTGCGACAGGTGGCCGAGGCGACGACCGACTGGGCCGCAGCGCGGTGAGGGCCGAAAGCTAGTGCTCGAAGGCTTTGGCAGCTAGTGTCCCGCGCCTATTGCGGCGTCCGCGCAGGTAAGCGACCCAAGGGGCGATGGAGCGGGGCCCCGAGCAATGATCGAGAATGTTCTGCGGGCGCCGGAGCCGGGTAACCCGCCGATCGCGACGTGGCGGACGGCCGCTCTGGTCATCGTCCTCCTGATCTTCTGCGTGTTCGCGGTGATAGATCGCAGCGTGATCGCCATGCTGGTCGATCCGATCAAGCACAGCCTTGGCATATCGGACACGCAGATCGCGCTGCTGATGGGGATCGCCTATGCTGCCGCTTATGCGCTCGGCGGGCTGCCGATGGGCTATCTGGTCGACAAGAAGCCGCGCAAGTGGATCCTCTATTTCGCGGTGACCTTCTGGGGGCTGGCAGAGGCGGCGTGCGGAATTCCCGGTGGCTTCGCCTGGCTGTTCCTGGCGCGCATGGCGGTGGGGCTGGGCGAAGCGCCGCTGCATCCCAGCGCCCATTCGATCATCGCCGATACCGTGCCGAAGCGGCGGCTTGCGACGGTGATGTCGATCTATTCGGGCGGCAATCTGATCGGCACGGGGTTCGCGCTGATCATCGGCGGTTGGATCGTCAATTCGCTGCTCCATCACAGTTCGATCGACGTGCCGTTGCTCGGCAAGGTCGCACCGTGGCAATTCGCCTTCATCATCACGGGTCTGCCGGGGCTTGCGCTGGCGCTGCTGATCCTGCCCTTCCGCGAGCCGCCACGCACGCATGTGTCGAGCGCGACGCAAGGGACCTGGGGTGAGCTGTTCGCCTTCCTGCGGCTGCGCTGGCAGGTGCTTCTGTGCCTGAGCATCGTGTTCGGAGGAATGAACATCGTCAACGGCGGATTGATCAAATGGCAGCCGGCCTATCTGTCGCGCTTCTACCATCTCAACCCCAAGCAATATGGCTTCGCGCTTGGCATCATCGATGCGACGTCGGCAGTCGCCGGGCTGATCGTTTCGGGCTGGCTGGTCGATCGGTGGTTCGTGCGCGGACGGCTCGATGCCCATCTGTCCTACTATCTGTGGGCGATCGTGCTGACCTCGCCGATCGTCTTCTACGGGCTGGTCAGCGCCAATCTGACGATCTTCCTGATCTCCGCGGTCGTGGCGAAATCGGTGACGGTCAACTTCCTCGGGCTGGCCGCTGCCCAGGTCCAGCTGATCGCGCCGCCGCGGCTGCGCGGGCGGCTTTCCGGCCTCTATTTCATGATGATCATCGCGCTGCTGGGATCGACGTTCGGCGCGCTCGTGCCGGCGCTGATCTCGGACCATGTGCTGCATGACGAGATCCGGATCGGGCGGTCGCTCGCCATGACTCTGGCGATCTTCGCGCCGCTGTCGGTGATCGCGATCCTGTGGGGGCGGCGGTACGTCCGCGAGGCGGTGGTCGCGGCCGAGCGCTTCTAGGCTATCAGCCGCCGGAGCTCGGTCTTCAGCACCTTGCCATAGGCATTCTTCGGCAGGGCATCGACGAAGCGATATTCCTTCGGCCTTTTGAAGCGCGCGATATTGTCGGTGCAGAGCTGGTCGAGCGCCTGTTCGGACACGCCGGTGCCCGCGACGACGAAGGCGACGACCTCCTCGCCCCAATCGGCATGGGCGCGGCCGATCACCGACACTTCCGAGACATCGGGATGCTGGAGCAGCACCTCCTCCACCTCGCGCGGGTAGATGTTCGAGCCGCCGCTGATGATCACGTCCTTCGACCGATCCATGAGGGTCAGGAAACCATCGGCATCGAAGCTGCCCATGTCGCCGGTGGCGAGCCAGCCGTCGCGGAGCGTCCGCGCCGTCGCCGCCGGGTCGTTCCAGTAGCCGAGCATCACCGTGGCGCCGCGAACCAGTATCTCGCCGATCTCGCCGGGCCGGAGTGCTCTGCCCGCCTCGTCCGCGGTGATCACCTCGACCACGCTCTGCGCATAGCCGACACTGCCCAGCCGCGCGGCGTCGGCGCCGACATGCATATGCTTGGGCAGGATGGTGATCGTCATCGGCGTCTCACCCTGACCGTACATCTGCGCGAGCTTCGGGCCGAGCAGATCGAGCGCGGCGAGCGTGTCGGTCACGTACATCGGCCCGCCGCCATAGACGATGGTCTTGAGGTTGGTGGTATCGGCAGCGCCCGCGCGCGGCGCGCGGATCAGGCGGCCCACCATCGTCGGCGCGGCGAACATCGACAGGTCGGGGCAGGCGGGCAGCAGATCGAGGATCTCGTCCGGCTCGAAACCGCCGCTTTCGGGAATGACCTGCCGTCCGAAGCCGGCGACGAAGGGCAGTATGTAGAGACCCGAACCATGCGACATCGGCGCTGCGTGGAGCAGGGGATCGCCGGGCCGGACGGTATCGACGTCGGTCGCGAAGGCCGCGCACATCGCCCGGAGGTTGCCGTGGGACAGGGTGGCGCCCTTGGACCGCCCGGTCGTGCCGCTCGTGTAGAACAGCCATGCTGGCGTATCGCGATCGACCGCCGCGATGGGAGGGGGCTCCGCCGCCAGCAGACGGTGCCAATCGCCGCCGCCGATCGCGACGATCGCGGGGGTGGTGCCGGCGATCCGGGCTGCCTCGCTGGCCACCGTGCCGAGATCGTGGGAAGTGATCACCACCTCCGCACCGCAATCGGACAGGATCGTCGCCACTTCGCGGGCGTGCAGCTTGTGATTGGTCGGAACGCAGATCAGCCCGGCCCACCAGCAGCCGAACAGCACCGCCACATACTCCGGGCTGTTGTGCATCAGCAGTGCGACACGTGCGCCGGGCTTCAGGCCATGACGGGCCAGCAGCCCCGCGCCGATCGCGGCGGCCTGGGTTGCAAGCTCGCTATAAGAAGCGATCGGGCTGGCCCCGATCGCCAGCGCATTCTGGGAGCCGACGACGCGCCCGGCGCGGGCGAGCAGATGGGCGAGGTTCATCGGCGCGGCATGGATCAGAGCAGCGAGAGATACTTCTGGAACAGCTCGTGCCGGCCGCCGATGCGGAGTCGGGCATAGAGGCGCTTGCGATAGGTCGCGATCGTTTCCTCGCCGAGATCGAGATCGATGGCGATGCCGACGGCGGAGATGCCGTAGAGAATGCGGGCGCTGACCTGGAGTTCGCGCTCCGAAAGCCCCCATTTGGCGGCGCGCAGATTGGCCTCGATCGTCGCGACCGAATCGAAATGCGCGATGCCGCGGGCGTTGTCCCAGCAGATCGCGGCATGCTTCGCGCAGGCGGCGAGCAGCACGTCGGCGCTATCGGCCAGCCGTTCGAGATCGCATTCCGCGAACTGGCCCGCCGTCTGCGAGCGGAGCAGCGAGACCGCATAGACGTCATCGGTCGACCGACCACAGAGCATCACGCGATCGACGATGTGGAAATGGGCGAGCGCCTGATTGAGGCCGGGATCGTCGAAGCTGGTGAGTTCGTCGTGCAGGACCACCGTTCCCGCGGCCTGCTGCGTCGCGCTGCCGGCGGCTCGAACATCGGCATAGGAGCGCTGCCCGATACCCCGCGGCTTGCGCGTGTCGCGCATCGCATGGCGGCCGTGCACGCTTGCGCCACCCAGGAACTGCGGTTCGCCCGAGCGGAGCCGGTAGACGCAATAATGCTCCGCGCCCACGGTCTCGTTCACGAAGCGCAGTGTCTCGGCCTCGAACGCATCGGTGCCGAGCGCATTGACGACCGCCGCCAGGGTCGATGGCGTTTCGGGCGATGGCAGAATAGTCGTGGCCAAGATCCGTCTCCTAGTTTTTGTCTTATGCTTCGTTCGTCAGTGCCTGCAGGACGAGGTCGGTCATTTCCCGCGTGCCGACGATCCGGCCGTGGGCTGCGGGAAGATCGCGGGTGCGGTGTCCGGCCGCAAGGACCGCGCGGATCGCGCGTTCGAGCCTGTCGGCGTCCTGCGCGCGGTTCAGGCTGATGCGGAAGGCCATCGCGAGGCTCAGCAGCGTCGCCAGCGGGTTGGCGAGGTCCTGCCCTGCGATGTCCGGTGCCGATCCGTGGATCGGCTCGTACAGCGCCAGACGTCCGCCGTTGGGGCCGACGCCGCCAAGGGACGCCGACGGCAGCATGCCGAGCGATCCGGTGAGCATCGCGGCTTCGTCCGAGAGGATGTCTCCGAACAGATTGTCGGTCAGCAGCACGTCGAACTGGCGTGGGTTCTTGACGAGCTGCATCGCGGCATTGTCGGCGAGCATGTGCGACAGTTCGACGTCGGCATAATCGGCATCGTGCAGGGCCTGGACGTCCTCGCGCCAGAGCAGCCCTGCCTCCATCACGTTCGCCTTGTCGAGCGAGACGACGCGGTTCGATCGTTGCCGGGCGAGTTCGAAGGCGACGCGCGAGACGCGCTCGATCTCGTCGCTGGTGTAGCTGTGGGTGTTGATCCCCCGCCGCCCGCCACCCGGCAGATCCTCGATCCCGCGCGGGCTTCCGAAATAGACACCCGAGGCGAGTTCGCGCACGAACAACAGGTCGATACCGCGGACCACATCGGGCTTCAGCGTCGAGGCTTCCACCAGTTCGTCGAAACAGAAGACCGGGCGGAGATTGGCGAAGAGGCCCATGCCGGATCGGATACCGAGCAACCCGGCCTCGGGCCGAAGATGATAAGCGAGGCCGGCATATCGCGGGCCGCCGACCGCGCCCAGGATCACGCAATCGCTCGCCTTGGCATCGGCCAGCGTATCGTCCGCCAGCGGAACGCCGTAGCGGTCGTAGGCTGCGCCACCGATGGCATCTTCGCTGGTCTCGATGCGCTCGCCACCCTGGGTGTTGAACCATGCGATGACGCTGGCCGTCGCGCCGATCACTTCTGGGCCGATGCCGTCGCCGGGAAGCAGGAGGATGCGCTGAGTCATGTCAGGCGGTCACTGCGGTGTCGCGGCGTGCGAACCCGATGCAATGGACGCTACCCGCGTCGCTCTCGCGCAAAATGCCTGTCATCGATCCTCCCCGCCTTTGGCTTTGGGTTTCACCATGTACAATCGGATTTCCTTTAAGACAACCTCACCGAATGTTCGTCGTTCAGCGGTTCCGCGAACCAGCGGCCATCGGCCATCATCTCGTTGAGGATGCCGACCGCGAGATCCTCGATCTCCAGCGAGGCGCGCGACACCGTCTGCGACGGGTTGCGGACCAGCGATACGCTACGCCCCAGATTGATGCCTTCGACGAGCGCTGCCGACAGCGATCCGCTCATTAATTCGGCGCCGATGCTGGCGTGCGCGAGCAGCGAATAGCCCATGCCGCTGGAGACGAGCGTCTTGATGTGCGGCAACGAGTCGATCTCGATCGCGACGTTGAGTTCGATCCGGCCGGCATCGGTCCGCAGGTCGATCAGCCGGCGAAGGCCGTGGCCAACCGAGGGGACAACCAGCGAGCAGGTGCCGAGAAACTCCGGCGTGACGGGCGTCACCGCGATACCCCGTCCGTCGACCGGACCGAACTGGCCGGGCGGGCCGACGAGCAGCAATGTCTCGCGTGCGATGGGTTTCGCCGACAGGTGCCGTGCGCCTTCGGCATCGTAGAGGATGCCGAGTTCGGCGCGCCCGTCCTCCAGCCAGCGGCGGATGCTGGCGCTGATCGACTCGCGGATGCGCAGATTGACCATCGGAAGCTTGGCCCGGGCCGCGACGATCAGCGGTACGCCGAGCAATTGGCTGGCCGTGCTGGGCAGGCCGAAGGTCACGTCGCCATGCGGCATGCGCTCGGAAGAATGGACCTCCTCGCGCGCCCGGTTCATCGCGCGCAGGATCGAATGGGCATGCTCCTGGAGGAGGCGTCCGGCGTCCGTCGCGGCAACGCCGCGCGAGGTGCGCTGGAACAGTTTCGTGCCGAATTCATCCTCCAGCCGCAGCAATTGCTGGCTGAGCGACGGCTGCGCGATTCCCAGCCGATCGGCGGCCTCGGTGATCGAGGCGCACTTACAGATCATCAGGAAGTTTCGTAGCTGGACTTCTTCCACGCTGCCGGCCCTCCAATTGGTGAACCCGATGGCAGCGGCGCATTATGGCCGCTTCAACACCCCGATCCCCTCGGCCTGCTAAAGTAGCGAAAGGCAAAACCTATGGCAAGCAGCGGGAGCGAGGGTTAGCTTTCGCTGGAATCGCAGCCTAACGACCGGTTCGCTCGGGGAGAGATGCATGCTTGAAGTTACGGTTCCGGCAGCGCGCGGCGCGTTCATCGACAATGCGTGGCGGCCGGTGGAAAGCGGCGAAACCGTGCCCGTCGTGGCACCGGCCGACGGGGAGGTGTTTACCGACATCGCGGAATCGGGAGTTGCCGAGGTCGATGCCGCGGTCCGTGCCGGGCGGCGCGCGCTCGACGAGGGCGCCTGGGGACGGATGGCCGGTTTCGAGCGCGGACGGATCCTCGCCAAATTCTCGCAAAAGATCCTCGACAATGCCGAAGAGCTCACCGCGATCGAGGCGCGCGATACCGGCAAGCCAACGAAGCAGGCGTCGGCGGACATCACCGCCACCGCACGCTATTTCGAATTCTATGCCGGCGCTGCCGACAAGCTGCACGGCGAGACGATCCCCTATCAGCGCGAATTCTTCGTCGCGACCGAGCGCGAGCCGCACGGTGTCGTCGCCCATATCATCCCGTGGAATTACCCGGCACAGATGTTCGGCCGCAACGTCGGCCCGTCGCTCGCGGTCGGCAATGCCGCGGTCGTGAAGCCCGCCGAGGACGCCTGCCTCTCCGTGCTGCGCATGGCGGAACTGGCCGCCGAGGCCGGCTTGCCGGAAGGCGCACTATCGGTACTACCGGGGCGGGGCGCGACTTCGGGCGCGGCGCTGAGTGCGCATCCCGGGATCGACTATATCGCCTTCACCGGCAGCCCGCAGGTCGGCGAACTGATCCAGGTCGCGGCGGCGAAGCTCGCGATCGGTTGCACGCTCGAGCTGGGCGGCAAGTCCCCGCATCTGGTGTTCGGCGATGCCGATCTGTCGATCGCGATTCCCTCCATCGTCAACGGGATCGTCCAGAATGCAGGGCAGACCTGCTCGGCGGGGTCGCGCGTGTTGGTCGAGCGGGCGCATTACGATCGGATCGTCGCGGCGATCGCCGACGCGTTCGGCAAGCTGCGCGCCGGCACGCCGGAGATGGATCTCGATCTCGGCCCGGTGGTCAACGCCCGGCAGCGCGCCCGTGTCGAGCGCTTCTGCGCGCAGGCGGCAGACGACGGCATCCAGCTTCTCGCGGAAGGCACGGTCGATCCCGGCGCGCCGGCGGGCGGTTTCTTCGTGCCGCCGCGGCTGTACGGACCGGTCGATCCTTCCAACATCCTGTCGCGCGAGGAGGTCTTCGGCCCGGTCCTCGCGGTGACGCCGTTCGACGATGAGGCCGATGCGCTGCGGCTCGCCAACGACAGCGAGTTCGGGCTGCTTGCCGGCGTCTGGACCGCGAACGGCGGGCGGGCGATGCGCCTCGCGCGGAAGATCCGGGCGGGGCAGGTCTACATCAACGGCTTCGCGGCGGGGGGCGGCATCGAGCTGCCGTTCGGCGGGGTCAAAAGGTCCGGGCACGGACGCGAGAAGGGGCTGGCTGCGATGCACGAGCTTTCCACGCTCAAGACGATCATCCACCGTCATGGCTGATGCGACGGTGATCGACGACGCGCTGGCCGCCGAGCTTGCGCAAAGGCTCGAGCAATCGGAGCGGAGCCGCGTCCAGATACCCCAGTTCTCGCTGGAGTTTTCGGGCATCACCATCCCCGATGCCTATCGCATCCAGCGGGCGTGGGTCGCGCTGAAGCTGGCCGCCGGGCGGCGGGTTAAGGGCCACAAGATCGGGCTCACCAGCCGTGCGATGCAGCGCACGTCGAACATCACCGAGCCGGACTACGGCACGTTGCTGGACGACATGTTCTTCCAGGACGGTGGCGACATCGACATGAGCCGCTTCATCGCACCGCGGGTCGAGGTCGAGCTGGCGTTCGTGCTCAAAGCGCCGCTCGAAGGGCCCGAGTGCACGATCTACGACGTGCTCAACGCGACTGACTATGTGACGCCGGCGATCGAGATCATCGATCAGCGCATCCAGCCGATCGATCCCGCCAGCGGCCGTACCCGCAAGGTGTTCGACACCATCTCAGACAATGCCGCGAACGCAGGCGTCGTGCTGGGCGGCCGGCCGATCAAGCCGCACGAGCTGGACCTGCGGTGGGTGTCCGCGATCGGCTATCGCAATGGCGTGGTGGAGGAATCGGGCGTGGCGGCCGCCGTGCTCAACCATCCCGCAAATGGCCCGGCATGGCTCGCCAATCGGCTGCATCCCTATGGCGAGCGGCTGGAAGCGGGCGAGATCATCCTCGGCGGATCGTTCACCGCGCCGATCGCGTGCCGCCATCTCGACGTCTTCCACTTCGACTACGGCCCGCTCGGCTCGATCGGTTTCCGCGTGGTGATGGGCAAGGCCGAATGAGCGACGATCTTCCGCTCGGCGCGTGGCAGCTTCCCGACGAGCTGGTGATGTTGCGGGAGACGGTATCGCGGTTCGTGCAGGACGAGGTCCGTCCGCTCGAGGAGAAGATGCCGCTCGACGCCGTCGGGCTGGATGCCGACGTGCTGGCAGGGTTGCAGGCACGGGCGCGCGAGATGGGGCTGTGGGCCCTGTCGACGCCGGTCGAATATGGCGGGGCGGGGCTGGGCGTCCTTGCCCAGGTCGTGATCGCGGAGGAGGCGGCCAAGTGTCGGCTAGGGGCTTTCTTTCCGGCGGCGGGCGCGATCGGGGGCGATCCGCCGTCGGTGTTGTTCAAGGGCACGCCCGAGCAATATGAGCGCTTCGGCCGCCCGATCGCCGAGGGCCGCATCCCCAAGGCCTTCACGGCGATCAGCGAGCATAGCGGCGGATCCGATCCGGTGCGCGCGATCCAGTGCCGGGCGGTGCGCGACGGCGATGCTTATGTGCTGAACGGCAGCAAGACCTGGACCACGCATGCGGGCAAGGCGCATTGGGGGCTGGTCTATGCGCGGACCGGCGAGGCGGGCGCGCGGGACGGCATCAGCTGCTTCATCGTCGATGCCAATGCGCCGGGGCTGACCAAGACGCCCATTCCCGTGCTGATCACCAATTCGCCGTTCGAACTGCATTTCGAGAATGTCCGCGTGCCCGTGGAAAATCTGCTCGGCCGGGAAGGGCAGGGCTTCGCGCTGGCCGACGATTTCCTGACGCGCGGGCGCATCGTTTATGGCGCAGGGCCTATCGGCATCGCCAGCGAAGCGCTGCGCATGACGGTCGAATGGGCGAAAGAGCGGCGCGTGTTCGGCGGGCTGCTTGCCGACAAGCAGGGCGTGCAATGGATGCTCGCCGATTGCCGGACCGATCTCGAGGCGGCGCGCATGCTGATCTACAGCGCGGCGTGGAAGGCCGATCTCGGTCAGCCGGTGCGCGTCGAGGCGGCGATGGCGAAGCTCCGGGCAACGGAGGCGGCGTTCAACACCCTCGATACCTGCATCCAGCTGTTCGGTGGCCTCGGCGTGTCGCGCGAGCTGCCGCTGGAGCGCTGGTTTCGCGAACTGCGCATCAAGCGGCTCGGCGAGGGCGCGACCGAGGTCCAGAAGGTCATCATCGCGCGCGATCTGTTTCGCTGATCCTTGGGAGCAGGGGAATCTCGATGTTCATAGGTGCGGCGAGCGATGCGGCCGAGCCCGAATCCTACCCATCGGCACCCGTCGCCTGGGGCACGGTCGTCATCCTGTTCGTCTTCTACATCTTCGCGATGGTCGATCGGCAGGTGATGACGATGCTGGTCGATCCGATCCGGCGCGATCTGAAGATCGGCGATGTCCAGGTCAGCCTGCTGCTCGGCCTGTCCTTCGCGCTTTTCTATACGACGATGGGTCTCGCCATCGGCTGGTTCGTCGATCGCTATTCGCGTCGACTGCTGATCGCGATCAGCGTCGCCTTATGGGGTGTGGCGTCGGCCGCGTGCGGGGTGGCGAGCAGTTTCGGCGCCCTGTTTCTGGCGCGGATGCTGGTGGGTGTCGGCGAGGCGGCGCTCGCTCCTGCGGCCTATTCGATGCTGTCGGATTCCTTCCCGCGCCGCCGCCTGACGCTGGCACTGGCGGTGTTCACGATCGGCGGCATGGTCGGCGTGGCGATCGCGATGTTCGCCGGCGGGCTGGTCGTGCAGTTCAGCGCCCAGCATGGCCAGGTGACGGTGCCGATCCTCGGCACGATCAGCGCGTGGCGCCTTGTTTTTCTCTGCACCGGGCTGCCGGGGCCATTGGTTGCGCTAATGGCTTTTCTCATTCCCGAGCCGCGTCGGACAGGCCGGCTCGTGGTGGCGATCGGGCAGGCGCCGGCGCGCATCGGCCATTTTCTGCGGCAAAAGGGGCGGTTGCTCGCCTGGCTCTGCATCGGCTTCGGCGGGCTCAACATGATCGTCAACACGATGGTCGCCTGGGTACCGACGCTGCTGATCCGCAACATGGGCGTCTCGCCCGGCAAGATCGGGTTGCTGATCGGGTTCGAACTGCTGTTCGCCGCGCTGCCCGGCCAGATCGTCTGCGGCTGGTGGATCGATCGCAACGCCGCGCGCGGGATGCGCGACGCCTACCTGCGCTATTTCCTGTTTATCCTTCCGATTGCGGTGCCTTGCGGCGTGCTGGCGCTGCTCTCCGGTAGCCTGTCCTGGACGATGATCGGACTGATGCCGCTCTATTTCATCGCCATGCCGTTCGCCAGCGCCTCCTCAGCGGCGCTCCAGATCATCACCCCCAACGAATTTCGCGGGCGCATCTCCGCGCTGTTCCTGATGGCGACGACCCTGATCGGGCTCGGCCTGGGACCGACGCTGGTCGCGGCCACGTCCACGGCGATCGATCCGTCGGGCCATGCGCTCGGCAAGGGGCTGGCCATCGTCGTGACGGGCGCTGCCATGCTCGCCATGGCCATGCTGATCTTTGCCGCACGGCATTTTCGAAGCGATGCGAACAATGAGACTGCTTCAGCCATAGGCTAATGCATTGGCGGTCAACGTGAAGAGGCCTTTGCCCTTATGCGTAATCGCATTGCATATGATGTTCGTCGTAGCGCTCGGCTCTCGGGCGATCGTTCCATAATGACGGAAGCCAACACTGTTCAGATTTGCGATCGCGGCCTAACGGCTGTAGTTACGATAATCTGATTACGTTATCCGTAATCAGGCAAAAAATAACCGAACCAGGGTCTTTGAGGGGAGTGCTATGAAAATCTTCCAAAATGCGAGTCATCTTGCCATCGTCGTTGCTGCGCTGACGCCGGCGAGCGTACTCGCGCAGGCCGCTGCGCCGAGCGCTCCGGCTCCCGCCGCCGCCCCGCAAGATACCGGCGGCGTCGAAGACATCGTCGTGACCGCGCAGCGCCGCGAAGAGCGCCTGCAGGACGTGCCGATCTCGGTCTCCGCGGTCAGCGGCAAGAGCATGGAGCGCGCGGGCATCGTCGATACGCGCCAGCTGACGCAGGTCGTGCCGGGCCTCACCTTCTCGCGCGCGAACGCCAGCTTCCAGCCGTACATCCGCGGCGTCGGTACCCGTAACGCCAACTCGGGCGACGAATCCAACGTCTCGATGTACATCGACGGCATCTACCAGCCGGTGATGGCCGGCATCGGCTTCGACCTCGTCAACGTCGAGCGGATCGAGGTGCTTCGCGGGCCGCAGGGCACGCTGTTCGGCCGCAACGCCACCGGCGGTCTGATCAACATCATCACACCCGATCCGAAGAACGAATTCACGGGTCGTCTCGTGGTTCGCTACGGCCGCTTCGCCGAACGGCAGGTGCAGGGTTATGTCACCGGCGGCATCGCCCCCGGCCTCGCCTTCGACCTGACCGGCAGCTACTACAAGGATCACGGTTACATCCGCGATCTGACGCGTAACGACTGGACCGGCGCCAAGCTTTCGGAACTGCTGCGCGGCAAGCTGCGCTACGAGACCGGCATTTTCCGCGCCATCGGCAGCTACACCGTCGCGAAGACCAACGACGATTCCTCGGTCAACGGTCAGCCGCTGAACGGCAACACGGTCGCTCAGGCGACTGCGCCTCTGCCCGTACCGCTGGCGACCGCGCCGTGGACCTCCTCGCTCGAAGTGACCAACATGGGCCGCTCGTTGAGCCATCAGGGTTCGCTGCAGACGCGCTTCGCGTTCGACGGCTTCAACGTCGAAACGACGTCGGCGATCATCGACAACCATGCGCTTTCGACGACCGACAACGATCTGACGATCAAGCCGATCCAGAAGACGTATGCGCCGCAATCGTCCAACTATCTCGAAAACGAAGTCCGCGCGCTTTCGACCGGCAACGGTCCGTTCTCGTGGATCATCGGTGGCTTCCAGTTCAGCGGCAACGGCCAGTTCGATGCCCTGCAGACCGTGGTCAACGGCGTGCTCGGCGTGCCGTCCTTCACCCGCCAGGAAGTCGCATCGCTCGCCGGTTTCGGCGAAGGCACGTTCCGCCTTGGCGACCACATCAAGATCATCGGCGGCCTGCGTTACACGAGCGAGCGCCGCAACTTCCGAGCCGCGGTCAACAATGTCGAGACCGTGCCGCTCCAGAAGACCAAGTTCGACAAGCTGACCTATCGTGCCTCGATCTCGTACAAGTTCAGCAACGAGGCGAACGTCTATTTCAGCTACAGCCGCGGCTTCAAGAGCGGTGTCTACAACGGCATGGCCACGGCCCTGTCGGCCGCCACGCCGACCCGTCCGGAGACGATCGACAATTTCGAGATCGGCGCCAAGACGGACCTGACGCCGTGGCTGCGGCTCAACGTCTCGGCCTTCCACTACAACTACAAGGACATCCAGCAGTCGGCGCGTGACCCGGTCACCTCGCTCGTCGTGCTGTTCAACGCCGCGCGCGCCAAGGCCGACGGCGGTGAGATCGAGCTGACTGCACGCGCTTCGCGGGACCTCAACCTGCGGGCTTATGCGACGTTGCTGCATGCGACGTACACCAGCTTCCCGGGTGCGCAGATCTTCATCCCGCGGACGTCGACCACGCCGACCGCGGCCGCGACCGCGACGTCGCCGGCTCTGCCCGGGCCTTGCCCGATCGCCGGGGCTTCGCCCTGCGGCAATTATGCGAACCCGTTCTACGATGCGAGCGGCAACGACGTGCTCCGTGCGCCGCGCTTCACGGCCGGTTTCAATGGCGATTACTCGCACGACATCGGCGGTGGCTCGATCGGGCTGTCGACCAACATCTTCTACTCGGCCAAATATTACTGGGATTTCGCGGACCGCCTGACCCAGCCGGCCTATTGGATGGTGAACGGCGAGATTTCCTGGACGCCGAAGCGCGATCTGGGCCTGAAGATGAGCGTCTGGGCGCGTAACCTCTCCAACTCGGTGGTCTATCAGCAGATGCTGCCATCGGCGATGGCGGATGGCGTCACCTACGAACGTCCGCGTTCCTACGGCGTCTCTGCCTCCTACACCTTCTGAGTGGGGCGATTGCCGAAGTCTTTCCCCGGGTCGACAGCGTCGGCCCGGGGATTTCTTTGTCCGGCAGCCAGCGGTCCCCGCAACGGGGACGAGGTGGCATCGTCGTTCGCGCTTATGATCCGAGGATCGTCCTTTCCGTGAGCCCAGTGCCGCAATCGCCCGAGATCCTGCCATGATCGATACCGACGAAACGTACCGGGCACCGATCCTGGGGGACGAATATCGGACGCTCGCCGATCTGCTTCTGGGCGCGGCCAAGACCTTTCCGGATCAGGAAGTCTATGTCTTCGAAGATCGGCGCGTCACCTTCGGCGAGTGGGTCGATCTCGCGCGGCGCCTGGCGACGGCCCTCGTCTCGCGCGGCCTGAAGCCGGGCGACGTCGCGCTGATCAATGTCGATTCCACCTTCGATTATGTGCTGGCGTTCGCAGCCGTCCAGTTCGCTGGCGGCATCAGCAGCGGCGTGAACACGCGCCTCGGCCGTCGCGAAATCGCCGGGATCATCGAGAAAGCCGAGCCTGGCCTGATCTTCATCGAGGACAGCGCCGAGGCGCCGAGCGGAGTCGACGCGATCCGCCGGGGCGAATTGCCGACGCTCCTGGCGTCCGATCCGATCGCTTGTCCGGTGCCGCGGCAGCCGAGCGATCCGGCGGTGATCATCTGGACGAGCGGCACGACCGGAATGCCCAAGGGCGCGATGATGGATCACGACAATTTGCGTGCCGCGACGGTCACGTCGGGGCCGATGGGGGCGCCGTTCGCGCGGCGGCTGAACTCCACGCCGTTCGCCCACGCCGGCTACAACGGCAAGATCTGGGAGCAGATCGCTTTCGGGATGACCACCGTCGTATCCGGTGCGCCGTGGACCGCGCAGAAGATGCTGCGGCTGATGGTCGACGAGAAGATCACGATCGGCTCCGGCGTGCCGACGCAGTGGACCAAGCTGCTCGAGCTTCCCGAGCTTGCCACCGCGGACCTGTCGCATCTCCAGCTCGGCATCAGCGCGACCGCACCCGCGGCGCCCGAGCTGATCGAGCGCGTCGTCAACACGCTCAAGATCCCGCTGATCGTCCGCTATTCGATGACCGAATGTCCCTCGCTCACGGGCACGCGGATCGGCGACGATGCCGAGACCCTGTTCCGCACGGTCGGTCGGCCGCAGCCCGGCATCGAGGTGATGCTCGTCGACGAGAACATGCATCCGGTGCCCCAGGGCGCGATCGGCCGCGTACGGGTGCGGTGCGCGCAGGTGATGCGGGGCTATTGGCGCGATCCCGAGCGCACGGCCGAGGTGCTGAGCGACGACGGCTGGCTGCTCAGCAGCGACTATGCCCAGTTCGATGCCAACGGGAACCTCGTCCTCGCGGGCCGGGCGAGCGAGATGTACATCCGCGGCGGCTACAATGTGTATCCGATCGAGATCGAACGGGTGCTCGCCGAGCATCCCAAGGTCTCGGCCGTCGCCGTGCTCGGCAAGAAGGCGCCGGTGATTGGGGAGATCGGGGTGGCTTTCATCGTCCCGGCCGATCCGTCGGCGCCGCCCAGCCTCGCCGAATTGCGGGCTTTGGTGAAGACGGAACTCGCTGACTATAAGGCGCCGGACGAATTGTTCCTGCTGGATGCCCTGCCGCTGACCT
>Ga0164294_10000245_pt1 | contig 50837 bp, 39 predicted proteins | sample GEODES005metaG_FD_111479 | JGI IMG/M metagenome (GOLD analysis project Ga0164294, IMG submission 111479) | Oligotrophic lake water microbial communities from Sparkling Lake, Wisconsin, USA - GEODES005 metaG | ecosystem: Environmental > Aquatic > Freshwater > Lake | place: USA: Sparkling Lake... | reverse complement strand
CCATAAAAAAACCCGGCCCGGAGAGAGTCCCCGGGCCGGTGATATCCGCACAAGTATAGCCTAACCAACGGGCTGCTGCCCGCCAACTGGCTGCGCCGGTCTTCAGCGCGTGGTTTCTCGGCCTGCCAGTGGTACCACCTCTTCGGTAGCGCCGTTCAGGCCTGACCCCGGGCCTGGCCCAGGACTAGGCTTAGCATGCGAGGCAGGCGCTGGCATCGCCGACCCCCCCACCAACACCGGGAAGGCCAACACGCGGGTTTGCTCACCGGCCATATCATCGAGCGTTACCGCCACATTCAGCACATAGCCACCGGCATCGGGTGCCTGCGCTGTCACTGTCACCTGATGGACAGTGCCAGCGCTCACCTTGTCCAACCTGACAGGAGCGATGGGATCTAGCAACACCAAGCCTTCGCTGGCTGAAACCTCAACGTCCATGCTGGGCACCGTGGCCCCGGGCAACAACACCACGCGCACCTTGAACGGCACGCCGGGCTGGGGCACCGACAGGAGACCGAACTTCACATCCACCGGCGCCACAGGCTTACCTATCGGCACGCCCTCCACCAGGTCGCGAGTGATATGCGCTACCCGGGCGGAATCCGCAGCGGTCTTGGCGGGCGCGGGAGGTTCGCTGCTGCCACAACCGGCCAGCCAGGGCAGTAAGGCACTGGCCAGCAAGGTGCCACGCAGGGTGGCAGACAAAGAAACAGTGGAGTTACTCATGGGTTCGCCGCTCACGGTTGGGTGACGGTTAAGGTCAGGGTGGTATCGCCAAGCGTCGGGGCCGGCGTGGCTAGGTCGTCAATTCGGTTGAAATCCAGCACTTCCAGCACGTAGTCACCCGCAGGCAAGTTCTTCGACCACGTCTCCACTTCGGTGGGCTTGCCAGCGCAGCCCTCCGGTGAACTGGTGGAACCGGGGCAACCCCCGAACTCCACCATGCCACTGACACCCTTGTAAAGGTACAGGTCCGCATCGGCGCCTACAGGGCCCTCCAAACGAATATTCACTGTCCCGGCGTTGGCCACCGTCAAGCGAAAGTACTTGCGGCTACCCAGCCCGTTATAGAGCTTCAAGTTACCGCCCACATTGTTTGTGCTCACTGCTGTCACGGCACCGCCATTGATAGCCACCGAGCGATACACCGGCAGGTTGTCGGCACGACCACCGTTGTTCGTTTCCGTACTGCCCCAAGCGTCAATGCCAGCCGTGACGATGCCGGAAGCTTGGCCCAGCGCGTCGATGCCCGTGGTGCTGCCGGGGTTGGCCGCTTGCAGCGCCGCCAAGAACGGGAAGATACCCACCAAGGCAGGCGTTTGCTTGAGTTCCCCCTTCATGACGGCGTGGATGGGGCCAAAGCCCAGCGCTACCGTGTCGCCGCTTTCGCCAGCACTGTTGTCGAAGAGGTCCCAAAGAATTTCCGCGATGCTGCCTTCCGAATACCAACCGGTGGCGCCGGTAGTGTCGTCGAGGTCGTTAGGTTCGACGTCGAAACCAAAGCCCTGCGCCGTACCAGGCTTGCCACTGTCTTTATAAAGCGAACTGCCACGCATCATGCTCGAAAATGCGTTGCCCCAGCCTTCCGAAAAGGCCAGCCGCAAGTCGGTCTTCTCGCCGATGGTATGTTCACCCCCGATGGACTCATCACGCGAGAAGACGGCTTGGTAGTAGTGCCCAAACTCGTGCGCAATAACGGATTCGTCGTATTCGTCGGTGTCGGTGGCGGCATCGCCGAGCACGTAAATACCCTCCTCCATGGCATCCACACCGGTGCCCGAACTCGCCGCAGCGAAGAAGGTCGAACTGATGTTGCCGCTGGACACTTGGAGCGGCGTACTCACGGGCTTGTTACGTGTGCTCCAGTGCACTTTCAAGTCCGTGAAGCGCGCGGTGGCATCAGCGGCGCGGATGGTAGTGATCGCTTTGTAGAGCGTATCGAGAATGGCGAACGGTGCGGCGGCGCGATCGGCATCGACATAAGCGCTGTTGGCCGTATTCCAGCCCGAGGCAAAGTTCACGTTGCGCGTCGTGGTGCCCGCCGCAGCGGCGAAGGTGGCGCCATCAAACACATAAGGCGCATTGGCCGAAGTATTGTCTACCACCGTCACGGTGTAAGCCGGCGTCGTCGCGGACTCCGTCAATTTGGCCCGCACGCGCAACTGCACTGAAGTGCCAGCATTCACGCTCATGCTGTAGCGGCCCGTAGTGTCGGTGACCGCCGTGGCCAGCGCAGTACCACCGCCACCCGGCAGCAGTTCCACCACCACCCCGCGCGCAGGTGCCTGTGTCGCCGCCGCAAAATCGAGCGCATAAACGCCACCGCTAGTCCGGTAGGGCACACGGTCAAAGGTGATCTGGCCACTGACCGTACCGTTGCCCGGTGGCGTGGGGCCAGTACCGCCACCAGTGCCGCCACCAGTGCCGCCACCGCTGCTGGAACCACCACCGCCACCGCAAGCGGCCAGCAGCATAGCGAGCGCCAAAGCCGCCCAGCGGCAGGAGCGAAGTGACGAGCGACAGCGTGATGCGATCATAGTCGGCTTCCTACGCGGGGAAAGTGCCTCCCCGAAACGAGGGACCACTCCCCCGCGAGAAAAACTACCACAACGGCGGGGCCTCGAAGAGCCGCAGGCAGTCTTCCAACGACGAAACATGCCGCTCCCAATGACGCGGCTCGGCAAACCACGGAAAGGCCTTGGGGAAGGCCGGGTCGCCCCACCGCCGCGCCAACCAAGCCTCGTAGTGCACCACCCGGAGGGCTCGCAACGGTTCAATGAGACGAACTTCGGCAGCATCGAACGGCGTGAACACTTCATAGCCGGCCAAAAGGTCGCGTAGTTGCCCGCGCATCTGCTCGGGTTCGCCGTCCAGCAACATCCACAAATCCTGAACTGCCGGTCCCGTCATGCAGTCGTCGAGGTCCACGAAATGCGGGCCGGCGTCGGTCCACAGCACGTTACCGCGGTGGCAATCGCCGTGGATACGTAGTTGCCCGGGCTGAATCGCTTCCAGCGCGTCCGTAGCGCGGTCGACCAGTTCCCCAGCCAGTGCCTCGTAGCGGTCGACCAGATAATCCGGGAGCCAATCGCTATCCAGCACGAAGTCGATGCTGTCATCGCCAAGCCGTTCCGGCGACAGCTTGGGGCGCGAAGCGAAGCGCCCCGCACGCCCCACCCGGTGCAAGCGGCCGACGAAACGCCCCATCCATTCGCGTTCCTCCGCGGTCCCCAATTCGGGCCAGCGGCCCCCACGGCGGGGGTACACCGCCCACTGAAAGCCCGCTATTTCATGCAGCGTACGGCCGGCAATGACCAACGGCGCGACGACGGGCACCTCAGCGGCAGCCAGTTCCAGCGCGAAGGAGTGCTCTTCTTCCAGCGCCACTCGCGTCCAGCGGCCAGGCCGGTAAACCTTCACCACGACGGGCTCGGCATCCTCGATGCCCACTTGGTAAACCCGATTCTCGTAGCTGTTCAAGGCCAACAGGCGGCCATCGGTCAGAAAGCCCAGTTCCGCCAAGCCTTCCTGAAGAACATCGGGAGTTAGCCCTGAATACGGGGTTTCGTTCACATTCAGATAGGCTTCAGGGTCCATGGGGTGCAGTATGATAGGACGCATGAGCGAACACACTATTCTCGTTACCGGCGGTGCCGGTTACATCGGCAGCCACGTCGTTCGGCAGCTCGGCGAGGCCGGCGAACGCGTGGTAGTTCTGGACAACCTTGCTACTGGGTTTCGCAGTGCAGTAACCCACGGCGAACTCGTGGTTGGCGACACCGCCGACAGCGCGTTGGTAGCCCGGGTGCTGCGCGAACACCAAGTGGACACCATCATGCATTTCGCGGCCCATACCATCGTGCCGGAATCCGTGGCGGACCCACTGAAGTACTATCGTAATAACACCGCCGCTACGCGTAACCTGCTGGAATGCGCGGCCGCCGCTGGCGTTAAGCACTTCGTTTTCAGTTCCACGGCTGCCGTCTACGGCCTGCCGCCGGGCGGTGTCGCCGCAGAAGACACGCCCAATGCTCCTATCAATCCGTACGGCACCTCGAAGCTAATGAGCGAATGGATGCTGCGCGATCTCTCCGCCGCCACGCCGCTGCGCCACGTCGTGCTGCGCTACTTCAATGTGGCAGGTTCGGACCCGGGCTGCCGCATAGGCCAGAGCACACCCAAGGCTACCCTGCTCACGAAGGTGGCCGTGGAGCATGTGGTAGGCAAGCGCCCGTACGTGGCCGTCTTCGGCACCGATTACCCCACACCCGACGGTACCGGTATACGCGACTACATCCATGTGGAAGACCTCGCCGCGGCCCACTTGAAGGCACTGGCCTACCTGCGCAAGGGCGGCGCCTCCCTCACCCTGAATTGCGGCTACGGCAAGGGCTTCAGCGTGCGCGAACTGTTGGATGCCGTCGCCCGTGTCGCGGGGCAGCCATTGGTTATCCGCGAAGAACCACGTCGCGCCGGTGACCCACCCATTCTCATCGCCAAGGCAGACCGTATCCGCGAGGTACTGGGTTGGGTTCCCGCACACGATGATCTCGACCACATCGTGCGCACTTCACTCGCCTGGGAACGCCGTCTGCTCGACCAACCGGCCACCTGACCCATGAAATTCGGCCGCCCCAGCTCGTTGCGCGGCCTGCTCATCGCCGGCTTCGTGCTGGTAACGCTGCCGCTGTTACTGGCGGCATCCAACGCGGCGCTGCAGATGAACCAGCTGGCCAAGCGCAGCGCCAGCCTAGTGCACCAAGGCATGGAATCCACGCGGCATGTCCAAGCGCTGGCACCCGTTTTGTCGGCCATGCAGCGCCGGTCCGGCCTGTGGCTGCTAACCCTAGACCCGTCCATGCAAGCCGCCGCGGCCGAACAGTACACCGTGCTGGACGGCCACTTGGCAGCGCTACTGGGCTTGCGACCGGACCCGGTCTACCGCGGGCATCTCAAGCAACTACAAGTACAGGCGAAAGCCATCGCGAATGCCGTCGCCCTGCCCGCTGACGACCCGACTCAGGCCGCAGTTTTGACGGGCCTGCTCGGTAACTTCGAACCCATGATTTTGGCTGCCAACGACTTGGCGACAGCCAACGCACTGCAGACCAGCGAAGAACTCGCGGCACTACAAGCGGCCACGGAAGAAACCCAGCAGCAACTGCTGCTGCAAGCCGCCGCACTGGTCCCGGTGACTGCTCTCCTCGCCCTGCTGTTTGTCATGCTGCTGGTACGGCCGCTCAAGCAAATTGACCGGGCTATCGCCGAACTCGGTAGCGGCAAGTTCGATACGCCCATCGCTATCACTGGCCCCACAGACCTGGAGCAACTTGGACAACAACTAGAATGGCTGCGCATGCGGTTGGTGGAACTGGAGGAAGAGAAAAACCGCTTCCTGCGCCATATGTCGCATGAACTGAAAACACCGCTGGCAAACTTGCGCGAAGGCACGGAATTGCTGATGGAAGGTGCCGTCGGCGACCTCGACCCAGCGCAACGCGAAGTCACAGCGATTCTTCGCGAAAACGGCATCCGTCTGCAGCGCATGATCGAGAACCTGCTGAGCTTCAGTGCCTGGGCCGCCAAAGGTGGGGCGCTGGAGCTTGCCGAATTTCGGCTGCGCCCACTCGTGAAGAGCGTAATGGACTCGCAGCAACTCACCCTCGTAGGGCAGAGGCTGCGACTGGACCTGAAAGTCCCCGACTTGGAAGTGACAGCCGACCGCAGCAAACTCCGCCTCATTCTCGACAACCTGCTCAGCAACGCCGTGAAGTACACCCCCAAGCACGGCACCATCTACCTATGGTTCCGGCAGACGGATGGCGAACTGATCATCGATTGCGGCGACTCCGGCCCCGGCATTAGTGAGGCGGACCGCGCGCGCGTCTTCGAAGCCTTCTACACCGGCGCCAAACCCCCCGGTGGCCACATACCGGGCACGGGCATCGGTCTTTCGGTCGTCATGGACTTCGTGAAAGCGCACGGGGGTACTATCGGTTTGGTGGACGGGGAGTTCACTGGCGCACACTTTCGGATTTCCCTACCTATGCGCAGCGAGCCTTCGCGTAAACTCGTGGCAGAGGAAAACCTTAGTGACCCGTCGTAAGCCTTCGTCGAGCTCCGGTTTGCCACGGCGCCTAGTGGCGCTGTGGCTGGTTGCGGCTGCCCTCGGCCTGTCCGGCTGCGATATCACCCTGCCGAAACTCGGCCGCCAAGCCTCACCGGTCACTCCTGTGGCGTCCAATGCCGAAAGCAGTGCCGCTCTGCTCGGCTGGCTGGAAAGTCTGCGGTTAGCCGGCCCAGCCGAACAAGCCGAACGCATTGCCGCTGCCAAACTCGCTTACGAACAACAGACGACCGTCGACGGGCAACTGCGTTACGCGCTGGCCTTGGGCACGCCTGGCCTGCCCGGCGCTGACCCGCAACTGGCGCGGCGGCACCTCGGGGAATTGGTCGCCCGTGGCGACCGTCTGCAGTCCGGCCCGCTCGCCTTGGCGCACCTGGCGCTGGCAGAAGTGGACGCCCGCCTGACGCTGCAGTCGGATAACCTCCGCCTGCAAACGGAAGGTGCCCTGCGCGACCGAGAGCGCACCACAGCCCTCACCCGCCGCCTCCAGCAGGAACTCGACGAGAACAACCGTCTGCGCCGCGCCCTAGATGAGGCGCAGAAAAAACTCGAGGCCGTACTGCAACTGGAACGCGGCAATACGCCGCTCCTGCCAAGCAGCAGCGCCCTCCCCGTACCGACGCGTCCAGCGAAGCGTCCCTGATGGCCAGCCGGCGCGAAGCCCAAAAACGCAAGGCTAAAGTCATGGTCGTCGATGACGACCCCGGCTTGCTGCGCCTCCTGACTATTCGTCTGCGCGCCGAGAACTACGAAGTGGAACCCGTGGCCAGCGGCCCGGCCGCACTGGAAAGCGCCGCGCGCTTCCGGCCGGACCTGGTCATCACGGACCTGCGCATGGAACCCATGGATGGCGTCACGCTGCTGCGCGAACTGCAGTCGCGCTATCCGGGCCTCAAGGTCATTCTGCTCACCGCCCATGGCACCATTCCAGATGCGGTTCGTGCCACCCAAAGTGGCGCCTTCAGCTTCCTGACCAAGCCCGTGGAAAAGCAGGAACTGCTGGACCAAGTGCAGAAGGCGCTGAAGATTTCGGGCCAAGCCACCATCGATGAAGACTGGCGGCGTGGCATTGTCACGCGCAGCCCCCTCATGGAACAGAAACTGGCACAGGCGCATCTCGTCGCCGGTACCGACGCGCGCGTCCTGCTCACCGGCGAACCCGGTTCAGGCAAAGAACAAGTGGCGCGTGCCATTCACCGCGCTAGCAACCGCGAAGCGGCCCCCTATGTCTCGTTCAGTTGCACCTCGGTGCCCACCGAAGTGCTCGAATCGGAACTGTTCGGCCACCTGAAAGGCGCCTTCCCGGGTGCCCTGCGCGACCACCCTGGGCTCTTCCGAGCAGCAGAGGGTGGCACCTTGTATCTAGAAGACATCGGCGACCTGCCCGGGACTACGCAGGTTCGTCTGCTCCGTGTGCTGCAGGAAAACCAGGTGATGGCTCTCGGCGCTGCCAAGCCGGTCACCGTGAACGTGCGCGTTATTAGCGGCACGCATCGCGATCTCGCCCAACTGGTAGCCCACGGGCGGTTCCGCGAAGACCTTTACTACAAGCTGAATGTGGTGCACATCGACGTGCCCGCCTTGTCCCGCCGTCGCGAAGACATCCCCCTGCTGGTGGCGCATTTTCTCGAGCAAGTGGCTATGGAAACGGGCGTGCGCCGGCTCTATGCGCCGGAAGCCGTAGAACTGCTGGCCACGGCGGAATGGCCAGGGAACGTTCGCCAGTTGCAAGCCATCGTGCGGCAGAACGTCGCTATGGCACAAACTCAAGTGATGCCAGCAGAGTTGGTGGAAGCAGCCGTTGGCGGCGTTGCCGGGCGCTTAGCCAGCTTCGACGAAGCACGCGACGAATTCACGCGCAACTATCTGGTGCAAATTCTCCAGATTACCGGAGGCAATGTCAGTCAGGCAGCACGCTTGGCGCGGCGCAACCGCACCGACTTCTACAAGCTGCTAGACCGACACCAACTGGTGCCGGCGGAATTCAAAGCACGCGAGTAAGCCACGCGAGCACGGCTGCGCCGAACTGCTCGTGGTCAGTTGCCTTCGATAGCGTGTGGTCTGCCTCGGGCAATTCCAGCCGCGTGGCCGCGGTACTGGCTAGCACTGCTTGCCACGTTTCACTGGCTGCCACCATGGCGCGAAACTCCGCCGCTGTGCGGTCATTCCCGCTGAGCGCCCACAACACGGGCACAGCACAAGCCGTGGCGTTCGTCAGCAATGCCTTGGCCAAAGCTTGTTCCAGTGGGTCTAACCCTGAGTTAGCGGCAGCGTAGTCCAATGTGGTGGCGTCGGCAGCAAGCACTGCCGGTCGGTCCATAGTGTGGCGCGCTACCCTCCAGTGTTGCCACCACTCACGCAAGGCGCCCACTACTTGCACTTCGCCCCGCAGTAAGCGGCCCCAGAAGGCGCCGCTGAGCCACTGCCGTCCGTAGTATTCGCGCACCAGTGCCCGCGACTGTGTCGAGGCTGCAAACGGCGCCCAAGGGTTCAACGCCACCAAGCCCGCCACTGCGGAGTGGTTGACCAGATGCAACAGCGCCAAGGTGGCACCATCGCACAAGCCGAACACGACCCAACGGCTGATACCCGTGGCAGCAACCGCAGCTTCCAACGTGGCACGAAGCTCCGCACCACAATCTACCAACGCGGCGCGCTGACCGGGAGCATCGCCAGTGCCTGCACGGTCGAAGCGGCAGGTGGCGTAGCCGGCTGCATTAAAGCTACGCGACCAGCGAACGAACTGCCGATGGGCACCCACCCGATACTGCGGTCCGCCGACGACGAAGAGCACGCCGCAACTAGCATTGGCGCCGACGGGCAATTCGAGCAGCCAAGGTGGTGTGGCCTCGGCCTCGCCAGCGTTAGGGTATTTGCCAGCGCCTTCGCTATCGTTCATGAGCCCGTAAGTGTTTGCACACTGCCGGTGCGCGCTATCGCTTTTCGGCACCAAAGAATTCAGCCACGCCACGAGCGGCGGCACCAAGGTGGTATCCGTGTCCGTCTCGGCAGGCAACCAGAAGCGCCGCGCGCCACTGGCTACCGCATCCCATTCGCGGGCCACTACTGGGCACGGCAACTGCGGCAACGCCGCGAGGTCGCTCTCGAGTTCGCTCTCGAGTTCATTGGCAAACGCGGATGAGAGCCGATAGCCGGCACATTCCACCGGCACACCCGCAGCCAACTGCCGGCGCAAAAATTCAATACTCTCCCCAGCCCTAGCGCCAGTGGAGCCAGTCGTGCCAAGCGCCGCCAAACGCAACCACTGCGTGACCACGGCACTGCCCTGCACCACCGGGTTCCAACTAGCCAACGCAACCGGCATCGGTACACCACGCCGTTGCAAGGCCTGCCAAAGTGGGGGCAACAGCAACGCTCCTTGCCTGGCCACCCACAAGGTCCAAGGCCCCCGCGTAGCCGCTTCCGCTGCGTCCGCAGCAAAATCTTCCGCCCAGTGTTTCAGGCTAGCGTCGGCGAAATCGCCGTCACTATCGCCCGTGCCGTAAGGATCTGTGCACTGTACGATCCAGCCCGTAGCCGCTAAAGCCCGCGCCGCAGCGGCCATCAGTGGGCGCGTATGGTTTAGTTCGTCGCCGAACGGCGGCAGAAACAATACTGTGCCACGGAACGCTGACCCGTTTTGGCCACCCGGGCCTGAAGCAGGTGGCAACCACGCTGGCTGCCAAGTGGTACGCCAACGCCTACCAGCAGTGCCAGCAATCCAGCCACTCGTGGTTACTGCGGCAGCGCAGGTCTGGCCCATGGTGGGTGCCATCATCACTGCGCAGGCGACACTGTGGCGCGGGCAGCCACCCAGTCCACCAAGGTACCCACACTCGTGAACACTTCAGCGGACAACTCGTCGTCGACTACGATGAATCCGAAGGTGGTCTCGCATTCCTCCAGCAAGTTCACCACCGCCACGGAATCGAGTGCGGAAATGGCCCCCAACAACAGCGTATGCCGTTCCAAGGGAAACGCTGCAGGTAAGCCGAGAACCTCCCGCAACAGCGTCAACAGTTTGGCCTCTAGGGTGATTGCCATCACCGCAACGCTTCCCGCGCGAGCAAGAGGGCATTGCCCAAGGTGCTCTGCCGATAAAGACTGACCCGCGGAAGCTTCAGTCCGTCGCTGGCTGGGGTGACCGCCCCCCAGTCGGACGTAAAGGCGTAACTGAAGCCTGCGCCGCGTACCAGACCGACATCGCGCTCACTAAAGTCTCGCCCTTCATGCCCGTTCGGGTAGGCAAACAACCTGAGCGGTACGCCGAGTAACTGTTCCAGATCAGCGCGGCTGCCAGAGATTTCGGCGCGCGCCTCCTCCAGCGCACAGGCGGCGAGAATGGGGTGATGTCTGGTATGCGCGCCTATCTCTATACCCGGACGCCGCGCCAGTTCGCGCAACTCCGTGGCATTGAGCATTAAGCGTGGCGCCGGTGGCGCCGCGCACGCCGCCTCCACCAACGCGACTGCCTGCTCACGCGCAAGCAGGGGCAAGGACTTCACCGCGGCAGTGCAGCGCGCGGCCAACTGCCGCCGCGCCTGCAGCGCCACCGGGACGGCCTCGGCCAACCCGACGGCGTCGAGCCGCGCGCCGGCCACGCCTTCACGCAACGCCCACAGCAAGCGGTCGTGCCACATGTTGGGCCCGCCCACGAAACCAGAAGAAACGAACACGGTGGCCGGGTAGCCACGCGCTGCGAGCAAAGGCGCCGCCACTTCCAGTTGTTCGCGGTAGCCGTCATCGAAGGTGATGGCCACGGAGGTGCGCCGCAGCTTTCCCTCCTGCAAGGCAGCCAAGCCCGCCGTCAGCGGGACGACCTCGAAGCCGCGCAAGGCATCGAGCTGCCGCGCGAAGCGCGCTGCATCCGGCGTTTGGGGGTCGTAGAGGTCGAACTCCGGCGTTACGCGGTGGCAAGCCACCACCAGCAGGCGGTTGGCAGGCAGGCAGCGCAGGAAGGGCCGCAACGAACGCATATCAGGCAGCACGCAACCGACGTCGCTCGGCAGCAATCAAGGCAGGCTTCGAGAGTTCCACTTCCTTGGCGTCCGGCAAGGCCACCCGCCCCGTCAACACCACCAGCGCTACCAACTGGTAGGGCAAGTCCAGATAAGCCAACCCGAGGAAGGCACCACCCACCGCATAGGCAATGGCACTGGCTTGCAGTGCGGTGGCGAGGTCGAAGGCCCAGGCTTTTTCCGGCGAGTCGCGCGTGGCGTTGCGGATACGCTGCGTTTCTAGGAACGCCAGAGCGGCAAAGCCCAGAAAGAGCGCAAGGCCGACGAACCCCTGTTCGCCCAGAATCTCGAAGTAGATGCTATGCGCGTCGTGCACATCTTCCGGAACCGGTGCGTAAACAAGGAACGCCTCCTTGTTGAATACGCCGAAACCACCGCCGTTAACTGGCTCGTCCAAGGCCAGGTTCCAAGCGAAGTTCCAAGCATTGATACGCCCCTGAGCCGAGGCATCTTCTGCGTAGTTAGCGATGCTGTCCACGCGCACCGCGAACTTTTCGGGCATGAACCCGAACGCCGCCAAGGTGGCCACCAAGACCAGCGTGCCACCGAGAAGCTTGCGATTGGAACGCCACCAGATGGCGACAAGCACTGCCGCGATGGCGAGGTAGGCGCCCCGCGAATAAGAGCCCACCACCGACACGAGGCAAAGTACAAAGCCAGCAACGAGGGCGCGCTTCACCCACTTGCCTTCCACCTGCCGTGCCAGGTACCACAACAACGGCAGAATGATGGTGAGCGCTAGCGCCACCTCGTTGTTGCCTTCCAGGAACGTGCCCGGCGGCCCCCACACCATGTACTTGCCACCCGTGGCAAAGGTAAACACGCCACCCTTGAAGCCATAAAAACCGATGCTCAAGGCAATGACCCAGACCATGAACTCGATGCCACGACGATCGCGGATGATGAAATAGGTCGCTAGGACCATCAACTGGATTTTGATGGTGCGGTCCAGTTCAAAGGCACTGGCCTCCGGATACATGGCGAACAAGGAATTGACCAGATACCAAGCCACCAACAGCACCCACACGATAGTGAGCGGCGTCCAACGCCAGGGCATGCGGTCTTTCCAATTGAAGGCCAGCGCAATGAAGGTGACCGCGACGGCTGGTTGCACCACGGGAAGGTCCCGGATGAAACCGTAGGCCAGCCGGTGCGGCGACATGTAGCCCAGCCACGACCAGATGCCCAATCCCCACAGCGGCCGCGCGACCGCAAAGAGCAGCGCCAAACCCAGCACCACAAACAAGGCATAGTCACGCATCGGTCTTTCCCTGCACCAGTTCGACAAACAGGCGACGCTGCCCTTCGCACGTCGCATCCCAACTGAAACCGCAAGCATAGTGCCGCGCTTCCGAACGATGGGTAGCATTACCCAACGCCATCGCCTGCGCCTGCACCGCCGTCACGAATCCGGCAACGGACCCGGGCTCGAACATTCTCCCGGCTGCGGGATTGGTAATGACTTCCGGAATGCCGCCCACCCGACTGGCCACCACGGCTGTACCGCACGCCATAGACTCCAGCAGCACATTGGGCCATCCCTCGTTGCTCGAGGCAAGCACGGAAAGGTCCGCTGCGGAAAAGTGAAACTTCAGTTCGTCCTGCTCGACACGACCGACAAAACGGACGCGGGCCGCAACACCCAAGTGCTTCGCCAACTGCTGCAAGCTGGCTTCCAGGCTACCCGTACCTACCAGGTCCAAGTGCCAATCCGGCAGTGCGCACAAGGCCCGCAGCACCAAGGCGTGGCACTTCACCGGCACCAACGCCGCCACGCACACCATACGCGGCCCATGCAGTGGCCCGCCCACGCGCTGGCGCGCCTCGGCCTGAGGCACCGGGTGGAAGCACTGCAAGTCGACACCGTTACGTAGCACCCGCGTGGCGCCGGGCGCTACGCCCATCGCTAACAACCGCTCCACCAAAGCCCGGGAAACGCCGATGCTCGCACCAGCCACGCGCGACGCCCAGCGCATCATGCGGCGCGGCCAGTACATTTCCCCGATGAGATTCACATCAGAACCGCGGGCGGTGATAGCCAGCGGTACGTTCATCCAGCGCGCCAGCAAGGCCGCCGCAACACCATCCGGGTAGTAGTAGTGCGCATCGATCAACTGGAACTGCCAACCCTCGCGACGCCAGCGGCGCAGCGTCGGCCACGCGCCAAGCGCTAGCAGCAGGGGCGCGAACCACATGCCTATCTTCGGCACCACGAGATAACGCGGGTGCTCCACGGGCAGGCCATAGCGCTGTTCCCGGCGCGGCGCGGCGGCATAGCGTGCGTAGGTACCAAAGCGTGCGGCTTTAAAGGGAAACCAAGGCAGCGGCGCCAACACACGCGCCTCGATACCGCCGGACTCCACCAGTTTTCGCAGACGCTGCTCCACAAACGGCCCATGCCCCGGCATCGTAGCGTTCGGGTAGAGCGTGGAAAAAGTCACCACCCGCAAAGGTTCGGCTACGGGCGGCACCGGCAAGGGCTGGGCCATGCTCATCCTTGCAGTTCCCGGCGCGCGAAGCCTTCCAGCATCAGTAACGACCAAATGGGCGCCGTGTGGTCTCGCTGGCCCGACTGGTGTTGCTGCACCAAGCGTTCAACCGCTTCCGGCGCGAACACACCCAGCGCAGCCAGGGCTTCACTACGCGCCAGTGCTGCCACGCGGTGCCGCAGCGGGCCGCGGAACCACCGGCCCACGGGCACCGAAAAGCCCATCTTGGGGCGGTAAAGAATGTCGTCAGAGAGGGTTTGTTCAAGGGACTTCTTGAACACGAACTTGCCCTGGCCACGCTGCAGCTTCAATGTTGCCGGCAAACAGGAGGCCCATTCGACCAAGGTGTGGTCCAGCAGCGGCACGCGCACTTCCAGCGCATGCTGCATGCTCGCGCGGTCCACCTTCGCGAGAATGTCGCCGGGCAGATAGGTCTTAAGGTCCAGATACTGAATGAACGCCAGGCCATCGCGGTCCGGTGCATTCGCTGCATGGCGGCGGAACACCTCAAGCGCATGATAGCCACCGAGTTCACGGCGAAAGCTGTCGTTGTACAGCGGCTGTCGCACGCGGTCCGGCATGACCGAAACAGAATGGAAATAGGCTGCCACCGAACTGCGCGCCAGCGACTCGAGGGTGGTCTTGGCGCGAAGCCACTGCGGGGCGCGATCGAGTTTCGGGTAAAGCGCACCGGCCAACCCGAACAAGGGACCACGCACGGCCTGTGGCAGGCAAGCGCGCAGCTTCTCTTCCATCATGTGTAAACGATGTCGCCGATAGCCGGCAAAGTTTTCATCGCCACCATCGCCAGACAACGCTACCGTGACATGCTGACGCGCTAACTGACAGACCCGATAAGTGGGCAGCGCAGAGCTGTCCGCGAAGGGTTCATCATAGGCCGCTACCAAGGTGTCGATTAAATCGAAGTCGTCGCTGTCCACCTGCTCCACGTGGTGGTTCGTGCCGAATTGGCGGGCTACCGCGGCCGCGTGCGCCGATTCATTGAAGGCGGGGTCGCCAAAAGAGATGGAGCAAGTCTCTACGGGGCCGCGCTGTAGTGCCGCCATGTTGGCGACGATAGCGCTGGAATCGACACCACCGGAAAGAAACGCACCGAGCGGAACTTCGGCCATCATCCGCAACTTGACCGCTTCCCGCAGGCGCTCCTGCAGTTCCGGAATAGCGGCTTCCAGAGACAAGGGGCGGCTCGAGTCGAACGACGGGCGCCAGTACTCGGCCAGTCGCGGTGCGACACCACGCTTCAGCGTGAGCGTGTGTGCAGGCGGCAGCTTCTGTACGGCGGCATAAATAGTGCGCGGTTCCGGTACGTATCCGAAAGCCAAGTATTCCTCAACGGCCGCCGAGTCCACCTTGCGAGACAACCCCGGCAAGATACGCAGAGACTTCAGCTCAGAAGCAAAGGCGAACCAGCCGTCCGGCAACTGCGTCCAGTAAAGCGGCTTCTCACCGAGCCGGTCGCGCGCCAAGAACAGCGTCTGCCGGTTCCGGTCCCACAGACAAAAGGCGAACATGCCGTTGAATTCCTGCACGCAGGCTTCGCCCCATTCTTCCCAGGCGTGGACGATCACTTCCGTGTCGGAGCGGGTGCGGAATATATGCCCCGCCGCTTCGAGGCGCGGAATGAGTGAGCGATAGTTGTAGATTTCACCATTGAAGACGACGACCACACTGCGGTCTTCGTTCCACAAGGGCTGCTGGCCGGTGGCAAGGTCGATGATGGAAAGGCGCCGATGGCCCAACCCCACGCCTGGCTCCACGTGCTGCCCACCCTCGTCGGGGCCGCGGTGAAACTGCAAGGCGTTCATCCGGCCGAGGACAGCGCTGTCCACGGCGCGCAGTTCACGCGCGTCGAATAACCCTACGATCCCACACATGGTTCATTCTTTCCCGGCGCACAAGCGTGCATAGATAGCCGCATAAGCCACCTGCATCGAAGCCATGCTGAAGCGGTTCTTCACTGCTTCACGCCCTGCCTCGCCATGCTGGTGGCACAGAGGAGCATTTTGGACATAATCCGCGAGGGCGTCCGCGAATCGGTTCACATCTCCCGACGGCACCAGTCGCCCAGTCACCCCGTCCACCACCACTTCGGGGTTCCCGCCCACAGCGCAAGCCACTACGGGCAGACCGGCAGACATCGCCTCCAGCAGCGTGTAGGAAATGCCCTCGTTGAGAGACGCCAGAGCGAATACATCGAACCCCCGCAATAGCGTCGGAATGTCGTCGCGCGCGCCGGGCAGCCAAACCTTGTCCAGCAACCCCAGTTCCGCGGCGGCGGTCTCGAGTGTGGTGCGCTCCGGCCCCTCGCCTATCCAGGCCAGCCACAGCTTCGGCGCGCCCGCGGGTTGTCGCCCCACCAGCGCCGCGAACGCCTCCATCAGGACCCGCGGCCCTTTCACCGGGTCCATGCGGGCCACGCAACCGACGACAACATCGTCTGGCTGCCAGGGCACATCTGCGGGCGCCGGACCCATTGGTGTGAACCGCTCGGTGTCGACGCCGTTGCCCACCAGTTCCACCTTGTGATGCGGCAGACCGATGTCCTCGACCAGCCAGCGGGCGATATCCCGCGACACGGGGATGTAACGGGTAATCCAGCGGTCCGTCCAACGACGCAGCAAGCGATGCCGCGGATTTACACCATGCGGGTCGGCGGCGGACCAGCCATGTTCGCTGTGAATGCGGACTTTCACGCCAGCCAGCGCGGCAATCCACTGCGACTCTAATGCCGCGAGATTATTGGTATGCACGATGGCCGGGCGCAAACGGCGCAGCAGTTGCCACAAGCGCGGGTAGACACCCAGCCCCTTGCCCGGCGGCTTGTGCAGTTCGTAAATGGCGATATCGGGCCGCTGCAGTCGCTGACTGAAAGCGGTGGACCGCGTGAGGCAGACAATCGCGTGGCGAAACTGACCGCCGAGCGGACCGTTGAGCAGGTTGACGAGCCCGTTCTCTAGGCCCCCAAACGCCAGTTCGTGCACTACATGCACCACCAGCGGTTTTTCCAGCACGCCGGGTGCGACGGCACTTTCTGCGGCCATGGTCGCCGCCTTACTTTCTGGCCGGCTCTTCACGGCCCCTCAACCAGCTTCAGAAAATGTGCCAGTTGCGGCTCCCAACCGAACTGCGCAGCCACGAATTCGCGTAGCGCAGGCGCGTTGCCGCCAGTCCGCAAAGCCAGCAAGACAGCGTTGGCCACTTCCTCGGCGCTCTCGCCGATGCCCAACCCGGCCGCCTGCACAGCGCCCAAACCCTGCAAAGCGGCCGGCGTAGCCACCAAAGGCCTCGCCATGCCCATGGCTTCCAACACCTTGTTTTGCACACCGCGTGCCACGCGCAAGGGGGCCACCGCTACCGCGGCATGCGCCAGGAACGGACGGACATCGGCGACGCGGCCGGTGACCGTGACATGGGCACCCGCTAGCTGCTGCACGGCCGCAGTGGGGTTGGAGCCCACAATCCAAAAACGCGCCGCCGGCGCCGTAGCGCGAACCCGCGGCAACACCTCGTTCGCGAACCAAGTGACCGCATCGGCGTTCGCCCAGTAGTCCATGGCACCGGTGAATACCAACGCCTGCTCGCCGGCTGCGAACGGCGAAGGCGGTGCCAGTACCGCGGAATCTGCAGGGTTCCAGTAGGCCAGGTCCACTCCATTACGCACCACGTCTACACGCTCACGGGGGCAGCCAGCCACCTTCGCCAGCAAGTCGGCCTCAGCTTCCGAAATGACAATCGACGCCGCACAGAGTTGCACCGTGCGCTTTTCAAGCACCGCGAGCGTCCGCGCTTCGCGCGCATAAACCAGACGCGCCGGCAGGCCTTTCAGCCCGTGGCGTCCGGCAGCGTACTGCGCCCATTTGTCCGAATCGACATCGCAGAGGTCCGTGACCACGCGCACCTGCTGGGCCAAACCAAAGGTGTACGGCACCATGGAGGACGAAAACACCACGATACGGTCCACCTTACCGGTGGCCACGAGTTCACGAACCCAACCCTGTAGCACGGGGTCGTAGTAGTAGCCTTGGCTTAATGAACGGCCGAGCAAGGCTCCCAAGGCGGCACGCGCCAGCGCCACCGTTTTGCGCAGCGGCCGCAGGCAGGTACCAATGCACCATTCACGCAAGGCCGGCCCAGTGGCCAACTCTGCGGCAGTTTCACCGAAAGTGCCGAGATACACCGGCCCGCGCCGAGCCAAGGCCTTCAATAAATGAAATGAACGAATCTTGTCGCCCTTGTCGGGCGGAAACGGCAACCGATGGGGCAGAAAGAGCGTCCCACTCATCCCAGCGACCGAGCTAGCGGCGGCCCCACCAGCTTGCTGGCCCACAGCGGCAGACGCTGCCAGGCATGGATGAGTAGCGAATACTTCGGGTTGGTCGGGCTCAGGTTCGGCATTTCCGCTGCTTTCACCAAGCGGTATTCGTAGGCCAACGGAGTTTCCGTGAAGCCCATGTTCTTCTTGAACGAATACGAGCCGGTGCCGCGCTTGCTGCGTCCGAAATCGAAGGAATGGCAACCCAGCTTACGCGCGCGACGCATCACTTCGTAGTACATGAGGTCATGCGCGCCCGTGGAGCGGGCTGCTGCACCGCCACCACCGTAATAGGGCAGCACCTCGCCGCGGAAGTAGAAACTCAACACTGAGGTGAGCGGTACGCCGGACGCCGAGTGCAGCGTGAGTACCTCACAGTCTTCACCGAACACTTCCAGCAACACCTCAGCGTAGCGCCGCGAGAACACCGGAGTCCCAAGGTTCCGCAGACTTTCGGCATAGAGTTCGAACCATTCCTTCGGGTCACGAGCAACCGTGGCCACCAGCCCGTTCTTCAGGCCCTTGCGCACTTCGGCGCGGGCCTTACGGGGAATGGCAGTGAGCTCAGCTTCATCGTCGGCGGCCAGTGCCTTGCGGAAAGTGACGTAGAGGTCTTTACGCTGCCAGTCCTCGCGACGCGGCACCAGGTTGCGAAATTCCACATGGGCCACGCCGAGGCGCTCGCCAAGCGCTACTGCCGCGGCTTCCAGCGCAGCTTGTGCTTCCGCATTCGCAGCCAGCACACCGCCGTAAACACAGAACGGCGTCGACACCAGCGAATGACCGAATAGCGGGCTCTTGAGTTCCGCCAAGGGCAACACGCCCACCATCTGCCCTGCCCGTTCGGCGAGCAGGTAATGCGGCACATGGCCGAAAGCACGCTGCAACACCTGCGCCCATTCAGCGCGATGGAAAAATGTGGCCTCGGAATGTGCCAGAACGAAGGCGTTCCAATGGACCGTATCCGCTGTTGTCGCCGCGCGCACGGCGAGCTCAGCCGACACTAAACACCTCATCCATGCGTCCCCAGCGGAAGTCGCCGAGCAGCCGTTCGATACGTTGTTCCATGGTTCCCAGATTCACGTAATGACGCACGCGGCTCTTCAGCGAGGCCTTCGCAATGCGTGGTTGACCCGGGTCGATTTCCCAAGGATGAAAATAGAAAATGCCGGCGCGCTGGTCTGCGGCGTTCACGCGGCGCAGTGCCCAGCGACACAAGCGGTAAGGCAAGAGACGAAAATAGCCACCGCCGCCGCAGGGCAACTGATGGTTGCCTACTTCGACCGTGGTGACCGGTAGTTCCAGCAACCCGTCAGGCCGCGTACGGAACGCGAAGCGCGGCGCTTCCGGCATACCGTAGTGGTCGTGGTTGATGGGATAGATGCTGGAGCTGTAGCGATGCCCCTCCTCTTGCAGCACGTCTAGTGCCCAGAGGTTGGTTCGCCCAATGGAATAGGAAGGTGCACGGTAACCCTTCACCACCATGCCGCCTAGATCTTCAAGCAAGGCCTTGGTATGGCGAATATCCCGCCGGAACTGGTCGGGGGTTAGCGTCGTCACCTTCGCATGGTCGTAGCCATGGCTGGCCACTTCGTGGCCTTCTGCGACCATGCGTCGCACCAAGCCTGGGTGGCGGTCTGCCACCCAACCCAAGGTAAAGAAAGTCCCCTTCACACCAGCACGGCCGAACAAGTCCAGCACGGCATGGGTGTTGCGTTCCACGCGGCCGGGACGCGTATCCCAGCCGCTGCGGTCCACCACACCATCAAAAGCTGCGACTTGGAAGTAATCTTCCACGTCGCAGCTGAGCGCGTTCACCGTGCCGTTGTCGCGGGTAACGGCGGCAACGGTTGCCGATGAAGTTGACAAGAGTGGCCTCAGAACTTCTTGGCAACCTGCACGTAGCCGGCGACCACCGTGAACGGTGCTGCGCCACCACGTTCCCAGCGACGGACGCCGAAGATAATGTCGGTGTCGGCGCCTATCTCATGAGCCAGCTCGATGCCGCCCTCGGCCTGCTTGATGGTACCGCGGGCCTCAATAGCCACCTCCTCCCAAGACCCATCGAAGCTGAGTTCGCTGCGCGATGAAAGCTGGCGGGCAAAACGTCCGTACACACCACGGCGAACGTCATCGCCACGATTGGCCAGACCCGCAGCGCCGAAGTCGCGACGGCGCTCGTACAGCTGAACCTCCAACGAACTGCGGGACCCCGTCAGCAAGGTGGTGAGTTCCGTCTGCTTCAGCAGGAAGGGCGCGTTGATAGGCGAGTCGATACCAACGTTGAACGTCGGAATGGCACGGGTCAAGCGCGACGTTTCTGTGGTGGGTTCTTCGCTGTAGCTGGCGGAGAGCGTGAGCAACTTCGCCTGCCGGGAGAAGGACGCACGGAGCGAGTTGCCGAAATAGCGCTTGCCGTAGGCCGCCTCGAAAGAAGAGAGTTTCTGCGGACCGGTCCAGCGGACACCGGCTTCCCAGAGGCCACTGTCGAGACCGCCCTTGCTGGCCGACCGGGCGACATCGGATTCCTTACCGGCACCGGCGATGACCGACCAACGGGCACCCACCGGTACGCTGACGTTGACGCCAACGCGGTCGTACTGGAACGGCTGCAGCGCAGTCGTTCCATAGGTGGTGCGCTGGTGCTTGGCTTCCACCTGCCACCCGAAGCGTCCCACGTCCTTGTCTGTGCCCCAGGCGAGGTAGCCATCCTGGTCGTTGGCGTTGCGGACGTTGCCGCTCACCAGTTGGCCCTTGAAGCCGTAACGCGTACGGCTGAAGGTGTAGTGCCCCTGCAGGAGGGTGGTACCGAATTCGTGCCGCAGGCGCGGCCCGAACGAGGCGCTGTCGACATCGAGATTGTTCACATCACCGAGCAAGCCATTGAGGTTCGAAGCACCCAATGGGTCTGCCGACTGCTGCACGCGGGAGGCATTGGCCTCTACACTCAGCCATTCAGGCAGCGCCTTCCACAAGGCACGCCCCATGATTTTGTGCTGCACGCTATTGAGGCCGTCCGTATTGGCGTACTGGACAGCGTCCAGGCCATAAGAGACGTCCAACTCGAGCGAGTCGGTGCTACGACGGTAGCCCACCTCGGGCATCAGTCGGGCAGCACCATCGCCCTTCTTGGCAGCGCCAGATGCCACGGTGAGCGGGTTGTCGAGGTAATAGGCACCAGCCTTAATGACCCCATAGAAGCCCTGCTGAGCGGCTTCGCCAAGGGCCCCAGTAGCCACGCTGGCACCAGCCAGACATAGCAGCGCTGCAACGGCGCGAGCAAGAGTTTTACGCTGCACGGTTTTCATCTCCTTCCAGTTCGTTAGCATCGCTGCCGCCCGAGGAGTCTTCCTCGCCATAACGGTAGCTTCCGTATTTCTTTCCATAGGGGCCGTAATAGCCATAATAGCCGTAGTGGGTCGACATCAAGCCGTACTCCACGCCGTTCAGAATGGCTGAAGATGGGATGTTATCGGGAATGAGTTCGGCGGCCGCGATGACTGCGTCGCGCGGGGTTTGCCCGGCACGTACCACCAGCAGCAGATAGCCCGCAAAGCGCGCCAGCACCTGCGATTCATTCGTGGCCAGCAGTGGTGAAGTATCGAACAGGGCGATACCGTTACCGACGAACTCGGAAATTTCTTCTGCCAACTTCGCCATGCGTGGCGAGCCGAACAACTCGGGCGCGCGCGAATCGCCACGACCCGCCGGCAGGATGAACAACGACGGACGATCCGTACGGAGGACGCATTCCTGAAGCGTGGCCTCGCCATTCAAAATCTCGGTCAGGCCAGGTCGGTCCTTGATACCAAGATTCCGTGACTGCGTAGCGCGCGCTACGTCGGCGTCGATGAGCAGCACGCGCATGCCCTTTTCACGAGCCAGCGTGAGGGCAATGCCCAGCGACATGAAGGTCTTGCCTTCGTGGGGCAGCGAACTGGTGACAATGAGGCGGTTGTTAAGTGCCTCTTTCGGACCCCCACGGCCTTGCAGGGCCTTCAGCAACGGCCACTTCAAGCGACGCAGTTGGTCCACGCTGTCCTGCATGCACTCGGGCGCCGGCAGACCACCCGTGGCACGAATGGTCGCCATATCGAGCTTGAAATAGTCCAGATTCTCAATGGGAAATGGCGACGGATCCACATAGGGCAGCGTCTCCACTGGCGGTGCTTCCGCAGCCGATTTCACAGTGAAACGCTGCTTGACGTCGTTAGGCGGCGGCGCTACCGGACCGTTAGCTGTCAACTGGGCCTTGGCCTGCTTGGCGCGCTCCATCGCACGTTCCACGATACTCATGCCAACACTCCCTTCACCAGCAGCCGAACATATTGGACCAAGACTACGTTGAGCAGCGTGCCCATGACCAGAACACCGACGGCGATGCCTACCTGGGGCACCTCCTTCTCGTACCACTGCTGCACCACCTTGGGTTTCAGCTCGCTCATGGTGGCCATGACGGGCAGCCCGATGGCCGAATGCAGTGCCTCGCGCGTCATGATGACCGGCTTGAGCAGGTGCAGCGCCACCGTAATACCGATACCACCCATGATTGACAACACCATGACAGCGAAGAAGAACAAGCGCCGCGGCGGACCGTCAGGCTGCAAGGCAAGCACCGGCGGGTCGACGATACGGAACTTGACGTTCTCTGCGCTCTCGTCCGCATTTTCGCTGATACGAGCAGACTCGAGGCGCTGCAACAGCTCTTGGTACTGCTTGTTGTTCACGTCGAAGTCACGGGTGAGACGCGACAGTTCCGCCTCCACTTCAGGAACGATTTCCGCCTTGCCACGCAGTTGGGCAATGCGCGCCTGCTCGGAACCGATGCGACCACGCAACGCGGCGATTTCGGCATCTGTCTGGCCGAGCGAGATTTTCACACTCTGGTAGACCGGATTCACGTCGATGACGCGCGCACCGGCGCCGTCACCCACGACCATCTGGCCGGCCGGCATGGGCTTGCTGGTGGCCAGAACAAGCTTGCGCTCGGCTTCCAGGCGGACGATGGTTTCAGCAATACCCACGACGTCCGGATGCTTGTCGGTGTATTGCACCAACAACGCGCCACGTTGCGCCTTGAGCCTGTTCAGCTGGTCGTCAATAGCCTGTACGGCCGGCGGCATCATCAAACTCATGCTGGCGCTCTCGCCAGCCACTTGGCGCTTCAGTTCGGCGCGACGCTCCACCAGCTGCGCATACTGGGTGCGCAGGTCGCTAAGGGCGGAACTGCGGGCTTGCAACTGGCTGAAGTAGTCGCTGCCCTGCTCCGGCATGAGCCCGAAATTCTTCTGCTTGAAGTCCGCTAGGCGCTGTTCGGAATCATTCAGGCGCTGTTCGTATTCACGCAACTGGTCGCGCAAGAAGCGCTGGGCTACACCCGAGTCGGTGCGCTTCATGCCCAGCGTGTCCTCGATGAAGGTATCCAGCAAGGTCTGCACGACCTTGTAGGAAGTGCGCTTGTCATAGTCCTCGAAGCTAATCTCGAAGACATTTTTGCCAGTGGTCTTCACCTCGATGGCGTCCTGCAAATGCAGCACCAAGCTACCCATGGACTTCTCGTCCGTGGAACGCAGACCGAGGTCCGTAGAGCGAATCACCTTCTCTAGGTTTGGGCGGCTCAGCAGCACCGTGGTCATCAGCTTCACCTGGGCGTCCACGTCACGCTGCACGGCAATGCCGGTGAGCAGTGGCCGCAGGATGCTTTCGCTGTCTACGTACACGCGGGTGCGAGAAGCGTAGACATCGGGCAGCGAATACACCAGGGCCCAGCCTGCGATAGCGAGCAACCAAGCGGCGATGACGCCGACCCAGCGGAAACGCCAGGCGCCAAAGGCTACCTGCCGCAGTTCTATAAGCAGTTCATTCATTCTGGTGGGGCCTTCAGAAGCGGGATTCAGGGATGACGAGGACGTCGCCAGGGCGAACTGCGATGTTCGTCTTCAGATCCCCCTTCTCGGCGATATCCGCCAGCCGCACCTTGATCTTGGTGGGCTTGCCGTCGACCGTACGGACGATGTGGGCGCGGTTGCCGGCAGCAAACTGCGCGAGGCCTCCCGAAGAGATGAGCACGTCCAACACGGTCATGTGGGCGCGGTACGGCAAAGACTGCGGCTTGGCCGCCTGCCCGATGACTCGCACTTGGTCCGGAAGGTCGCCGACGAAGTCCGTAACGATGACGTTAACCTTCGGCGAACGGACGTACTCGGCGAGCGCAGCTTCCATTTCGCCAGCCAACTGCAGCGGGGTCTTGCCGGCAGCCGGCAGACTCTCGATGAGCGGCGTGGAAATCTTGCCGTCCGGGCGCACCGGCACCGTGAGCGTCAGCTCCGGGTGGTTCCACACGTAGACGTTCAGCTTGTCGCCGGCGCCAATGCGGTAATCCGCCTGTTCGGCCTGCTTGGCCTCCACTACGGGCGACGGCGTCTGTTCAGCGCCAGCAGACGGTAGCCAGCACAGGCTGGTCACCAGGCTAGCAGCAAGCGGCGGCAGCAAGCCGCGCAATGACTTCAGGGGCATGTCCTAATTCTCCATTTATCCCAGAGATGGGGGCATCCCGGTGTTAACGTAATCTTAGTTTAACGCCAGAAGCAGTTTTGGTATTAGCGCACAGATTGGTGCCGTGCCGGGGGGGGCGAAACCCCCGAAAAATGCGAAATGGCACACGAAAACGCAGCTTTAGCATGCCGAAGAAGCCTGCAGCCCGAGTTGTCAGGGCTTCGGGGGCCATCAGCACGGGCTTTCTCGCGAGGACCACGCGGCAAGCAGCAGCAAAATAAATGGCGTCCCTGACGGGATTCGAACCCGTGTAGCCACCTTGAAAGGGTGGGGTCCTAGGCCTCTAGACGACAGGGACGCTGCCGACCGACCGGCTGGGCCGGGCGGGAGGAGAGTGGTGGAGCTAGTCGGGATCGAACCGACGACCTCTTGCATGCCATGCAAGCGCTCTCCCAGCTGAGCTATAGCCCCACTCGAGGTGAGCCCGGTAATTTAGGGAATTCGCCCTTCCCTGTCAATACCTGAGGGCAATTCCTAGAATGCTCATTCAGAGCGTCGCAATCGCCGCGCGCGCGAGGCGCGTGAGCGTTTCCGCGCGGCCCAGAATGGCCAAAGTAGCGTCAATGGGCGGCGAAATACTGCCCCCCGAGACCGCCACACGTACCGGCTGCGCCAGCTTGCCAAGGCCCACGCCCTGAGCGGCAGCGAGTGCGTTGATGGCTTCGTGGATGGCAGGGGCATCCCACTCTGGAAGAACCTCCAACACGCCGATGACAGCTTGCAGGGCGGCCTGCCCTTCGGCTGCCAAATGCTTCTTCGCGGCTTTTTCCTCGTAGGCGTGTGGTGCATCGAAGAAAAAGCGGCTGGCCATGGCCATTTCGCGCAGCGTCTTCGAACGTTCCTTCTGGCAGGCCACAATGGCCACTAGGTCCGCATCCGCCGGTACTTCCAGCCCTGCAGCCGCCAACTGCGGGCGCAGCATGGCGGCCAGGCGCGCGTTGTCCGCCAGCAGCATGTGCTGCTGGTTCAGCCACGCGAGCTTGTCGGGGTTGATGGCCGAGGCGGACTTATTCACATCCTCGATATCGAACAGTTCCACCAATTCCGCGAGCGTAAACACTTCCTGGTCGCCATGGGACCAGCCGAGCCGCGCCAGATAGTTCAGCAAAGCCTCCGGCAAGAAGCCCTCGCGGTCATACTCCAGCACACTCACCGCGCCGTGGCGCTTGGAAAGCTTGGTGCCGTCGGGGCCGAGAATCATCGGCAGATGCGCATAGACCGGCACTTGGCCGCCCTCGCCCACCATCGCGCGCAGCATGTTCAGCTGGCGGGGCGTGTTGTTCAGATGGTCGTCACCCCGAATGACATGGGTAATGGCCATGTCGTGGTCGTCCACTACCACACAGAAATTGTAGGTGGGGTTGCCGTCCGAGCGCTGGATGATGAGATCGTCCAGTTCCTTGTTCTGGAATACCACGCGGCCATGGACCGCGTCCTCGACGACCACTTCACCTTCATGCGGGTTCTTGAAGCGCACTACCGGCGTAACGCCAGCTAACGGCGGCTTACCATGGCGGCAGCGCCCGTCGTAGCGCGGCTTGTCGCCACGGGCCTGCTGTTCCGCACGCATGGTGTCGAGCTCTTCTTTCGAGCAATAGCAGTGGTAGGCCTTGTCCGTTTGTAGCCAGTTAGCTATCACTTCGCGGTAACGGTCGTAGCGCTTCGTCTGATAAAACGGGCCTTCATCCGGGTTCAGGCCAAGCCAGGCCATGCCTTCCAGAATGACGCGCACGGCTTCGTCCGTGGATCGCTCCCGATCCGTATCCTCGACGCGTAGAACAAAGGTGCCACCGTGACGCCGGGCGTAGAGCCAACAGAACAGGGCCGTGCGGACACCCCCGATGTGCAGCAGGCCGGTAGGGCTCGGAGCAAAGCGCGTGCGCACAGTGCCAGGGGAAGGCTTGGTCATGTCCGTTTCTTGTTCTCGGCAGCGAAAAAACCATGCTAGCAGAGCACGCCTAGCAAGGGATATCCACGGTTGACCACCGCGCCCTGCCCGGCTATAGTTCGCGGCTCTTGGCGGGCGGTTAGCTCAGCGGTAGAGCACTGCTTTCACACGGCAGGGGTCACAGGTTCAAATCCTGTACCGCCCACCACTTATCCCTGAAGAATCAGGGAGTTTCAGGCTGCCATGAACTCTCGCACTTTCCCGGTCGCCACTTGCGCGCTGCTGGTTTCCTTGGTGGCAAGCACGGCCGTAGCGGCCGAGGACGAGTCTGCCGACCTCGAAGAAGTGGTGGTCATCGGCTCCCGCATTCGCACCAGCCCGTTACAGCGTAGCCAGTCCGTGGTCGAACTCGACACGGCAACCATCGCCAAACAGGGTCTAACCTCCACCGTCGATGTGCTGCAACGCATCCCGTCGGCCTCCGGGGGACTGAACACCAAGTTCAACAATTCGGGCAATGTGGGCAACCCGCCTGACGGTGGTGGCGTGGGTGCCGGGTCTGCAGAAATCGACCTGCGCTACTTGAGCTCACGCCGCGTGCTCGTCTTGGTGGACGGGTTGCGCTGGGTGCCAGGCAGCGCCGCGTCGGGCGTGCCAGGTTCAGTCGACCTCAACACCATTCCCACGGCCATGATCAGCCGCATGGAAGTGTTGCAAGAAGGCGCTTCCCCCATCTACGGCTCCGATGCCGTTGCCGGTGTCGTTAATATCATCACCAAAGTCAGGCAAAAAGGCCTGACGGCCAACCTCCAAGTGGGCCAATCCGATCATGGCGATGGCCTAGCCCAGGACTACAACCTTGCTTGGGGTGGCGGCGGCGAAAGCACGCACTGGGTCGTCGGTGGTGGCTACTTCAAGCAAGCCCCCATCTTCGCGGGCCAGCGCGCCATCAGCCGGTTCCCTGCGCCGTACGCAACGTCATGTCTTCCCGGCGGCTGCAGTTCTGCAACGCCACTGGGTCGGTTCATCATCAGCGACCCAAATTCCGGCCGTGACCTCGACCTGACTTTGCAACAGGCACTTCAGCCGGGCCAGAACGCCGCCTACCTGCCCGGCGACCCGACGGGTCCGGCTTCCGGCTTCAAAGATTTCACCACCGCAGACCGGTTCAACTTCCAGCCCTACAACTACCTCTCTACCCCCATGTCGCGTGCCAGCGGGTTTGGGTCGCTGGAACACGACTTCAGCGATACCTTGCGCCTTCGTGTCCGGGCCAGCTACGTTCAGCGCAAGTCGGCCAATCAGGCGGCCCCGTTGCCGCTGGTCATCGGCCCGGATGCTGGCAACGGCAACTTGCTGGACACCATTCACGTGGATGCCAGCAACCCCTACAACCCTTTCGGCTTCACGCTGCAACCCGGCACCTATAACTTCATTGGTCGGCGTCTTATCGAAAACGGCCCGCGCCACTATGAGCAAACGGTGGACACCTGGAACCTCACGGCCGTGCTGAGCGGAGAGTTCACGGTCGCGAACAAGGAATGGCACTGGGACCTGAACGCCCTGCAGTCGACCAACCGCGCCCGGCAGGTGTTCACCGGCAACGTCAATGCACAGCTGGTGCAGCAGGCGCTAGGGCCCCTCACCCAATGCACCGGGGCCTGCGTCCCGCTCAACCTCTTCGGTGGCGCCGGCACCATCACGCCCGCCATGCTGGCCTTCATCGGCTTCACCCAGCACGACTCCTCGCAACAGCAGTTGTCGGCGTTCTCGGCCAACCTCACCGGGGACCTCCTCGACCTACCTGCCGGCGCTCTGGCCTTCGCCGCCGGGCTTGAACACCGACGCACCGAAGGCTATTTCCGGCCCGACCCCATCGTGGCTGCCGGTTTTTCCGCGGACATTCCGGCGCAGCCAACGCAAGGACAAATCACGGTTAGCGAAGCATACGGCGAGCTACGTCTGCCCTTGCTGGCCGACCGTCCGCTGGTGCAGCAACTGGAAGCCTCAGTAGCGGCACGCGTCTTTGACTATTCCACTTCCGGCAGCGGGCAGACCTACAAGGCCGGCCTGTCGTGGCGCCCGCTGGAAGAAGTGTTGTTACGCGGCTCCTACGGCGAGGGCTTCCGCAGCCCCTCCATCGGCGAGTTGTTCGGCACTGCATCGCGCTTCGACCAGGAAATTGCCGACCCGTGCTCGAGCTTCCTCACGAATGGCGCCAGCGCCACGGTTCGCGCCAACTGTATTGCCCGCGGAGTTCCCGCCAGCGGCAGCTATACCCAATTGGGTTCGCAGATTGGCGTCACCACCAGTGGCAACCAGCAACTCCAACCGGAAACCAGCAAGAGTTGGAATGTCAGCGGCGTCTGGGAGCCCGCAGCATTCACAGACACCACGTGGTCACGCCAGCTGTCGCTGGAAGTTGCCTACTCCGATATCAAGCTGGACCAAGCCATTCAGGCGCAGAACGGCCAGACCTTGCTGGACCGCTGCGCGCAGACTGGCGATGCCTTGTCGTGCGCCGCCATTACGCGCGCCGCCTCCGGGCAAGTCACTGCCATCGCCAATCCGCTCATCAATATCGGCGGTGTACGAACCCGCGCACTGGATATGAACGTGCATTGGGAGTCACCTGAGGGTGCAGCTGGACAGTTCGCAGCCTCCTGGTACACCACGCGTCTGCTGGAATATACGGAATACGTTCCCACCTCTTCGGGTCTGGCCGCCATCCCGCGGCTTGGCACTGAACGAGGCAGTCCGGACCAGGCCTTTCCGAGAACCAAGTCCAATCTCCTCTTGGATTGGAACAAGGACGCAGTGGGTGCAACGTTGACGGGGCGCTACTTGTCAGCCGTCCGGGAAGCTGGAAACCCGCAGGCACTGGGGGCGCGCACCTATGTCGATGCGCAACTGCGCTGGACGCCCAGCGCGCTCGCCGATGGCTTCGTCGTTGCTCTGGGCGTTAACAACCTGTTGGGCAAAGCGCCTCCCGGCTGCGTCACCTGCGCCATGAACAACTTCGACCCCAACGCCTACGACACACCCGGCCGCTTGGTGTACCTGCGACTGGGCTACCAGGCGAGCCCCTAGCCCGGCGGAACCCATCGCCCACCGGCGACGTGCTGCGGGCGCGCAGAGGAGCCCCGCGGGACCATGGCCGTGCAAATGCGGCCAGTTCAGGTAAAATTTACACTTCTTTCCTGCAACAGAGGGACAGCCATGTCCTCGTTCAAAGTCACGGTCCCCGCCGGCGGCGCAAAGATCACCATCGTCGACGGCAAGCTCGTCGTCCCCCACAACCCGATCATCCCGTTCATCGAGGGTGACGGTACCGGCCGCGACATCTGGCGCGCCAGCGTTCGCGTGCTGGATGCTGCCGTCGAGAAGACCTATGGCGGCAAGCGCAAGATCCACTGGATGGAAGTGCTGGCCGGCGGCAAGGCCAACGAACTGGCCAATACCTGGCTGCCAGACGAGACGGTCGATGCCTGTCGCGAGTATCTGGTCTCCATCAAGGGCCCGCTGACTACCCCCATCGGCGGCGGCATCCGCTCACTGAACGTGGCGCTGCGCCAGATGCTGGACCTCTACGTCTGCCTGCGCCCGGTGCGCTGGTTCAAGGGCGTGCCTTCCCCGGTCAAGGCGCCGGAGAAAGTAGACATGGTGATCTTCCGCGAGAACACGGAGGACATCTACGCCGGCATCGAGTTCGAAGCCGGCAGCGCCGAGAACGCCAAGTTCATGGCGCTGTTCAAAGAGGCCTTCCCGAAGGCCTACGGCAAGATCCGCTTCCCGGAGACTTCAGGCATCGGCATCAAGCCCGTTTCCAAGGACGGCAGCGAGCGCCTGTTCCGTGGCGCCATCGACTACGCCATTGCCAACCAGCGCAAGAGCGTCACTATTGTCCACAAGGGCAACATCATGAAGTTCACGGAAGGCGCCTTCCGGAACTGGTGCTATGCCCTCGCGGAGCGCGAGTACCCCACCCAGACGTACACGTGGGAGCAATGGGAGCGCACCAAGGCCACGAGCGGCGAGAAGGCCGCCAACGCCGAGCAGGATGCCGCCAAGGCCGCGGGCAAGGTCATCATCAAGGACGCCATCGCGGATATCACGCTGCAGCAGGTGCTGACGCGTCCCGAGGAGTTCGATGTCATCGCCACCCTCAACCTCAACGGTGACTACCTCTCCGACGCGCTCGCTGCGCAGGTCGGCGGCATCGGCATCGCCCCGGGCGGCAACGTCAACTACTTGACGGGCCATGCGGTATTCGAGGCCACCCATGGCACGGCGCCGAAGTACGCGGACCTCGACAAGGTCAACCCGGGTTCGGTCATCCTCTCCGGCGAGATGATGCTGCGCTATATGGGCTGGACCGAGGCCGCAGACGCGCTTATCACGGCCATGGACCGCGCCATCGCGCAGAAGCACGTGACATACGACTTCGCGCGTCTGATGGAAGGCGCCACCGAGGTGAAGTGCAGCGAGTTTGGCGACGCGCTGATCAAGAACCTCTGACGCCAACTCAGGAGGTGGGCATGACGACGGCCGAATCCCCCTCCCCTGTCGACCGCGTCCTCGCGCAAGCCTGCGCGACGGACGTGGCCGACGCCTTCGACGCCTACAACAGCGAATTCCGCGCCATCACCCGGCGCGCCCCGCAGCGCTTCGATGCGCGGGAATGGCTGGCCAGCCAGAAGGACGCCGTAGAACGTATTGAGCTCTACGAGCGCTGCGTAGACCGCAGCGTGGCGGAGCTGCGGCTCAAGCTCGGTGAAGCTGCCCCCAGCCGGGACCTATGGCAGGCGCTCAAGGAATACTTCACCACGCTCATTGGCCGGCGTCCCGACGTCGAGTTCAGCAAGACCTTCTTCAACTCCATCACCCGCAGCTTCTTCGGTACGGTGGGCGTCGCCGCGGACATCGAGTTCGTCGCCCTGGACTTGGACCCGCTCGCGGGCATCTCGGGCCATGTCGTCACCAGCACCTATGTCAACCGCGGCTCCGTCGCGCTGCTCTTCGAGGAGGTGCTGGCCGATTTCCGCACGCGCGCCACGTGGCGGAATTTCGAGGCCAGCGTCATGCATGTCGCGCGCGAGGTTGAGGCCTGCCTGGATCTCAAAGACGAGCGCCGCGCTATCCGTGAGGTGGAGATTATCCGCCCCGTATTCTGGCAGATGACACGCGCCTATCTGGTCGGGCGTATCGTCGGCCGCGACTTTGTTGCGCCATTGGTCATCTCGCTCAAGCACTCCGACCATGGCGTACTGGTCGATGCCGTGCTGCTGAAGGAGAGCGACGTCTCCATCCTGTTCAGCTTCACACGCTCCTACTTCCACGTCGACCTGGACCGCGTGGGCGAGGCGGTGCTGTTCCTGAAGCAGCTGATGCCGCGCAAGGCGACTTCCGAACTCTTCACGGTGCTCGGCCGCGCCCGCCAAGGTAAGACCGAGCGCTTCCGCGAACTGTTCCGTCACATGGGCCAGACGGACGACTTGTTCACGCTAGCCCCCGGCGAGCGCGGCCTCGTGATGGTCTGCTTCACGCTGCCGTCCTACGACCTCGTCTTCAAGCTCATCCGCAACAAGTTCCCCTACCAGAAGAACATCCTGCGCAGCGACGTGCTCAAGAAATACGAGTTCGTGTTCAAGCACGACCGCGCCGGCCGGCTGGTCGACGCGCAGGAGTTCAAGCGTCTACGCTTTCCGCGCCATCGCTTCGACGAGCAGTTGCTGAAAGAGCTACTCACCGAGACCTCGAACACCGTGCACGAAGACGGCGATGACCTGATCATCGACCACTGCTATATCGAGCGGCGCATGACGCCGCTCAACCTGTTCGTCCGCAGCGCCACGCCCGCGCAGGCCGCCGACGCCGTCATCGAGTACGGCCAGTGTATCCGCGACCTGGCGGCCACCAACATCTTTGCTGGCGACCTGCTGCTGAAGAACTTCGGCGTCACCCGGCACGGCCGTGTCATCTTCTACGACTACGACGAGCTCTGCCTGACCACCGAATGCCGCTTCCGCGACCAGCCGGCCGCGCAGTCCCACGAGGACGAGATGAGCGCAGACACTTGGTACTATGTTGCCGACAACGACGTGTTCCCAGAGACCTTCTTGAGTTTCCTCGGCTTCGACGCCCACCTGAAAGAAGTCTTCCTGCGGCACCACGCCGAAATTCTCACCGCACAGTGGTGGCGCACTATGCAGGCCCGTCACCAGCAGGGTGAGCTGCTCGAGGTACTGCCCTATGGTCCGCACCGCGTGCGGGTGGCTTCGTCGCTATAGGCTTGCCGCCAATTCGGCGTGCCCAGCGAACCTGCCGGCGCAGTGCGATGCGGCTATTTGGCGCTAGCCTTTACGGCAGGGTGCGATGGCTACCGTCGCACAGCGGCGCTTTAGTGCTGTGCTTGCAGCCGCAGAAGTAGGCCTTGCCAGTCACTTCTGGGGTGTAGGCCTGCGGCGCGAACTCCGAGCCCTTGTGCGTACCGTCGCAGAACGGCTGCTTCGTGGACTTGCCGCAAGTGCACCAGTAATAGGTCTTGCCCGCCTCCACTTCCACGGGAATGGGGGTACGGGATGCGATGACGGGATCTGCCATGAAAACTCTCCTCGGTGAGTAGAGCGGAAGTATAGCCTCGCGCTTCGGACCGACAATGACAGCGGCGCTTTCCGGTTGTCCAGTCCACGGCCGCTTAACACCAGCGATATACTCGTCCCATGAACCCTATCGTCTACGCCATTCCGGTTTTCATGGCCTCCATCCTGCTGGAGATCGTCATCGCCCGCTGGAAGCGGGTGCCCACCTACAACATCCCCGATGCGCTCACCAGCCTGCACTTCGGTACGCTCAGCCAAACCATCGGCGCGTTCGTCAAGATGCTGGGCTTTGGCCTTTACGTGGCCGTCTACGAACGCTGGCACGCTGTGGAACTGCCCACCGACGCTTGGTGGGTGTGGGTGGCGGCGTTGGTGGTCTACGACTTCATCTACTACTGGATTCACCGCTTCGGCCACGAGGTGAACTGCCTGTGGGCGGCCCACCAGGTGCACCACTCCTCCGAGTACTACAACCTCTCCACCGCCCTGCGCCAAAGTTCCACCGGTGCCGTGGTGGGTTGGCCGTTCTATTTGGTCATGGCCGTCGCGGGCGTGCCGCCGCTGGTGTTTGGTGTGGTGGCCCTCATCGACCTGCTCTACCAGTACTGGGTCCATACCGAACTGGTGCGCAAGCTCGGCTGGTTCGACCGCGTGTTCGTGTCTCCTTCCAACCACCGCGTGCACCACGGCCAAAACGACTACTGCATCGACCGCAACTATGGCGGCATCTTCATTATCTGGGACCGCCTGTTCGGCACCTTCCAGGAAGAGCGTGACGAGGAGCCCGTGGTGTATGGCGTGCGTAAGCCGCTGAAGAGCTACAACGCCGTGTGGGGGAACCTGCACGTATGGAAGGAGCTATTCACCAGCAGTTGGCAGGCACTGCGCCGTGGCAACGTGAGTAGCGCCATCGCGGTGTTTTTCGCGCCGCCCGCGGGCTGGGGGCAGCATGTGGAGCCTCTCGACACGAACACCGTGGTACGTTTCGACACCGCCACGCCACGCACTGTCCGCATGTATGCATTGGTGCAGTACGGCGTGTTCAGTCTCTACGCCACCCACTTCATTGCCGTGGCACCAGAACTCTCGCTGGGAATACGTATCTTGTATGCCAGCGTCATCGCCGCCGGTGCGCTAAGCGTTGGCTGGTTGCTGGAAGGGCGCAAGTTCGCGCCAGCCGTGGAGGCTCTACGGCTGTCCCTGCTGGGCGGCGCCTTCTTCTTGCTGCCCACGTGGTTCGGTTGGGCACCCACGCCCCAAGTGAAAATGGCCGTGATGGCGCTGCTTGCCACCTCGCTGGCGTGGCTAGGCTTGGGGCTGGTAAAGATGCCCGCAGAGTCGGGAGCGAGCTCCCTCCCGCAATAAACTTGGTGCCGTTTATTGAAGCATCGGGAGCCAGTTCACTCCCACCATAAACTCTGGGCCATCTGTGGAAGCGAGCCTGCTCGCGACTCTTAATGGTCCGCGCGAATACCACCACGAGCAGCCAGGAACGCCAGCACTTCGGCGGTCTTCGTGTTCATCAGAGTAATATCGCCACGGCTTTCCACGTTCAAGCGTAGCAAGGGCTCCGTGTTGGAAGTGCGCAGGTTCATGCGCCACTCGGCATGGGCAATGCTCACGCCGTCGGTGAAGTCCAACGCTGCACCGGCACCAAAGTGGTCCTGCACCGCGGTAATGACGGCCTTGGCATCCGGAATACGCAAATTGATTTCGCCACTGGCCGGGTAGGCGGCAATGCGTTCCTGCACCAATTGCCCCAGCGTCTTGCCGGTCTGGCTGACCAGTTGCGCCACCAGCAGCCAAGGCACCATGCCGCTGTCGCAATAGAAGAACCGCCGGAAATAATGGTGCGCACTCATCTCGCCACCATAGGCCGCGTCTTGTTCGCGCATCTTCGCCTTCATGAAGGCATGTCCGCTCTTGCACATCACCGGCACGCCACCCGCCTCTTCGGCGATGGCGATGGTGTTCCAGGTGAGACGCGGGTCGTACAGCACGCGGGCGCCGGGCTCCTTCGCAATGAACGACTGAGCCAACAAGCCGACGATGTAATAGCCCTCAAGGAAAGTGCCATGCTCGTCGAAAAAGAAACAGCGGTCATAGTCGCCATCCCAGGCGATACCGAAATCGGCCACGGCAGAGCGCACCAACTCCGCCACGCGGCCCTGGTTCGCCACCAGCATAGGGTTCGGCACACCGTTGGGGAAGGTGCCATCGGGAGCATGGTCCAGCTTGGTCCAACGGAACGGCAGACGGCCTTCCAGCTCGTCCACAATCAAACCGGCACCGCCGTTACCGGCGTGGCACACCAAGTGCAGCGGCTTTAGCGTCGCCACGTCCACATAGGACATCAGGTGCTCAAGGTAGTCCGCCATGGCATTCACCGGCGTTACCTTGCCAGACGCGGCAGGCTCTGCGAATTCGCCAGCCTCGGCCAATGCACGAATCTCCTGCAAGCCCGTGTCGCCGCTTACCGGCTTCGACTGCTCGCGCACGAACTTCATACCGTTGTAGTCCGGCGGGTTGTGGCTAGCCGTGACCATGATGCCGCCGTCCGCACCCAAGTGGCCGGTAGCGAAGTACACACCTTCGGTGCCGCACAGGCCAATGTCTTCGACATCGCAGCCTTGGTCCGTCAAACCGCGGATGAGCGCACTACAAAGCTCCGCACTCGAAAGGCGAATATCGCGGCCCACCACCACCCGCTTGCAGCCCAGCCAAGCGGCATAAGCACGGCCCACGCGATAAGCCACGTCCGGGTTTAGTTCATCGGGAATACGACCGCGCAGGTCGTAGGCCTTGAAACCGGAAATGCTGATGCGTCCGAGCGATGCCATGGGAGTTCCTGAAGGAAAGGTCGGTAATGAAAGAAGGCTAGTGAAGTGCGGTTAAGCGGGTTGTGCCGAGCCTAGCGGCATGGTGCCCGCCACCAGCAATTCCATCGGCCCACGATGACTGAGGAAGCCACGCGGGCTGGCGGTGGCGCCGTAGGCACCGGACATACCGATGACGACAAAGTCGCCCTCCGCGGCTACGGGCAATTCGACGCGCTGCGCGAGCACATCAAGCGGTGTGCACAAAGGCCCGCAAACAGTGACAGTTTCGCTGGCCCCGGCGACGGCAGACACCACCTGCACCGGGAAGTTGCGGCGCAGCACTTGGCCTAGGTTGCCACTGGCAGCCAAGTGATGGTTCATGCCGCCATCGCACACCAGAAACACTTCGCCACGCGATACCTTGCGGTCGACAACGCGGGTGACGTAGCGCCCGGCAGGTGCCACCAGATAGCGGCCCAGTTCCAGCACGAGTCGCGCTTCGGGAAAATCCACCGCCGCGCGTGCCACCAAGCGGTGTAGGGCTGCACCTATCGGCGCCAAATCCAGCGGTTGTTCGCCGGCGTGGTACGGCACACCGAAACCACCACCGAGGTTCAGCACGCGCACGGGTGCCGGCGCCTGCGCCGCGAGCGCCACCGCACAGCCATAGCAATGCTCCAGCAAAGCCACCACGGTAGCTGCATCCAGCATCTGCGAACCGGCGTAAAAATGAAAACCCGCAAAGTCGACGGGCAGCGTCGCCAGCAATGCCAGCACTTCAGGCGCTGCTTCGGCGTCAATGCCGAAGGGCCGTGGCCCACCGCCCATACGCTGGCCAGCACCGCGCAACTGGATATCGGGGTTAATGCGCAGCGCCACCCGCGGACGCATGGCAGCGGCTTGGCCTGCGGTGGCAATGGCTCGTAGTTCGCGAACGCTTTCGCACTGGAAAAGCACATCGGCGGCCACGCCAGCACGAATCTCTTCCAGCGACTTCCCGGGACCGGCAAAGCCAATATCAAAGCCGCGGGGCAAGGGTGCTTCCAGCGCTAGCGCCAGTTCGCCACCGGAGGCCACATCGAAACCGTCGACGTTTTTAGCCAAATAGTCCACTAGCGGTGGAAACGGATTGGCCTTCACCGCGTAGTACAGACGCACCTCGGCGGGCAAGACAGCTCGCAGAGCAGCGATTTGCTTATCCACCAAGGCTGTATCGTAAACATAGAAGGGCGTGCGCCCAGCGCGCACCGCCAGCGCTTGCCATTCCGTGGCCAACGCAGCGGATAACGCAGCAGAAGCTTTCGTGCCGGCAAAAATCTGCGTGTCTTCAGTCATGCCAAGCCTCGCAGAGCTTGGCCCGCCTCGGCTGCCAGCAACACGCGGTCGAACTTACCATGCGCCGTCCGCGGCAACGCCGAGCGCCAGACGATAGCGGCTGGGTACAGATAGGCAGGCAAGGCGGTGCGCAAGGCTCGCGACAAAGCATCAGGATCGCTTTCCTTGGCCCGCGGCGCCGTGACGAATAGCACCAGTTCATGGCCCAGCCGCTCATGGGGCAGGCCCACCAGTACGGCATCACCGACCAACCCGGTGTCGTACGCCACCTCCTCCACTTCGTTGGGGCTGACACGGTAGCCGGAAGTCTTCAGTTGCCCGTCGCGTCGACCGGAGAAAAACAAAAAACCTTCTTGGTCACGCCAGACGCTATCGCCGGACCACACGGCATGGTCACCTTGCATGAACGCCGGGGCAGGTCGAAAACAAGCCGCCGTGGCCATCGGGTCACCCCAATAGCCTTGGCTCACCAGCGGCCCCGAATGCACCAGTTCGCCCGGTTCACCCACCGCACATTCGGTGCCGTCTTCACGCAGTACACGCACATCGGCATTGGGAATCGCCATACCGATGCTATCCGGGTGTTGCTCAATGTGCTCGGCAGGAAGATAGGTGCTGCGGAAAGCCTCAGTGAGGCCGTACATCAGGAACACTTTCGTCCGAGGCCAGTGCTGGCGCAGGCTTCCCAATACCGCTTGCGGCAACACACCGCCGGAATTGGTGACATAGCGCAAGTGCTCGCTGACGCTAGCCGGCCAGTCCTGCCCCGCCAGCGCACTCCATAGCGGCGGCACACCGGCCAAACCCGTGATGCTCTCGCGGGCGACGACATGGACGACCTCGCGGGGCAGCAGGTAGTCGTGCAGCACTACCGCCGCACCGGAAAGAAAAGCGGTGGTGAACTGGCTGAAGCCGTAGTCGAAACTGAACGGCAACACCGCCAACAAGCGGTCTTCCTTGGTATTGCCGAGATACTGCGCCACGCTTATCGCACCGACACAAAGGTTCAAGTGGCTAAGCATGACGCCCTTCGGTCGGCCCGTGCTGCCCGAGGTATAGAACAAGGCAGCGAGATGGTCGGGGCCAACAGTAGGCAAGCTGACACCGTCTTCGAGTTCAGCCGCCACGAAAGGGAGCACGCGCAGCGACGGTGGCAGCATTGCGGGAAGTTCCGGTACCGTATCGGCATCGACGAGCAACACCAAACGCAAGGCCGGCAGAGAAACTATCTCCGATAACAATGGTTCCAAGCGCGCCGCAGAGGTGACCAACACCACCGCGCCGGAATCCCTAAGGATATGGGCCGCCTGCGCCGGCTTCAGCACGGAATTCACCGGCACGAACACGCCACCCGCCGCCGAAGTGCCGAAAGCCGCGACGACTTGCTCCACCTGCTTGGGCAACCACAGCGCAACGCGCTCGCCAAACTGCAGCCCGAAAGAAACCAAGCCGCGCGCGAAAGCTTCCACGCGCCAGGCCAGCACTCCATAGGTAATGGGTCGCCCCGCCGCCACTACCGCCACACGCTCGGGGTAGCGGTGCGCGGTGGTGAGCACCAATGAATGCAGGCGGCTGGGCACGCGCTAGCCCTGCGTTCCCTGCCGGCCGTAAGTGTCCTCAAAGCGCACGATGTCGTCTTCGCCAAGGTAACTGCCCGACTGCACCTCAACAATATGCAGATCCACTTTGCCCGGGTTTTCGATGCGGTGCACCGCGCCGATGGGAATGTAGGTAGATTCGTTCTCGCTCATTAGGAACACCTTGTCGTTGCAGGTGACGCGAGCTGTGCCCTGCACCACAATCCAGTGTTCCGCCCGGTGGTGATGCATCTGCAGGCTGAGCGTCGCACCCGGCTTCACCGTCAGGCGCTTCACCTGATGGCGCTCGCCATTATCGACGCTGTCATAGCTGCCCCACGGCCGAAACACTTCGCGGTGCAATAGGTGCTCACCACGGCCATGCGCCTTGATGTGCTCCACAATCTTTTTCACATCCTGCGCACGCGAACGTGGCATGACCAGCACGGCGTCTTTCGTCTCCACGACCACATGGTCTTGCAGGCCTACCGTCGCCACCAAGCGGCTCTCGGAATAGACATAGTTGCCGTGCGAATCGTGAGTGACCACATCGCCACGCACCACGTTGCCAGAAGCATCCGGCGTGTGGGCTTCGAACAGGCTGTCCCAGCTGCCCACATCGCTCCAGCCGGCCTCTAGCGGCACCACCGCGGCGTCACGCGTTTTTTCCATGACGGCGTAGTCGATGGAGTCTGCAGGACAGGCCTCGAAAGCGGCCTTATCCAAACGGCAAAAATCGAGGTCGGGCTTGGCGCCAGCGTGGGCCGCTTCCACGGCCGCCAGCATGGCCGGCGCGTGAACTGCCAGTTCTTGCAAATAGCGCCGCGCGCCCAGCAAGAACATGCCGCTGTTCCACAAGTAGTTACCGGAGGCCACGTATTCCGCAGCACGCTCGGCATTGGGCTTTTCTACGAACGCTTCCACCGCATGCACGGGGCCAGCGCCGCCGCCATGGCGAAGGTAGCCGTAGCCGGTCTCGGCACGCGTGGGCACCACACCGAACGTCACCAGCTTCCCGTCCGCGGCAGCCTGCCTACCCGCCTGCACGGCGCGCTCGAAGGCTGCCACATCCTTCAACACATGGTCGGCAGGCATCACCAGCAGCAAGGCGCCCTCACCTGCCAACTGCAGAGCAGAAAGTGCAGCTGCAGCCACCGCAGGGGCGGTGTTGCGACCAACGGGCTCGAGAATGAGCGCCGCGGCAGGCAAACCGACTTGGCGTAGTTGCTCGGCCACGATGAAGCGATGGTGTTCGTTGCTAACAACCACCGGCGCATGCACGCCGGGCCACTTCGCCACGCGCATGGCGGTTTCCTGCAGCATGGTGTGTTCGCTGGTAAGCGGCAGCAACTGCTTGGGAAACTGTTCGCGGGAAAGCGGCCACAGGCGGGAGCCTGCACCACCGGAAAGGATGACTGGGACGAGTGTCATTCCGTGAAACTCCATCGAAAGTTAGGAATAGAACGCGGAAATGCAGGCGACCACATAGGCCAACTGCTCTTCCTGCAGTTCAGAGAAGATGGGCAGCGCCAACGTTTCATCGGCAGCGCGCTCACTTTCGGGGCAGTCGCCCACCTTGTAGCCCAGGTAAGTAAAGCAGCACTGCAAGTGCAGCGGTACTGGGTAGTAAATTTCCGTGCCGACACCATTTTCCGCCAAGTATTGGCGTAGTTCATCACGACGCGGCGCGCGAACGATGTACTGGTTCCACACATGGCGGTACCCCGCCTGCGCCTGCGGAATGCGCACCTTGCCAGCGAGGCCCGCAGCGGTGAAGGCCCGTTCGTAGAACTGCGCATTCTTTTGGCGGGCGCGCGTCCAGTTGTCCAGATGGCGCAGCTTGATGTTCAGGACTGCCGCTTGCAGTTCATCAATACGGAAATTGCCGCCAATGAGACCGTGGTAATACTTGGGCTTACCACCGTGCACGCGCATTACACGCAGACGCTCGGCAAGGTCGCCATCCTGCGCGGTGCACAGGCCAGCATCACCAAAGGCACCGAGGTTCTTGGTGGGGAAGAAGCTAAGGCAGCCCACATCGCCTAGGCTGCCGGCACGCTTGCCATGCAGATATTCGGCGCCAATGGCCTGCGCGGCGTCTTCAATCACCTTCAGCCCGTAGCGACGGGCTATCTCCAGCAGCGGCGCCATGTCGGAAATTTGCCCGTACAAGTGCACCGGCATGATGGCCTTGATGATGCCGCCCGTCTGGCGGTTCACCAGTTCGCCATGGGCGCGCTCGCAATGCTTGTCGATGAACGCCTGCACCGCGACCGGGCTCAAGTTGAAGCTAACCGGGTCGATATCCACGAACAGTGGTCGGGCGCCCACACGAGCGACGGTGCCGCCGGTGGCAAAGAACGTGTAAGGGCTAGTGATGACTTCGTGCTCAGGGCCGATGTCGAGTGCCATCAATGCCAACAGCAACGCATCCGTACCGGAACTGACGCCGATGCCGTGTGCCGATTGGCAATACTCGGCGCAAGCTTTTTCCAGCGCCGTAACATTGGGGCCGAGGATGAACATCTGCGAATCGCAGACGCTCTCGATGGCTGCCATGATTTCCGCCTTCAGCGGCGCAAACTGCGGCTTCAGGTCCAACAGGGGGACAGTCATCTGTTCCAAGGTAGTTCCTTCGCTATCTCGTCAGGCTGCCGGCGCGCGGTCGCCGCGGCCGATGGCGTAGTAAGTAAAGCCCTGGCGGCGCATCAGCCCCGGGTCGTAGAGGTTGCGGCCATCAAACACCACGGGCGTGGCGAGCGCAGCCTTCAGCCCATCGAAGTCTGGGCTGCGGAATTCCTTCCACTCGGTGAGGATGGCGAGCGCGTCGGCGCCTTGTACGGCTTCGTCGCCGTTGGCGCACATGGTCAGCATGCCGTCCGCCAGCTGCGCGCCATAGAGGCGCTGCGTTTCTTCCATGGCCACCGGGTCGTAGGCGCGCACCTTGGCACCCGCCGCCCACAGCGCTTCCATCACCACGCGGCTCGGTGCCTCGCGCATGTCATCGGTGTTTGGCTTAAACGCCAAACCCCATAGCGCAAACGTTTTGCCAGCAAGGTTCTGGCCGAAGTGCGCTTGGATTTTTTCCACCAGCACGCTCTTCTGGCGGCGGTTGCGCTCTTCCACGGCGGCAAGAATGATGGCCTCAAAGCCGTATTCGCGCGCGCTGCGCTCTAGCGCCTGAACATCTTTTGGAAAGCAGCTACCGCCATAGCCCGCACCCGGGTAAATAAAGTGGTAGCCAATGCGCGGGTCCGAACCGATACCGACACGTACTTTTTCAATATCCGCGCCCATGCGCTCGGCCAGGTTCGCCAGTTCGTTCATGAAGCTAATCTTGGTGGCCAACATGGCGTTGGCCGCGTACTTGGTCAGCTCCGCAGAGCGGATGTCCATGACGATGAGGCGGTCGTGGTTGCGGGTGAACGGCTCGTAAAGCGCACGCAGCAGTTCGGTGGTGCGTGGGTTGTCCGTGCCCACCACGATGCGGTCGGGCTTCATGAAGTCGCCGATAGCGGCGCCTTCCTTCAGGAATTCCGGGTTCGATACCACGTCGAATTCGGGAGCGCTTTCTCGCGTGGCGAGTGTCTGCTCGAGCCGCGCACGCACTTTGTCTGCCGTGCCCACGGGCACCGTACTCTTGGTGATGACGACTTTGTAGCCGTCCATGTGCGTGCCAATGGTTTCCGCCACCGCGAGGACGTAGCGCAAATCTGCGCTGCCGTCTTCGTCTGGCGGCGTGCCCACCGCAATGAACTGGAACAGGCCATGGTCCACGCCCGCCTTGGCGTCGGTGGTGAACTTCAGACGACCCTTCGCCATGTTGCTGGCGATAAGTTCATCGAGCCCTGGCTCGTGGATGGGCACCCCACCAGAGTTCAGCAGCGCAATCTTGTCAGGGTCCACGTCTACGCAAACGACATGGTTGCCCATTTCCGCCAAGCAGGCGCCCGTAACCAGCCCCACGTAACCAGAGCCGAAGATGGTGAGTTTCATGCGCTAAGTCTACCGGGAAAAAGCTTTAAAAACATGACGATAGCGTGAAGTGCTGGCAGCCCAAGTACGTTCTTTCTCGACGAACTCGCGCCCCGCGTGGCGGAGCTTCGCAGCCAGACCGGCGGTACCACGCAAACGCACTACGGCAGCCACCAGCGAAGCGGCCTCGCCGGCCTTGAACAGGAGCCCGGTCTCGCCATCGCGGATGAGCTCGCGATGCCCACCGACATCGGAAGCCACTAGCACCCGGCCCTGCGCCATCGCCTCCAATGGCTTTAGCGGGGTAACAAGCTCCGTCAGGCGCATGGGCTTGCGCGGATAGACCAGCGCGTCCAGTAGGTCGTAATAGCGGTTCACTTCCTGGTGGGGTACGCGCCCCACGAACACCACCCGGTCGGCAATACCCAGCCGCGCGGCTTGCGCCTGCAAGGCAGCTTCCTGCGGCCCACCGCCTACCAGCAAAACACGCAGTTCAGGAATGCGCTTGGCGAGTTCCGGCACGGCCTCCAGCAGCAAATCCAAGCCTTCATAGGCGTAGTAGCTGCCAAGGAACCCCAGCACGTAGGCGCCCTGCAGGCCGAGCTTTTCCTGCAACGCGGGGTCCGGCGGGCCACCCAATGGAAACTGCGCCACATCGACGGCGTTGGGGATGACGGTAATCTTTTCCGCCGGAATACCCCGCCCCACCAAGTCTTCACGCAGGCCTTCACAAATAGTACAGACGCGGTCTACAGCGCGAGCCACATAGGTTTCATGCCAACGCGTCAAGCGATAGCGCAGGCTGCCTTCTGTGGTCGTGCCATGGTCCACGGCCGCGTCTTCCCAGAAGGCACGTATTTCGTATGTCACCGGCAAGCCATAGCGACGGCCGGCCCAAAGCGCGGCCATACCGTTCAGCGCTGGCGAATGCGCATGCAGGGCATCCGGGCGGTGCTCTTCAATCAGTTCACCAATACGGCGCGCCGTGGCACGCATCTCGCGCCAGTGCCCAATGACCGGCAGCTTGTCCAGCCAACTACGTACCGGCAGCGTGCGCGCAAAACTGAGCCCACTCGCTTCTTCCACGGCTGGACTATTCGCGACAACACCGGCGGCCCAAGCCTTCGCGTCGGCGGCCGCTTGGCGCGGGGAAGTAACGTGCAGCGTCTCGAACCCCAGCGCACGTTGACCACGAATGAGCGCGGCGCTGCGGAAGGTATAGCCCGAGTGCAGCGGCAGCGAATGGTCGAATACATGCAAGATTTTCATGGGGAACCTTGGTTGTCTGCGTCGCGAGTGGCTGCGCCACCAGCCGCCACCGCATCGAGTACCGCGGCCAACTCTGCTGTACGGCATTCGCGGGAAAAATGCTGGGCGCGGGCCAGCGGCACCACCGGTGCGGTGCCGTCCTGCAATTGCAGCAGGAACTGACGCAGCACGGGGACGATGGCATCCACCTCCAGCAAAGGCGCCAAATGCAGCAGCCCCTCGTCCGCCATGAAGCGCGCGGTTTTTCCGCCCACACCAATGAGGCCCATGATGGGACGGCCGGCACGGCAGTATTCGTAAATCTTCGCGGGAATTTGTGAGTCGTGCTGGTGGCCCTGAAAGATGAGCAGGCCATCGGCGGCCAACATCTCGGCGAGCGCAGCCCGGTAAGGCAGGCCTCCTTCCCAACGCACCACCGCACCCAGCCCCAACTGCTCCGCTACCGGGCGGTGCACTGCTTCCGAATGCGAAGCACGAAACACCACCTGGACCGGCTGCCCATTGAAGTGGCCTTCGGGCAGCAGTTTGGCAAGTGCTGCAAAAAACGGAATGGGGCTGCGGGTGTCCGGGCTGAGCAAGCCGCTGTGGAGCAGCACCAGAGGACGGCGCTGCGCACCTCCTACGGCAGCTTGAGTGGCAGCAGCCGATGTGGCTTCGGCGTGCGTAGTGTCAAGTGCCACCTGCGCTGGCGCGCCTAAGGGTAACGCCGCTTGGAAGTCGCCCTCGTCGTAACCATTCTCGATGACATGCAAGCGCGTGGTCGGCACGTCCGGGAAGCTCTGTTGAAACTCCTCACGCGCTTCTGCCGTAGCGAACACCACTGCGGCCGCGCGGCGCGCCACCAGTGTTTCTATCCAGCGATAAAGACGATGGCGTACCCCACGAGCTGCCGACCCCGCACCCGTCATCGGGTCACGGATATCCGCCACCCATGGTAGACCCGTCAAATACTGCAAACCGGCGCCGATGAGATGTGCCGAAGCGAGTGGGTAGGTGGAAAACAGGACCTGTGGCCGCAGGCGACGGGCTTGCCACCAACCAGACATGAGGGCGAAGGGCACCCAGGTGGACCACCGATCCGGCAGCGCCGTCGCCAGCAGATACTTGCCACGGAACGCAAAATGTCGCGAAGCATCCCAGCACCAAGCACGCACCACGGGTACATCCGCGGGAATTTCCGCCAATTGATCTTCGCTACGGTCTGCATAGGCACGCGGCCATGCAGAAAGCACCACGGGGGCCCAGCGATGGGCACGCAGGTACTGTGCGAAACGCAGCGTGCGCTGCAAGCCACTGCTGCCCTTCTGCGGCGGGAAGTGGAATGCCACCATCAACACGCGGCGCATGGGGAGGTCGCGCGTAGTGTCGCTTCCAGCCAAGGCAATCGGCGAAACTGGTGGGCGCGAGTTTGTTGGCGGCTCTGCCAAGCTGCCCTCCATCAGCCCAGCCCGGCACGCCGGTGAAGCGCAGCCACGCAGCGCTCTGCAGCGCGACCATCCCACAAGGCAGGCCGCTGACCCTTGGGCCAATGGCCAGCAATCACTTCATCTAACCGCACCGCCAGTTCTTCCAGCTTCACCAGCCGGTTGGTGCCTTCGGTCACCGTCACCGGGCGCTCGGTGTTCTCGCGCAGCGTCAAGCACGGAATGCCAAGGTAGGTAGTCTCTTCCTGCACGCCGCCGGAATCCGTCACCACCGCAGCGGAGCCCGTCACCAAGTTCATGAACTGCAAATAGCCCAAAGGCTCAGTCAGCGTAATGCCCGCGGCGCCTTCGAGCGCCGCCATGAGGCCGAAATCCTGCAGGCGCTTGCGGGTACGTGGGTGCACCGCAAACACCAACCGCAAGCGTGCAGACACGGCCACCAGTTGTGCTACCAATGGCCGCAAGGCAGCCTCGGTATCCACATTTGAAGGTCGGTGCAGCGTCACAACGCCATAAGGCACGCCCGCAAGGCCCATGCCGGCGCGCGTGGGGTCAGCGGCGATGGCTTCGCGCATCAGCTCGTAGCTGTCAATCATGATATTGCCGACAAAGTCGACCTTCGCCATGTCCACGCCCTCGCGGCGCAGGTGCACGTCGGCATCGGGCGAGGGCGTCCAGTAGACATCGCAGATGGCATCGGTCACGAGGCGATTAATCTCTTCCGGCATACGGCGGTCGCCGCTACGCAGGCCGGCCTCCAGATGCACCACGGGAATGCCCAGCTTGGTGCCCACCAACGCGCAAGCGGCGGTGCTGTTCACATCGCCTACAACGATAATCCAGTCGGGCTTTTCGCTGAGTGCCACCTTTTCGTAGGCAATCATTACACCCCCTAGCTGCTCGGCATGCGAACCGCTACCCACCTCCAGATGGAAGTGCGGTGTAGGCATGCCCAAATCGCGGAAAAAGGCGTCGGACATGTTCGGGTCATAATGCTGCCCGGTATGCACTATTTTCGGCTGGGCCCAGCCCGTTGCCGCCAAGGCGTGGTAGAGCGGGGCCACCTTCATGAAGTTCGGGCGGGCAGCGGCAATAAGGTGGACTTGCAACATGAGTTCTTCCGGAATTACGGTAAATGTGACTTTAGGATGATTCTGGGCCGGAAAGAGGTGACAGAATCACAAAACCTGCAACCGCTTCGGAAATATTACGTCAAACCCGCCATGGCTCTGCCCCGCGCCCCTGTTGTCTCGCGCCAGTCGCCTAGCGCCTGGTGGCAATCCCCCCGCCCGGCCGGGGTGCCCACCCTGCCCTATCGGCAGTGGGCCTCGAGCGGACGCGCGGCCCTGTGGCATGCCATTCGCTTGGCCCGTGAAACCCGCGAGGCCCTGACGCCCGGCGCCGCCGGCGGCGTCATGGTGCCTACCTACCACCCGCGTACCCTCATCGCCCCGGTGGTGGCGCAGGGTCTGCGCACCGACTTTTATCCCCTCACAGCGGAAGGCCTGCCAGACCTTGCACAGCTCGACGCTTATGCGCGGCTCGACACTTTTGCGCTCGTGCTGCCGCACTACTTCGGCCCCGGGCGTTCGCTGGCCGGCGTTCGCAAGTGGTGCACCACCCGCGGCATCGCGCTGCTGGAAGACTGCGCTCACGCGCTGTTTGGCCAGGCGGGAGAACGCCCGATAGGACACTGGGGTGACTACGCCACGGCCAGCCTGTCCAAGTTTTCACCCGCGCCCGAAGCGGGCCTGCTCGCTTCCGCTACGCACGCAATCGCCCCGCTTCGGCTAGCGCAAGCCCCGTGGCGGGAACAATTGAAAACCGCGAAAGACTTGTGGGACCACCACTGGCTCGCGAGCCAAGCCGACGACGACCTGCTCGGGCTTTGCCGGCGCACAGACTGTGGTGTCGTGCCGTTGGCACGGTTCGAGCCAGACCCGGTCTCTACGGTGCCAGAAGCGTTGGTGGACGGTCGTCTCGCTGGCGCTCAGCACACCGCCCCGTGGTTGGCGCATTTGGTGGCGCGTGAAGCCACCAGCCCCATCGCTGCCGCGCAACGGCGTAAGCACTTCGCCACCTACGCGCACTATCTGGGCTGCGTACCCGAACTACAGTGCCCGATGCCTGCGCCAGCGGACGACAGCGCACCCTATGTTTACCCTGTCTGGTTTCCCGAAGCGGCTGCTGCCACCACTGCCTACCACGCACTGCGCGGGGCTGGTGCGGCCGTGTTCCGCTGGGACCGTCCGTGGCCGCAGATGCCCCGGCTCGAAGAGGACTGCGGCGGCCGTTGGGCCGAAGAAGTACTCCAACTTCCCTGCCACCCATCGCTTACCCAACCACAAGTGGAACGTACTGCGCTGGCCGTGGCTGCACTCGCGAGGCACTGCTTATGAGCGAACGTCGCCGCAGCCATCGGCATAGCAGTGAAGACGGACGTGAGCGTAGCGAACATCGGCGCTCGCGTCGCCACGCGCACACCAACGCGCCGCTATTGCTCCACTGGCAGCGCCTCCCTGCCAAGCGCCTGTTCGACACCGCAGCACTGAGCGAAGCCTGGGACCGTCTGAACGCCGCGCGTGGCGCCTTGCCTTTCCTAGACACCGGTGTGCTGCAACTGGCGTTCGCAGCGTTCCGCCCGAAAGGCGTGGAACTGCTCGTCGGCGACGTGGCCGGACAAACCCAGTGCATGCTGCTGGTTCAGCGGGTGGGCTTCGGACGCTGGCAGTTGTACCAACCTTCGCAGATTCCGTTGGGGCCACTCGTGGCAGCCAGCAACCTGTCACTCGATGGCATTGCACGCTCTGCCTTGAAAGCGTTGCCATTCACCACACTCGTGCTGTCCTTCACGCAACTCGACCCGCGGCATTGGCCACCACCCGCCGAACCGGCGTGCGTCGTCAAGCGCTACATCAGCACCGGCTGGATAGACTGCGCACAGCCTTTCGATAGCTATTGGGCGGCGCGCAGTGCCAACCTTCGCGCCAGCGTGGGCAAGGCACAGCGTCGTCTAGAGGCCGACGGCCGCACGCTGCGCCTGCGCGTGCTGACCGAGCCCGCCGACATGGCGGCCGCCGTAGAGCGCTATGGCTTACTGGAAGCCAGTGGCTGGAAGGGCCGCAAAGGCACTGCCGTGGCGGCCGGCACGCCACAGGGAAATTTCTACCGCGATTGGCTACAGGCAGCCGCGGCTCACAGCGAAGCGCGGGTATACGAATTGTTGGTGAGTGAACCGTCCGCTCCCGCCGAAGCCTTTGTGGCAACGACAAACACTACTACGGGGCACGTCCCGAGCGAGCGCACGACGGCTGGCCATGTCCCAAACGAACACACCATTGCCGCCGATCTCTGCGTGGTGCGTGGCGATGCACTTATCTTGCTGAAGATTGCCTACGATGAAGCCTTCGAACACTATTCCCCCTCCACCTTGCTGCGGCGGGAGTTCATGCAGGACTTGCTAGGCAGTGGTCGAGTGCGCCGCGTGGAGTTCTTCGGGCGCTTGATGGACTGGCACCGCCGTTGGACCGGCGAACAACGCAGCCTTTACCATCTCACTACGTTCCGTTGGCGCTGGTTGGCCCGGCTGCGGGCGCCGTCGTCGGATCGTCTCTAGACCCAAGGCTTCGGAACTGAGATACGGTTCCCGTTCAGGTTTCGGGTCGTAGAACATAATTCCCCCATGTCCGTATTCCTTGCACCGCTCCTGAAGCTGTACCAAGCCACGCCGCTCCCGAAGTGGCGCTGGAAGCTGGTGCATGCTTGGCAAAGCCTGCCGGTGGTGCTCCCCAACTTCCTGTTCCAACGCGTGTTCCGCCAGAACGGCGATTGCCCCTGGCCGGTCCATTTCACCTCACGCGTGCTCCACCCACAGCGCATACGGGTGCACCCCAGTGTGTTGCCCTATCTGGCGCAAAGTGGCGGCCTGTATGTACAAGCCATCAATGGCTTGGAAATCGGCGAAGGCACTATCATCGCGCCGGGGGTCAAGATTGTTTCCGCCAACCATTCGCTGGAAAACTTCGCGAATTGGGACCCGGCACCGGCACTGCGCATAGGCAAGCGCTGCTGGCTGGGCGCAAACGCTGTGGTGCTGCCTGGCGTAGAACTGGGCGATAACGTTATTGTTGCCGCCGGTAGCGTCGTCACCAAGAGTTTCCCGGCAAACCTCATCGTAGGCGGTGTTCCGGCACGTGTGCTGAAAGAACGCCCGTCATGAAATGGCCGGGACTTGCCACCGGCACCGGGACGGAAAAGAAAACCAATAGCTTTCTGTCTAACGTGCTCGCCGTCAGCGGCAGTGCCCTTGCGGTGCAGTTAATCAGCGTTCTGTCCGCCCCCATCACCTCGCGCCTTTATGCGCCAGCAGACCATGGTTTACTGGCACTGTTCAGCGCAGCTTTCAGCTTGCTGTGTATTCTAGCCACACTGCGCTACGAGGCTGCGCTGCCCCTGGCGAAAACCGACCAAGAGGCCGCCCATCTGCTGGCCTTGGGTGGCTTGCTAACGCTAGTGGTTTCGGCGCTGGTAGCCATTGCTTGTTGGTGGTTCCCTGCGGCCATTGCCGCGCGACTCACCGACGACCCGCGCGTGCGCCACTATCTCTGGTTCCTGCCACTGGGCGTGTTGCTCCCGGCGCTGTTCACCCTGTTAACCGCCGGCGCGGTGCGCGCGCAGCAGTTCGGCACGCTCGGCAAGGCGCGCATGGCGCAGGCCATGGCGGGTACGGCCACCAGCATCGGCTGCGGGCTGGGCCATGCCGGTGTGCTCGGGCTTATCGCTGGCACCATTGTCACGTGGGCTATAGGCCTGCGCTCCGTAGGGCTGGCCGTGGTGCGCAGCCTGCAGGCGGAATGGCGTCACCTGCGTTGGCAGGGGTTGCTGGAGGTAGCACGCCTCCACTATCGCTTTCCGCTCTTCAACACCGGCGCGCAGTTCATCAATGCGGCCAGCTTGCAGGTACCCGTGTTTCTGCTGGCGGCTTATGCGGGGGCGGCGGCCACCGGTTGGTTTTCTTTAACCCAGCGCCTGTTGCTGCTCCCAACCTTGCTCATCAGCGGCGCCATCACTCCCGTGTTCTATTCGCGCGCGCGCCAAGCGCATGCCGACGGAACCCTCGCCGCCTTCGCCCAACGCGTGCTCAACGCCATCTGCGGCGTCAACGTGTTCTTCGTGGTGTTCGTGGCGCTGTTCGGTGAACCGCTGTTTGCCTTATTGTTCGGTGCACCGTGGACGCGCTCCGGCACCTATGCCGCCGCCATGGCCCCGTGGCTGCTAGTGAACTTCATGGTGACCCCACTGGCTACGCTGCCGCTGGTATTCGCGCGGCAGAAGACCGACTTGATGTTCCATGCGGCATTGCTGGCGGCGCGTGCCGGCCTAATGTGGGCAGGTGCGCTCTGGGGCAACGACCTCACCGCTGTCCT
>Ga0164294_10000244_pt1 | contig 50852 bp, 43 predicted proteins | sample GEODES005metaG_FD_111479 | JGI IMG/M metagenome (GOLD analysis project Ga0164294, IMG submission 111479) | Oligotrophic lake water microbial communities from Sparkling Lake, Wisconsin, USA - GEODES005 metaG | ecosystem: Environmental > Aquatic > Freshwater > Lake | place: USA: Sparkling Lake... | reverse complement strand
GGGTAATTAATGTGGCTTTTCATCGGGATGACTATGCTGAGAAGGGTCTAGCCGCAATGCGCTCGGCTGAAGGCAAGGCAACCCACCTGCCATTTGAAGTCACAGGCGCACACATTATCTTAATTGATGACGTGCTCTTTACGGGCAGAACCGTGCGCGCTGCCCTAAATGAGTTATTTGATTTTGGTAGGCCCGCTATTGTCGAGCTGATGGTGCTAGCTGATCGGGGTAAGCGTGAGTTACCAATCGCCGCTGACTTTGTTGGAGAGTATGTGAGCCTACCTGATTCCCAAATACTCGCCTTGGAGAAGGTTTCTCAAGGCGCCACTGAAACATTTCGCTTTGTTCGTGAGGAGCGAGTATGAGCATTCAGACCAATCAGACCAATAGCGCTGGCGAGCTCACGCACTTACTCACCCTTGAGGGCATGCCCAAAGAGCAGATTTTGCATATTTTGGATACCGCCCAGCAGTTTGTCAGCGTGACCGATCCGGCACGTGAAGTAAAAAAAGTACCACTGCTTCGGGGTAAAAGTGTCTTTAATCTCTTTTTTGAAAATTCTACGCGCACACGCACTACCTTTGAAATCGCTGCCAAACGCTTGTCGGCCGATGTCATCAATTTAGATATTTCCACCTCGTCAACCACGAAGGGTGAGAGTCTCATCGATACCATCGATAACTTGATTGCCATGCAAGCGGATATTTTTGTCGTACGCCACAGCGTGTCGCGCGCCCCCATTGAGATTGCCAATCATGTGCCACCCTATGTACATGTGATCAATGCTGGGGATGGCAGCCATCAGCATCCAACGCAGGGTTTACTAGATATGTTCACTATGCGTCACTTTAAGCAAGACTTTACAAAGCTGAAGGTGGCGATTGTGGGCGATATTGTTCATAGTCGCGTCGCGAAATCGAATATTCATGCGCTGACTGCCCTGGGCTGCACGGATATACGCGCGATTGGTCCAGAGAGTCTCTTACCAAATGATTTGGATATGCTCGGCGTGAAGGTCTTTCACAGCATGGAAGAGGGTTTGCGCGGCGTTGATGTGGTGATGACTTTGCGCATTCAAAAAGAACGTATGGAGGCCGGCAAGGTGCCGGAGGGCGCAGCCTTCTTTAAGCAGTTTGGCTTAACGCCTGAGCGTTTAGCCCTTGCTAAATCCGATGCCATTGTGATGCACCCTGGCCCCATGAACCGTGGCGTAGAGATTGACTCGGCAGTGGCGGATGGCGCGCAGTCCGTGATTCTCAAGCAAGTCACCTTTGGGATTGCGGTACGGATGGCAGTAATGTCAATTGTGGCTGGTAATTAATCACAAAGCCTTATAGTGACCATTTCATTACCGCAAATTACAAATAGGAAGCGTTGGCTAATACTGTCGCACGCGTTTAACATGGATGGCAGGGCGGCAAGTTTAACTATCACTGATAAGATACCTTACTTTCTAGACGCTGGTCTGCAACCAATTGTCTTTAGTGCCATCACCGGAATCAAAGATACGCGGTTTCCCCATCAGCAATTTTTAGCTTGGGGCCCATCGGCCTTTCGCTTTGATTTTCGCCATTGGATTGCCAACCAATATGGACGTGGGTGGTTTTACAAACTTACAACCCGTACCGCTTCGATTTTGCTGGCTCCCTTCATCGCTATTGAAAAACTCCTACTGGGATATTCCAGCCAATGGTCATGGGCGATTCCAGCGTTTTTGCGCGGCTATTGGTTAATCAAATCTGGCAAAGTGGATGTTATCTATTCGATTGGCAGCGCATGGTCAGCTCACTTAGCAGGCGTATGGTTAAAACGAGCAACTGGCATCCCTCTCATTTCGGAGGTGCATGATCCGATGGTGATTCGTCATGATCCAGATGATCTAGGCATCAAAAAGCCAAAAAACCGAGATGCCCGTTTTAGACATCATCTAGAGGGACAATTGTGTAAGTATTCTGATTACGTGTGGTGGTTTACCGATGGCGCTTTGCACTATGCAGGCATTCGTAACCCCAACTTGAATACTTCAGGCAATGCCCGTGGTTTTGTCGTGATGCCTGGGGCTAACCCACCAATTACAAAAGACCGTCACTCCCACAACTACAGCAATCATTTAAACCTGTGCCATTTTGGCTCATTGGCGAACGATCGTTCTCTCTCAGTTATTTTAAGAGCCGTACATTCTCTCATTGCAAAATACCCTGAAGTACGAGAAGTGATTCGAGTGCATGCTTATGGTGCACCTTTGGATGCCTTGACGACCGATGCGATCAAGCATCATGGATATACCGATCTTTTAATTGCCCATGGGCGCTTAGAGCGTGATCCATACACCGGAAAATCGGGGCGTGAGCAAGTTGCTCAAAAAATGGAAGAAGCGGACGTTCTCATTTTGCTCCATGGTTGCGATGAATGGTGTTCCGAATACATTCCCTCAAAGTTTTATGACTATTTATGGGCTGGAAGACCCATTTGGGCCATTACGCATCGTAATCCCCAGCTTGATCAAATGTTACGTGAGCGAGGATCTTATCTGAGCGTTGATGGCGATGAAGAGGGGGTTGCGAAGACGCTTGAGCGAATTTATTTTGATTGGAAGAGTAAGGAACTCATTACCCCCATTTACAATCCGATTGGCGTCGATCAGGCGGTGATTCAAATCCTAGAGCAAGTGCAGCCCTTCATCAATTCTATTGAGCGGTGATTTATGCATGACTTAGTGCTTTATTGCAAATCCTATCGTAACGATTTTTTACGATTAAAGCGTTTACTTTCCTCCATTACAAAATTTAATGCAGATGGACTACCTTTTTACATCTCAACACCAAAAGTTGATAAGGACTTGCTAATTGAGATAGTGGGGCAGCAAGAGTATATCTGGGTTGAGGACGAAGAGATTGTTGTAGCGAATCCCCAAGCTGACTTTGCAAAGTATCAAGAAATGCCTGGGGGGATATCCCAGCAAATCATTAAATCTGAGTTTTGGCGCCTGGGCCTAGCCGAGAATTATTTATGTTTGGATTCAGATAGTTTCTTCATTCGCAATTTTTACAAGTCAGATTTCATGTCAGACGACGGCGCACTCTATACGGTATTACATCAAAATAAAGAGTTTTTCCAACTGGCGACCGATCGTGGGCATTTGCGTGTAGAGCGGGATTTGCGTGCTGAGGCTGAGCGGGTGAAGGCTTTATTTGATCGCAAAGGCCCTAATTTTTATTGTGCCCCCGCCCCCTTTATATGGTCCTACAAAGTATGGCAATCCTTAGACCAGCAGTATTTGCGACCAAAGGGAATTAGTTTGTGGGAATTCATTAGCCCTGCGCATCCAGAAACCTTGATTTATGGTGAAGCGCTGTTGAAATATCGTGCGATTCCGCTGATTGCCATTGAGCCTTTATTTCGAACCTATCACTATGATTGGCAATACTACGTGATGAAACGACTGGGAGAAAGGGAAGAGAAGTTAAAACAAAATTACCTCGGGGTTATTTATCAATCCGCTTGGGAATCTGAGTTGAATCTGGGTCAATCACAAAAATCTGCTCTCTCTAGGTTGATTAAGCACTTCAAACGTTTTTGCAGATATTTACAGAGTTTTATTTAATGGCGCAATCCGCATCAAAACCATTAATTAGTGTTTTAATGCCCGCTTTTAATGTGGACCAGTATGTTGGCCAGGCAATTGATAGCGTGTTAAAACAATCATTTACTAATTTTGAGTTGATTGTTTTAGACGACGGCTCCAGTGATGGTACTGCCAAAGTTATTGATAGATATTCTGACACTCGGCTGACTAAAATATTCCTCACTGAAAATAAAGGCTTGGTCAACGCCAGAAATACTTTGGTTGGGATGGCTCGTGGCGAATATATCGCCTTTTTAGATTCGGATGATTTGGCCGATCCAAATCGGTTGGAGCTACAGTTGAAATACCTGCAAAGCAATCAGCTTGATCTATGCGGCACTGATCATCTGGTTTTGCATCAAAGTTCAGGCAAGATTAAAAGTTCAAAACAGCGCCATTCTGATGCTGATATTCGAGCGATGATTTCAGTTTGCAGCCCAATTTGTAACCCCTCTGTTATGGGGCGCGCTGATATATTCAAAAAGGTACCTTATTTGGCAGGTAATGATGGAGCTGAAGATTATGTGATGTGGGTTAACTTAGCGCGGTCTGGCTGTAAGTTTGGAAATGTTCCGAGAAATCTGATTACTTATCGTGTTCATGAGCAACAGATCAGTAAAGTTCAAAATGCAAAAGTGAATAATATTTTTGAAAAAAATAGAAGAAATTATATTAAGGCCCTGGGAATTAATGAGCAACTTTTGCCTAGAAAAATACCCTGTCTTGATCGGCTCAAGATTGGCCCATATTTTTTATTTAAATTAAATCAAATTATTCCCAGAATTTCTTTTTCGGCAAATTATCAAATTTATTCTCGATATCAGTTCAGGGGTAACGGTTTTTGGACGCCGTTTACTCGCCTAGAGCGCGCATTGGTGGCTGTAATCGCAACAATTATTGGTCAGTTTTCTAACGCCACACGCTAAATTTTTTGCCAGTGTTTTGGCAGCAGGTCATCCCAATTTTTATCTCGATCATTTGTCCAGTTTTTTGGCGCAATCACCATGGGTGTCACGCTTTCACTTAACCATGCACCCCACCAGCTGAGAGAGCTGTTTGCAATTAAATGTTTTTGGCATTGACTCATCAAAAAGAGTTCTTGTACAGGAGCATTTTTCTCGCCGCTGCTTTCAATAAAGCAGATCTTGGCTTGATGGGGTAGATGCGCTTTAGCCCATGCCATATCATCCGAGAAAATAAAAAAATAGGCGTTCGGGTCAGAGGCTAAAATTAAATCAATCCCTTTTTGGTAGTAATCTAGCCCAAGAAACCCATGAATTTTTGCTGCAACTGGGAGATGAACATAATCACCCCTGCGAATATGAACCATGGCGGACGGGCGGCTAATAATTTTCTCAAGATACTCTTGATAGTGATCGGATAGAGCGTTCTTAGGCCTAATCTCCCTAATCAGTGAATCCCGTATCGAGCTAAAGTAATGATAGGATTGCCAATAGCCCATAAGATAAACATCTTGGCTGATATAGGGCTTAAAAATGTTGATGTCTGAATTAAAGTGAAATGGGCGATCTTTTAGAATATAGGGATTAAGTGGCAGAAATGTTTGTGCAATCCTGCGCCATCTCTTTGGTGATTGAACAGTCTGGCTATGATTTGTTAATTGATAGTCAATATTCAGTTCGGGTAATAAAAAGTGCCTTGGTGTTACGTCATCCCAACTATGGCTAAACCAGTCAATATCAAGTTGTAAATGACTTTTCAAACGAATGCTTAGAGCTTTACCAGTGGCGTACTGAAAGAGCTGATTTCCAAGACCGCCTTGAATTTGAGCCGTAACCTTCATATTCGTATAATTAAAACACTAGATGCAATACATTTCATCATTTCTAATTTTGAACGCTCACCAGTCTACTGAATAATGGAAAAATAATGATCATAGGTAGTATTTACGGGTGGGAGAATGGTCGAGATGACATTTTCAACGCTTTAAGTTCTCGCAATCGGGATGATTGTTTAGAGCCAATGCGTTTACTCAATACATTAGCTCGCCAAAATGGAATTGAGCTTCACACCGAAGATGTCAATCAACATCAATGTGTTAACCCCGTTTTTTCCCTTTATGTCGAATCCGTTAATTTTGTACCCTCTGCAGCTAAGAAGAATTATCTCATTTTGTATGAAACCCCTTTAACAGTTCCAAGAAACGCTAACTGCAGGTATCTAGACCAGTTTGATACTATTTTTACTTGGAATAAAGAGCTATTGGAAAATGGAATCAGAGATGGCTCGGGAATCAATGTTTCTCATGATCGATTTATGGAAATCTGTCACCCAAATCCAATTCCAAAAGAGTGCACTGCTGATTTTCGATTTTCTTCATGTGAGGACCGCCCCGATTTTTGTTGTTTAATCGGCAGTAACCGTCATGCATCTGTTTTTGATGAGCGTGAACTGTATTCCGAAAGGGTGAAGGCAATTAAGTGGTTTGAAGGTAATGCGATTGGTGACATCAAGCTTTATGGTAAGGGCTGGAAAGTTCCCCAAAAACGCCTGGGCAATCTTGGGAAATTACGCTATCGAATGGATAAGATCATTCCTTTTTTGCTACGCAGGCCTACTTTCCCAAGTTATCAAGGTCCGGCAACAACAAAATATGAAGTTTTAAGAAAAACAAAGTTTTCAATTTGCTTTGAAAATGCCCGTGATATTGATGGCTATATCACTGAAAAAATATTTGATTGCTTTTTTGCTGGATGTGTTCCGATCTATTGGGGGGATGCAAGCATTGGAAAAACTATTCCTAAAGAGTGCTTTATCGATTTTCGTGAATTTTCGTCATATGCGGACTTATATCAATACATGAAATCGATTACACCAAAACAATTTGAACATTATCAGCAGGCCATCAGAAGCTTTTTGCAAAGCCGACAGTTTTGGCCATTTACCTCGCAAAATTTTGCCAGTATTGTGGTCAATAAAATTAAACATGATTTTTCGATTACATAAGTCAGACTAGGCTAGCTCGATAAAAGATGCAGCATATTCTTGACAAAGGCAGCAGAAAGAATAAAGAAATTAATTTTTAAACATCCATGTGAATTGAGTATAACTTCAGCTGATAACTTTCTTGACTTGGCTAATTAAAAAAGTTATGCACTTATTCTTGTTGTTAAGTTAAGGCTATTCTTCATTCTGCTTTGATAGTATGGTTTTAATCAAATTGGGATCATATTTTGACCAGGCATGCACCCCAAATGGCAGCTGACCTTCGCAAATACTCCGGCATTTATCAGGATGCGTTTCCCAAGCAAATCGAATTGCTTTTTCAGGGGGAGCAATAAAAAAATGAGAATCTACCTTGGGGACAAGGTAGCTCCAAAAAATATCACAATGATCTTTGCATAGGGCCGCAGCATTTGCAAGCTTTCCTTGCTCACCGATGGCTGACCATGCATTTTTTAGATAGCTTGCTTGACCCCGTAGACCGCGTAAAAAATCCCTAGTGATCATTGAATAGCTGTACCAACGAGGATTTCTTGAAAACAAATTATTGACTGTGCTGACCTTGATGAGCGAGAGCCCAAAGTTTCCAGTAGCTTTTAGAGTGAAATCATCTTTTTGGTTGGAGTTAAACCATGGCGCACCAATGTAGTCAAAGTTCTGTTCGCACCAGAAAAGTAATTCATTTTTGAGAACGATTGCATCGGGCTCATGGATCAATATATGACTATATCGGCCTAGGGTATTAAAAATAAATGGAGAAATCATCATTTTGTTGTAAGCAGAAATGCTAGCCATCCATTCGGGCGATACGGCTAGAAACTGCAGTCTCGGGAATATCGACTCATATTCACTGGTTATCATCCCTGATGGATACAGCATGAAAATGGGAAAATCTCCCAAAATTTTTTGGCACTGAAGTAAAGAAATTGTCTCCTCTGCAGTGGGTTTTGGTTTGTGGCACGGTATAACGATTGCCGGATTTGACATGATTTCTAGAGATTCGCCAAGGGGTTGGGAAAAGCAATTTGTGAATTACAATGATTCTATAGATATTTATAAGAGTCGAATATGATTCTAGTAACTGGCGGCGCAGGTTTCATTGGCGCCAACTTCGTCCTTGATTGGCTAAAAGAGCCAAATGCAGAGGGCATTGTCAATTTAGATAAATTAACCTACGCTGGTAATTTAGCCACCCTTGCCTCTTTAAAGAACGATTCGAGTCACGTTTTTGTGCAGGGCGATATTGGCGATCGCACACTCGTCGCAAGACTTCTCCAGGAATATCAACCTCGAGCGATTGTGAACTTTGCTGCTGAGAGCCATGTCGATCGCTCGATTCATGGGCCAGCCGATTTTATTGACACGAATATCGTGGGCACCTTTAATTTGCTTGAGTGCGCACGCGAATACTGGAATGGCTTACAAGGCGATGCAAAAAGAAAGTTTCGCTTTCACCATGTCTCGACTGATGAGGTCTATGGCTCGCTCGCACCGATAGCTCCTGCCTTTAGCGAAACCCATCCTTATGAGCCTAATAGTCCGTACTCTGCCTCCAAAGCAGCGTCTGATCATTTGGTGCGCGCTTGGTTTCATACCTATGGCTTGCCAGTGATGACCACCAATTGCTCGAATAATTATGGTCCTTACCATTTTCCGGAAAAGCTCATTCCCTTGGTAATTCTCAATGCGATCAACGGTAAGCCATTACCCATATACGGCGATGGTCAGCAAGTGCGTGATTGGCTCTATGTGGAAGATCACTGCTCGGCGATTCGCACGGTGCTCGCCCATGGAAAACTTGGTGAAACTTATAACATTGGTGGTTGGAATGAGAAAACCAATCTCACGGTCGTACAAACTATCTGTCAGATTTTGGATACACTAGAACCCCGAGCCGATGGACAGTCTTATGCCCAGCAAATTATTTTTGTCAAAGACCGTCCGGGGCACGATCGGCGTTATGCGATTGATGCGCGCAAGATTGAGCGTGAGCTTGGTTGGCGACCTGCTGAAACTTTTGATACTGGGATTCGTAAAACTGTGCAGTGGTATCTCGAGAATCCTTCATGGGTTGAAGGTGTGACGAGCGGCTCCTACCGCGACTGGTTACAAAAACAATATAACCAAGACGCATCGATCCATATACTCAGATGAATATACTTGTTTTTGGTAAAGATGGCCAATTGGGCAATGCTTTACAGAGCGTCTTTGGCGCCCAAAAATTTGGCGAGCTGCATCGCCTTCACTTTGTGGATCGTGCGCAGTGTGATGTAAGTAATACCAAGGCAGTATCCAATCTTTTGCAAGAAACTAAACCTCAACTCATCATTAATGCCGCTGCCTATACAGCGGTTGATGAAGCCGAAAAAGAGATCGATTTGGCGTACTCGGTCAATGCGGATGCGCCTTCCATTATGGCGCATTACGCAGCAAGAGAGGGTGTAACTCTTTTGCATTACTCCACGGATTATGTTTTTGACGGCACGAAAGCTACCCCTTACCTCGAGAGTGATGCACGCAATCCCCTCGGTATTTACGGTAAAAGTAAGGCGGCTGGAGAAGAGGCAATTGAGAATGCGTTTAATCAAAACCCCAATACTCAAGCACAATTTGCCATACTGCGAACCAGCTGGGTCTACGGTAATGGTGGTAATTTCATTCGCACGATTTTGCGGCTTGCTAAAGAGCGCGATAGCCTCAAGGTGATTGCTAATCAATATGGTGTACCAACAAGTGCCTTGTGGTTGGCGAGCATGAGTTCAATTCTTGCGCTTAATGAGAGCGATCAATTGCGGTCTTTTCCTTCGGGAATTTACCATGCCATTCCCCAGGGAAAAACCACCTGGCATGGCGTGGCATCATATGCCCTTCAGGTTGCCCTTGACGCGGGCGCAGAACTAAAACTACTTCCCGATCAAGTCATCGCAATCCCCGCTTCCGAATACCCCTTGCCAGCACCGCGACCCATGAACTCGAGTATGGCGCGAACCGCATTAGACACCCTAATGAATCAAATCCTAAAAAAAACAGGTGATGTGACAAAATTACAGCAATGGCAACAGGCTTGGCAAGAGCCGGTTGCAAATTATGTTAAAGACTTGGTTCTTCACAAATGGATTTAAAGGGCTCTTAAAGGTATTCCTCTGATGACAGTACATTCAATAAATCCTATGAGCCGTAAAGGCATTATTTTGGCTGGTGGCTCGGGTACGCGCTTATATCCTGTTACTCAAGCTGTTTCTAAGCAGCTCATGCCTGTCTATGACAAGCCGATGGTGTATTACCCTTTAACCACTCTTATGCTTGCCGGCATTCAAGACATCTTGGTGATCTCCACCCCGAACGATACACCCCGCTTTACCGAATTATTGGGTGACGGTTCGCAATGGGGCCTCAATATTTCGTATTGCGTACAGCCGTCACCCGACGGTCTAGCCCAAGCTTTTATTTTGGGCAAATCCTTTGTGGGTAACCAGCCGAGTGCCTTGGTATTGGGAGACAATATTTTTTATGGCCATGAGCTTGTGGAGCAGCTGCAACGTGCCAATGCACAAGCAAATGGCGCTACGGTATTTGCCTATCATGTTAATGATCCAGAGCGTTATGGCGTTGTGGAGTTTGACAAAGATTACAAAGCACTCTCGATTGAAGAAAAGCCAGTAAAGCCGCGCAGCAATTTTGCTGTGACGGGACTTTATTTTTATGATCATCAGGTCTGTGATATTACTGCCTTGATCAAACCTAGCGCTCGCGGTGAGCTTGAGATTACCGATGTGAATCGAGTTTACTTGAATAACAATGCATTAAGTGTTGAGATTATGGGACGTGGCTACGCCTGGCTCGATACTGGCACGCATGATTCATTACTGGATGCTGCAGGTTTTATCGCCACCTTGCAAAAACGCCAAGGTCTTATGGTAGCCTGCCCCGAAGAGATCGCTTATCGACAAGGTTGGATTAGTCAAGAAGCTGTAGAGAGGGTTGCTGACCAACTGAGTAAAAATAGTTATGGTCAGTATCTTGCCAAAATAGTGCATGAACTAGGCGCCGGTTCACAACCGATTGGTTTATCCCCAAAGGCAAAACAATGACATCGGATACCAACTCGAAATTGCAGGCGAGGTCCACTGCGATTTCTGATGTGCTCATCCTAGAGCCAACAGTCTTTGGTGATCAGCGTGGGTGGTTTTCTGAATCCTTTAACGCCAAAGATTTTGCAAATACAACTGGGCTTAATGTGGCGTTTGTCCAAGACAATCATTCGTTCTCACGGCAGTGGGCTTTACGCGGACTGCACTATCAGCTGAAGCAGACTCAAGGAAAATTAGTGCGGGTAACGACAGGTTCGGTCTTTGATGTAGTGGTTGATTTGAGAAAAAATTCCACCACTTTTGGTCAATGGGTAGGAGAGATTTTAAGTGCCGAAAATCACAAGCAACTCTGGATTCCACCAGGGTTTGCCCACGGCTTTTTGGTGCTCTCAGAAACCGCAGAGTTTTTGTATAAAACGACGGACTACTATGATCCGCAAAGCGAGGCTTGTTTATCGTGGTGTGACCCCACTATTGCCATCCAATGGCCAATACCGGCGGGGATCGAGGTTTCGCTCAATGCTAAAGATGCTGCTGGACTCTCTTGGGTTCAGGCGCCGAAGTTTTGATCCTTCGCTATTCGTTCTAAACGAATATGATTCTAAACCCTACGATAATCTCGATATGGCTCATTCCCGTCAAACCCAATGGTCAGAACCCACCCATGTAAATCAATTCGATTTGATCAATTCGGCAACGCATGGAGCAAAAGTTCCAAAAATTTTATTGGTAAAGCTCTCCTCCTTGGGCGATGTGCTTCATAACCTGCCCATTGTTTGGGATTTGCGACAGCGTTTACCGAACGCTCAAATCGATTGGATTGTGGAAGAGGCTTATGTGCCTTTATTGACACCTCTGCAATCCACAGACAATTTTAGAGGTATTGATCGAATCATTCCGATAGCCTTTCGGCGATGGCGCAAGAGTCTTTTGAGTCTTCACGCATGGCGTGAATTCTTTGCGATGCGCCAATTACTACGAGCCATCACCTACGACGTGATACTGGAAACTCAGGGATTGCTAAAGTCAGCTTTGGTATGTGCTCTGGCTAAAAAATCTGATACGGCGATTGTTGCTGGTTTGGGAAACGCAACCGAATACTCTGGGTATGAGTCCATTGCAAGGGTTTTTTACACCCAGTCGGTTCATGTGCCAGTGAAATGCCATGCGATTGACCGATCGCGCCAGGTTATGTGCTCTGCGTTTGATTGGCCACTTCTCAATCGCGGGCTAGAGTCACCCCGTTTTTATCCTCCGGAGTTTATTGAGCAGCTTCCAATCTTGGCAATTGAAAGCCTAAAAAAGACGACAGATGCATCCTTCATGGCTTATATCGTATGTTTTCATTCAACCGCCAGAGCTGCAAAGCGTTGGTCTAATGAATCGTGGGTGGATTTAGGTAAGGAACTAGCCAATCAAGGTTATCAATTGATTTTTCCATGGGGCAATGCTGTGGAGCGTAAAGTGAGCGAATTCATTGCTAGTCAAATCCCAGAGGCGATTGTCCCTAGGGCCATTTCCATTAAAGAGGCATATGCATTGGTTGCCCACTCAAGGCTAACTATCGGGGTTGATACTGGTTTAACCCATCTCGCTGCGGTTCTTGGTAGACCCACTATCGAAATCTATTGCGACTCGCCGAGGTGGAAAACCGAAGGGTATTGGTCTAAGCAAATTGCCAATCTTGGCGATATGCAGCAGCCACCGACGGTTTCAGAAGTATTAAATGCTTGCCAAAGGCTCCTTGGGGCGAACTCGTAAGCAAAACGCAATTGCAGTACTAGGATTACCTCTAAAGCCCTAGTTTTTTTGCTTGTACGGCGCACATTTTTTGAATCACACCATCCACATCAGTTGGTTTTGACCATTTGAGAAATTTGATCGCGCGCTCTGGATTGCCAACGCTATGCTGAATTTCATTTGGACGGAAAAAAGACGGATTAATCTCCACGTACTTTTGCCAATCTAAATCAAAATGTGCAAAAGCTTTCGAGACAAAATAGGTGAGAGACTCCATCCGACCGGTAGCGATTACAAAATCATCAGGTTCCTTTTGTTGCATCATAAGCCACATCGCTTCGACGTATTCAGGAGCCCAACCCCAATCGCGACAAATCTCCAAATTACCAAGTTGGATCTTATGAATAAGCCCCGCTTTAATTTTGCTCGCACCCACAATAATTTTTTGGGTGACAAACCGCTCGGGTCTCAGGGGGGACTCATGGTTAAACAAGATGCCTGTACAGGCATAGAGGCCATAAGACTCCCGATAGCTATTAATAAGCCATTTAGCTGTTAATTTAGCGACTGCATAAGGACTGCGAGGCGCAAAGGGGGTAGATTCATTAGCAGGGGTGTTGCCTGTATCGCCAAAGCATTCGCTGGACCCTGCATTGTAAAAACGTACTGACTTACCGAGCACTCGAATCACCTCTAAAATGTTGAGAGTGCCAATTGCAATACTTTCAATGGCCTCAACGGGCTGCTCAAAGGAGAGCCCAACCGAGGTTTGGCCAGCGAGGTTATAAATTTCATCTGGATCAGAGCTTTGAATCGCGTTAAAGACACTACGAAAATCATTAATCGAGACAGAGATCAGTTTTACTTGTTCACGAATACCTAAGGTGTTTAAGTTGCCAAATGAGGACGCCATCACATCGCGCGAAGAACCGGTGACTGCATAGCCTTTGGCTATCAAGTGCTGTGCCAAGTAGGCGCCGTCTTGGCCGGAAATACCAATGATTAAGGCTTTTTTGGTCATGAAAAAGTGATTAGGGATCTATAATAATTTATTAAGAGGGCAATTCTATCTAATGTAATTGATTTGGCAAATTGCGAATTCGACAACCTTATGCATTTTGATTGATTTAGTCCTCTAAAATAGACGAGTTATCGGAAAAACCACGAATTGTGACCAATCCTACCGTAATTTCGAAAGTACTCCCTGTCATTTTATGCGGCGGCTCTGGCACGCGCCTTTGGCCCTTGTCACGCTCTAAATTCCCTAAGCAGTTTTTGGTCCTTTCTGGAGATGACTCGCAAAAAAGTTTGTTTCAGCAGGCTATTGAGCGCGCCCAAGGTGCGGCTAAATCGCATGGAAATCTCGGATCAACCCTGATTGTGACTAATGAAGAGCATCGATTTTTGGCGCTGGATCAACTTCATGAATTAAAGGGTATTGAGGCAACATTTCTACTAGAGCCCTCAGGACGTAATACTGCCCCAGCCCTTACCATGGCTGCTCTTTACGCTCATGAACATGGCAATGATCCGATTCTACTTATTACGCCTGCTGATCAAATGATTCAGAATCAGCCTGCTTTTGAAAAAGCCATGCAATCGGCTCTCCAGATTGCACAAACCGGTGCAATTGCTATTTTGGGTATTACTCCAAGCTCACCAGAATCCGGCTACGGTTACATTAGGGCTCAAAGCCAAAGGGCTCACATCAATGGCGCCATGGTGGTGGAGCGTTTTATTGAAAAGCCAGATTTAACTTCGGCAATTCAATATTTAGAGGAGGGTTGCTATTATTGGAATTGCGGCATATTTGTGCTGAAAACAAGTGTTTGGCTTGCAGCACTCAATGCGTTTCGGCCAGATATTCTGCAAGCGACTACCAAAGCATGGCAAAGCAAGATATGCGATACAAGTGGTGATGCTGTATTTATTCGTCCTGATGCAGTTCTGTTTAAGGATATTCCCAGCGACTCGATTGATTATGCGGTGATCGAAAAATGCCCAGGCAGTCAATTCCAGCTGGAAATGGTTGAGCTAAATGCCGATTGGAATGATTTGGGTGCCTGGGATGCTGTCTGGCAAGTGGGTCTTCCCGACATTAATGGGAATGTCACGCATGGTGATACCGTATTACAGCAAACTTCGAATTCACTCGTGTATTCGAGTAACCGTTTAGTGAGTGCAGTCGGAGTCAAGGATCTCGTCATTGTCGAGACTGCCGACGCGGTTTTAGTTGCTGATCGCAACAATAGCCAAGAGGTCAAAGCCATTGTCAAAAAATTAGAGCAAGAGAGCCGTGAGGAGAAAAACCTCCATCGTAAAGTCAACCGACCTTGGGGTTGGTATGACAGCGTGGATGAGGGTGAGCGCTTTAAGGTTAAACGCATTCAGGTAAAGCCTGGCGCAAGTCTTTCCTTGCAAATGCACCACCACCGTGCCGAGCATTGGATTGTAGTGAAGGGGATTGCTGAGGTCACCAATGGCGATCAAGTAATTACTTTATATGAAAATCAGAGTACCTATATCCCACAAGGACAAACCCATCGGTTGGCAAACCCCGGTCTGGAGCCTTTGGAAATTATTGAGGTGCAATCGGGTTCCTACCTGGGCGAAGACGATATTGTTCGTTTTGATGATACTTATGGGCGAAAATAGTTCATTAGTAAGTTAATTGAGAGAAAAGCAAAGACATGAGTGATAACACGCAAAAAGTTGCATTAATCTCGGGGATTACTGGTCAGGATGGTTCCTATCTGGCCGAGTTTTTATTGGAGAAGGGCTATGTGGTACATGGCATTAAGCGCCGCGCATCGCTTTTTAACACCGAACGGATTGATCATCTCTATCAAGATCCGCACGTCAACCATCCAAACTTAATCTTGCATTACGGCGACCTTACCGATACCAGTAATTTGGTTCGTATTATTCAACAGTGTCAACCTGATGAGATTTATAACTTGGGTGCGCAAAGCCATGTGGCCGTCTCTTTTGAGTCGCCCGAGTACACGGCGGATGTCGATGCGATTGGCACCTTACGTATTTTGGAAGCCATTCGGATTTTGGGTTTAGAAAAAAAAGCACGTTTTTACCAAGCTTCGACCTCGGAGCTCTATGGCCTGGTGCAAGAGATTCCGCAAAAAGAGACTACCCCGTTTTATCCTAGAAGCCCCTATGCGGTAGCTAAACTCTATGCCTACTGGATTGTCGTGAACTACCGAGAAGCCTATGACATGTTCGCCTGCAACGGCATTCTCTTTAACCATGAGTCTAAGCGTCGCGGAGAAACCTTCGTGACCCGCAAGATTACCCGTGGCTTGGCCAATATCGCTCAGGGTCTTGAGCAATGCCTATATATGGGGAATATTGACGCACTGCGTGATTGGGGGCATGCTAAAGACTATGTGCGCATGCAGTGGTTGATGCTGCAACAGGAAAGGCCCGAGGATTTTGTCATTGCCACCGGAGTGCAACATACCGTTCGAGAATTTATACAAAAGAGTGCGAACGAGTTGGGGATCACACTCAGATTTCAAGGTAAAGCTGAGTCTGAGAAGGCCATTGTCGTGAGAATCGAAGGCGATAAAGCACCTGCGCTTAAAGTGGGGGATGTGATTATGGAAATTGATCCTCATTACTACCGTCCCACGGAAGTCGAAACCCTCCTTGGGGATCCGACCAAGGCTAAAGAGAAGCTCGGTTGGGTCCCTGAAATCACGCTTGATACCATGATTCAAGAGATGGTTGCTCATGATCTCGAGAAAGCCAGGCAACATACTTTACTGAAAAAGCATGGTTATGCGGTTGCGGTGGGTAAAGAGAAGTAAGAGGGGGGTAGAAATCGTAAATCCCTCTTTTAAAGAATGACTAACGGTGCTTTTATGGGGAATAACCTACAGCAAAAAATTTATATCGCTGGCCATCGCGGTATGGTAGGTTCTGCTATTGTGCGGGAGTTAAAGAAGCGGGGATTTTTTAATTTAGTTTATCGTACACATGAAGAGCTTGATTTAACTAATCAATCAGATGTTGCCAATTTCTTTACCAAGGAAAGGCCTGATCAGGTTTACCTTGCTGCAGCGAAAGTAGGAGGGATTCATGCAAATAATACCTATCCTGCGCAATTTATCTATGAGAACTTGATGGTGCAAAACAACGTGATTCATCAGGCGTTTGTGAGTGGCGTAAAAAAGCTATTATTTTTAGGATCAAGCTGCATTTACCCAAAGTTAGCTCCGCAACCCATGGGTGAGGACACACTACTCACTGGTAAGCTAGAGCCGACTAATGAGCCGTATGCCATTGCCAAAATTGCCGGGATCAAAATGTGCGAGAGCTATAACCGTCAGTATAGTCAGTCTCATGGGATAGACTATCGGTCAGTTATGCCTACTAATTTGTATGGTCCTGGTGATAATTACCACCCTGAAAATAGTCATGTTATTCCTGCATTGATTAGAAGATTTCATGAGGCCAAAGAAAGTAGTTCTTCACAGGTAGTTATATGGGGTACTGGAACCCCAATGCGCGAGTTTCTATATGTTGATGATATGGCAGCTGCTTCAGTCTTTGTAATGCAATTAGATAAAGCGACTTATGATTCGAAAACACAGCCAATGCAAAGTCATATCAATGTTGGTTATGGCGAAGATATTTCGATTGCTCAACTTGCAAGCGCAGTAGCTAAAGCGATCGATTACCACGGTAAAATAGAGTTTGATGCAACTAAACCTGATGGTGTTCTTAGAAAGTGGATGGATTCCACAACGCTCAGATCTCTGGGATGGTCACCAATTACAGATTTGGAGTCAGGCTTGAAACAAGCATATCTTGCTTTTCTAAAGTCGAAGTAAGGTAGGGATAAATGAATTCAATCCCTTTGGTAGTACTATCTTGCGATAAATACTCTGATCTTTGGGATGGTTTTTTTTATCAGTGGAAAAAGTGTGTTGACCTTCCATTTCATGTTTATTTAGTAACAAATCATAAGAAATATAATCCGCAAAATAACCGGGCATTGCAAGTCATCAATACTGGAGATGATCTTGATTGGTCAACCAGTCTTATTTGTGGATTAAATCAGCTTAAAGAAGACAAGATTTTTCTCATTCTTGAAGATTTATTTGTTTCGGATTCGGTTGATAAAAAAGCATTTAAGAATATGCTTGAATATTGTTATACCCATGATGCCCAACATATTAAATATTTTGCAAATCCTTTAGGCGAAATACCGGTAGGAGATTTTTTAAAATATGTACCGGGCATGCCTTATTTGGTATCTGCTTGCGGATTATGGGATAGAAAATATTTGCTTTCTTTACTTATTCCGGGAGAGAATCCTTGGGATTTTGAGGTGAATGCTAGCTATAGGGCTCGCTATAGCGCGGATAGATTTTATTCGCCAACCAAGCCGCTATTGAAGTATAAAAATATGGTGGAAAAGGGTGCTTGGATTAAATCCAGTTTGCAATGGGCGCTTAAGAATGATGTACCAATCACTCCTAGCATTCGACCGGTTCGCAATAATTCCTTATATCATTTAAAGAGAATATATTTTGAGTTGGTGATGAGGTGCCCCTGGCGCATTCGAATATGCGCTAGCTCTCTCTTCAAAAAGTTCCTGGCTAGTTATTAAATGTATTTGATTGGGCTTGCCTTATATTTCGGAGTTTTACTACTTGGAGGTCAAGGTGAATTATTTCAGGGTGGTACATTTACACCACATGATGCCTTTTATCCAGTAACTGATTTTTTAACACGCGGAGCCTTAGGTGAATACTTACCAAGGAATAATTTTGAAAGAAATTTCATAAGCTGGTTCATTCATATTCCAGATCTATTATTCATTTCGGGGTTAAAGTTTTTCATGAGCAATGCAAATGCTCAAATCGTTCATGTAATCTCCTGCTATGTACTAATATTTACCGTAACTTATTATTGTCTTAGTAGATTCATCAAAGATACGCGACTCATATGTTTGTTGACGTTGGCATATTGTTTATCGCCTTATATGACTCTACTTTATAGTGGCGGTACTTTTTATACCTTCTCAACTATTTTTTCTTTGGGGGTCTTGCCACTTTTTCTTTTCAAGTTGATTGAGCTTCCTGATGACCAAGATTTTCTTGGAATTACTATATTATTTATTTGTCTGGCATATGGAATTGTTTTTGCTTATCCAGCATTACTTGCTCTGGGTTTTTCAGTTTTAAGTTTTTATCTCTTCGCGCCAAAAGTGAAGCGCAATAGTGCAAAAGAAGATTTTTTCAAAATATTGAAATTTGATGGAATATCAAGTCTTCTTTTTGGTATTGCGCTACTTCCCTTTGTAGTTTTTGGATACCTCTATCTATTTGAAGGTGGTTCAGGTATCACTGAAAACAATAACGCACTTCATAGTGGTATGTATGCAGCTATTAAGGGTAGTTTCTTATACCCATTGATGCAAATTTCATCATGGGCAATATATAGCCCATGGAGTCCTCGAGTAGTAATGAATTTTTCAGATTGGTTTTTTTCGGCGTCGTATAAGGTGCTAAGCCTAAGTTTGATTGTTGTAATTTTTTGTTTTGCTATTCGGACAAAAAAATATCGATATTTGGGACTATTAATATTATGTGCATTCTTTGCAAAGGGAGCAAATCCGCCTTTTGCAGAGCTATTTTTGGCTGTAATAAATTATTTTCCATTAGGGTTCATGATACGCACACCAGATACTAAGTTTGGGGCATTCATTAGCGCTTTATTGGTGTTAAGTTTTTTGTATTCCTCAACTCGTAAGCAAAGAACTATACTTATTACACTAATCATAGCCTTTCTTTTAAACAATATTTTTGGAATGTATGCAAAAGGTGTGTTTTCTCCAAGTAAGGCATCGGAAACCGCAACCTATTATCAATATGACTCTGAATATCATGATGTAGTCAAAACAATCAATGCAATCGAAAATGCGGTTGTGCTAACAAACCAAGGGATCTGCGACGTAAAACTTGATAATAATAAGATGACCAGTTGTAGTGATCTAGTACTTTCAAATATCAACAAACAAATTATCGGGTCAAACTTTGACTCAATAGAAAAGCTTTCATCAAAATTCGACATGTTTTCTAGGCTGATCTATTTAAATCATTCTGTAGTTAGTAGACAGCAAACTGATATAAAAACTTTCATAAAGCAGGGTTATGAAATTTTATATAGCAGTTCACGGTATACAGTATTAATCAAGAAAAGTCAGCATCCGTCTTGTTTAAGTCTTAATTTACCGATTGCGTGTATATTGAATGATGGTCGATACATTGCGAGTGTACATATCGGCTATGCTAATTACTACTGGCCCACCCTTAATCCAAAACCCTTCGGTGACTTTGTGGCTCTCGAGGCAGCGCCATTTACGCCAAGTCTCGCAAGATATTGGATGCTCAGCGCCATGTATTTTTTTGGATTGATGGTATGCTTGCCGGTTTTATTTCTTCGTCGTTTCAAGCAATTCAGTGGCAATTAATTTTTTGCGAATTTTTTCTAAGCGCTGTTTTAATTCAATCGGGTAGCTTGATTTAGCCATTAATGAATCTGCGTACTCTACGTAAAGCTTTACATGATCCATCTTTCCAGATTCATAGTAATGCTCAGCCAAGCGAATGAAGGTTAGCGGATTGTCAATAAAGTCGAGAGAAATGATCTTCACTAGTTTATTTTTATTAAACTTCTCAATCGCTTTATTAGCTGCGCTTTTAATTGGTAAAATTATAAAAAAGAAAATTAGCAAAAAAATAATTAAAGCTCTTAGTGCAAAATGAATGATATTTTTGTGTTGCGACATATTATTAATCTCACTAATTTTTGAAGTGGTGACTTCTCTTGATTCAGTGAGTGACTTAAAAACACTGAAAGCAATAGAATCATCTTGCCGATAGCTAACGTATTTCGCGTTTAAGAAATTACTTAAACGAGTTTTGAGATAGCTTAAGTTCTCTTTTGCAGTGTAAAGCATCAATTAGCAATACTGAAGAAGTTGCCGTAAAAAATGTTCTAAAAATTCTTATTTCGTCTAGTGAAACGTATTGTAAGAGCAGACCAACGCAAATTGCAACTAAAAGCGATACCAATAAATGAAAGCTTTTTTGCCATGTCAGAATCGCAATAATAAATAGACAACCTAAAACTGGAATTGTTTTATAGATCGGCGATGTTAAAAGTGCTGAAGCATTTAGTATTTTTTGAAAATTATCGATAAGATAAGAGAGTCTTGATTCATTATGCTGAAGTTGAAACATTGCTAAATAAAATTTGCAAACTATAAATCCAGCGATAAATGCCTTAGGAATTGTAATTAAAATCTCTCTAGATTGTTCATCATTTTTTGTTATCAAAATATACAACCATGTAAATAGAAAAACTGTTATTGCTAAAGTTGGGTGAGCTGTAAAGCTCGCTATAAATAAGATCAGCGCTAAAGATTTATATTTATGGAAGAGCAGGTAGCCAATTAAAAAAAGAAAAATAAATGGCAGATCAGGAAAGTTTGGGCTACTAAAATAAAGATCGAGATGAATGCTGATCAGTACATAGACCATTAATACAAGACCGCTAGACTTCCCTAAAAAATTCAATGCAGTAAATGAAGTCGCGAAAATTAGACAATAAGTAACTACAAAATTGAATGAAGTAAATTCAGCGAAGGATTGATTAAGGTTAAGGATATTAGCGGCGAATGGAATTAGAATCGATTCACAAAAATAATAATTACAGCTAATAAATAAGTTGACTGACATCAGGCGATACCAATCAAAATTTTCTGCATGAAGACCATTTTTCATCGCGTCGAGAGAAAATAGTCCTGCACCCAATGTAATGAGAGCTGAAAATAGGATCGCGGTGATGTGGTTCATATAGCTTTTTTGTTGGGCTGGAGCTCTATTGTATGCGTTAATAGTGTAATATCTCGTCTTAACCTATTGATATAATTTAAGATTAATGCCTGAGCACTCTCAAGCAGTAAATATACCCATAGTGGTTGATTTGGATGGAACCCTAATAAGGTCGGACTTGCTTTATGAGTCCGCAAGTCAATTTATCATCCAAAATCCGTTCCAAATATTTAAATTGCCATATTGGTTAGCAAAAAAGGGCATTTCATATTTGAAGGGGCGGTTAGCTGGGGCGTCACAAATTGATGTCAGTTTATTGCCTTATAACCATTTTCTGATTAATTGGCTTAGGCAGGAAAAGCAATCTGGCAGAAAAATAGTTCTAGCTACCGCTTCGGATGAAGGACTTGCAAATTCTGTTGCTAAGCATATTGACCTATTTGATGAGGTTTTTGGATCTAAAGATCTTATTAATTTGAAGTCTAATCAAAAACGCGATCATTTGGTAAGTTTGTATGGTGAGAATGGGTTTGACTACGTGGGAAATAGTTTCGCAGACCTGCCGATTTGGAAGTGCGCAAGGCTGGCCTACCTTGTGGGCAACTCTAGAAGCCTAGAACGCGAACTCAAGAGAACTGGAAAATTGGTTCAGCCATTTCCCCTTGGATCCAATATTAGAGAAATTATTATTTCATGGATAAGAGAATTGCGAATTCACCAATGGGCAAAAAATATCTTAGTTTTAATCCCCTTATTTGCGGCCCATAAATATACTGATAATTCCAGCATACTTGCTGGCACTCTAGCATTTTTACTTTATGGCTTAGTTGCATCCTCTGCATATGTACTAAATGATTTAGTGGATATCCAAAATGATCGAGCTCATCAACATAAACATACAAGACCGCTCGCAGCTGGTAGATTGAATATTCTGTCTGCTTGGGCTGTATGGCCTTTGCTTGTAGTGACATCTCTTTTCATAGCCTTTTCTGTATTACCAATGAGATTTGGATTGGTCTTAGTAGCATACTTCTTGCTGACCATTGCATACTCTTTTGTATTTAAGAAAATTGCCATTTTGGATGTTTTGGTCTTAGCTAGTCTTTATACAGTAAGGATTATTGCTGGTGCCTTTGCAATTGGAGTATCTGTATCATTTTGGTTAATTAGTTTGTCACTATTTTTGTTTACTGGCTTAGCATTTATAAAGCGTTATAGCGAATTGCTTTCCCAGAAAGGCGCGATTAATAGGAAAGTTACGGGTCGAGGATACCTATCTGAGGACTTAACAATGGTTGCATGCATGGGAATTTCTGCAAGCTATTGTTCTGTGCTTGTTGCCGCCTTGTATGTGCAAGATGTTCATACCGCTGTTTTATATAAAACGCCTCAAATAATTTGGCTAGTGTGCCCAATTTTGCTTTATTGGGTGTCATATATGTGGCTGATGACAATTCGTGGGCGACTGCATGAAGATCCAGTAGCCTACGCTCTAAAAGATGTTTCCAGCTGGGTAATTTTGGGCCTGATTATTGTGGTGTTTTCAGTTGCACGACTTTTTTAGCCTCAAAACCTTTTGGCGAATATGAAGCAACTTATTTCTGGCTGGGGAGGTTACCCCCTTATTAATGCAAATGTGATGAGGCCGATTACAGCAAGTCCGAGCAAAATTATTTGCGAAAAGTATTCCGACTTTATTCCTCGCGGTTTAGGTAGGAGTTATGGTGACTCTAGTTTGCACACAAATGTCTTAGATTGCACAGCTTTAAATTTTTTTGTTAATTTTGACACCAAAACAGGATTGCTGACCTGTGGAGCTGGGGTGTCACTTAAAGATGTCCTGGATGTATTTGTACCCCAAGGTTGGTTCTTGCCGGTTACTCCGGGTACGCGTTGGGTGACGGTAGCCGGCGCTGTTGCAAGTGATGTCCACGGCAAAAATCATCATAGCATAGGTACATTTAGTCAGCATGTAGCGGGTATTCAAATGCTTTTGGGTAACGGTCAGATTTTAGAGATCTCTTCTAATATTGAGCCTGAATTATTTCGTGCCACGTGCGGCGGTATGGGGCTAACAGGTATCATCTTATCCGTAACCTTAAGATTACAGAAGGTCAATAGTAGCAACATTCTTCAAACTACGATTAAATCAAACAATCTTTCTGAGACAATGGAAATTTTTGAGAATCATTGGGACTCCACTTATTCTGTGGCTTGGATTGATTGTATGGCGGCAAATTCTGCTCTTGGTCGCTCACTCATCACCCTTGGCGAACATGCAAATGATCAGGTTCTTCAGCTTAGCAAGGAAAAATCATTCTATGTCCCGAGATTTTTTCCATCACAACTCCTAAATAGTTATAGTATTAAGTTGTTTAATACATTGTATTTTAATAAGCAGTTAAGGCAACAAAGTAATGCCGTTGTTGGCTATAAAAATTTCTTTTATCCGCTAGATGGATTAAGTAATTGGAATAATTTATACGGTCGTCAAGGCTTTTTGCAATATCAATTCGTGCTTCCACAAGATGCTGGGCTAGAAGGTTTAACAAAATTACTTAAAAAAATTACCGCCTCTGGTTATGGATCTTTTCTCGCGGTTTTGAAAAAATTCGGCCCACAAAATAATAATTATTTATCCTTTCCAATTTCAGGATATACCTTGGCTTTGGATTTTAAGATGAGTCAAGGTGCTCTTGCCCTTATGGACAGTCTGGATAGCATAGTTCTTGACTATGGAGGGCGGCTGTATCTTACAAAAGATGCGCGAATGAGTGAGCAAACCTTTAAGTCAAGCTATCCAGAGTGGCATCGATTCGAGGAGGTTCGGGAACGCTATGGTGCTATTGGTAAGTTTTCTTCACTTCAATCAAAACGCTTGGGTTTGCAATGAGAAAAATTGTAATTGTTGGTGCTACATCTGGAATTGCACATGCCTGCGCAAAAATTTGGGTATCTGATTTAAAAGAGGTTGAGTTAACTTTAATGGTTCGCGATGCGGTCCGAGGCGAAAAAGTTGCACAAGATTTGCAGGTAAGAAATCAAAATGCAAATGTAAAGGTATTGTTAATTAATTTTGAAGATGAGAATCTTATTCAAAAGACAGTTGATGAATTAGCAAGCAATCAAGTTCTAGATATAGTATTGATTGCTCATGGCGCTCTCTTAGATCAGGTTGAATGCGAAAAAAATTTGCTAGCTACCAACAAGAGCCTACAGATTAATGGGGTCTCTCCTGTGTTGTTTGCCCACGAATTTGCCTTGCATATGAGTAAGGTCGATCGTGGTACTCTTGCCGTGATTGGTTCGGTGGCAGGAGATCGGGGTAGAAAGTCAAACTACATTTATGGCGCCTCTAAGGGTTTGATTGACATTTTTGTTCAGGGTATGCAGCACCGCTTTGCAAGGGGAAATTTTCAAGTATCCTTGATAAAGCCTGGGCCCACAGCAACTGCAATGACCGAGCATCTTAAAGGGTCGATATCGTTAGCAAATGTTGATGACGTTGCGGCTCAAATTGTTGCAGGGCTAGAGAAGCGTAAATCAGTCATTTACGCCCCTGCAAAATGGGCGCTTATTATGTGGATCATTCGACGTTTACCAGTTTGTGTATTTAATCGCCTGAATATCTAGTCAAGCCGATGGTAGATTCTGTAATACCAATTTCAGTGGTAATGCCGGCGTTCAATGCAGAGCAATATATCGCCGAATCAATTCAAAGCATACTGGATCAATCATTTGATAATTTTGAGCTAATCATCATTGATGATGCATCTACGGATAGGACTTTTGAGATTCTTTGTGAATATGCGAAGAAGGACTCACGGATTCGAGTTTTTAGTAATGAAAAGAATCTAGGAATTGCAGGCAATCGTAATTTAGGGGTTTCCCTTGCGGTAGGTAAATACTTAGCATGGCAAGATGCTGACGATGTATCCTTGCCATATCGACTTGAGGAGCAATATCAATTTTTAGAGACTCATCTAGACGTTGGCATTGTTGGTGGCTATTTAGAGTTGTTTTTTGGCGACAGTATTCAAGGGGTCAGACGTTATGCTGAAGGAGATTTGGCTTTGCGAAAGTCTATATTCAAATACTCTCCAGTTGCGCAGCCAGCTGCAATGATCCGCAAAGATGTTTTGGATAGGGCGGGTATCTATGATTTGTCCTATCCTCCGGCTGAAGATTTAGATATGACTTTTCGAATTGGGATGATTTCAAAATTAGCCAATATTCCCAGGATATTGATTCGTTATCGCGTATCCGAAACTTCTGCAACAGGGAAAAGTTTAAAGACTATGGAGCTTAATACTCTGAGGATTCGAAGAAAATACCTATTTAAGGCCCACTATCAGGCTAGCGCTATAGATATTGCTTATAATTTGGCCCATTTTTTTTCTGTTTATCTAATCCCCGGAAAGTGGAAAATCAAAGTATTTTCACTTCTTCGTGATAATAGATAGCTGCAAATACTGATTAAGCTAAAAAGTTAAATTAATACTTTAAAATATTTCTTGTGGAAAAAATTACTATCGTCATTCCTGTCTATTGTGAAAGTCTAGGCTTAAAGGCTTTGTATGGGCGATTGCAAAAGGTGATTAGTTTATTGCCTGAATATTCATGGGAATACATCTTTGTGAATGACGGCAGCACTGATAATTCTTTGGATGTCATTGGTGAATTATGTTATATTGACCCTAGGGTCAAGGCTATTGATTTATCAAGAAACTTTGGTAAAGAGATTGCATTAACTGCTGGTGTTTTAGAGGCTTTACATTCTGATGCGGTGATCTGTATTGATGCTGATTTGCAACATCCGCCCGAACTAATACCTCAGCTCATCTCATGTTGGAAATCTGGTGTCGATGTGGTGATTACGATCCGTGCTGAAAGTAAAAATCAATCACTAATACGTAAGATTGGATCAACTATTTATTATTGGTTAATGTCGCGTTTATCAGATTTGCAAATGGCAGCTAAAACTACTGACTTTGGTTTGTATGATGCTAAGGTCATTCAGGCTTTTTCTAAAGTCACTGAGCGTCGACGAGTCTTTCGCGGCATTATTGATTGGATGGGGTTTCGTAGGGCGTTTGTTGAGTTTGTAGCTGACGAAAGACATAGCGGAGAGGCAAAGTATTCCTATCCCAAGCTTTGGAGTTTGGCTGTTATCAGTATCACTTCTTTCTCTCTTTGGCCGCTCCGTATTGCTGGCTATTTAGGCATTGCTATAACCAGTATTAGCACCTTACTTTTAATCTGGATGTTAGTTGATAAGTTGCTTGGTAATAAGCTTGCTTTTACTTCTCTGGCTATTGTGGTGGTGGCTAATACTTTTTTAATGGGCATTGTTTTGATTGCCATCGGCTTAGTGGCGCTATACATTGGCAGCATCCACACTGAAGTTATTAATCGTCCGTTATATATTATTCGAGAGCGCTTGAGTAAAAGTAGTGAGAATCAGTAGCGCAATATGGAACTTTCTTTGAGGCCCATAGTTTGATATTTAATTCCTTGATATCAGCTGGGCTGTTCCTAAGTGCAGCCAATATATTGGCCGGCTGCTTGGGATACGTTTATCAAATTTTGATGGCCCGAATGCTACAACCAGAAGGTTATGCAAGCTTTAGCTCTATCATGGCTTTAACCATCTTCTTTGGGGCACCTTTGGGTGCATTGGTCATGGTGATATCGAGGCAGGTCTCTGCCTTGCGCGCACATGGCCGCCTATCCGAAATTACCGTGCAGTATAAAAAGCTTTTGTTGCAGATCTTTATTGCCGGCGTGGCATGTGCCTTGCTTCTTTATCCAATACATATTTTTCTCTCACATTTCCGAGAGGGTATTTCTGCTGGCTCGATCCTCTTACTTGGCTCCATAGTGATTATTGGATCATTTGTGATGATCAATAATGCATTTTTGCAGGGCTTGCAATCCTTTTCTTGGTTTGCATCTCTTGGGGTAATTGCAGTAGTTTTAAAGATTATATTGAGCGTTGCATTTATTTTTTTAGGTTTGGCAGTAGATGGTGCTTTACTTGGGGTTTTCGTGCCTGCGGTCCTTATTTTCATCATGGGATATAGAGTAGTTATAGGATCTATACCTACTAGGAAGCCACAAGAGACTTTCTTGCAGGTCAATAGTTTCTTAAAACTTTCTACTTATTTGCCCGTACTGATTGCAAACTTAGCATTCGTGGCGATGACTCAATTAGATATTGTTTTGGTCAACTGGTATTTTCCATCTGACTTAGCGGGCCAGTATGCTGCCGCAGCCATTTTAGGTAAGGTGATTTTATATTTGCCCGGCGGCCTTGCATTAGCTTTGTACCCTCGAGTTGCTGAAAACCATGCAAGTAATATTGGTAGCGCAAAAATTCTATTTCAGACATTAGCAGTCGTTTCAGTGGTTTGTATTTTGGCCGCCGCATTTTATGGAATCTTTGGCCCGCAAATTATTGACATACTGTATGGACCCAGTTATGAGGGTGCCGGTCAAATACTCAGTTGGTATGGTTTTGCAATTTATCCCTTAACGCTCGTAATGGTCATAGAGAATTTTTTAATTGCAAAAGGCAGAGTTATTTTTGCGTGGATATTCATGGCAGTAGCCCCCTTTCAGGTCTTGGCAATTTATCTATGCCATGAGGATCTAAACTCAATCCTCATTATCCTTGGGGCTAGTGGACTGTTGCTACTAATTTGTGGCCTCGTTTTTCTTTGGAGTGATTTTAAGGAGAGCTTAAAAGGAGGGGCGAGTTGAAAATTCTTTACCACATGCCTTCCCTCTTTTCAATTTATGCCGCACGAACAATTTATCATGGCTATAAAAATGCTTTTATTGACTTAGGACATCAGTTCGAAGCATTTACCTCAGATAACGATTTGAAAGCGGTACTAGAAAATTACCGTCCAGATTTATTTATAACGGCTTCGCACCCCTTCTATAGGAAATACTTAGACTATTCGCTAATAAATTCATTTAGAAAAGAGGGAGTGTTCGTTCTTGCAAAAGTAGATTTTTGGCGTTCGCCAATGTCTAAATGGCGCATCAATGAGGCGGCTTCCATGGAGGGCGATCTTCAGTTACGCACCCTAATGGATAGCGACCAATTGGCTGATGCCTATTATCATGTGGTTGAGCAAGGTGATGCCAGAATGGATGGTTTTTCATCTAGTGTTGGGAGGCCTTGGCATACCATTCCTTTGGCAGCAGATAAAACAATATTATCTCCACGATGGGAGAAAAATTTTACTGCCCATGTTTCTTATATTGGTACTTATTTAGCAGATAAAGAACAGTTTTTTAGACGCAACGTATTCCCTTTGGGAGAAGAGTTTGACCTTAAAATTTATGGGCAAGATTGGTCTAGACTTGACCGCTTACTGGGCTGGATTCAGCGTTTTGGACAGTACTTCAATATCACATCGCTCGCTAGTATTCGAAAGCCAAGATTAACCTTGGAAGACGAGGCTCGCGTTTATGCCAGCTCCTTGGTTAGTATTAATGTCCATGAGGAATATCAAAAGCAATTTGGGGGAGATTGTAATGAGCGGACCTTTAAAATCCCAGTTTGTGGTGGTTTTCAGGTAGTTGATAACGTTAACTGTATTTCCAAATACTTCAACCCAGGGCGGGAAATTGTCATAGGTGAAACTGAAAATGACTGGCTTGAAAAAGTGAGATACTACATATCAAATCCAAATGAAAGATTGGCGATTATTGATGCAGGACGTAAGAGAGTCTTAAAAGATCATACTTATCATAATCGTGTTCAGTATATGTTAAAACTAGTACAAAGAGAGTTTAATTAATTTGGATAAAGTTATTTTAAATTTGGGCTGCGGTAAGACCCGGGTACCCTCAAGCATTGGGGTCGATCGCGTCATGATTCCAGGTTATGTAGATGTAGTGCATGACCTTAACATGCTTCCCTATCCATTCCAAAATAACCACGCAGATGAAATTCACTTCTATCATGTCTTGGAGCATTTAGATGACCCCTTGTTGAAATTAGAAGAAATTCATCGGATACTAAAACCAGGTGGAATTTTGCATTTAAGGGTCCCCCATTTTTCAAGTGAAGGTGCCTTTACAGATATTACCCATAAGCGACCCTTTTCAGTATTTAGTTTTGATATTTTCGCAGAGGGAAATTACCATTCTTTCTATACTGAGAAACGTTTTAAGATTCTAAAAAAAGAAATCAAATATTTTGGTATGTATCCAAATGAAGGAATTTATGAGAAATATATCCATGCCAATAGCTGCCCACTAATATTAAGGCCATTTGTGCGGCTAATGAATTATTTAATTAATAGCTCACCGGCACTCTTTGAGCGTATATGGTGTTATTGGGTTGGCGGTGCCTGTGAAGTTGTTTTAGAAATGCAAAAGTCGAAATGATCGTTAAAAAGAAACAAATCATCCAAGACCAAAAGGCTTTCTTTAATGCAAATGCATTATTAGAAAAAACTAAGAAAGATTCTGCCTTATTTGATACTTATGTTAATAAAGAGCAGACAGAAGGCTTTTCTTGGTTATTGGACTGCCAGCAGATCTTGGATTATGGTTGTGGAACTGGGACTTCAATCGATTTCTTTTACAAAACCAATCCAGGCGCATCAGCTAGTTTTATTGGGGTTGATATCGCAGATAATGCTATAAAAAAAATTGCCAAAGTATATCCTCAACACGAATTTCATTTGATTAATAATAATCAGCTCCCGCCACTCCAGCACAAGCAAGTTGATGGCGCTTATCTCTTACATGTGTTGCATCATTCACATGAACATCAGGAAATATTTAATGCAATTTATGTGGCTTTATTGCCCGGTGGAAAATTCTTTCTAAGTGACTTAAGTTCAGGCAACCCTTTTATTAATGGCGCTCGAAATATATTCACCTTATTGCCAAATTGGATTAAAAATAGATTTTTAGATGATTTGGTGGTTGATGGGAGTATTCCCGATAAATATCCTGTTAATATCTCTAAAGTGCTGTATCAATTACGAGTTGCCGGCTTTAAAATTGAAAAAGTGGGTTATGGTCATCTATACTGCTTTTTATTTGATTGGTTAGAGCGTTTTATACCCCTATCGAAGGTTAGACCAATTCATTGGGCATATAAAAAGTTAATGGATTTCGAGCAATATTTATTGACGAAAAGTTTTTTTCAAAGACGGGCAGAAGTTTTTTATATTCTATGCAGCAAGTAAATAACAAAATCATCTCTTATACAGATTACAGCTCTTCTTTTAATGGCCATATTTTTTCTGAAATTTCGCCACTATCTCTGTGCCTAGATGTTGGGTGCTCATCAGGAAATCTTGGTGCTGCCTTGATAACATCCAAGGGCTGCCGCGTTCAAGGTATTGACATCAACCCAGATGCTTTAGCACAAGCAACTCAAAAAGGTTACGAGCAAATCTATGCGCTAGATTTGATTCGTGATCCTGGCGAACTGGAAAAGGTACCAGATTTGACCTTTGATTGTATTATCTGTGCTGATGTTTTGGAGCATTTAGTAAATCCAGAAATGATTTTACCTATCTTGGCTAACAAATTAAGGTCGGGTGGATCCATGATTATTTCTTTGCCAAATGTTGCCTTTGGGTTAAATAGACTTCAGTTACTATTAGGTAATTGGAATTACCGTGAATACGGCATTATGGATAAAACACATTTACGCTTCTACACGATCCAATCCGGTATTAGACTGGTAAAAGAGAGTGGTTTGGAGGTTATCAAGGTACGCCCATATAACCAATTTGGAGTTTTAAGGTATCTGAAGCTAATAAATCATTTATTTCCGAGCTTTTTTGCTTACCAATTTATAATAGTTTCTATCAAAAAATAGTATTTTCTCTATTGTGATTATTAATGCAGCCCTTATTAACTGTTGCTATCCCCACTTATAATCGCCCTGGCCCTCTCAGTCATATCTTGGGTGTATTGTGTAGCTCAATATCAAGTCAATTTGAGATATTAATCTGTGATGATAGTTCTGACCAACGGGTGCACGCTTTAGTTACCCAGTATCAAAAAAAATTTCTTAATATTCGCTATGTGCGTAATCTTGTAAATCTAGGTTTCAATGCCAATGTAGCGAAGTTGTATGAACTTTCAAATACGCCATATGTTTGGTTTCTGTGTGATGATGACACCATATTTGAAGACTCAGTTGCTAAAATTATTTCCTCTTTGGAAAAACATCGGCCGTGCGTCTCTATATTTAACTGTTCATGGGTTAACTCCTATGGCATAGAAAGTTTAGCGGGAGTTAGAGAGGATCGATTTTATGAAAGTCTTAATGCCTTTGATTCATATGATGTATTAATGCGCATGACTTTTTTATCTATTTTGGTCTATCAGAAGCGTGAAGGGTTGATAGAAATAATAAAAAATCAACCCAACTTTAGAGATAATGTTTTTGTGCAGTTGAGTCTTGGATTATCACTATTGAGCGAGAATTTTCGACTATGTGAAAGCTCCGAATATATCTTACACCGAAATGTAGGCTATCGCTACGGTGAGTTTTATAAGTTTAATTTATTAGACCCTCTAAAAGCAGTATTCCAAGTACCAAATGTATTTGATGGCAAAAAATTTATTGCTTGGGCAATTAAAAATTTACCCCAAAACATGTTACTGTACCTTTCACAAAAAATTGGATTATTCCAATTTGTTGGAAAACCTTCTAATGAGAGCAAGATATTATTAAAAAAATACTATGGTCGTTTTAGCCCCTTGATTAACTTTTCAAGAATTTTGCTTGATTTGATTCCAGCATCATTGATTCATTTCACTTTCATATTGCGACTTTGTTCAATCCATGGTTTAACTAAAGGCCCATTTGTCTATAAAAAATTAGTAAATCGTGCAAGCAAAGATCAACGAGAGACGGGATTTACTACTTATCAATAAATGTAGACAGATTCGGCTTTGGTAAGTCAATCATCGCCAGTTTCATGACTAAGAATGTCTAGTATCGATTTATGTATTAATGCTAAGCTTATCCTACTTATTTAAGCTCAAGTTCAAAAGGCTTGGATAAGATTGATGCCGGATATCTGGCGTTAATGGTAATTATGGCTCAACATTCATGATACATTAATTAAATTACATAAGCTCGTTGAGCACTCGAATCAATCGCTACTATAGGATGTAATTATTTATGTATCCTCTTGTATGCCCCAAAGCCATAATTATTAGTAGTTGTAAGATCAGGAGTTTTTATCATCGATTTACTGAATGTAAAAGCAATACGAGCATTACAGAAATAACTTAATTGAAATTAGATAAGTAGATGTTGATAAGTGCATTTAGTCTACGAACCCAGTCATGTGAGTAAGCTTTCTGCCGTCCGTTAAGGTGTAGAATAGAAAATAATTGCTTATATCTTTTATTATTACCCTGGCGAGAAGACATTTGAGAGTGTTTGGTTTAGACAGAGTTTTGCAAAAAATGTGATAAGTTAACAATCTGCACCACAATAGAAGAATATTATGTTACTTAAAAATGCTTTTATAAAAAACAAATTTTTTATCATTGTTTCAGCAATTTTTATTGTTTGGGCAGCTCTCTATATTTTTAAGTCATCGTTCGTGGCAGTAGATGGGCGGCGATATTTCATGCTTTTTGATGATGCAATGATCTCTATGCGATTTGCATGGAACTACGCTCATGGATTGGGTTTGGTTTGGAATGCTGGTGAATATGTTCAAGGTTATACGAACTTATTGATGACGCTGATCATGTCTGTATCCTCATTATTTCTTAGTAAGCAGTATGCAGTACTAATGATTCAAATTTTGGGAATTCCAACTGTATTAGCCATTGCGTTAATATCTGTAAAAATTTCACAGAAATATGACCGCGTTTACTCGAATAAAGATAAGGACTATAAGTTAATTTTTGTCTGCGTGCTTCTTTACTACCCAATTGTTTATTGGTCACTTATGGGTATGGAAACGGGTCTTCTGTCTATCCTGTTATTACTTAGTATTTTGTTTTCGCTTCGGTATATTGATAATCCCGATTCAAAATATTTTTTTGTTATTGCTGTTTTGATGGGTTTGGCATTCATGACTCGCAATGAATCGGCAATATTTGCTGGGGTCATTTTTTTATATGTATGCTTCAATTTAATTAGAAAAAAATTAATATTCAAGAAGTTTTTTTATGTTTTATTCGCAACTTTAATTTATTTCAACTTTATTATTGGACAACTCTTATTTCAATATTTTTATTACGGGGAATGGTTGCCAAATACATACGTATTAAAGTTAACTGGAATGTCATTTTCGGATAGGGTAATCAATGGGATTGGCTTTATCAAGCCATTTTTATTCTATACATCCCCTTTAATATTGCTATCTATAGCTTGTCTGGTTAAAAAATTTAGCCTTAATGGCCTATACTTAATTTCGTTTCCGATCATTTCTATAATTTATCAAGTATATGTCGGAGGGGATCCTTGGCTCTACTGGAGAATAATGGCGCCAACAATGCCGCTCTTAATAATCTTATTCGTATTGTCGGTTGATGCCTTCTTTTCGGCAAAGTCTGTGAAATCTAGATTAACATTTTTTGCTAATTTTAGGCAGCAATATCTTGTCCCGATACTAGTTATCGGGTGTATTTTTATTTTTGCTAATCGAAGCGAAAATTCTGCTTTTCTGAAGGAGATGACATTAATTTGGAAGCCATACCAATCTGATATTGCTGCAGACAATGTTAATATGGCGCTAATTCTTGACCAATTAACCAATCCTGATGCTACTGTTGGTGTTTACTGGGCTGGATCGATGCCTTACTATCTTGATAGAAGGGTAATAGATTTCTTCGGTAAGTCGGATAAATATATCGCACGCCTACCCCCCGATATGAGTGGAAGCCGAGGTTGGAATGGGATGAATAGTGTTCCAGGACACAATAAATATGATCTTCAGTACTCACTTGTTAAATTGCAGCCTACCTTTGTTCCCGGATTTAGCATGGGACTGCAAGACTTTTCTGAGTGGGGTGCTCAGAATTACCAAAAAGTTACAGCTTACTGGTACAGTTTTTATTTAAAAAAAGAAGCAAAAGAGGTTAATTGGAGCTCTGTTAAGTAAATGCTTAATTTATGAAGTTACATTCGCTAAATAAGCTTCCAAATCCTCTTTTTTTGCGATTCTATTAATTTATTTTCATGGACAACTGCTTACTACTCTTTGGTAATTCGTAACGTCAATCAACTTAATATCGAGTCCGAGATTCATTTTCCACGTTCACTGGGTTAATTTACTCAGCTGTAACTTACTATAATGGTTCTAAAATTATCTCTGAAGAGTATAAGGTGATATGGCTGGCCCCTTATTAAGAACAAAGATATGCCTAATTAATCAAAGACCATTTGATTGATATTAAAGATCATGGATCCTTTGCTATTCCCCTGGGTTAACTGCTCTCAAAAGTAAAATTTTCTCAATTGGAGTAATTCTGCATTAAACTTTCTAAATTCATAGACAGTCAGATCATGGATACCTTAAAACGAGTGGATGCGGACTTAGCCTTCCCCGATGTCTGCCGCAAACTCAGGTATTAGTTCGGCTACCTTTGATAGGTGGCAGGCTAAATACGGAGGTATGAATACCTCGATGATGGTCTACATGAAGGTGTTTCAAGCTGAAAAGCCCGCAAAAGGAAGATGTGTATCAAAGAGAAACTCAAGGCGAAGATCTTAAATAAGGCCTTCACAAGAAAGTGGTGAGGCTTTCTCAGAGACATGAGATGGCCCAAAAGGCAGTTCGAGATAAAAGCACCCCAATTAGATTGGCCTGCGCCATCTTTAACGTCTGCGAGACCTGCTATACCGCCACGAGGCCGAGAGCAATGCCGAGCATGAACTCATTGCCAACTGGCTAATCCGCTTTCTGCCAATAACCGCAGCTAGGGCTTTGGTCTTTGCTATCTGTAACTGCGAAACGTCAAGCACTATAAATGGAATCATAAATAGATTTATGGTACTTACAAGGCTTTAGGCTCAACCTGCCGACAAACCATTTAAGCGCTTAGAGCTCGACAGATACGATACCTTGGTTGTGTCATTCAGTATTAACCAGGTATGGTCAATGGGTTTTATGCATGACAAGTTTCAAGACGGTAGAGGTATCCGCCTCTTTAGTATCATCGATAACTTTAACCGGAAACCTTGGGTATAGAAGTGATTTTACCTTACCATTTGAGCGCATAATACACACCTTAGATAAAATTATTGCGAGGCGCGGTAAACCTAATATTGCTCCAGTAGACAACAGACCCGAGTTCATCAGCGGGATACTATTGGAGTCAGTAGCAAAGCATCATGTCCACATCCAACATATCCAGCCGGTAAGCTAAAACAAAATACCTACCTAGAGAAATTTAACCGTAGGGATCATTATGAATGGCCATCAGAGACCTATTGGAAATAGCATTACAAAGATAAGGGGTTCGCAAAAGAGTGGATATATAAATATAACTATTAATAGTTAAACACGCCTTGGATGGCATCATCCCAAAACAGCGACTGATCATGGTTGCTTAATAAATCCCACTTATTAGTTCAGTTAAAAATAGGGGGGGAGAGTTACCAGAACCTCAAACTATTAGAGTCAATATGATATGTATACATAAATAACGATTGCGGTATAATCTAAATGACTTAGATAGTAATAGAGATTAATTTGAGAAAACCTCTTGAATCAATAAATACTTGTTAATTATAAGTATTGAAATCTGATCGCATTGAAAAATCGCATCTAAAAAATAATTCACCCAAAAAAATTAAAAAATCAAAAATTAAATATCTTAAAATTATTCATGTTGTAAGATAAAAAATGCCATTAAAAATTCAAAAATATCAATTACTGTTTGTTTTAATCTCGATATTATATGTATCTATAGCATACTTAGGTATACCGAACAATAATTTTATTTATTCAGGTGATCAATACTTTCCATTGAGTAAAATGGAGATAAATAAAAATTTTCTAAGCATAAATATTAGTAAGGACTTAGGATTAATAGACGGATATGGAATAGTTTTAAATTTTTGGGATTCACTTTATTATAAATTATTCTATTTGGTCAGCAATAATGTTGTACTTGCAAATAAAATAAATATTTTTCTTTACACATATCTAGGTTTAACACTGGCATATACAGGATTCAATAAATGGAATGAGTACTTATATCAAAATGAGAGTAATCTACCGATATACATAACCCTGTTTTATATATTTGGTCCATATACTTTAATGCTATCACACGGGGGTGTATTTAATATAACAAATGCACTGACGTATGCTCTCGCCCCATTAACTTTTTATTTATTCTATAAACAATTAACCGCAGACTCAATAAATAAAGAAGAGTATATAAGATTAAGCTTACTATTAATGATCCAAACATTTCAATTTTGGATGTTTTTTACTTATTTTATAGTATTGTCATTATTTTTTATACTATATTTTACAATCAATACAAATAAAAAAATTATTTTAAAAAGAATATTTATTTTAACAACATTTTATCTGCCAATCTCATTAGTAATAAGTTATCCTGTAATATATCAATTTATAAATAACACTAACACTATTAATGCGACATTTAGTCCTGTTTTTGGAAATATGCAAGGGGGTATATGGTACCAAATGAAAATGCTCCATTCTTGGGGTATTTACACAGTGTGGGAACCTCGTGCAATGTATTCGTTTGGAAAGTATTTCTTTTCCGACCGATATAATTTAATAATTATCGTGTTATGGTTAACAATATTTACAGGAATCATAAAAATAATTTTTTTTAGTAAAATCACAACAACTATTTTTTCAGATAATAAATTATATTCATTTAAATTTAAATCTCCATCTTATTCAGAAAATACAAAACCAGTTATTAAATTAACCATTTCAATTACACTTTTATTAATAATTGCAATATTCTTCTCAAAGGGTTCTCAGAAGCCTTTTGGTGAAATTTTTCTGTGGTTATATGAGAATGTATCATTATTCAAAATTTTTCGTACACCTGATATTAGATTTGGATTTATTATTATTCTATTAGTTTCAACATTACTACTAATAATAAGTAGTAAAATTCCACAGCAGTTTTTAAAAACCTTAATTTTATTATTTATAGTAATTACAAGCTGGCCACACATTTTAGGAGTTGGATTGCGTGGGGAAAATATTCCAGGAAAATATTACGATCGCGTAATTTCTATATCCGAGGATTATAGGACAGCAGCAAATTATCTCAATAATTCTTCTACTAATTATGTATATATAAACCCAAATCAAGACTATGCAGTTTTCAAAATTGATAATGATTACTATGTTGGACAAGATATTTTTGGTAAGTTATTAAAATCCCCCTTGTATTACGGTGGTGAGGAAAGTTCAATCAAAAAAAATACTTACGAAAAATTTAAAAATATCAATGATAATATTAATATCATTGATGAATTTCCAATATCACATGTTGTATTAAGAAACGATTTGAAAGAAAACAATTTAGTAAATGAAGCTAAAATTGAAAAAAAAGGCAAACTAGTATTTCAAAATAATACTTTCAAAATTTACCATATTAATAATAACACTAGTATTCTCAATAAAGATTATATCGAGATAGATAATAATTTATATTATTTATATATAGATGATAATAATAAAATTAAATTCTTGAATAGTTATGATAATCACTGGTATCTTGTAGGCGAGGAATATATAGGTCGTTGCAAAATGGGAGATAATTTCTTATGTAAAATAATTCTAAAAATTGCAATTTCAAAAACTTTAATAACAAATAATTCCGGTAAATTAAAACCTGAATTATTAAATAATTATGCAATGCAATGGGATGTTGAAAAAAAACCATATTATTTAGTATATTATCCTCAAGTTATTTTTGATTTATTGTTAATTATTTTTATTTTATTACTCTTAATTTACCTAATTATACAAAGTGCTAAAAAATCTTTTTCAAAATACAGATACAGCTAACATTATTAAATGGCATCACTATTTTGACATTTATGAAATGTACTTCTCAGAATATAGAGGACAAAAAATTACTATTCTTGAAATCGGTGTTCTTGATGGCGGTTCATTAAAATTATGGAAAAATTATTTCGGAGATAAGGCTACAGTTGTTGGCATTGATTTATTCCCGCCAAAACATCAAATTGATAATGAAGGTATATTTATAGAAGTAGGGGATCAGTCTGACCCCAATTTTATTTCATATCTATTAAAAAAATTTGGTTCTTTTGACATCGTAATTGATGATGGTGGGCATACTAACTTTCTTATAAAAGAATCATTTAAACTGCTATTTAAACACACTAATCAACTATACGTAATAGAAGATACTCACGCTATTCTGTGGTACAAAGGGTTTTATAGTTTTTTAAGAGATTTAAAAATTTTAATCAATCCAAAGAAAAACTTTATACGTTCAATATTTAACTTAATCAATCTATCATTTTCTTTAATCGTGGGAAAATATTCATTTTACTCACATGCAATTGATATTGCAAAAAAAGCAACTAACGCAAACCATAAAGCACCATATAAATTATTTAATAAGGGCGATAAAATATTTTATCCAATTGAAAAACGTTTTGAAGATTATGCAGAGATTTATTCGATTAACTTTTATGATTCATTAATAATTTTTAAAAAATCAAAACCATTTGAATTAATTGTAGAATACAAATAGAATGAATATTTTAAAATTAACTAAAAATGAACTTATTGAATTAAGATCAATTAAAGGCTTATATGAAATAAATAATATTAAATTATTTATTTTTATTATAAAACCATTAATATTTATTACGCTAATTCTAATATTTGAATATTATATTAGACAATATTTAGTATTGAGTTTAATTTTGAACGCAATTTTTGCATTAATTATTGGTTTTTGGATTCACAATTATACTTTGCTGATTCATGAAGCAGCTCACTATAATTTACACAATAATAAGCGAATAAATGATATTATTTCGAACTCTCTTATTCTTCCCTTTACGGGCCTAGAAATTAAAGCTTATAGAAAGAGTCATTGGAAGCATCATTTGCATTTAGGCAGCATTGAAGACACTGAAATTTCTTACAGAGAGAATATTTCCTTTACTGCAATATTATCTGGAATCTTTGGAAATTACTTAATTTCTTCGTTTAAAAGATATTCAAAAAATTACAAAAAAATTAATACAAAGCAAAAACTTACAAATTCATTATTTATTCCTGTAATTGTTATGATTTCTTTTCAATTATTTATTTCCTTATCATTGTATTTTAATATATCTTTTTTGAGTGCATTTTATTGGTTAGTATCTGTCTTTGTAATTGCACCACTGTTTGCTAGAATAAGACAAACACTTGAGCATCGACCAACATTAAGTAATAAATATGATGGTATGACTGCTGATAATTTCATTTTCGGAAATGATTTTTTCTCAAAAAATTTTGGTGCATTTGGTTTTAATAATCACTTAATACATCATCTTGATCCTAAAATACCATCTACAAATATTGATATTGCAAAGAAATTTTTGCTTAACTCTTCTATTGGGCCATATATCAAATCACGTCAATCTGGATATATAATTAGACTAAAAGAGTTGCTAGTATGAACTTAAATACAAAATGTCAATTTTGTTCGTCTGCGAATGTGAAATTCTTAGCACGTATTCCTGACGTTGAGTATAAATGTAATACCGATAAACACGAATATTTTCAATGTAACTTATGTCATGTGGTTTTTATTTCAGATCCTTCTTCACTAATATTGAATGAAATATATCCTAATAATTATTATTCAGTAACAGGAGAATCAAAGCAATCTGGTTCCATTCAAATATTTTTAGAATTTATCAAAGAATTTCTTGACTCTTTACTTATTAAAAAATGCTTAAGAAATCTAATTGTTAGCAAATTTTCAGTATTAGATGTTGGGGGTGGTTCAGGTTGGATGTTGGACAATATTCGAAATATAGATCAGAGAGTAGGGCAATTTACTGTTATTGATATAAATGAAAATTCAAGAGCCGAGGTGGAAAGCAGGGGGTATGAGTTCATTAAAGATTCTATAGAGACAATAAGATTAAACAAAACTTACGACTTTATACTATTACTTAATATATTAGAGCATGTCAAGTATCCACGCGCTTTACTTGAGAAAATGTATTTAAATTTGAATGATGGTGGTATTGTTCTTATTAAAACGCCTAATTCAAACTCATTAAACTTTAAGCTTTTTCATAAATTTTATTGGGGGGGATATCACTGTCCCCGTCATTTTGTACTGTTTGATAAATCCTTATTAGATAGTCTTGTAAAACAAATTGGATTCAAAATACTTTATTTTAAATATACTCAAGGTGGCCCTCAATGGGCAGCAAGTATTTTAGGCACATTCAATCCAAATGGATCATCACCAATGTATAAAAGAACTTTGTTTCAGTTATTGACCGGAATTTTTGCTGCTCTTGATTTTACTATTTTGAAGTTTTTCAGAACAGATCAGATGATTTATATTTTAAAAAAATAGATTTAAATTATTCTTTTCTGTAGTAAATAATATTAAAATTATCAATTGTATCTGCAACATAACCTTTCGGTATTGACGTACCAGCCATCTCCCATAATTTTCTTTCCTCAAAAACATATATAGAATTTTCACTTAAGTTACCATTAAGTACATCTTTAATAATTTGTTCCCTAGCATTTCCCTGTCTAATTGAATCTACTCTTCCGAAATAACCAGTATTAATTTTCATTTGATTGAATGCAGCATAGACAGATAATGGAAGCCAATCCTTAGACATATTTAATGGAGGAACATAAATAATTGAATCATAGTTCTTTTTATTTAACTCCCAGAAACTTGATTTTAAAGGTGAGTTGTATGGAGCTGGATTATTAATTGTATTCTTAATTTTACTAATATTCGGATATGTATCATATAAAGAAATTAAGATAGCCATTACTAATAGTATATTGCAGGTTAAATTTCGAAAATTAGTTAAGCAATACCATAATACCCAAAAATTAATAAGATAATATGGGATCCAAAAGAACCTTCCAGAAACCCTAAAAGTGTTACAAAATGTTTTTATAAAATTGGGTAAATCGTAATTAAATAATTGAATACTGCCAATTCCAATATTGTTAGATAGTGAGTATATAAAAAATATACTTACTGTTATAAGAATAGGAATTAAAAATTTATAATTATTTAAAAAAAATCTATTCTTATAAATAGATATGTGAGCAATCACGATTATTAATAAAAAAATTGTTCCAATACCAAGGTAATTAAAACCTTCATAGTCACCTTCAGGACTCAACACATTTGGAATTATTCTTGACCAACCATCTGAATCTAAAGGAGCTAACAAATTCATCCTTAAAATTCCAAAATGTGTTGTTTGAAGGTTTGTGCCATTCATAAAGGCACCTTGGGCATACAAAGATAGAGTTATTGTGATAATTCCTAATAATATATTTATTAATACGCTCCTTAAATTTATTTTTAGCTCTAAAATTCTATTAAAAAGTGAGGTAATCCACATTAGTAACACCATAACTAATAAATACATATGTAGCATTGATGTAATTAACAATAATGATATCCAGTATTTATCCTTGCTACGATTGATGTAAAAATATATACTTACCAGTAATACCCAGTGACTAAGTAGAGCATGATGCCATTCAATTCTATAAAGAAATATTGGTGATATCGTAATCAATACTGCAGACAATATTGGTATAAGTCTATTATCAGTAAATTTCCTTAAAATAATCCATGTAACACAACTTTGTAGAATAAAGCATATTAGTATCCATATTCCATCATATTGAAATTCATTTGATATGTATGTTTTAAATGGTTTAAATATAAATGCAAGTAGTGGTATTGAATCTGTAAATAAAACTGAACTACTAATTTCCATACCATAGTTTGTATTAGCTCCAATCGGCCATTGAAAGATTGGTGAATTCTTAAAAAATATCCAACCCAGATAATGCGTTGCTGAGTCGCCACTAATGAATAACCAATTTATATTTGACGGATAAACTATGGACCAACCAGTAATGTAGATAAAAAGACACAATCCCGCAAAACATGCTATTGTTATGTCAATGATTTTATTTGTATTCATTGGATTAAAACCTAAGTAAATTATGAATAATTTTCGTCACATGAACTTTACCATCTCTATTGTTCTTCCTGTTTTTAATGAAGAATCTAACATAAAACCTTTTCTAGAAAAATCTAGTTTTTTATGTAAAAAGTTTGGCTTATTGATTGAGTATCTTTTTGTTAACGATGGCTCTAGTGACGGTACTTTAGATCTATTAATTGAAATGCAAAAGTCTATTGCTCAAATTCGTATTATTTCTCTAGCGAGAAATTTTGGTAAGGAAGCAGCTTTATCTGCCGGCCTTAGTCAAGCTAAGGGTGATGTAATAATTCCTATGGATGTGGATGGGCAAGATCCTATTGACCTAGTGCCATTAATGTTATCAGAATGGGAAAATGGATATGATGTTGTTTTGGCTAAGCGTGCGGATCGTACTAGTGATGGATTTATGAAGCGTCTTACAGCCCATTTGTTTTATAAAGTAAATTCCTTTTTTTCTGATATTCGAATACCTAATAATGTCGGAGATTTTAGGTTGATGGATAGAAAGGTAGTAAATGCAGTTTTGCTTTTACCAGAATCTAAGCGCTTTATGAAGGGATTGTTTGCATGGGTTGGATTTAAAACAAAAATAATCGAGTATCAACGACCACCAAGGCATATGGGTATAACCAAGTACAATTTTAAAAGTTTGCTAAATTTTGGAATCGATGGCATTACTAGTTTTAGTATTTTACCGGTTACGTGTTTTTTGTACATCGGCGCACTAATTTCTTTTCTTTCTTTTTTATTTGGTTTTGTAATTATATTTAGAGTAATTTTTTATGGTGTAGATACGCCAGGCTATGCCTCTTTAATGACTGCAATAACTTTTTTGGGCGGTATTCAGTTAATTGGTATAGGCATACTTGGTGAATATGTGGGCAGAACCTATATAGAGGCGAAACGTCGACCATTATTCATAATTGATAAGATCTATGAGACAAAGTAAATGGACTTAAAAGAAGAGAGCTTGATCAATACTGATCTAATTGATCATTGGTATTATCACTCTAAGTCTGCTGCATTAGCAAAGCTAATTGAGGGTTACCAGTTACCAAGGATGGTTACTGACATTGGTGCAGGTTCAGGATTTTTCTCTAAATATTTAATTAGAGAAAAACTTGTTACTGAAGCAATCTGTATTGATATTAACTATTCACATGAAAAGACAACATCCTACCTCGGAGTAAACATTCATTATCGTAAAAAAATTAAAACAACTTGCTCTAATTTATTTTTATTAATGGACGTTCTTGAGCATGTTAATGACGATGTTGATCTGCTAACTTATTATGTTAACCTGGCGAATGAAGATAGTATTTTTTTAATATCCGTTCCTGCTTATCAATTTTTATGGAGTAATCATGATATATACTTAGAACATAAAAGGCGCTACTCTATGAAACAGATTAAGAATCTTGTTTCAAGAACAGATTTAGTGATTGATAAATGTTGTTATTTTTATGGATTTGTTTTTCCATTAATTTTGCTTGTCAGAATTGGCTCTAAAATTTTTAATAGTTCAAAAAAGCCATCTTCGGACCTTTCGTTGTTGCCACCATTTGCAAACTTTATCCTAAAAAAAATTTGTCTCAGTGAAATTGCATTCTGTAAGTCTAATAGCTTTTTTGGCACAACAATATTCTGTGTAGCAAGAAAAGTTTCTAAAAAATAAAGTTTTTATTTGAGAATATAACTGTTAGCTTAATTCTTTTAACTTTAGTTGAATATTTATATGGAATTCATGCTACCGTGCATACTCCTTATAATGAAATTTGATGTTGAATGTGCGCTATATTGACTTAGTTATATTAATTGTTAGTGTTAACTGATACATTTATAAATCTTTTTGTTGCATTTAATAATTTCAATATTTTTTTACCCTAGTGAGTTATATATCTGACTCTTTATTTATTTTTTTAATTTTTTCTCAAAGGGTTGCAGTTAGTGAGTTTTTATAGATGTTGCCACGATGATTTAAAGTTAGCAACTCTTACAGTAGTAGTTAAGGTTATCAGTGCCAATCAATTCATTGGATTGTGGCATAAGTAGTGAGTTTTCTAAACTTCATCCTCAGCCATTGTTAGAGCATCAATGGGTTAATAGAGCTTACGTATCCACTACTAGTTATGCTTTTTAACTCACCTCTGTAAATGTGAGCGGTCTTTAAATTGAGATATGAAGGCTTTTGTGGATTGTTAATTGCAGCTTAATATACAAATCATAAGTATTTTCAATTCTTGGTGCAATAGATGGGTATTTGGCGATTTAATAAAATCGCATTTGCGGGCAAACTTTGCTGAATCTGACGCATCGTTAACTCTTTATACCCTGAAATAAATGTACGAATATTGAAAAAAATCTACAAATTGTGTTTTTTAGATGGCGAGTAGATTCCCCGTCTGTGTTCTAAGTTTAGTATTTCTCGGTTAATTGGTTATAAGATCATTAAGCGCTATAAGGACAGTATTCAAAGCATGTATCAATCGCTCTCGAAAGCCCTTTCGCTTAGCTTATCGCTTGCCCTTCCGGGTTGAGCAATTGATTGAGAAGCTTAAAAGCTATTTCCCCGCCCGGTGCACTCCTAAACTGCGCGAGCGTTTGCGTACCCACTTTGGAGAACTGAATACCCGCCAAAAGTACTGTGCATACTGTTATCGATTGCCATGGGCTGGTTAAGATGAAATTTGATTGTTGTCACCTGAAACTCACTGGGACCCCCTTGTCGGATCTCAAAATACCGAATGCCTTCTGGTGCAACTATACAAGGTCGAGTTTATAGTTGGCAACCATCAATACTGCTATTCCTTAACGGTCACTCACGAAGTCAACTGCTACCTGATTTCCTTTGAGGGTTCCTGCGAAGCCCGGGCCTTAACGGTTTTTGAGCAACTCATTAAAGAATACGGCTTTTCAGATGCTGTCGGCGCGCGGATAATGGCGCACTCATTGCCTGCGCCAATGCCATTTATGGTTTAAGTCACCTGTCGGTCTAGGGGCTGTGCTTAGGCATTGGGATTTAGCGAATAAACCGAGTAACCCCCAGCAAAATCGGCGGATTGAGCGTATGCACATAACCATAAGTAAGTGATTAGCAAGCTACTGGCTCGCAACTACGGGGAGGGGCTATCTAATGTCAGTTACCCTTTTCAAGATAAAATACTTCCAATTGCCCAGTGTGTGTGGGATTTTTTTGGAGGGATAAGGATTCTCTTATGTGCTGTCTTTGCCTCACACGATGTGTGCGCGTACTACAAGTAGAGGGCGATGTGTGCTTTTGAGCTTTATTGATTGCGATTTTAGGCGCTTTGATTTGGAGTCAAAAATGCGCAAGTCTTAAACAATCTATTTAGTTCCAAAGTACTAGGAGTGCAAGCGGTAGGTGTAAACCATGTGCTCGGTAGATTGTGTAAATCACGTAGCCAGTTTACACCCAATGAATTTGGTAGGACGGGCGAGATTCGAACTCGCGACCAACGGATTAAAAGTCCGCTGCTCTACCGACTGAGCTACCGTCCCATTTTCATGGCAATATCGCACGTGTGGCCAACGCTTATGTTACAAATGTTGGATTTTTTCCAGTCCGAACGGATTGTTGTGTAATTTTTTAATCAACTAACAATTCATTATAGCAAGATGTTGGAGGCGGCTTGCGCGCTCTGGGTTGGACCTAAAAATGTCCCTTAGGGTAGACTATTTCTTAAATTCCCTTAGCCTGTTACGCGTTTACATCCTCGTTTAACCCCGCCTAGCTACGGGCGGGTTCTTGGAAAAATAGTCTTTAATGCCCGCTAGGATGGCTTCTGCAATACTCTCTTGGTAACCCTCGTCATTGAGCCGCTTTTCTTCTTGGGGGTTGCTAATAAAGGCGGTCTCAATCAAGATGGAGGGAATATCGGGGGCCTTAAGAACAGCAAAACCAGCTTGCTCAACCTTGTTCTTATGAAGGGGGGCAAAGTCGCCAATATTTCTGAGTACTGAGCCCCCCACCTTTAGAGAATCATTAATCTGGGCAGTCGTCGACATATCCAGAAGCAGGTGAGCCACCTGTTTGTCCTTGACCTTGATATTGATGCCACCAATGAGGTCTGAAGAGTTTTCTTTATTGGCCATCCACCGTGCCGCTGAGCTCGTAGCACCTTGTTGGGAGAGGGCAAAAACGGACGCCCCCCGCGCATGGGGTTGAATGAAAGCGTCTGCATGAATCGAGATAAAAAGATCAGCCTCCACTTGACGGGCTTTGGAGACCCGACGGTGTAGTGGCACAAAATAATCGCCCTCGCGGGTTAAAAAGGGGCGCATTGAATTTTCTTGATCGATCTTATTCTTTAAGCGCTTGGCAATGGAGAGAACAATATTTTTCTCATACGACCCCCGCGCCCCAATTGCTCCAGGATCTTCACCGCCATGACCGGGATCGACCGCAATGGTGACTAGGCGTTTAAACGGAATGCGTTGTTGGATACTTGCTGGATCGTTTGCTTTGCCCGCGATGGCCGGTGGCGCTGATGGCTTGGAGCCTGGCATGCTTCCGGACTTAGCAAAAGCAGCAATAGGGTCATCATCTTTCTTGCTTTGGGCCTCAAGCAGTAATTTCTCTTTCTTGGCACTCTCGCGAACGAGTTGCATGAGGGGATCTGGTGGGTTGGTGGGGTAGAGGTCAAAGACCAAGCGGTATTGGTATTCCGCAACGGGGTCCAAGCTAAAGAGTTGGGGCTTTACAGCCTCTTTGAGATCAAAAACCAAACGCACCACCGTGGGCTGAAACTGGCCCACCCGGATTTGGGCCACGTAGGGATCATTGGGTTTGACCTTGGCTACCAGGTCTTTCAGGGTGGGGTTAAGCTGCAGACCCTCAATATCTACCACCAAGCGATCGGGCCCACTTAAGAGCTGATGGCTAATGGGCAGTGCTTGATCGGATTCGAGGGTGATACGGGTGTAATCGTCAGAGGGCCAAATGCGCACACCAATTAACTTCGCGCTCGTGTTGGCGCCGACTAACTCACTCTCAGTTAGAAGAACAACGAGCACTCCTAAGGATCCCATGGACTTGAGACCATGTTCTAAGACCAATCGGCGTTTGGGATCCATCTGCATCCTTGGAGTCCGTTAATTTGGTGTTTGAACTTTGAAGTCTAGACGATTCGCTAGATTCTTGATGAGCTCTTGACCCCTTGGGGTATTGGCATGAAATGTAACTTGGCGCTCATGCACAGGCTGATGAACGTCTGGATTTGCTTTGATGTCGATACCAAGGTCCATTACGGGTAAAGTGTTGCCGGCTTTCTCGGGCCACTCGACGATGCAAATCGTAGGTTCATGGCTAGCAAAGTGTTCTTGTAAGCCGGCCTCGATCCATTCCGAGGGAGATTGCATGCGATAGAAATCAAAATGATAGAGCTGGATGGCATGTTGATTGATTTGCAGATGATGGGGTTCACAGAGACTATAGGTGGGACTCTTCACCTTGCCGGTATAGCCCAGTTCCTTTAAGAGATAGCGCACGGCTGTGGTCTTGCCAGCACCTAAGTCACCCTGCAGACTGATATGAAGATGGGTTGTCTCAGGACTTTGCCTTATTTGAGAATCCATGGAGGCAGAGAGTGCCTGGGCCAGCGCTTGCACTAGAGCGGCAGTAGCTGCTTCATCGCTACAATGAACTGTAAAGGAACCATTTGGATTCGCAGAAGGTGCAGCGCTCACGTAAGACCTTTGTAAAGATTCAATCACGAAATTCTGGGATAGGACATTTTCCACAATTTATATGCATTCTCAGGCATTTTCATCCGAATTGCACAGCCAGTTAGAAGGCATTCGTAGCTGGCTGGATAGCCGAGCCAAGGAGTTGGGCTTTGGCCAATTGCGCATTAGCGATACCGATGTCAGTGAGGCAGTCCCCAAGCTGAAAAGCTGGTTAGCAGAGGGTCGTCATGGCGAGATGGAATATATGGAGCGCCATGCGAGTCTGCGCGCACAGCCCGAGCAATTGCAAGCGGAAGCTATTCGATCAATCTGCGTGACCATGCCCTATTTACCCCAGAATGCTTCGCAGACCAGCGAAGAGCAGTTCTCGGTAGAGTTAGCTCGTCTACAAAAGCCCAAAGAGGCAGTCATCTCTCTTTATGCGCGCGGTCGTGACTATCACAAGATCTTACGAGCAAAGTTGCAGCTCTTAGCCACCGAACTAGAAGAGAAGATCACACACTTGCAAGCGAATACCGATGGCTTGCAATACCGTGTGTTTACCGACTCGGCCCCGATTATGGAAGTAGAGCTTGCCAGAAAAGCGGGTCTTGGTTGGCGAGGTAAGCACACCTTGCTACTCCATCGTGAGTTTGGCTCTTTCTTTTTCTTGGGGGAGATTCTGATAAATCTTCCCTTAGCAGTCGATGAGCCTGTGGAAGCACATTGCGGCTCTTGTCAGGCCTGTATTGATATTTGCCCCACTCAGGCGATTACCGCTCCCTATGCACTTGATGCAAGACGGTGTATTTCTTATCTTACGATTGAGCACCCTGGATCAATTCCGGTGGAGTTTCGTAAAGCAATGGGCAATCGGGTCTACGGATGTGATGATTGTCAGTTGGTCTGCCCATGGAATAAATATGCCCAGCACACCAGCGTGCCTGACTTTGCTGAGCGCCATCAATTGGGGAGCGCCACTCTTGTTGAACTCTGGTCATGGAGCGAAGCACAATTTAATCAGCGCCATGAGGGTAGTGCCATTCGGCGCATTGGCTACTCCCGCTGGCGTCGTAATTTAGCGATTGCTCTCGGTAACGCGCTTGCCTCTAATCTGGATGCGCAGAGTAAGAAAGAGATTGCCAATCAATTGCGCGATGGATTGCAAAGCGCTGATCCCCTTGTTGCAGAACATATTAGGTGGGCTCTGGAGCAAGCGCATGACCCAGGAAGTCACTCTATAGCTAGATGAACATGGCATCTCTTTGTGAGGATCGTGTTCCTCTAAAATAAGGATTCCTAGCATATGAGTACTCCCCATTCATCCCCAGACCCTTCTGTAGATCAAACGGAGACGGTTAGTCCCCGTTTTCAGGATCGGAAGGATGCGTTCTGGAGTGGGGTGCGCGATGGTCGCGGAGCGCCAGCGATGGTCCTTTTTGCGGGCATGGTGGGCTTTGGGGCGATGGGGCGCACCAATGGCTTTGATCTCTGGTTTACCACGGCAACAAGCTTTCTCATGTTCGCTCTTCCTGGACAGATTGTGATGCTCGAGATGATTTTGCTCGGAGCATCCTCACTGACGATTGCCTTAGCGACATCTCTCACTGCAACGCGTTTTGTGACCATGACCGCTACCCTCTTTCCACTTTTACATGAGCGCGATCGCAATAAACAGCTTTATGCCAAGGTACATTTACTCGCGATGACCGCATGGGCAGTTTCTTTAAAAGAGTTTCAGACGATTGAGCCTAAGCATCGCTTGAGCTATTTTGTTGGTTTGGGCATTTTGTGTTGGTTGATTTCTGTACCGGGGACCATTGTCGGTTTCTTGATTGCGGGTAGTGTGCCGATGCCCATTACCTTGGGGCTCATTTTTATTAACCCACTTTTTTTCTTACTCACCTTTACCGAGATCAAGGTGACAGGCTATCGCCTAGCAATTTTCATGGGCTGTATTGCGGGCCCAATTTTTTATTTGATTGATCGTGATACGAGTTTGCTGACCGCTGGACTGATTGGGGGAACCTTAGCCTATTGGATTGATCGCAAATGGATTCGGCGCTATGACCAAAAGAGGTCTGCATGACTATCCTGGATTCTCTCTATCAAAATCTAGATACAGCTTTTGCCTTTAAACAAGGTTGGGAAGCATGGCTAGCACTTATAGCCGCTTCTATCGGCACCTATATTTGCAGAGCCATTGGGGTCAAACTTTCCGGACAAGTGAACCAAGATAGTGAGTTCTTCCGGTGGCTCTCGGCGGTTACCTATGCGATGGTGGCAGCTTTGACGATACGTCTTATCTTTTTACCCATCGGCCTACTATCAACCGTGCCGCTCTACCTAAGAGTATTGCTATGTCTTCTAGCGCTGGGGGTAATGATCTCTAACCCGAGCCGACGCTTGGTGCCTGCATTGCTAACTGGAACGCTCTTGATGGTGACAATCGGAATTTTTCTTTAGTAAAAAAACAATATTCGTTTTATGCGCCACATCTCAGCTATCTAGGTAGCCTTCTAAAACTCTGACAATATGCATTGCCTCTCTACTGGCCCCATCGGCAATTTGGTGACGACAGCTCGTGCCATCAGCCACCACAAGCGCATCAGGATGCTTGCGAATGGTTGGCAATAAACTGAGCTCTGCCATTT
>Ga0164294_10000243_pt1 | contig 50868 bp, 39 predicted proteins | sample GEODES005metaG_FD_111479 | JGI IMG/M metagenome (GOLD analysis project Ga0164294, IMG submission 111479) | Oligotrophic lake water microbial communities from Sparkling Lake, Wisconsin, USA - GEODES005 metaG | ecosystem: Environmental > Aquatic > Freshwater > Lake | place: USA: Sparkling Lake... | reverse complement strand
GTTCGGCGGCATCATCGCCAGCGGCTGGCATGTCGCTTCGCTGGTGATGCGCGACTTCGTCGACCGCGCGCCGTTCGGCGACACGCCGCTGCTCGGGCTGAAGATCGACGATCTCCAGTGGCGGCACCCGGTGCGCCCGGGCGACCGGCTCGACATCGTGCGCGAGGTACTCGAAGTCACGCCGTCGCGCAGCAAGCCCGATCGCGGCACGGTGCTGATGCGGATGACCGTCACCAACCAGGACGGCACCGACGTGATGTCGTTCCTCAACCTGATCCAGCTGCCGACGCGGGGAGCGGTGGAGGGCTGAGAGGCGCCGGGGAATGCCCCTCAGCGTCAGCGCTGCCCGGTGGTCGATGCTATTGCGTCCATGCGAAGCGCCGCTACGAAACGAAACCCCGGCAATGGCCGCCACCGCGCCAGGACCTCGAATGGCCTCACCTGATTTTGCCTTGCTTGGAAAACAGAGGTTCGGCCCGCTCTTCGCCGTCCAATTCCTCGGCGCGTTCAACGACAACGCACTCAAATATGCGATGCTGTTCCTGGCCAGCTTCACGCTCTACGCGGAAGCGCCCGCCAAGGCCGCGATGCTGGCGACGCTGTCGACCGGCATCTTCATGCTGCCCTATTTTCTGTTTTCCGGGCTCGGGGGCGAGCTGGCGGACGCGATCGACAAGGCGCGGCTGATCCGCTGGGTGAAGCTTGCCGAGATCGCGTTCATGGCGGTCGGGCTGGCCGGGCTGGCGCTCCCGTCGATCCCGCTGCTCCTGGTCGCGCTGTTCTGCATGGGCTGCCACTCGACGATCTTCGGTCCGGTCAAATATTCGATCATGCCGCAGCACCTCCACGCCGACGAACTGCTCGGCGGGACGGGAGTGATCGAGGGCGGCACCTTCCTGGCGATCCTGGGCGGGCAGTTGCTCGCCGGCATCGTATCGCCGCTTGCCGCGGGGCTCATCGCGACGCTGCTCGCCGTGCTGGGCTTTGCCGCCAGCCGGGCCATTCCCGCGGCGCCGCCGCTGGCGAGAGTCCGGATCACGCGCAATCCGTTCGTCAGCACCTGGCGGGTGCTCAAGGCCGGGCATAATTCGCGCGACGGCTGGCTCGCCATTCTTGGCATCAGCTGGTTCTTCGCGGTCGGCGCGGTGGTCGCATCCGAGCTGCTGCCGCTCGTATCGGGCGCGCTCGGTGGCAGCGAGCATGTCGTGACGCTGTGCCTCATCATCTTCTCGGTCGCGATCGCGTTCGGGTCGATGCTCGTCAACCGCCTGCTCGGCGGCAAGCCCTCCGCGAAGTTCGTGCCGCTGTCGGCACTGGCGATGGGTGGCTTCCTGATCGACCTGTGGCTCGCGACGCGCGGCTTCGGGGTGGTCCACGCCCATGCCAGCATCGCCGAGTTCGTGGCCACGGCGGGGAGCTGGCGGATCCTGATCGACCTGGCCGGGGTGGCGCTGGCGGGCGGCATGTTCGTCGTGCCGCTCTACGCGATCCTGCTCGTCGAGAGCCCGCCCGAGGCGCGCTCGCGGGTGATCGCGGCCAACAATATCGTCAACTCGCTGGTGATGGTGCCGACGGTGCTGCTGGCGACCGTGCTGCTCGGCTGGGGGTTCAGCGTACCCGAAGTGATCGGCCTGACCGGCGCCGCGACGCTGCCGGTGGCGCTGATGTCGCTGCTGCTGCTCAGGCGGCCGGCCGCTGCCTCATGATGCCTGGGTAAGCACCGAGACCCGATCGGTGCCGGCGAGCGAATCGGCCACCCAGATCGGGAAATACTCGACCAGCAGCGGCGTCGTGCGGGACGGGGAGCTATTCGAAGGCCGCTGTGCGGCCGGGTCACTAGAAAGAATAGCGAAGCCTTCCGGCGAACGCCGAATGAGACCGCGACCAGCGATCGGCGAGCCGGCGCTACAGGCCTTCGGATATGCTTGCGACGCCGGCACGCGCACGGTGGCAAAGTGCGCACCTCGGCCACGAGACCGTCGCCCGGATGTCGCTCCAGTCGCGCCTCGTGGTCCCGCCGAGGAGAGACAGAACTTTGAAGCCCACTGGCTCTATCAAGAAGCGGGGGCACCCAGGACAGTTACAGGCATCGCTGTCCGCCAGATCGACCATCCAGCCCCCGCGCGCGCCTAGCGCGTGATCTCGGCGCTGCAACTCCTGTCCGCGGGACTGGAGCAGGCGAGCATAGGCTCCCATAGGATCCGACTATGCCGCGTCGCGAGCCAGCCGGCCCGGCCGCCGAGCTCTACCGTTTGATAAAGGCTGGGCGCGCGCAGCCAGGAGGGCAGTTGGCCAAGTTCGATCTCAAGCGTTCCAGGCAGGAAGTTCAGCACATAGTTGGACGACAGCGCGAGCGACCCCTGGGTGATCGTATAGGTGCCAGGCCCGTATCCCGACGTTCGAGTCAGGCGGCCGGTAAAGCTGTCGCCCGGGGCGAGGCTGCCCTCGGTCACTGTATAGCCAAGCACGGGATCGCGGTCGAACAGGCCATGAATCGTGTCGTTCGCACGCACAGTGACCATGCGCTTGGCGATGTCGGCCGTCGTCGATGCGACCGAGCCGATCTCGTAGTTGGCCGCGTCCTGCCCCGATAGCGCGAAGCCGCTCGCCGAGACGGTCTTGCCTTGCCCCGCATTCCGGTCGCCAAAGGCATAATTGCCCCCGCCGACACCGACGTCGTCGCCCTGGACCATGCCGGACAGTCCCGTCACCCGGCCCGTAGCGGAGGTCGTGCCGTCATAGGTCTTCCCGTTCGCCGCGATGGTAATGCTCAGCGCCTTGCGCAAGATCGTCGCCAGCACCGAGGTCGGGATCGTCACGTCGTAGTTTCCGGCATCGGCGCCACCGATGGCGATGTCACGCACCGTCACGGTCTTGGCCGCGCCTGCATTCTTGTCGGAATAGACGTAGCTGCCTCCCGTCGCGGTCAGCGCGTCCCCGGCGATCACGCCGTCGATCCCCGAGACGCGGCCCGTGGCGGAGGTTGTGCCGTCATAGGTCTTGTCGTCGGCGGCCACGCGCACCGTCACCGCCTTGCGCAGGATGTCGGCGAGCACGCTCGTCGGGATGGTGAAGCTGTAGTTGCCGGCATCCGCCCCCTGCGCCGTGAGCGCGACGTTCACCTGCTTGCCGGCGCCGGCGTTCTTGTCGGCAAAGGCATAGGTGCCGGAGAAAGCGACATCGTCCCCAGCGACCACGCCCGAGGCCGAGGCACGGCCAGTGGCGCCGGTGGTGCCGTCATAGGTCTTGCCGTCGACCGCGACGGTGACGTTCACGGCCTTGCGCAGGATGTCCGCAAGCGCGCTCGCCGGGAAGACGATGGTGTAGTTTCCAGCGTCCGCGCCGGACACCGCGAAGTTGGTGACCGCCACCGACTTGCCTGCGCCGGCATTCTTGTCACCAAAGGCATAGGCGGCGGTGGCGCCGACATCGTCGCCGGCGACGATGTCGCTCAGGTTGACGCGGCCGGTCGCCGCGGTCGTGCCATCATAGGTCTTGTTGTCGACCAGGACATTGGCGCTGACCGCACGGCGCGCGATATCGGCGATCGCCGAGCGCGGGACCGTCACTTCGTAATTGCCAGCGTCGCTACCGCTGAGGGTGATGTCGGTCACGCTCACCTGCTTGCCGGCACCGGCATTCTTGTCGGCAAAGGCATAGGTGCCGCCCGAGGCAGCGAGGTCGTCGCCGGCGAGGACGCCATCGATGCCGGTGATGCGGCCGGTGGCGGCGGTGGTGCCGTCATAGACCTTGCCATCCGCCGCGATGCGCACCGTCACCGCCTTGCGCAGGATGTCGGCGAGCACGGAGGTCGGGATGGTGAACTCATAATTCCCCGCATCGGCGCCGCCGGCGGTGAGGCCGCTCACCGAGACGGTCTTGCCGGCGCCGGCATTCTTGTCTCCGAAGGCATAGGCGCCGCCCGTCACGGTGAAGTCGTCACCGGCAACCACGCCCGAAGTCGACACGCGACCGGTAGCGGCGGTGGTGCCGTCATAGGTCTTGCTGTCGACCGCGACGGTGATGTTCACTGCCTTGCGCAGGATATCGGCAAGCACGCTCGTCGGGATCGTGACCGTATAGTTGTTCGCGTCGGCGCCCGAGAGCGCGAAGTTGGTGACCGACACAGTCTTGCCCGCGCCTGCATTCTTGTCGGCGAAGCTGTAGTTCGCCGCGCCGCTGAGATCGTCGCCGGCGAGCATGCCGGTGAAATCGATCTGGCCAGTAGCGGCGGTGGTGCCGTCATAGGTCTTGCTGTTGGCGGTGACGTTCGCGGTGATCGCCTTGCGCGCGACGTTCAGGCGGCCGGCATTGTTGAAGGCGAAGGCATAGCCGGTATCCGAGGTCAGGCTGCCCAGGCCGATATCGATCGCGTAGGAGCCGCCCCCGACATCGGCATTCGCCGCGCTGCCGAGCGAGCTGAGCAGCGGCGCGCCGGAAAAGGCGCTGGCCAGCGTATCGCCGAGGAACGCGCCCGCCACGCCCTGGTGCAGCCCGGACACGGCGTAACGGCCGGCGAGCAGGGAGGCGACGTCGTCGCCATAGGTCTTGGCCAGGTCGAGCGAGGTGAAGGTCAGCGTCGGGCGGAAGGCGAAGACGTAGCGGTTGCCGGCGACGTTCGACAGGTCGCTGTCGATCGTCTTGCCCCAGACGGCGGTGTCGTGGCTGTCGAGGCCGCCGAAATCATTGCCCTCCGGGCTCTGGAGGAAGATCCTCCAGCGCGCGCCGGAAGCCATCACGGCACTGCCGGCAAGATTCACGAACTTGTTCGCCGAAAGCGCGATGTCCTGGTTGGAGCCCTGGAAACGGCCGTTCTGGGTAATCGTCAGGTTACCCGTGGTGCGGATCACCGTTTCGTCCCCTGCCGCGATCACGCCGTCGATGGACAGATCCTTGGCGTTGGCGATGGAGATGGACTCCGCGGAGAATCCGCCGATGCTGTCGATCAGATTGGCGCTCTTGAGAGTCACGGCATAGAGGCCGCTACCTGAGAGGCGGCCTACCTTGAGGATTCCTGCAGACTGGGAAACTCTGGGAATCCGGGCTCCGGTAGCCGGGGCGCGCGTCAAGGTTAGCGTATCAGCCGTGATATTTCCCCAAAGGCTGATAAGGTCATCCGCCTCAAGCGTCACAGCCCTGGCAGAAATATCACCTTCGACGAAAATCGGACCGCGGCCTGCGGTCATGGTGACTGTGCCGGTAGTGGAGAGCTTCGCACCTCCAACGATTTCAACATAGCCATTCGTGGCATGCAAATTTGTATTGCCACCCACCTGCATCAGCATTGGTTCGCCCATGCCGATGATGATCGACCCGGCGGTCCAGTTGGCATTGCCGGCTACGGTGACGTTGCTTAGAAACTGCACACTTCCGGTAGCATTGATGGTCGCATCTCCACGGGAGTTGATTCCCGTAGCGAGCACACGCCCGGCTCCGCCGGTCCCGCTGGCTCCGATCACAACGGAATTGCCGGTGACGACGCCGAAGGATGCATTGCCGGCCCAAGCACGAATTTCGGCGAGACCATTCCGCGCGGTCACGTTACCGGCGGTGGTGTTCCGGCCATCCAGGAGAAGCGAACCAGCGATATCCACGTCGCCCGCAACGAGATCCCCCGCAGCGCTCAGCGTCACCGTGCCGTTCACCGAGCGGACATTGCCGACGGTGATGTTGCCGGCGCTGTTGGCGATCGAGCTGGCGCCTTGGTCGATCAACAGATTGCCGGTGACGATATCGCCCACCGAAGTGCTGATAAGGAGCGGCTGGACGACCGCGACGTTGCCGAGCGTGATCGAGTTCTGGCGTCCAGTAAGGCCGGTGATGCCGTTGGCGGTGACGCCGCCCAGAATGATCCGATCGGTCGCCGCGCCGGTGGTCAGCGTCACCTGGCGCCAGGCACCGCCCACGCCCGCCTGGATCGCGCTGTCTGCGGCGAAGACGATATCGCTCTTGGCGTTCAGCGTCATGGCGCCCAGCGACGACAGCTTCAGGCCGGCGCCGCCGACGATGCGGCTAAAGGTGGAGGTGAGCGAGATGGCGCCTCCCGCCTTCTGCGTCACCGCCTGGCCATTGTCGCCGAGGCGGATCTCGCCACCGGTGACGGAATAGTCGCCCGCGATGTCGGCAGATCCATTCACCAGGGTGAGGGCGACGCCCTTCAGAGTAGCGTTCTTGGCGACCAGGCTGCCGAGCGTGAGGCCGTTCCCGCTATTGACGGTAATGTCGCCGTTCGCGGCACTGAGGTTGCCGAGTGTTGTATCGCCGCCCACCGAACGAACGGTGATCCCGTTCGTGCCGGTCGTCAGGTTTCGGGCCGTGACAAAGCTGCCGGTGAGCCCGATAGTAGTGCCGCTCGTCACATCGCCATTGAGCGTGATGTTGCCCCCGGCCAGCATCGATACCGTCGATGCCGCGTCGATGGCACCCAGCTGGATCGAGCCATTCGCATTGAACGAAGCGAGCCCGCCAGTCTTGATGGACCCGCCGACGATGCTGCCCTGGGTGGTGCTGACCTCCAGTCCATTCGTCAGGTCGAGATTGCCGAACTCAACGTGATTGGCGCGGCCGGTGAGCCCCGCGATGCCAACCGCGGTCACGTCGCCAAGCCTGATCCGCCCAGCGGCATTTCCGGTGGAGAGCGTGAGAAGCGACGATGTCGTCCCGGTCCTTGGCAGCAAGATCGAACTGGTCGCATCGAAAAGGATGTCGGTGGCGGCGGTTAGCTGGAGATCACCATTAAAGAGGGTGCCCATCTTGATCGTCAGGCCCTTGCCGCCATAAATCGCACCGGTCCTGGCGGAGATCTCTCCATTGCCGCCGATATCGAACAGCTCGGCATCGTCATCCGAACCGAGATATACGTTATCCCCCGAGACATGCAGCGAGCTGCGCGCTCGGACATTGCCGTTGATTGCTGCCAGCCCCCAGGCGACAACGAAGACGTCTCCCCTTTCTGTGCTGATATTATCCACGCGGACCGCCCCTTGGCCGGATCGCACGTTCACGCTGTGACCCGAGACAATGTTCCTGACGATGACGTCGAGCGCGCCCGTAATGCTTACGGTGCTGTTGGTGCGATCAGCGGTTCCCGAGTTCACGTCGCCGATCGATATTCCGCCCGAAGTCAGAACCGAAACGGCTGCTGCCGATTTCAGATTGCCGTTTTGTTGCGTAATCCCGGCAGCGATACCGTCATTCTCCGCATTCGCGGCTACCGTGACAGTCGGCGCATTGACTTGCCTGCCCGCAAGAAGCACGATGCCGCTGTCGCTGGCAGCGACGCCTGTCGCCTCGATCGATCCGTCGATGCTCAACAGCGCATTGTTCACGCCGGAGCGCGTGGTCATCGCCAGCGTGACGTTCTTCCCTTTGAGGTCGCCCTTCACTCGGATCGCATTGGCAACCGCGGTACCGCGGCTGATCACGAACTTGAGCGGATTGCCTGCGCTCGACTGCATGACGATGTCGTTCGCCGCCACGAACGCCAGGTCGCCGCCCGCCGTGACCGGCGCCTGGGTATTCACATAGCCGCCCAGCAGCACGAGGTTGCCCGGCACGTTGAAGGTGGCGCCCGAGGCGACCGTGATGCCCGTGGTAGCGCCGAGCGGGCCGCTGAAGTGCAGGTCGCCATCGCCGTCGAGGAAATCGGCGTCGGTCACGTCGAGCGTGCTCGCCACCAGGCTGCCGACATTCACCCGCGCGCCGGCGCCGAAGATCACGCCATTGGGATTGATGACATAGACGTTGACGTTCGGGTCCGAGTTGAGGGCGCCCGAGACATTGGTCGTCGCGCCGCCGGTGACGCGATTGAGGATCGAGATCGTCGGCGCGGAGGTGCCATTCCGATTGCGGAAATTGGCGGTCGTGCCGTCCGGTACGTCGAACCGGCTCCAGTTGACGATCCCATTGCCGCTGGCGCCGATGTTCAGCGTGGTGTCGTCCGCGTTCGCCGTGACGCCCCCGCTCGCGCTGGTGATGGTGCCGAAGCCTCCCATGTCCTGCGCTGCCGCCGCCGTCGGTAGCAGCACCGCGCCGCAAAGCGCGGTGGTGAGGAAGAGGTTACGACGGTGGGCGGTGCGGCGCAGGGCTTGTGCGAACATCGGGGGGCTCCTGGTACGGGTACTTAGCGGGGAGAGAATTGGGCGGTCAGCGACAGCAGCACCCGGTCGTCGGGGCGCGGGGCACCGTCGAACACGCGGTCGAGCGGGTGCGCATAGCTTGCCTCGAGCAGCAGGGTGCCCGGCAGGGACAGGCGCACGCCCGCGCCGATCGAGCTCAGCCCGCGGTCCGGCTCGGTCAGCAATTGCGGGTTCGCGCCCTGGCTGTAGCGCGCATGGTTCCAGAGCTGGGCATGATCGAAGAAGCCGAACAACTCTGCAGCGACAGCACGGCCGCGATACGCCTGGCCGCGCAGCTCGATCCGGCCCGCGAGCGCGTCGTCGCCATTGGTCGCGCCCGGATCATAGCCCCGGCCGATCGTCAGCGATCCGACCGAGAATTTCTCATAGTTCATCAGCGGCGCGCTCGAAACCTGCGCGCGCGCCGATCCCGCGATGCTGAACACCGGCCCCAGGTTGACCTGGCCATCCAGGTCGAGGCGGGCCAGCCCGGCCTTCGGGTCGCCGAAATAGCTGGAAGGCGCATAGCCTTCCGCAGTGATCACGCCGCGCTCGGTCGCCCCGAAGATGTCGAGGCCGCGGCGAAGCTCGATGCCGCCCGACAAGGAGTAGCGCTGCCCCGCCAGCGAACCGCGCGAGGTCCCGAGCGACAGGCGCGCGAACAGGATACGCAGCCGGTCGCGGGTGAGCGGCAGCAGCGTGCCGAAATCGACCTTGGTGCGCTGGTCGACGATGTCGAAGCCCGTCGCGACCGACAGGTTGCGATCGAGGCCGCGAACCAGCGGCGCGGTGAGCGCGACCGTGCCGACCAGCGAATAGGAACGCAGGTCGAGACCGCCGGCATCGGGGCGCGACCAGGCATGGGTGATGCTTGCCTCCAGCCGCGAGCCGTCGCTGCCCAGACCCATGCTGTGGCCGAACTGGAGCACCTTCTGCTCCTCGAAGTCGAACGTAGTCGACGCGCCCAGATAGGTGAGGTCGGCAAGCCCGGTCAGGCCATAGCCTTCGACGCGGACATAAGCGGTCTCGCGCCCGAGGTTGCGCGCGCCATAATTCTGCACATTGGCACTGATCGCATAGGGCCGATAGGCGACGGCCAGCGTGCCGACCACTTCGCCGGGCACGGTTCCCGCCGGCGAGAGCGAGAGCTCGATGTCGAGGCCGGGCACATCCCCGGCCAGCAGCAGCTCGCGCTCGGCGGCGCGTTCGTTGAAGGGATCGATCGCCTTGAGCTTCTCGGCGCGCGCCGCGATCAGGCGGGCATAGCGGCCGGGCTTGCCCTTGATCTGGACATCGACGAGCCGTGCAGTGACGACCGCAAGCACCAGCGTGCCGTCATTGTCGAGCTTCTGCGCAGGGATCTGCACCGAGGCGACGAAGCCCGCGCGCTGCAGGACCTGGTTCGCACTGTCGCGCAGTTCGCAGATCTGCGCGATGGACTGGGCGCCCCGTGCCGGGGCGATCCCGGCGAGTAGCCTGGAGAGCTGGGCGGGCAGATCGGAGCCGTCGGGGCGCGCGAAGCGCACCGCGCCGATCGCGAGGCTCTCGCCAGACTTCTCGAACGCGCACGGCGTCTCACGAAATGCCTTGGCGCTGGTCACCCGGGCTTCGGACGGCGGCGGCGCGACAACCGGCGCCGGCGGAAGCACCTGCTCGCGGCTGGGGAGTGCGCCCGGCACCGTCTGCGCTTGCGCCGACATCGCAGTCAGGCTGGCGGCCGTAGCCAGCAGCCACCCGCCTAGCCGGCGTTGCCCAGAGGACCAGGTGCGCAAACGGTCGCAGCTTGCGAATGCGGAGAGTTCCACGATTTACCTCAGGAATATGGGAGCCAGTTCGCCCGCAGGACGGACATCGCAGCGCACATGCATGGGCGGCGGCGAGCAAGCTCGTGACAGGCGACAAAAGCCGCCGATCCAGCGGCGGGAGCGGCAAATTGCGCAAGGACGCTCCCGCAAGACCGACTAGAAATCGATCTTCGCGCCAATCCGGAAGTAGCGGCCCATTATATTCGGGCCGGATAACGCCGAGTTGAAGTCATAAAGACGATAGGCGGCGTTGGGGTCGAAAGGTGCTCTCAGCGCCAGCAACTTGAGCGCGTTGGCGTAGAGTGTGAAGTTCTCGTCTAGCGGCTCATCGGCGCCGCGATGTCGCGGCGCGCAGGCGGCCGGGGCGAGCGCGAAGCCGTAGCCGAATGGGCACCGAACGGCGCTTCGTGCCAGATCGCCTCCGTCGCAACGCGAGCAGAGCTAATTCAATCTTATGAAAATCAGTATGAAAATAATGCGGCCTTAGAATAAATCGCGTTATTATAACGACTTATTCTGAGAAATGGCGCACCCGAAGGGATTCGAACCCCTGGCCTCTGCCTTCGGAGGGCGTAAAAACGGGCTCTTCTGGGACCCCTTGGGATCGTGCTAAGTATTTCAGAAATATTGAATTTATTCGAAAGGTGGGGTATTGGAATCCCACCATGTTTTCCGTACTTTTTCCGTACTTTTCCGCACAGGAGGCCGCCCGGTGAGAACGGATCTCAGCCGGGTGAAAGAGCGGGATGCTCTCGCCAATCAGCGTGAGCCGCACTGGCAGCGTATTCGTCCTGGTTGTTTCCTCGGCTATCGCCCCTCGGCGCGTGAAGGGTTGGGGCATTGGATCGCACGCGCCTATGATGAGCCCATTCGTCAGTACAGGCTGAGGTCTCTCGGCGACTATGGGGCCCTGCCTGGTCGCGATCGGTTCGCCGAAGCCAAGAAGGACGCGGAAGCATTCGCCAGCCTCGTCGAGTCAGGAGGCATTTCCGATCTGAAGCTCGAGACTGTTGGTGAAGCCTGCCAGCGCTATGCGGAATCGAAACCGGACGCGGCCGGGCGTTTCAAGCGTTATGTCTATTCCGATCCGCTCGCTAGGGTGAAGCTTGCGAAACTGCGGAGGCGCCACCTGCGCGACTGGCGAGAGCGACTTGAGCAGAAGCCGGCCCAGGTATCCCGGCGCAAGAAGGGTCCGACAAGAACGCGTCCCCGAGCGCCGTCCTCGGTCAATCGCGACATGGCGGTTCTGCGGGCAGCGCTCAATCAGGTGTTGGCGCACGGGGCGCCGGGGACGGATGCTGCCTGGCAAGAGGCGTTGAAGGCGATACGCAATGCGGACCGCCAGCGCACATTGTATCTAGATCGCAAGCAACGGCGGAGCCTATTGGAGCATATGGATGCGGAAGCGGAACCCTTCGTCCGCACTCTCTGCTTGCTCCCATTGCGGCCTGGGGCGGTCGCAGGGTTGACCGTTGCCGATTTCGACAAGCGCACATCCGAACTGACTATCGGCAAGGATAAGAGTGGCAAGCCTCGCCGTATCCTACTTCCGCATGGTGCGGCCAAGCTGTTCTCAGAGCAGTCCCGCCGCAAGCTTCCGAGTGCCCCGCTTCTGGCGAGATCGAACGGCGTGGCCTGGGACCGACATAGCTGGAAGTTTCCGATTGCGGAGGCTGTCGTCGCGGCCGGGCTTCCGAAAGGCGCGACGGCATACACGCTGCGCCACAGCACGATCACGGATCTCGTGAACGGCGGACTTCCATTGCTAACCGTGGCGCAGATCAGTGACACTAGCGCAGAGATGATCGAGCGGCACTACGGCCACCTGTGTCGAGCTGCTGCTACTGAGGCGCTTGCCGGCCTCGCCCTTTAGGCCTGTGGAGCTGCGATCCAGGCGTTGATTGCCGACTCTCGCCAACCTGCGCATCGCGGAGCGATCTGAATGCTCTTCGGAAACGTGCCGGCGTGCATCTTCCGGTAGAGCGACGAGCGCGTCAGCCCGGTGCGCTCGAGCACTGACTTGAGGCGAAGGATCCGATCAGGGGTCTCGGTCTGCATAACGAAACTCTTCCATGGGGAAGGCAAAAGATTGGCGTGCCGCGCGCCCGAAGAAAAGCCATCGACGTTCGCGCTGCGATCGCCTGCCGTGTTTGGCGCTGATGTGCAGTGATTCGGTTTGTGCATGCTCCCGCAGATGCTCGCAGTCGATACGCTCCCGCTTGCACTGCCCGGGATAGGGAGGGACTCAATACATTTTGAGACCCGGTCGGCGGTGCCCTTCGGACAAGCTGAGGAAGACCAGCGAGAACTTTAAAGCGTGCGGAAGTTGGCTCCGAGCGTGAGGTTGGGTTGCGCGCGCAAGTAACGGCTTGGTCCTCCCAGGCATCGGTTTCCCGTTACCAAGGTAGCGCTTCAATGAAGAGAACCATCTCCTGAAAAGCCGCCGCCTCGAAGCCGATGCCGTGCCCGGTTTCTACGAGCGGCGCCTGGGCAGCCGCTTCCATTACCGCTTCGGGATCGGACTGGCGCTCAGGATCGTGCGCCGCGGTCCATTTGGCGAGCGCGGTGAGGCGTGCGTGCAGCGTCGCCGCGGTGACGGCGACATCTCCGAGACGGGCGTCGCGGACATAGGCCTGGAGGATTTCGGCCTGGGCATGGGGATTGTCGCGGTACCCGGCAGGTAGCAGCGCGATTGCCTCGAGCGCTGCCGCGATCTGAGCGCACCCCAGGCGAACGGCATTCAGCGTATCGAGGCCGGCTAGCATCCCGTGCTTGGGTTCGGCCTGAGTGGACAGTGGCGGGGAAAGCATCCTCGGCTCCTCAGAATCCCAGTTCGTGTTGCTGTTGGCGTGGCTTCTCGGCCACGCGCGACGCGATCTCCTCGATCCGGTAGCTGCGTGCCGGCAGTGCCTTGAGCAACTCCTCCTGGGGCAAGGTCAGGTCGAGCCAGGCCATGTTCTGCCGGCGCAGCAGCACGGCACCCTGGCGGTCCTGGTAATGAAAGATGTCGGGATTGGCCTCGATCGTGGCGATTGCATAGCTGAGGCCACGCCCCGCTGGACCGGGCTCCCATAGACCCGCGAGATAGAAGAAGTTGCCGTCGTCGAGCGTCACAAGGAACTTGCGGTCGCCGTTGCGCACTGTGAACTCACTCGCAGGGACGAGGCAGCGGTTCCGGGAAAAGACGCGGCCCTCGGAGCGGACGAACTTGAAGGGCTTGCCGCCGCGCTCGAAGGGCTCCAGCCCCCAGGCCGCCTCAACCATTTGGATGTCTTGCATCCGATCGGGATTCCGCCGGATGATCGCCCGGCGGCTGCCAAGGGGTGCTTCCGACTCGAAGGGACTTGCTTGCATGGTGAGAACATAATGCGAACGAAGCTGGCGTGCAAATCGAGGACACCGCATGTGCAATGACTATCGCCTCGAGGTCGACATCGCGTCGATCATGGAGGACTTCGAGGACCTGAAAATCGAGATCGAAGTACCCGAGGGCACGCCCAACGTCGCGGCGCGCGAGGACATAAAGATCACCGACACGGCGCCGATCGTGATTGGCGTGGAAGGCAGACGCGGCGTCGGGGCGCTGGTCAACCGGCGCTGGAGCTGGCCAGGGCCCGGCGGCGGCAAGCCGGTCTACAACTACCGGGCCGAAGGCCGGGAATTCGCGTCCAAGCGCTGCCTGATCCTGGCCGATGGCTTCTACGAGTTCACCAAGGCCGAGGATCCCAAGCAGAAGCGCCAGAACAAATGGCTGTTCACGCTGAGGGACCATGAATGGTTCGCGATCGCAGGCATCTGGCGGCGCCATGAGACCGCGGGCGAAGCCTTCACCATGTTGACGCTGGACGCGGGGCCCGACGTCGCGCCCTATCATCACCGCCAGATCATCCCGCTCCCCCGCGACCGCTGGGCCGATTGGCTCGATCCGGGGGTGCCCGCCCCGGAGGTGCTGGGCGTACTGCCGGCAGGAAGCCTCGAGGTGCGCCAGGTGTTCGGCGCGCCTCCCGGAGGCGCGCAGCCGGCGCTGCTCTGAACCCTCCGGGGATTCAGTGGGTTGACGAAATCGGCAGTCGAGGGGAACATAAAAGGAACAACTGAGTCGATGTTCCCTTATGTCCGCCGAGCCTTGTCCTGCCCTGCCAGATCGTGCGCGCATGCTCGATGCATTGCGCGAGAGCATCGCGGTGCGCCGGGGCACGCCCTCGGAAATACTCCCTTTCGGCATCGCGAGGCTCGACGAGCGGCTCCCCCAGGGCGGGATTCATGGCGCGGGCCTGCATGAAGTAGCCGCGGCTTCCTCGACCCTCGGTGACGACGCCGCGGCGACCTTGTTCGCCGGCGGGCTGGCGGCGCGGTTCGCGGCCGGGGCCGGCGGACAAGTGGCCTGGGCGCTGACGCGCTTCGACCTCTACGCACCCGGGCTCGAACAGGCCGGGTTGGCACCCGCCCAGCTCCTCTATCTCCAGGCCAGGGATGATGTGATGGCGCTGGCGCTGGCCGAGGATTGTCTGCGCGAGCGCTGCTTCGCCGCGGTAGTCGCCGAAGTGAAGGCGGCCGACCAGACCGCCACGCGCCGGCTGCAGCTCGCCGCTGCGGACGGCGCCACGCCGCTGCTGCTGCTTCGGCGCTGGCACAAGCGAGCTTGCGATCCGCTCGACAGGCCCTCGGCGGCGATGACGCGCTGGCGGATCGGCTGTGCACCCTCGGTGCCGCTCGGCCACCCCGGCGTCGGCCGGAGCTGCTGGTCGGTCGAGATCGTCCGCCAGCGCGGCGGCAATCCCTTCTCCCTCCTGCTCGAGGCTTGCGATGACAAGGGTCGCCTCGCTCTACCTGCCCCAGCTGCCGATCGAGCGGTTGTGGCAGCTCGAGCGGCCGCTCGCGCCGCCTGAGCGCCGGCACGCCGCAGCCCCTCTGCCGCTCGCGGTAGACGACGATCCCGGTGCCTGCTCGGTGCCGCGGGGCGGCGGCTGGCGACCGGGCGCACGCTGGGCGCGGGACGGTCAGCTTCAGGCGCGCATTGCCGAGATGCCGGCGCACCAGCGCCCGCCGATGCGCGAGCTCGGACGGCGCTCGGAAACTGCGGACCATCCCTTCAAGGCGATGCGGCCGGATGAAGGCGGACGCGGCACGGGCAGCACCTGGCCGTCACCGGCTGCGCTTTCCGGACGGCCGACCGTGCTGGTGCTGCGCACCGGGCAGCGGGAGATATTGAGCGCGGCCTGCCCGGTCGCATTGGCACTGGGGCTGCGGCCCGGCATGGCGGCGGCGCATGCCCGGGCGCTGGTCGGAGACCTTAACGTGCGCGATGCCGATCCCGAGGCGGACCTGGCCTTGCTCGACAAGCTCGCCCGGCACGGCGCGCTTCACTGGTCGCCGGTCGCGAGCCCTTCCGGCGCGGACGGACTGTGGCTCGACCTGACGGGCACCAGCCATTTGTTCGGCGGTGAGACACGCTTCTGCCGGCGGCTCGTGCACTTCTTCGCGCGGCTCGGCCTTACGCTGCGCGTCGCGGTAGCGGGGACGGCAGGCGCCGCCCATGCGCTGGCGCGCTATGCCGGGCGTGACATGGTGCTGCTCGAAAGCGGTCGCGAGGCCGAGGCCGTGGCCGGGCTGCCGGTCTCGGCGCTGCGGCTCGAAGGCGACGCGCTTGCTGCCTGTGCGCGTTTCGGGATCGAGCGTGTCGGGGACCTCTACCCGATGCCGCGCGGGCCGCTCGCCCGGCGGCTGGGTCTCGGCGCCGTGACACGTCTCGACCAGGCATTGGGACGCGCCACCGAGCCGATCGTGCCGGTCGAGATCGTAGAGCCGCCGCAAGTGGTGCGCCGGCTGCTGGAGCCGATCGGGACGCCCGAGGCGATCGCGCAGGTCGTATCGGACCTGGTGGGCGACCTGGTCGAGCGGCTGCGCGCCAGGGGCTTGGGTGTGCGCTCGGCGCTGCTGACCGCCGAACGGGTGGACGGGGTCGAGCAACGCGTGGCGATCGGCACCTCGCGGGCGACCCGCGAACCCAGGCATCTGGTGCGCATGTTCGCGTTGAAGCTCGAGCGTATCGATCCCGGGCTCGGCATCGAGGCGATGCGGCTGGCGGTCCCGCGCCACGAGCCGCTGGGCGCGACGGCACTGGCCGGGCTGCTCGCCGGCGACGGCACGGCCGGGGATCTCGCCCCCGCTATCGACCAGCTCGCCGGACGCGCCGGCGAAGACGCCGTTTTCCGGATGGCGCTCGAGGAAAGCGACGTGCCCGAGCGGGCCGTGCGGCGCGCGGCGCCGCTTGCCGAGGTGCGCGGCTGGCCGGCCTGGAAGCGGCCGGCGCGGCTGCTACGGCGGCCGGAAATGCTGAGCGGCGTGGTGGCGCTGCTCCCCGACCATCCGCCGCGACGCTTCGTCTGGCGTGGGACGAGCTACCGGGTGGTGGCGGGCGACGGGCCGGAGCGCATCCATGGCGAATGGTGGCGCGCGGATGCCGAGCACATGGCGGTGCGTGACTATTTCCGGGTCGAGGTCGAGGGCGGCGAGCGCTTCTGGATCTTCCGGCGCGGCGACGGCGTCGAGGCCGAGACCGGGGACCTCAGCTGGTACCTGCACGGGGTGTTCGGCTGATGACGGTCTATGTCGAGCTCCAGGCGACCAGCCATTTCTCCTTTTTGCGCGGCGCCTCCTCGCCCGAGGAATTGTTTTCCGCCGCGGCATTGCTCGGCCATTCGGCCATGGGCCTGACCGACTGGGACAGCGTCGCCGGCGCGGTCCGCGGCTGGGAAGCGCAGAAGGCGACCGGAGTCCGGATGATCGCGGGCGCGCGGGTCACGCTGGCGGACGGCCGCGCGCTGCTGCTTTATCCCGAGGACAAGCCGGCTTGGTCGCGGCTGACGCGGCTGCTGTCGCTCGGCAAGGGGCGCGGCGGCAAGGGACGCTGCATCCTCGAATGGGCGGATGTCGCCCATCATGCCGAAGGGCTCGTCGCGATCCTGCTGCCCGACCTGCCCGACCCCGTCACCGAGGCCCGGTTGCGCGAGCTGGTGAAGGTATTCGGGACGCGGTCGCATCTGGGTCTCGCCTTCCGGCGGCGGCCGGACGACCTGGCGCGGCTGCACGGCCTGGATCGGCTGGCGCGCTCGGCGGGTGCGCGCAGCGTCGCGATCGGGGATGTCCTCTATCACACTCCTGCGGCGCGGCCGCTCCAGGACGTGATGACCGCGATCCGCGAGAAGACCACCGTCGATGCGCTCGGCTATCGGCGCGAGCGCTTCATGGACCGGCATTTGAAGTCTCCCGCCGAGATGGAACGGCGCTTCGCGGACTTCCCCGAGGCGATCGCGGCCAGCGCCGATATCGCGGCAGCGTGCACCTTCGACCTGGGTCAGATCCAGTATCAATATCCCTATGAGCAGGTGATGGCGGGCAAGAACGCGCAGGAAGCGCTCGCCCATCTCACCCATGAGGCCGCCACAGTCATGTTCCCAGACGGCGTCCCCCAAGCCTATGCCGACCAGATCGCCCATGAGCTCCGGCTGATCGAGGAGCTCGGCTATGCGCCCTATTTCCTGACGGTCCGCTCGATCGTCACGGAGAGCCGGAGGCGCGGAATCCTCTGCCAGGGCCGCGGGTCGGCCGCGAATAGCTGCGTCTGCTTCCTGCTCGGTATCACTTCGATCGACCCGATCCAGCACGAGCTGCTCTTCGAGCGCTTCGTCTCGGGCGAGCGCAAGGAGCCGCCCGACATCGATGTCGATTTCGAGCATGAACGCCGCGAGGAGATCATCCAGTGGATCTACGAGACCTATGGCCGTGACCGCAGCGCCTTGACCGCGGTGGTGACGCGCTACCGGACGCGCGGCGCCGTGGCCGAGGTCGGCAAGGCGCTGGGGCTGCCGCGCGATCTTACCAAGATGCTGACCGGCCTGGTCTGGGGCTGGTCGATGGACGGCATCTCGGACGAACAGATCGCAAGCCTGAACCTGAACGCCCAGGACCACCGGCTGAAGCTGACGCTGCGGCTTGCCCGGCAGCTGATCGGGACGCCGCGACACCTTTCCCAGCACCCGGGCGGCTTCGTGCTGACCCAGGACCGGTTGGACGATCTGGTGCCGATTGAGCCGGCGCGGATGGAGGATCGCCAGATCATCGAATGGGACAAGGACGATATCGACGCGCTCAGGTTCATGAAGGTCGATGTGCTGGGGCTCGGCATGCTCGGCTGCATGAACCGCGCCTTCAACCTGCTCGAGGAGCATAAGGGCCTGCGAGTCGGCATGGCGGACCTGCAGGACGACGACCCCGGCGTCTACGCGATGATCCAGAAGGCGGATACGCTGGGAGTCTTCCAGATCGAGAGCCGCGCCCAGATGTCGATGCTGCCGCGCATGAAGCCGGAACGCTTCTACGACCTGGTCATCGAAGTCGCGATCGTGCGGCCGGGGCCCATTCAGGGCGACATGGTCCATCCGTACCTGCGGCGCCGCGAGGGCAAGGAGAAGCCCGAATATCCAAAGCCGGAGCTGCGCGCCGTGCTCGAGAAGACCCTGGGCGTACCGCTCTTCCAGGAACAGGCGATGAAGGTCGCGATCGTGGGCGCGGGCTTTACCGCGGTCGAGGCCGACCAGCTCCGGCGCGCCATGGCGACTTTCAAGCTGACCGGCGGCGTCAGCCATTTCTACGACAAGCTGGTGGGGGGCATGATCGCCCGCGGCTATCCCAAGGACTTCGCCGAGCGCACCTTCAAGCAGATCGAGGGCTTCGGAAGCTATGGCTTCCCCGAGAGCCATGCCGCGAGCTTCGCCAAGATCGCCTATGCCTCCTGCTGGATGAAGCATCATCATCCGGACGTCTTCTGCGCGGCGCTCCTGAACGCCCAGCCCATGGGCTTCTACGCGCCCGCCCAGATCGTCCGCGATGCGCGGGAGCATGGCGTCGAAGTCCGGCCCGTCGACATCAATGCGAGCCGCTGGGACTGCACGCTCGAGCCTTCGGACGGGCGCCATCTCGCGGTGCGCCTGGGCTTCTGCCAGGTGCGCGGGCTCGCCAATCTCCACGGGGCCGCGATCGTCGCGGCGCGGATGGGCGCGGACGGGGAAATCCCGTTCGATAGCGTCGAGGCGGCCTGGCACCGGGCGGGCGTGCCGCGCGCCGCGATCGAGCGGCTGGCCGAGGCCGACGCCTTCCACTCGCTCGCCATGGGACGGCGTACGGGGCTGTGGTTCGCCAAGGGCTTGGGTGCCGCGCCGCTGCCACTCTTCGCCGCCGCCGATGCGCGCGAGGGCGGCTTCAGCCCGGAGGGGACTGAGCCCGAGGTGGCGTTGCGGCCGCTGACCGAGGGACGCGAGGTGGTCGAGGATTATCGTGCATTGCAGCTCTCGCTGCGCGCACATCCGCTCCAGTTCGTGCGCGACGAGCTGGCGCGCGCGGGCATCGTGCGCTGCGCGGATCTGGCCTCGATCCGCGACGGGCGGCATGTGGAAGTGGCCGGTGTCATCCTGGTGCGCCAGCGCCCGGGCTCGGCGCGCGGCGTCCTCTTCATTACGATCGAGGACGAAAGCGGCGTCGCCAACGGCATCCTCTGGCCGGACCGCTTCGAAAAGCAGCGCCGGGTGGTAATGTCCTCCTCGATGGTGAGCTTGCGCGGGCGCCTCCAGAAGGAAGGCCAGGTCATCCATGTCATCGTCGATCGTGTCGTCGACCGGGACGATATGCTGCGCTCGATCGGGGGCATGGAGTTGCCGATCACGCACGGACGGGGCGACGGCGCGACACATGCCGGCTCGCCGGATCGCGGCGAGCCGGGCTGGAAGCCGAGCCCACGCGATCTCTACTCGCCGCCTTTCCCCAACGGCGTCGATCCTGAGGACCTGATCAAGGTGCGCAGCCACGATTTCCGTTGAGGCTTCTTTGACAGGGTCCATTCGAGACGTGCCGATGGCGAGGCGGAGCATCGCCCGGCCGCCCGCGTTATCCCCGGATGACCGAGACGCTCGCGGATCTACACCGACAGATGGAAGCGGCAGCCGAGGCCCTGGACTTCGAGGAAGCAAGACGGCTGCGCGACCGGATCAACCTCATCCGCGGCGGCGCGACCCATAGCGAAGCGGCGGCCGTAGATACCTCGGGTCTCACCCGGCAGCAGCCCGGCGCCATGGGGATCGGCACGAGTCAGCAGCGCATGACTCCGCCGCCCGGCTGGTCCCCGCCGTCAAAACCCGATCCCATGACGAATGGCCGGAGTCGTCGCGGCAAGCGAGCGCGCTGAAGCTTCAAGCAAGCGCTAGGCCGGCACCCGCGCCATCGATCGATAGCCACCATTGCCGCGCCTCAGCACATCGCCGGTAGAGCTTGGTCTTCAGCGCGCCACGACGCAAAGACCGGCCCGCAAGCGAGGGACTCTCGTTCATCCACGGCTTATCCGCGCGAAGCGGAAACCCGAGCGAATCGAATGCGTTGGTTGGCCGAGGAGGATGTTCCATGGCTGACGACAAGACACGGACCGGATCGCCCGACCGCGACCGCATCAACATGAGCGAGGAGTATGAGGTCCGTGACTGGACCGACAGCCTGGGCGTATCGCGCGAGCGCCTACAGGAAGCCGTGGACGCGGTCGGCAACAGCGCGGACGCCGTCCGAGCCTATCTAAAGAATTGAACTCATAGCCGCCGGACAGCGGCTCAGTCGGGTCGCGGGGACACGTAACTCAGGACGTGTCGTCTCGCCGGGCGCCGCTGCCAGATCGGCGGCGGCGCTTTCGTCTCAGCGCGTGGCGCTCATCCGGAAGCCTTGGTCGAACGTCAGCAGAATTCGCTCGTCCGCCCGCTCGCTATGCATGGTGCGATCACCCCAAGCTCGAGCGGCCATGCCGGCTCCGCACGCTCCACGTCACCCGCCTCGTTCGAACACCGACTTCGGGATGTGGGTGATCCGGCACGCCAGGTCCGCTTCGCCCGAGGCCACGACATAATGGTCGCCGGCATCGGCGATGCCGGTCGTGAACACCACGTCGCGGACATACATCTTGTCCTCGAGCGGCTGGGTCAGCTCGGGTGCCGCTTCCAGCAAAGGCATATGCTCGGTCCGGACCACCTTGGCTGGATCGTCGCGATCGAGGATCGACCAATAGGTGCGGTAGATGCCGACGATCTCCTTGGGCTCGACGCCGTGCCATAGCGTCAGCCAGCCGGAGTCGGTAAGGATCGGCGGGGTGCCGCCACCCATGCGCGCGGTCGCGATCGTCGCGGCGTGTGGGCGGATGCCGGGCTCGCGGTGCGGCTTCCAGTGTAGTGCGTCGGGCGAAGTGGCGAGGTTGATCGACGGGCCGCCGCGCCATTCGCTGCCGGGCGGGTAAGTAAAGTAGAGATCGCCCAAAGGCCGAGTCTGTGCCCAGTATTTGCCGCCGATCAGCCCCTCGAAGATCAGCATGTCCTTGTTCTGATGGTCGAGCACCACGTCCTCGAAGGTGAAATCCAGGCCATTGGTCGAGCTGTAGAGCGTGGTCGAATGCCGCTCCGGGCTGACCGAGCAGGTCGTCATCAGCCAGCGGTCACCGACCTTGGAGACGCGGGCGTCCTCGACGCCATAGCATTGGAAGCTGCTCTGGGGCGCGATAGCCTTGTCGTAGTGAACCTCGACGATCTCCAGCCCGTCCGGCGTCAGCTCGACCGGCAGGATCCAGGAGAGCGAGGTCAGCGCCATCACCTTCCAGCGGCCGCCGCGGATCAGGAACTTGCGGGGATCGCCGGTATCGACCTGGTCGAGCGGCCAGGGATCGAGGACATAGCCTCCCTCCTGCCATCGTATCGCGTGGATATGGCCGTCGACAATCGGATCGCGTAGCGCCTCGGCGACACGTACGAAGATCGCCAAATTGCCGTTGGGCAGCCGGGTCAGTGCCGGATTGAACGCCCCGAGCACATAAGTCTCGGCGTCGAAATGACCGGCGAGCGGCGAGCGCGACAGGTCGATATCGTCAGGGCCGAGGATCAGCCTGTCGATCGGGAAGCCGCTCATTCGTCGCCTCGCGCGCGCGGGGCCACTACGATTTGCTGGACCACGGCGCGGCGCGGCTGGGTGAGCGCGAAATGCACCGCCACCGCGATATCCTCGGCGCGCAGCATCGTCTCCTTGCGATTCTCCTCCGCCATCTCCTCGGCAGTGAAGCCCGAATATTGAAAGTCCGCGCCCGTCTTGGCGGGCTCGACGTTGCAAACCTTGATGCCCTTGGGGCCGAGTTCCTTGCGAAGCGCCTCGGCGAAGCCGGCGATGCCCGCCTTCATACCCGCATAGACGCTCGAATCGGGGCCGAGGATATGCGCGGAGACCGAGCCGATAAGGACGATGTCGCCTCTGTCCTTCAGCACCTCGGCCGCCGCATGGGCGGTGGCCAGATAGGCGGTGAAATCGGTGGCGATCGCGTAGCGCAATTCCTCGGCGCTCATCTTGGTGACGCCCTGGGCCGGGATGGCGGCATTGACGACCGCGATATCGAAATCGCCGAAATAATCTTTCGCCGCCTTCACGAAGCGATCGACGCCGTCGGGCTCCGCGAGATCGAGATCGATGCCGTCGCCCTTGCCAACCTGGCGGATGCGATCCAGCCCGTCCTCGAGATGCTGCGGGTCGCGGCCACAAACGAAAACGTCGACGCCTTCGGAGGCGAGCAGCACCGCAATCGCGCGGCCGATGCCGGTCGTGCCACCGGTGATGATCGCCTTGCGGCCGGCGAGGCTCGGCATCTCGGTATGCGCGTCGGACAGGTCGCGGGCGGGCCGCTCGGCAAGCTCGGTCATGCGGGGAATCTCCTTCCTGGCTCGAACCAAGGCGGAGAGCGCAGGTTCCCGGCCAAATCGAGGTCAGGCGCGCAACCGCGATCCGGAAACTTCGTTATTTGCAGATATTTAGATGGACGGAAATGCGATCATGTCCCGAAGCGCAGTCGCCGGGCCGATATCCGCTAAGAGCTATGACCGAACCTCGAACTGACCGCAGCGCGGATCGACAATATCTGGCACGCCGCGCCGAGCAGGAGCGCGCGCTGGCCGAACGAGCGCGTGACAGCGGCGTTGCGATCGCGCACCGGCAGCTCGCCTTGGCCTATGGACGCCGCCTCGCCGCGCTCGACGAAGACTAGTTCCAGAGCAGCGAGATGTTGCCGTCCGCGGGCACGCTATATTCGATACGGTCGGCGGTCGCGTGACGCACGCGCGGCTGCTTACCGCCGGCGGCAGTCAATGTGAAATCGGGAAGCTTCGCCCGGCCGGTGCGCACCAGGCTGAAGTGCGCCTCGCGTCCCGGATAGCCGCCGAGCTGGAAGCGCAACGCCTTCTCGTTCGGACGGTCCAACGCAAGCACGAAATGGTCGCAGAACATCCGAAACGGCGCGCCATCGATCCGGTGGAAGGCGCGGCTGGCGAAGACTAGGGCCGAGCCGGCGCCGTAGATTTCCTGACCGACCTGTCCGGCTTGCTGGCCATCGACGTAGAGGTCTTCCACCGGGAAGGAGAGTGCGCGGTCGATATGGCCGTTGGGCTCGCGCTGCTTTGGTGCAAGCGCGTCCTCGGGCAGTGCATCCGGATAATAGAACCAGGCGCGGTCGAGCGCATAGCGGCAATATTCAGAGATCAGCAGTCGCGCAGCGGGATCGAGATCGGGACCGCCGTCACGCAGGTAGCGATCGAATGCCGCGAAGCTGTCGAAGCACTCGTACATCGCCATATAGGGCGCGTCGTGCAGCGCGGTGACGCCGAGGAAATTGCGATAGTGGCGTGCATGGCCGATCTCCGATTCCCACATCGCCGTGTTGTGGAAGAAGCTCGCCAGATAGACATAGCTCTGGTGCAGATAGGTCGCCTCGTTGGTGATCCGCCATAGCCGCAGGCAGGCCGACGCGCCCCAGGCGGTGAGGTTGGCCTGATAGTTGAGCTCGAAGCGCATCTCCTTCGCCGCGTCGATCGCCGCGCGCGCCTCGTCGAGATAGCGCCATTCGTCGGTCAGCTCGAAAGCCTGGAGCATCACATGGGCATAGAGCCCGCCGACATCGGTCTGGCCCAGCCCCTCGTCGTCACGCGCTTCCTGGAGCACGGTGAAGTCGCGGATGTCGTACTGGATCGGCCATTTATACGCGAAGTGCCGGGCGGCGCGGATGCCGTAATCAATCGACTTCCTGAACAGCCGCATCGCCTGCTTGTCGCCATCGATGGCGAGGCGGCCGAGCTTCGACAAGGGATGGTAGAGATACCAGCTGTCGACCGCGTTCTTGTCCTTTTCCTTGCCGACATTGGGCAGATACCGCCGGATGGTCTTTAGCTTGGGGTCGTAGAATTTGCCGAGCCCTGCGGCGAGGTCGGTGCCGATCTTCACCGTATCACCGGACCAGACCTCATAGTCGCGGATCGCGCTCAGCACCGAGAGCTGGACCATCGAGTCCGGATATTCCGCGGCGGTATAGGGATGGACATAGCGGTGGCCATAGGCGCTGAGCGTCGCCTTGGGCGAGTTGGCGAGATCCTTGAGCGCGCGCTCGGACCGGTCGACCCAGTCGCGATAATCGGTGTCGGGCTTCTGGATCTCACCGAACACCGCGCCGAGCAGCGACAGATAGCGCTGCGCCATGGCCTGCTCGTCGTCGCCGCTGTCGTCATGAAAGGCGATGGCCGCGTCGGAGAGCAGCACTTCCTCTCCGGCAGGAAGCGGATTTACCGGCGGTGTACCGCGCTGAGGCGGTGTCGGCAGCAGATAACCGATCTCGGGCCAGACCCCACCGACCGCACCGTCGGGCTTGGTGTCCGTCGCGGCGAAATAGGGATTCAGCCGCGTGAGGTCCTGACAATAGAGGACGCTGCCGAAATCGGGTTCGGTCAGGCGGAAATAGATGGCGCCGGTGTTGAAGCCGCGCTGCGCCGCCTCCACTTCGCCGACCGCGCCCATCGGATCGTCCTCGCCGTCGAGCGGGTACAAGTCGCGTGGGACGAAGGAAGTGAGCAGCGGCGACTTGGCCTCGAGGCCGGTCGTCACCTTGAGGATGGGGATCGCGCCTTCGCGCAGGCCGATCGCGATACGGTGGGTGCCGATCGGGCTGGTCACTTCGACCCGCGCCGCCTCGCCCGCCTTTGCGCGCACCGTGCGGACTTCGTCATAGCCCGCGGGACAGAAAGCAGCGCGCATCGCGATGCCGCCGCGCTTCGCGCGGCGGACAATCACCCAGATCGCGTCATGCCCGGCGGCGAGCGTGATCGCTCGCTCGCCCAGGGCAAGCTTCGCGAGCTCGCGCATCGAGCCGGCACGCAATTCCTCGCGGAGCAGCAGCGCCCCGGGCGTCACGCCACGCTTTTCCTTGGTCTTCGCGGCGCTCCCGTGCATGCGGGCATCAGGCCGGCTGCAGGTTCACCGCGCGCGGCTCGGCCGGCGGCAACCCTTGGCTCTCCTCCTGCGCCATCAGTTCTTCCTTCCGCGCCAACATCGCGTCGCGCAGCGCTACGAGATCGACATCCTCGACCTTCCGGCACTGGGCGAACATGCCTTCGGACGGCATTTCCTCTTCCTTGACGTGATGCTTGATCTCCTCGGAGAGAACCTTGACCTTCGCATCGTAGAAATCGTCCTCGGGGCTGCCCGCCTCGATATCGTTGATCAGCACCTTGGCGCCGTCATGCTCGACATAGGCTTCGTCGAGCGTGTCGTCCTCGATCTTGCCGCGATAGGCGGGATAGAAGATCTCTTCCTCGATCGAAGTGTGGATCTTCAGCTCGACGCAGATCTGGTGCGCGAGCTTCTTCTTGCTCGCCGATCCGCTCGCCGACTCATATTGCTCGAAGAGCTGCTCGACCTTGCGGTGATCGGCCTTCAGCAAGGCGATCGCGTCGGTAAATTCCTGGTCGGCCATCGAAAATCTCCCTGTTCGCGTAGCGCTTGCAAAGCGCCGCGACTTGCAGGGTTCCTGCTGCGAGCGACTCTCAGGAATCGCTTCCCCAGCGCAGTGGGCCAGAACGCGAGGCGATCTTAGGCGGAGCGAGCGTTCGACCTAGCATCGCCGTCGCGAGCATCCGCATCCACCTCTCAGACATAGTCCGATAGATCGACTTCCTTGCCGGGCGCGCCGATCAGTTTGGCGCTCAGATCGCGGACGATGTCGGAGCTCGCGATGCCGAGCACGCCGTGGAGCAGGCGAATGCCGAGCCGGGTCTTGGGATGCATCAGGCGCGGCACGATCTTGGGAATGCCTTGGCCGTCCTCGACCATCGGACGCATCCGATCCTCATAGCCGCGAAACGCGGTTTCGACATTCTCGGCTCGGATCAGCTCCTGCGCCAGCACATAGGCGCCGGACACCGCGAGGGTAGCACCGACGCCCGCGAGTGGCGTCGCGCACCAGGCGGCATCGCCGGTCAAGGCGACGCGGCCGGACGCCCAGCGCGGCATCCGCACCTGGCGCAGCACGTCGAAATAGAAATCGTCGGTATCGTCCATCCCAGCGAGGATGCGCGGCGTTTCCCAGCCCGCATCTGCGAAGCGCTCGCGCAAGAAGGCCTTTTGACGCTCGGTGTCCCAGTCCTGCTCGCCTTCGGCTTCCTTCGAAACCGACAGCATCGCGCGCGTCGTGCCGTGCCGGTCGGGGCGAAGCGAGATGCTGCGCTTGCCCGGCGCGTTGAACCAGCGCCACATCCGGTCGTCATGGGCCGCCCTCGGGATCGTGAAATAAGCGAGGATCATGTCCATCCAGCGCGGATCGTTCTCGCCTTCGAAGGCTAGTTTGCGCGTCGAGGAGCCGACACCCTCGGCGATGATCACGGCGTCGAAGTCCTCGGTGGTGCCGCCGGCGAAAGTGACCTTCGCCGCATCCGGACGATCGGCGATCGCCTCGATATGATCTCCGAAGCGGTAGATCGCCCGATCCTTCGCGGCGTCATAGAGCAGCCGCGCCAGGTCCCCGCGCAAAATCTCCATCTCGGCAGTGGGGCCATCGGTATCGGTATCGTCGAGGGCGAAACGCGCGGCCTCGCTACCGTCCTCGTTCACCCAGACAGTGCCTTCTTCGCCGGTGCCGTGATAGAGCGCAGACTGCTCCAGCCCGAGCCGGCGCAGCACTTCCCTGCCAACCCCGCGCACGTCGATATTCTGGCCGCCATCGCGGAATTCCGGAGCACGCTCCACGACGGTGACTTCGAAATCGCTATTGGCGAGCACCGCTGCGGCCGTGTTGCCGGCGATGCTGGCGCCGGTGATGAGTATGCGTCGGGGCATGCTGGTCTCCTCGCCCGACAAACAGGAACGGCTGGATTGCGTTCCCCGCCGGTGAGACCTGTTCGGCCCTAGGCCCGAAATCGGCATCTGTCGGAACCGCGACGCCGCGGCGGAGGTTCGACGCTCATCTCCGCCGGCATCAGCCGGTTCGCATTTCTCCCCGGAGTGCCAAATGGCCCGTTCCCGTTCCGCCAGACCCTTGCTGCAGCCGCTCCACGGCATGCTTGCCGCTTTCCCGCTCGCCTTCTTCGTCGCGGCCTTCCTGAGCGACTGGGCCTATTCCCAGAGCGCCAACATGCAATGGGCCAATTTCTCCGTCTGGCTGATCACCGGCGGCGTGATCATGGCGATAGCCGCGGGTATTGCCGGTATCGTCGATGCGGTCCTTCTCAAGAACGCCGCGCGCCGCCGCTCCGCGCTCCATTCGATCCTGACGATCATGATGCTCGTGACCGCGGTCATCAACGGCTTCGTCCATAGCCGTGACGGCTGGACCTCGGTGGTGCCGACCGGGATCATCCTTTCGGCGATTACAGCCCTGCTCGTGCTGGTGACAAGCTGGATCGGCTACTCGGTTCGCACGGAGACGGTGGCATGAAGAAGCTCAGCCTCATTCCGGCGTCCGCCACCATTCTCCTCGCCGCTTGCAGCAGCGGGGGTGGCAATACCGACGACCAGCTAGGCCCCAATCCGAAGCTGCCGGCGATCAACCAGTATCTGGTGCCGCCGATGCACGTCGCCCATGTCGAGCCCTGGGCAAACGGCGCGATGCCGACCGTCGCGCAAGGGTTGCGGATCGCGCCGTTCGCCACCGACTTCCACAATGTGCGGCAAGTGTACACCCTGCCCAATGGCGACGTGCTGGCGGTCGAGGCCAAGGGCCCCGAGGAGCCGGTCAGCCGGCCCAAGGACATCGTCGTCGGCTTCATCCAGGGCTTCGGACATTCCAAGGTGAAGGCCGAGAGCCGCATCACCTTGCTCCGCGACGCGGACGGCGACGGCAAGCCCGAGCTGCGCTCGGTGCTGATCGACCATTTGAACGCACCCTTCGGCGTCGCCCTGGTCGGCGGCGATCTCTATGTCGCCAATACCGATGCGATCCTGCGCTTCCCCTATCAGGCCGGGCAGACCAGAATCACCGCCAAGCCGAGCGTGCTCACCGAACTCCCCGGCGGCCCGATCGACCATCACTGGACCAAGAGCCTAGTCGCCAGTCCCGATGGCTCGAAACTCTATGTCGGCATCGGTTCGAACAGCAACATCACCGAGAATGGCATCGAGGCCGAGCATGAGCGCGCGCGCATCTGGGAAGTCGATCGGCTGACCGGCGCGCACCGGCCTTATGCGACGGGCCTGCGCAATCCGAACGGACTGAGCTTCGAGCCGACCACCAACCAGCTCTGGACGGTGGTCAACGAGCGCGACGAGCTCGGGCCGGACCTGGTGCCTGACTATATGACCTCGGTGAAGGACGGCGCCTTCTACGGCTGGCCCTATAGCTATTATGGCCAGAACGTGGATCCGCGCGTGCGCCCGCAGCGGCCGGATCTCGTCGCTCGCGCGATCGCTCCGGACTATGCGCTCAGCTCGCACGTCGCGCCGCTCGGCATGACCTTCACCGCCAACGCCACCGCGCTGCCGCCGCAATACCGCAGCGGCGCGTTCGTCGGCGAGCATGGCAGCTGGAATCGCGGCCATCTCAACGGCTACAAGGTCGTCTACATCGCCTTCGCGAACGGCCGGCCGACAGGCAAGCCGGTCGATGTCGTCACGGGCTTCATCAAGAACGGCAAGGCACAGGGACGACCCGTCGGCGTCGCGATCGACAGCCGAGGCACGCTGCTGATCGCCGATGACGGCGGCAACGTGATTTGGCGGGTCACGGGCGGCTAGCGCCGCCTCGGCCAGCGGCTTGCCCCTGCGGCATGGACGGCGCCGTATGCCAAGCGGGGACGGCTGCGAGAGGTAGGTGTGCTGGTAAGGCTGACGCGATTTTGCGCACCGCGCTTGGGAACGATACGAATTTCGGTGCGCTTTCGCGCCATGACTATTGCCACAACCCCATGCTTTCCTTGGGTTAATCCAGATCAGCAGACGTTCGAAGAAGAGCTGGCCGCGCATATCTCGGCCATCGATTTCCCCTGTGTGGGCGGCAAGGCCGCGCTCGCGAAGGGCACGCTCGAGGTTCTAGCCTGCAAGCAGCTGGACAGCGCTTGGGACGATGTCCGAATCCATGACGGGCTCTTGGCCTTTGCGCACTCCTACCGCGCGAACAAGACGCTGTTCCGCAGTTTCGCGGCGGTGTTCTCGGCACCAGTCCAGCTCGAAGAGGAGGCCTTCGAAGCCGCGATGTGGGACAGGCTCCAGTCGCTGTCGGACAAGGATCTGTGGCGGGGCCAACCCTATGACGGTCATGTCAGTCCCGATCCAGCCGATCCCCATTTCTCGCTGAGCTTCGGGGGCGAAGCGTTCTTCGTTGTCGGCCTTCATCCCAAGGCGCATCGCCCTGCGCGTCGGTTCGACCGTCCGGCCTTGATCTTCAATTTGCATGACCAGTTCGAGATCCTTCGAGCGCAAGGCAAATATGAAGGGATGCGCGAGAAAATCCTGGTGCGCGACGAAGCCATCGCCGGGACCCGCAATCCCATGCTCGCCCGACACGGTGAGAGCAGCGAGGCGCGTCAATATAGCGGCCGCATCGTCGGAGCAGACTGGAAATGCCCATTCCACTATCGCGGGAACGAATGATGCCGGAAGTTCAAATCATCGAGCCGCGTTCGGGAACGGCGTTCACGCTGGAGCGGGGCAACATCCTGACCGTGATCGACCCGGAGGGCGAGCAGGTCGCCGACTTGCTCGCCTATTCGCGCGATGACGTTCGCGAGGTGATCTCCTCGGGCCGTACCTTCGATTATGCGGAAACCATCGCGCTGACCAAGGACGCCGTGCTCTACTCGAACCGGTCACGGCCGATGCTGACGATCATCGAGGATCTCGTCGGGTGCCATGACTTTCTGCTCACCCCCTGCTCGACCGATACCTTCCTCCATTTCTATCCTGACAAGCCGGTGCATCGCGGCTGCTTCGGCAACCTCGCCGAGGCGCTCGAACCATATGGAATCGGTCCCGACCAGATCCCCACGGCGTTCAATTGCTTCATGAACGTGCCAGTCGACGGACAAAGCGGTCGCCTCGAGGTGTTGCCACCGAAGAGCCGAGCCGGGGACCGGATCGCATTTCGGGCGGAGATGGATCTGGTTATCGGCCTGACGGCTTGCTCCGCCTATGATTCGAATAACGGCAGCTTCAAGCCGATCCATTTCCGGATCGACTGAACCAGGCCATCAGACCGAGCTCAACCCAGTCCGGCAAATGCATTGGGTACCGGGCGGAACGCTAGGGCAAACTAAACGTCCCGCCCGGGTGTGGAGAGGAAAGCATGCCTCCCGTCCACATCACGGAAACGGCAAGGGGCCGTAATGGGTTCCGCGCGGCCCGGGTTCGGCTCGGCCTGAAGCCGGCGCGGACGCGGTGAATAGCCGCCTTAATTGCCGCATGTTTCGCGGTCATCGACAAGCTCCGGCGGCTCGACGTGATGCAGAGGAGTGGGGTTAGGACTGTGCGATGTGACGACGGAACCGCAACATGACCATGAACCCGCTCGTCGAATTCACCGCGCGAACCGAGCCTCCGTTCGTAAGCGCCACGGCACGCACCAGGCTGAGCCCGAGGCCATGTCCGGGTGTCGCACGCGCCGTGTCGAGTTGCACGAAGCGGTCGAAGATTCGCTCCAGCGCCGCATCGGGAACGCCGGAACCGCTATCTTCAACGGAGAGGATGACATCCAACGGCGATGCCGATGCGCGCAATGTCACGATGGTGCCGAGTCCGGTATGGCGCAGGGCATTTTCGAGCAGGTTGATGATCGCTGCAGCGAGCTGATCGCGATCGCCCAGGATCACAGCGGCGGCATCGCCATGGAAGCGAAGGTTCAGGCCGGCTTCCTCGAACACCGGCTGCATCGTCTCGGCGATCTCGCCCGCGAGAAACCCTAGATCGATCACGTCGCGCGGCGACGGTATGCCTTCCTCGATTTCCGCAATGCGCAGCACCGCGCCGAACACCGACAACATCTCGTCGATCGCATCGATCGCATCCTCGATCACAGGATCGCCCGCATCGCCTGAGGTCGAGGCCGCTAGCTCCAACCGGGCGCGCAAGCGGGTGAGCGGCGTCCGCAGGTCATGCGCTATATCGCCGGCGATGCCGCGTAACTTGGCCATCAATTCGGAAACGCGATCGAGCATGGCATTTAGGGAGATAGCGACGCGGTCGAACTCGTCGTTTCGCCGGGACACCGGCACGCGTTGGGAAAGCTCGCCCGCGATCACCGCATCGGCAGTGCGGACGATTGGCGCCAGTCGATAGTCGAGATGGTTTCCCAGAAGAATGGCCAGCGAAAGCGAGACGATCAAAATCGTCATGGCCGCCGCTATGCATAGCCAGCGTATCGCTTCCTTGGCCGTATCGAGTGGGCGACGGTTGCCGGCGACCGCGACGCGGGAACCGTCCGGCAGGTCGGTCGCCAGAACGCGCGCTGGGTCGCTGCCTTCCACCGGATCGTAGAAACTGACATTACTCCAACCCGGCGCGGGCCGTCCCATCTCCAGGTTGCCGAGGATGCGGCGGCCGCCGGCGTCGAACAAGGCGATACCGAGCTGGCCTTCCTGTCGGCCGAGCGCATGGAGGATGGCGGCACGCACCGCGCGTTCGTCTCCGGTCCGCGCTTTCGCTACGATCACCGAACTGGCGGCAGTGATCCGCGCGTCGAGTGCATGCGAGATCCGGTAGCGCACGAACAGAAGGCTGCCGCCTCCGAGCAAGATCGACGCCAGCGCCAGAATGAGCGCCGCCTTCGCCGCTATGCGATAGCTCGCCCGTTGCCATGGCCACGCCCTCACCAGGCTATCCGATAGCCCTGGGCGCGGCGGGTTTCGATCAGATCGGGCCCGTTGACGTTGAGCTTGGCCCGCAGCCGGCTCATATGCGTCTCGACGATCTTGGTGTTGGGATCGAACTGGAAATTCCAGACTCGCTCCAGCAGCATCGCGCGCGGCACGAAGGTGCCCGCGTGGCGCATAAGTTCCTCGAGCAGGCGTGCCTCCTTGGGCTGGAGCGGTACCGGTATGCCGTCCCGATGGACTTCGCGCGTGAGGAGGTTGAGGACGATCGGGCCGGCTACGAGCTGCAGCTCTGCCGTCGGGGCGCCGCGCCGGAGCATGACCCTGAGGCGGGCGAGGAGTTCGTCGAGCGCGAAGGGTTTGACGAGATAATCGTCCGCGCCGGCTTCTAGCCCTTCGATTCGGTCGCGTACGCTCGCGCGCGCGGAAAGGATGAGGGCCGGCGTCGATATGCCCGCGCCGCGCAGTCGGCCCAGCAGCTCCAGCCCCTCGATCCCGGGTAGCGAGCGATCGAGCACGATCGCGTCTGCGCTGCGCGTCATCGCGGCGTTGAGCCCTTCCAGTCCGTCTGTCGCCGGCATGACGCGGAAGCCGGCGGAAACTAGATAGGACTCGATGATCGCCGCCATCTCGCGATCGTCCTCGATCAGCAGGATCGCTGAGTCGAGGCCCTCGCGCACTCGGGGATCGGCGTCCCGCATTTGGCATCGCTCCCCACGCAACAGATTGGGTTTTCTCGGAAATAGGTGAACACGCCCAGCGATAGGGATACAAATTCCCAACCTTCGACGCGAGCAGGAACCTTATCCGGCGGAACGCCTTCTCGCTTGGAGCGCGCGTCCCGCCAGAAGCGGCGCGGACACGTGACGGGGTCGCACAGAAAAAGAGGAGAAGGCTGATGGCGGATCGGGATACCACGGTGGTCGAACGCGGCGGAAACTCGGGGCTCATCTTCCTCGGTATCGTGCTGCTGATCGCGGTCGTGATCGGCGGCTACTTCCTTCTTCAGCAGAACCGCGCCGAAAATGCCCGGACAACGGCAGTCACGCACGCCGTCGACAGGGTCGGTGACGCGGCCAAGGATGCGACCGGGAAATAGGTCGCATGGACGTCGGCAACGGGATTCGTCCCATCCCATCGGGCAGCAGCAAACCGATCTCGTTGCCGACGTTCTGAGTACCCGCGATGGCACTGATCCTGCTTTTTCCGACGATCCTGGCCGCGCTGGTTATGCTCGCGCTGCTGATCATGGGCATGAACGCATGCTGCCTCGTCTTGCGGGAAAAACTCTCCGGCATGGCGTCGCGCCGGTCGGACCGCCACACGCCAGGATCACGGGACGCGCATTGAGGTCGAAATCGCCTTTCGCTCAGGCGGCGACACCGTAGGAACGACCGAGAAGCATGGCGAGCTCGTCTGCCGGAACCGGTCGACTGATCACATAGCCCTGGACCATATCGCAACCGGCCGCGCGCAGAAATGCGAGGCACTCGAGGTCCTCGGCGCCTTCGGCCACCACCTTCAGGCCCAGGTCATGCGCAAGGTCGATCGTCGAGCGGACCAGCACGCCATCACCCCGGTTCTGGTGGGCGAACTGAACGAAGCTACGGTCGATCTTGAGTTCGTTCAGTGGCAGCTGCTTGAGATAGCTGAGCGTCGATTGTCCGGTGCCGTAGTCATCCATCGAAATGGCAATGCCGAGATCGCGAAATGAGCGCAGCGCTGCGATCGCTGCATCGGGATCGTGCATCGCCGCCGATTCAGTCACTTCGAAGGTCAGCGCATCGGGCTGGATCCCACTTTCGCGAACGAGGCCGCGAAGCGCGACGATGAAGTCTGGAGAGCTCAGCAGCTTGGCGGAGAGGTTGACCGCGCCGCTGACGCTGTGGCCGAGCGCGTGCCACCTTCCGAGGTCGACTATGGTCTGGGCGAGGACGTGGAGCGTCAGCGCCGCGATGCGGTCGTCGCGCTCCGCCAGGGGGATGAAGAGATCCGGGCGCAGGTAGCCGCGGGTGCCATGGTGCCAGCGGACCAGTGCCTCGACGCTCGCGATCCGGCCGGTGCGCAGGTCGAGCTTGGGCTGGTAGACAACATGGATCTCACCTTTGCCGATTGCCTCGTCGAGCTCGCCGAGCAGCGACAACTCACGATCGACCCTCTCATCCTCGTTCGCGTCATGGACATGCCAACGCTCGCCGGCGATCATCGCCTGCTGAGCAGCCAGGGCGGCGTTGGCGATGCAGCGATCGGGGGCGGCGGCGCTTGCTTCCGAGGCAAAGCCGAGTGCCAGCGACACATCGACCCGGCGACCGCCGATCTCGATCGGCGCCAGCATCGCGGCGCGGAGCGATGCCAGACGTGTTTCGAGGGTATCTTCGTCATAGCAGCGCCAGGCGAGCACCCGGTCCTCGATCCGGTAGACGGTGCTCCCCTCCGAGACGAGTGCGATGCGATCGCGAGTGCGGCGGACCAGTTCGGCGACCGCAGTGGCATCGAGGCCCGCGGCGAGCTTGTCGAACTCGGACAGGCGCGCAGTGATCACGCCTACACCGCCATAGCTTCGCATTGCCTCTCGCAGCGCCAGGCGATTGGGCAGGCCGGTACCCGCGTCGTGCATTCGGCGGCGGCGCGCCGCCGCGCCGGCACGCGTCGCCAGCGCCAGGCCGCTCGCCGTAACAATGGTGATGAAAGCTGGGACCATCGGCAGCAGCCAATGGCCGGCGCCGTCGGCCAGGACCGACGTCGCGAACAAGACGATCGGACTGGCGATCATCGCCGCCGCGAGGTGCTGGCGCGTGCGCATCTGCAATATCGTCCAACCGAGCAATGTGCCCAGCGCGAGCGGTAGCGGCCATCCCGCTTCGCGCGGGAGGCCGCGGCGCAGCGTCTCGGCGGCGAGCGCCTGGATGACGACGCCCGGGATTACGCCGTAACGCGGCACGGCATAGCGATCGCCCATCTCCACCGCGGTCGCGCCAATCACCACGTCCTTACCGGCGATCGTCCGCGGATCGAACCTGCCGTCTCGGATGTCGATGAAGCTGTGACGCGGAATGGTGTTCGGGTCGATAGCGAAGTCGATCGGGAAATCCTGGTCGGCAGCACCGTCCATCCCCGCGATCATGGCGGACAACGAGGGACGCGGCAGTCCGCCGGTCATGGTGCCGATCGGTGCACGGCGGACATAGCCATCGGCGTCCGGCAAGATGCTTACCGCAGCGAGTGTCGAATGCTCGCGCAGCTGGTCCGTCGGAAGCGAGTCCGTCCAGCCGTTCTGGCCACCCCCCGATTCCTGCCCGAAGGTCGGCAGCACCACCTTGCCTTCCGCGCGCGCGAGCGCCGCCGCGAAAGCCGCATCCTCCTCAGATTCCGGCGATTGGGAGGAGAAGTCGACGTCGAACAGGATCGACGCCGCGCCGGCCTGGCGGAGACGATCGATCAGCACGGCATAGTTGCTACGTGGCCAAGGCCATTTGTCGATTGCGGCGATGCTTCGCGCATCGATCTCGACGACCTGGATCTGGCCGCTGGCGGGATGCGCGCGCAACTGCCAGCCCGCCTCGCGAATGGTGCGCTCGCCAGCTATCCCGAGACCCGAGATGCCCGCGACGATGCCGGCAACGCAGGTCAGCAGCAGCGCGGCGATGCGCCAGTGCTTCTTCAAGAGCTCGACAGCTTTCATGCTTCCCTTCCGCGTGGAAGGATCCGGTCTAGCAAAGGGGGACTAACGCGCCGTCAACGATCGAGGCGCTCAGTCCTTACCGTTGCCGGGGCCGGAGTTGCGGTTGCCTGGGCCTCCGTTGCCCGGGCCGACATCGCCGTCGACGACCGGACGCGGATTGCCGTTGCCCGGCCTGCCATTCGAGCCAGGGCCGCCTGCGCCGTTGCCGGGCCCACCGTCCGTTCTAGGGCCGGCGTCACCGTTGCCGTTGCCGGGACCGCTATTACCATTGCCCGGTCCGCTTTCCGTCCCCGGTCCGGCATTGCCGGCGCCAGGGCCTCCGTCGGTGCCAGGGCCGGAATTGCCATTGCCCGGAGCGCCGTTGGGGCCGGGGTGGCCGTTACCTGCGCCATTGTTCGAACCGGGACCCGTATTGCCGTTCCCAGGGCCGCCATCGGTGCCGGGCCCGCCATTGCCATTGCCCACCCCATTATTCGAGCCGGGACCCGCGTTGTCGTTACCCGCGCCGTTGTTCGAGCCGGGGCCGGCGTTGCCGGGACCCGCGTTGCCATTGCCCGGACCGCCGCTCGAGCCGGGGCCGCCATTGCCATCGCCCGCATCGTTGTTCGAGCCGGGGCCAGCGTTGCCGTTGCCCACGCCGTTGTTCGAACCGGGGCCGGCATTGCCGTTGCCTGGACCGCCGTTCGAACCGGGGCCGCCATTGCCATTGCCCGCGCCGTTGTTCGAGCCGGGACCCGCGTTGCCATTGCCTGGACCGCCGTTCGAGCCTGGGCCGCCATTGCCATTGCCCACGCCGTTGTTCGAGCCGGGACCCGCATTGCCGTTGCCTGGACCGCCGTTCGCCCCGGGGCCGGCGTTGCCATTGCCCGCGCCGCTGTTCGAGCCGGGACCCGCGTTGCCGTTGCCTGGACCGCCGTTCGGACCGGGCCCGCCATTGCCATTTCCCACGCCGTTGTCCGAGCCGGGGCCCGCATTGCCGTTGCCCGGACCGCCGTTCGGACCGCGCCCGCCATTGTCGTTGCCCACGCCGTTATTCGAGCCGGGCCCCGCGTTGCCGTTGCCCACGCCGTTATTCGAGCCGGGCCCGGCGTTGCCGTTGCCTGGCCCCCCGTTCGAGCCGGCCCCGCCATTGCCATTGCCAGCGCCGTTGTTCGAGCCGGGACCCGCGTTGCCATTGCCTGGCCCGCCACTCGGCGCGGGTGCGTTGACACCGCCGTTGCCCGGGCCGGTGGCATTGCCGTTGTTGCCCTGGCCACCGCCTGAGGGACCGTTGCGGCCGCTATTCACGCGCGTGAGGGCGGCGACTTCCGCGCTTGCGACCTGGACTACGTTCGTACCGCCGACCAGACCGCCCGTCGCCTTGCCGATATCGGTGGGCTGCGCTGTGATCGTCTCACTAATCGTCTGGGCGGCGAGCAGGTCCGCGCCGCGATCGGTTTGCGCAGCAGCGCTCGGGCCGGCCTGCGTCGGTGTCGTGCCGGGCGCCGACGCCTCACTCGACTTCGGGTCCGGCTGCGACTGAGGCTCTGCCTGGGCCTGCGGCGCCTCCGGCGCGACTGCGGGCGACGCCGCGGGCGCAGGCCCGGCCGCAGGTGCTCCGCGCGCCGGCGAGTCGATCGTCCGGGTGTCTGTTCCGCGTACCGTCAGGCGAAACTGGTCGGCGGCGGAGACCGAGGCCACGATGCCCGGCCGGATCAGCTCGCGCGCGCCGCCATCGCCGGTCGACGTTTCGACAGCGCCCTCCAATACTTGAAGCGAGGCGCCCTCCTGCGTGACCGTGATCGAGAAGGTCGTCCCCTTCACCACGGCGGCGAGGTAGGGCGTGCGCACGCCGAAATGCGGGTTTTTCTTCTTTTCGATCTGGAAGACCGCGTTGCCCCATTCCTGCACCACGTCGAAGCCGCCGCTATTCTGCGCGGCGGTGGGGATGCGGATGCGGCTGTTCGCGGCCACGTTCACGAAGTCCTTGCCGCGAACCACGACCGCGCGCGCGCCCGGGCCGGTGGAGAGCGTGGCTCCGGGGGAGACCAGGTTGCCGCGGCGCGCGGCATGCTCGCCGCTAGCGTCGCGTACCGTGACGCGGCCACTCGCCTCGCTCAACGTCCACTGCGCGACCTGTGCAGTCGCGGTTTGCGTAAAGAGCAGGAAGAACGCGCCGGCGAGCAGCTTGAAGGTGCGGATCATGCGTAAAGCCCCCAGAATATGCCTCCCTTCTAGGGGCGCCGGCGTTTCGACGTTCTTCGCTTAGATGGTTAACGGCCAAGAAATTTGACCAAAAATAAACGGGTTACAGCCTAGTGTTGCAGGGAAAATTACTAACCTATGTTGGGGATATCCTTAGTTGCGGGTTGTTCGGACCATTTGCCTGGCTGGTTTTCCTATCGTCGTCGCGAGCCCCGCGGCGGCGCAGAACGCGCTGGATCGGATCGATCCCGCCAGCAATAGCCAGGTCGAGCGCAAGGAACTCGCGCCCGCCAAGTCCGCTCCGCCAGCGCCCATCGAGGTCGAGGTCGAGACTCCGCCGGTCCAAGCGCCCGCAGGACCCGCGATCACTGTCGGCGCGGTGGTGCTGGTCGGACTGGAGGCGCTAACGCCCGCCGACTTCGCGGACGTGCTCGCCGAGCGCGTCGGCCGGACACTGTCCTCGGACGACCTGCAGGCGCTTGCCACCGCGATCGCGGGACGCGCCCATGCACGCGGCTACACCTTGGCCGCTGCCTGGATCGAGCCCCAGCGCCTCGACAATGGCGTGCTCGCGGTGCGTGTCGACGAAGGGCGCATCGACGAGCTCCGTTTCGACGGCGAATCGGATCCGGCAATCCGCAACGCGCTGTTGCCGCTCGCCAATGGCAAGCCCGTGCGGATGAGCGAGATCGAGCGTCGTTTGCTCATCGCCGGCGACCTGGGCGGCGCGCGCATTCGCTCGAGCCGCTTCTTCCGCGACAAGGGCAAGGGCGTGCTGCTGGTCCGCGTGACCCGCGAGCGCGTGGCGGCGCGCGTTGCCCTCAACAATGACGGCACCCGATCGCTCGGACCGCTCCAGGCCAGGCTCGACGTCGACGTGAACGCATTGTTTTTCGACGACGACAGCTTCAGCCTCACTTTTTCCGGCACGCCCGCCGAGCCCAGCGAGCTCGGCTATGTCCGGGCGCGCTACTCGAAGCGCATCGGCACCGGCGGGACCGAAATCGCCGTGGCGGGCTCGGCGTCTCAGACGCATCCTGGCGCCTATCTACGACCGTACAAACTCGAGAGCAGCAGCTGGTCCGCCGATATCAGCCTGCTCCAGCCGCTCTGGCGGCGGCGCGATGCGAGCCTGTGGTTCGAAGGCGATCTCGGCATCCGCACGCTCCAGCAGCGCCGTGCCGGCGACTTGCTACGCGACGATCGGACCGTGACCTTCCGCGCGACCCTTTACGGCAATGCGGAACTGGCCGGCGGCCGCCTTCGCTTCAGTACGACCCTGTCGCAGGGCCTGGGAATCCTCGGCGCGACCGGGCGGCGCGATCCGCTGGCGTCGCGCTTCGACGCCGACGGCACCTTTACCGCGTTCAGCAGCTGGGCGGACTGGACGGCGGGCCTGGGCGGTGGCTTTAGCCTGCGCCTCGCGGCGCAAAGTCAGCTCGCTTCGGCGCCGTTGCTGGTGACGGAGGAGTTCGGGTTGGGCGGCACCGCGTTCGTGCGCGGCTATGACTGGAGCGAGCGGACGGGCGACCAAGGCGTGGCCGGCCTTGCCGAGCTGCGCTACATGATCGACCGGCCCTTCGGTCTGATCCAGCGCGCCCAGCTCTACGCATTCGTCGACGGCGGCAAGGTCGCCAACCTGGAAAACGGGTTCGGCGGCGGCGCGCTCGCATCGGCCGGTGGCGGCATCCGTACAGACGTCACCAACCGGCTCGGAGCCAATATCGAAGTGGCTGCCCCGTTGACAGGCCCGCGCTATGACACCGGGGATGAGTCCGCGAAGGTGAAGTTTCGGATGATCCGAACTTTCTAGAGGCGCGGCCGCGCAGCCAGGACCGCGCTCGTTGGGGGCCTCGCGACGCATCGTCGGAAGGCCGCGAGACCGGCGCGGACACGTCGAACAGCATGGGCTCTGCGACCGAGGACATCCTGCTTCTGGGATTGCGGGTTCTAGCGGCCGGCCAGACAAATATGTTCGAGCGAAGATCCCTCACGCACGAGCGGGTTCCTTTCCATTCGGCTCGCATTTTTAACGGCGATCAACGCATGGGGACGCCGAAAGCGCTAACAGCGCTATCTGATGGCGGGAATCGCCGTTGTAGTGTCGAGAGCGGCGTGCCCGATCTGACGAGGGATGACGAAGCGGCGCGGTCATGGGCGGCCCTGCTGGACAGCGGTACCTTCAATGAGGCGGATCGCTGCGAGCTCGATAAATGGCTGGACGCCCGGCCGAGGCGCTTGGCTGCTCTGATCCGCGCGCGTGGCGAATTCAGTCCCGAGGCCAGCGAGCGCGTGAAATCTTGCCGGTCGGCTCGGCACCTTCCATAGCATCGCATTCTTCATCGCTACGGCGTTCGAAATCGCCATGCGGCGGCCATCTTGTTACCATTGCCCCGAATGGGGCAGCGCCTGGGAGCACTGCCCCAGAGTTGAGCTAGGGGTGAAGATCGCGCAGCCGGCCGCCAATCGCGCCGCTGACCGAGCCAATGAAGGCACCCACCACCAGCGAGATGCCGGTAAAGGCGGCAAAGGTCGCGGCCGACTTGCGCGCGGCTTCGACTGCGTCGGCAGTCACCGTCACGTCAGCGGGCACCGGCGCCAGGCTCGAGATCGCCGATGCAGTCACTGCCACGACCGCGACGACCAAGGTCGCCAGTGCCCAGGTAACGAAACCATGGGCGGTGTCGCGGAAGAACACTTCGTTAGTGTGGAGGCCGTGCCAACGGGTGCGAAGGCGGCCGGCGATATAGCCGCCGACTGCGGCCGACAGCCACTGGGTGACGATCAGCCAGATGCCCGCTCCGATCGTGAATGCCTTGGGGCTCACGCCGGCGCCCGGCCAGACCGATACCGAGGCTAGGCCGAAGCCGGTACCGATCACGCCCAGCGTGATGGTCAGGGCGATCGCGACGATGGTGCCGGCGACAATGGCGGATAAGGAAACGGCGGAGCCGGTGGCGCCGTCGAACTCATGACCCGGATAAAGCGCGGGGTCGGGGCGGCTATAGGGATCGCTCGTCATGTCAGTGCCAGAACAGCATGAGGAGGAGGATCACGGGGATCGGAACCCCCAGCAGCCACAATAGAATACCCTTGCCCAAGGCCAGTCTCCCTGTTGGTGAAACCGTGCAACGTGGTGATTACCAGCAAGTTCCTATGGGAAAGGGTTGGCCTACAGGTCAGGCTGCCCGCAGGAGGCGGCATGCCCCAAATCATCTCACAAGCAATGTCGCCAGCTCCCGAGTATCGTGCAGCCGCTCCTTTGGAGACAGGGCGCTATCGGATATCGGCAAGTTCCGACGGTCGAAGCGCATAGGCGAGCTGCTCGAGCCGGCATTGCCGCGGCGCCTTGTCGGGGCGCCAGCGCACCAGCCCGGCCCCATGGCGGAAGCGGTCGCCAGTCACTTGGTCGAAGCTCACCTCGACCACGAGTTCGGGCTCGAGCGGAAACCATTCGCTCTCCTTGCCGTCATTCCAGCGGCTCGGTCCGCCGGGAGCCTTGCCGGTAAAGCCGGGCGGCGCGATCAACCCCTCGAGCCGCGCGGTCAGCTCGGCGCGGTCCACCTTGGCGAGCGCCGAGGTGAAACCGACATGGTGGAGCAGCCCCGCATCGTCATAAAGACCGAGCAGGAGCGAGCCCACCAGGTCGGTGTCCTTCGCCCGGCGAAAGCCGCCGACCACGCAATCGGCGGTGCGGTGTTGCTTGACCTTGAGCATCGCGCGCTCGCCCGGCCGATAGGGTTCGTCCAGCGGCTTCGCGATCACGCCGTCGAGCGCGCCGCCGGTCGTCGCCAGCCATGCCTCGGCGCCTTCCAGATCGAGGGCACGCGGCGATAGTATCAGCATGTCGCTGCCGTCCCGCGCATGGAGGCGTTCGAGCACGGCGCGGCGGTCTGCGAGTGGCCGGTCGATCAGCGACGCGCCGCCAAGCGCCAGGCAGTCGAACAGCATCAGCTGCGCGGGCGTCTCGCGCGACAAGCGCACGATCCGGCTTTCGGCCGGATGCAGCCGCGCCTGGAGCGCGTCGAAGGACAGCACGCCGCCCAAGGGCAGGATCAACTCCCCGTCCAGGACATAGTCATCGCAAGCGGTTGCGCGCAGTGCCGCGACGATCTCGGGAAAGAAACGCGCGAGCGACTTGCCGGACTTGGAGCGAAGCTCGACCCTGTCGCCGAGCCGCGACGCGATCGCGCGGAATCCATCCCATTTGGGCTCGAACTGCCAGCCGGCCTCGCGCGGCAAGGCATCGACCAGCTTCGCCTCCATCGGCTCGGTGCCAGCCAGGGCATGGTCGTTGCGGCTCATGGGCGCCCCTTAACGCGGGGCTTGTCGGCAAGCTCCACCCAGACCGGCGCATGATCGCTGGTCTTCTCCCAGCCGCGGACATGGGCATCGACCTGGGCATCGACGAGCCTGTCGGCCAGCGCGGGACCAAGCAGGAGATGGTCGATCCTCAGCCCGGCATTGCGGCCATAGGCATTCCGGAAATAGTCCCAGAAAGTGTAGATCGTCTCGTCGCGGTGGAGGGTTCGCAAAGCGTCGGTCCAGCCCTGAGCGGTCAGGCGGAAAAAGGCCGCGCGGACCTCCGGCGCGAAAAGCGCGTCGTCGAGCCAGCGCTCGGGCTTGTAGACGTCGCGCTCGGTCGGCATGACGTTGAAGTCTCCGGCGAGCATTACCGGCAGCCCGCTCTCGAGCAGGCCGGCGGCATGTTCGATCAGTGCCTCGAACCAGCGCAGCTTGTAGTCGAACTTGGGCCCTGGCCGCGGATTGCCGTTCGGCAGGTAGAGCCCGCCGATCAGCAGTCCGTTGACCGCCGCTTCGATATAGCGGCTCTGGCTGTCGTCGGGATCGCCGGGGAGCCCCCGCCGGGTCTCGTGGATCGCGCCGACCCGGCTCAACATTGCGACGCCGTTCCAGCTCTTCTGGCCGTGCCAGATCGCGTCATAGCCCAGGTCCCGGATCGGCTTCTCCGGGAACTTCTCCTGGGGCGCCTTCAATTCCTGGAGCACCACCACATCGGGCTGGCCTTCCTCCAACCAGCGCAGCAGCACCGGCAAGCGGCCATTGACGCCGTTCACATTGTAAGTCGCGATCTTCATGCAAGGCAGACGATCCGGGGCGAAAGCCGTTCCACGCGGCAATCACAGCCTTAGCTTGGCTCTCGTCCGAGCCCGTCACCCGTCCGACCGTCGAGCACCGGCTCGCGCTATCGCCCGCTCCTTCGCCAAATACGGGCCGGCAACGCCTTCCCTCCGCCTTGCGCCATGGGATCTCGCATACGGACCCGCGTTCACGAGGCAGTGCGGCACTTCACTTTCCAGGGTCGAGTGATCTAACCTCTCAGCTCCGCCAGCGCTCCAGCGCCCGGTCGTAGCGTGTCTTCGCCGCGTCGCGGGCTTGCCTTGCTTTACCCAGTTCGGCTTCCGCATCCCGCTCAGCCGCGCGCCTCTCGCGCGCAAGCGCCTGCTCGCGTTCGCGGAAATCTCGCTCGACTTTCCTCTGGGCCTGCTTGGCTGCCTCCAATGTTTCTTCCGCCTGGTCGAGTGGCGCCCGGTCGGGTCGCGGCTTCACGGGTGCTTCGGGCTTCTTCCTCGCGGATCGCTTCCCGGCGTCGGAAACTGCCGTGGCCTTACCCCGCTTCCCGTGGACCGCCTCCCCTTCAGGCCCGGTGCCCAGCGCCGCGAAATGCTCCGCCTCGCTTCCCCTCAGCCGCTTGATGACTTGTCCTGGATGGGCGAGCGGTTCTTCCGACAAGGCGGGGTCCGTCACCAGTTCGGCTACGCCGCGCGCGAAGAGATTGGCGTCCGCGCCCCAAGCCTCGAGCGCTGCCTTTTGCGTGGGCGCGGCGACATAGGCATCGTGGAAGCCGATCGCCGTACGGAATACCTTGAGCTTGCGCGGCATTCGCGCTGAACGCGCGCGGAGCCCATCTGCTCCTGTCTCACGGATTGCCGGCACCGCGGCTGGCGTGAGAAGGCCTCCAAATAAAACAGGACGCGCATTACGCGCGTCCTGTTCGAAGGCGGGCCGGCGGGGGGGAGCCAGCCCCATGGTCTGTTATGCGTGCACCCGCGGGTACCCTGGCTCAACTTCCCGAACGCCTGCGGGTTTCATCCGCCTCGATATTTATCGCGCTAATCCAGATAGTTGATACGGATCAATTCGCCTTAGGCAGATGGCTTTGGCGACCTCTATGGAAGCTCGCGCTCGCATTCGCCGAGAAGCATGTCGCCAAGGTTCGCTGCGGCCCTTTACGATGCCACAACCGCCCATTGCGGCGGTTTACGCGTGATGATCCAGTTCGCGAGCGCCGGTCGGACGAAAAAGGCGAGAATGTCGATGACGGCATGCACGACCATGACGCGAAGCAGCGAGCCATGATGCAGATAGTAGAGCGTCAGCAGCGCGCCAGCGGCCATCGTGGCGAGAACCCCCTTCCAGCCATAATGGGCATGCGCCAGCCCGAAGCACAGCATCGAAATCGCCAGCGCGGCCGCGAGTGAGCCGGTGACCTGGAAAAGGAGCAGCGGCAGCGCGAGCCGAAAGAAAAGCTCTTCGCTGAAGCCCGCATTGAGGCTCAGCAGGAGGGTGAGCAGGGCTTCCCGCCGGTTAAGAGGGATCAACGGCGCGTCGGGCCCGGGCTTGGGCGACAGCGCTTTCTTGATCCGCCGCCACTGGATGGCGATCGATACCGCGATCCCGGCGGAAACGCCTACCGCCATCGGCAGCCAGTGATCGCTCGAACTAGCGGTTGGTGACTGCAAAAGCCGGTGCGCCGGTTCGAAGGCATCGGGGAATGCATCGAAGGGCGACGCCGCACCCGCCAGCCACAGGCTGATCCCGCTTGCCCCTACCAGGACGACGAAGCTTTCGAAGAGCCATCTGGCGTAGAAGCGTTGCCGCGCGAGCGTGTCGGATGTCGTCCGGAACCGCGCATATGCCGCGATGTCCCGTTTAACCCACCACGCGCCGCCCATCAGCATGACGGCCGACCAGGCCAGCATGAGAACCATATATTTGTCTCCAGGAGTGTCTTTCCATGTTGGAAAGTGACCATTGCTTTCCAAGTCGTCAAGTCGTAACTTTCCATTCTGGAAAATAGATGCACTGCTTCGCCGGAGGATGGGCATGGACGATATGGAAGCGGCGCGTGCGCTCAAGGCGATGCAAGCGGCGCGCGGGGCGCTGGCCGATCGGGCGAAATGGTCGCTCGCTCGTCATGCGGCATTCGGTTTGGTGATCGGCGGCCTGATTGCGGGTTATGCCCTCCCGGCCCCATGGCCCATCGTCGTGGCAGCCATTTGCCTGGTCGCTACCGCGATGATCGTCTGGCGGGACCGCCAACGCGACGGCTTCTTCATCAACGGCTATCGGCGAGGACGGACCCGGTGGGTGACGTTCGCCCTGCTGGCGGCCGCGCTCGGCGCGCTCACCGGTGCCATCGTCCTGAAGATGCAATATGGCCTGGACTGGGCACCTCTCGCGATCGGGGCCATCGTCGCAGCTCTCGCAACGATAGGGAGTATCGGGTGGGAGCGTCTGTATCGCCAGGAACTGAACGGAACGCGCGATGAGTGCTGAACGCCTGAACGCGCTGATCCACCCTCCGGCGCGGCTGCAGCTCATGGCGTTGCTGGCCAGCGTCAGCGAGTTGGAGTTTGCGACTGCCCGCGAGATGCTCGCCGTCAGCGATTCCGTCCTGTCCAAGCATCTCGCCCAGCTCAGCGAGGGTGGCTATATTCGGTTGCGCAAGGCGACGGTGAATACCCGGCAGAAGACCTGGATCGTCGCCACCGGGGCGGGGCGCAAGGCTTTTGCAAGCCACGTCGCGGCGTTGCACGCGCTTGCGTCGGCACGAATGCCGTCAGCAGAGTGAACAGGCGTGGATCGGCGCGACCGGCCATTATTCGCGTCCTTGCCACTCCTTTCAACAGCGGGCGAGGAGCAGGGCGCTGAGGGCCCGGCTATTTCGCATGTTCCCATTATGTTCTAACTTGGCCGCATGGACCGATTCGCACTTGACAGTGCGGCGCTGGGCGCCGCTATTCTCGACGCGCCCTCCTGGGCATTGATCGGCTTAGCGGTGCGTGATCCGAGAATGCGTCAACGTGCAGCGCAGGAAATCGCCGAGACCGTGCTCGATCGCATGGAGAAGCCTTTGTACGTCGAGCATCCGGACCAGCTTCCGCTGACCCTGTGACATCATCGCTATGGGCTCAGCGTGGCGCGCCCATAACCTTTAACATGGAGCGCGATTTGGTCGCGCGAGACTCGCGAACCAGTCTGCATAGGGCGTGCTCTTCGCTAGGCGCCGGTTAAAATCCGGGGCGCCGTCGTTCCACCAGGGCGGCCCGCGCTCGCCCAGTGCTCGCTTGGCCTGGTCCACATTTGCGCGGGCCGCCTTCTCGGCGATCGGGTCCTGTTTCTTCCTCGCTTCGCCGACCGCGCGGCGCGCGGTCATGAGGGTCTTGGTGAGTTCCGCCCTCTCGGCTTTAGGGAGATCGGGATTGGTCGTGCGCCACAGCCTGCCGCGAACGACGAAGTAGCGGCCGTCGGGCGTGACCGGATATGGTGGCTTAGCCGCCATTGTTGCGGTGGGCATGCGCCAGTTGCTCGGCGGCAGCTTTGATCCTGACCCAGCGCTCGCGCTCTTCCTGGGCGTCGGGGAGCGCGCGGTGGGTCGCGATGATGTCGGGGGCGCGCGCCGGCGTGGCGGCCAGGAGAAGCGCGACGACGGCTTCGAGTTTCTCCTTTACAAGGATCGGCTGCAGTATCTCGCGGGCGGTCTCGGCATGCGCGATGTCGCTGTCCTTCAGCCGCAGTCGGTGGCGCGGATATTTTGCGGTTCGCAGGAGACGGCTCAGCCATTTGCCGTCCCAGCTCGGAGCGGTCGCGAAGAGCTGGTGATCGCTCAGGGTCTCGATCATCCGGTGCGCGACCCAGTCATGGGGCTTGCCCTCGCGCAGGAGCTTGTCGCGGCTGATATGATGGATGGCTTCGGCTTCCCCGTCCCAGTCGGCCCAGTCCGGCGCCGGCTTGATCAGGTAGCTTTCCGCGCTGCCGTCCTCGAACACCCATGCGACTTCGATGGGGTAACTGTGCTTGCCGAGCGACGAGGCCTCAAAGTCCAGGAAGGCGCGCATGGGCGAAGTAACGACTTTCGGGCGCGTTGGGTTCTTCGGGGTTGGCGCGCGGTTCGATCGCGCTCGAATTGGGTAGCTGGCTGGGGTCGATATGCGAAGGGCCGCCCTTTCGAGGCGGCCCTTCCATTGTCATCCGACGCGGACAGCTCAGGCGAGCCGGACCCCCGCGGTGGAGGTCATGCTCAGAGAATCTGCCGCGTGCGGCATGTGACAATGAGACATCAGACCACCTCCTTTCCGTTGTTGAACGATAGCTGGTATGTGGGGGCGCGCGCACGTCGTTTCAATGCGCTAGACTTGCATCAAGATATTGATGGCACGCGATTATTCGATGACGTCGCTGGCGGCGACGATCACACGGCGATGCCGGTCAGGCATTGGGGGACCGCGGGCGGGAATTGACGAAGATATCTGGGAACCGGCGATTTAGCGTCACGTTGACCGCTGCTGCCGAACTGGCGGCGCCGGGGAAATCGGATGCGTGGCGAATTCATGGGTGCGACTGCCGGCAAGGCCGATTTGATTGGCGAGCTGCCGGGCGTGGGCGTGGTCGCCGCGAAACTGGCGGAAGCGCTCGAGCGCGGGAGCGTGACCTTCATCGCTTCGGACGAGCAGCGCGCCGAAGCCGTGGCGCTGGCATTGTCATGCGGGACGACAGGCAAGCAGGTGGTGCATTGCCCGTCGAGCGATGCCCTGCCGGGTGATACCGCTCCCGCTTCCCCAGCCAATGTCGGCCGCCGCGTCGCGGCGCTGCGCCGCCTGCGCCGCCATGCCGGTGAAGGTGCCGGGGTCGCGCTGGTGACGACGGCCGAGGCCGCCGCCTGCGCCTATCCGGCGCCCGATGCCTTCGACGCCGCGCCGCCGGCCCTACGGGTCGGCGACGTGCTCGATATCGAGGCGTTCGGCGCGACGCTGGAGGAGATCGGCTATTATCCCGACGACCGTGTCGACGAGCCCGGCGAGATGGCGGTCCGCGGCCAGGTCGTCGATTTGTTCCCGGCCGATGCCGAGCAGCCGGTGCGCATCGAACTGGAAGACGGCCGCATCGTCGCGATCCGCATCTATGACCCGGTGACGCAGCTCGGTACCGACGCCCTCGACCGCATCGAGATCGGGCGCGTCTCCGAGCCGGAGCTGGGGGATGGCTGGGTCAGCATATTCGAGCATCTGCCGGATGCATCGGTCGCCATGGATGGTGATGCTCCTCGAAGGCGAGATCGCTATGTGAAGCTGGCGCGGGATGCCGGCACTGGCGGTGAGTCTCGCGTGCCGGTGGTGGATGGGGCAGCCTGGGATGCAGCGCTGTCCGGGCGAACGTTGCTGGAGATCGAGCCGGCTGCGCCGGCTCCCCGTTTCGTCGAGGGCAAGGCGCCGCTTCGGGCCTTCGCGCACGCGGCGAGGGAGATGCTTTCCCAGGACCCGCACTCGAAGCGAGGGCGCGTCGCGATCCTGGGGGCACCGCGTGACTTGCGCTTCCTGCACAAGCCGGTGGTTCGGGCTGCCGGATGCGAGGCGCTTCGTTTCGAAAGCTGGGCGGAATTTCGTGATGCGGCGTCCGGGACATTGAGCCTGGTCGAGATGCCGGTCGATCATGGCTGGGTCGAGGACGGATTGCTGGCGGTCGCGGCCAGCGACTTGATCGGCAGCCGGGCGCTGGTCGGCGCTATGCCGCGCGGCGGGGTCGATATGCTGCGCGGCGACACGGTCGAGATCCGGCTCGGGGACGTCGTCGTCCATGAGGATTTCGGAATCGGGCTCATCGCCGGTCTGGAAGCCCTGGGTACGGAGGCCGGCGGCGACCAGGGCGGCGATGCGATCGTTCTGGAATATGCTGGCGGCGCCCGGCGGCTGCTGCCCGTCGCGGATGCCGACCGCTTGTGGCGCTACGGCGCGGACGCCGATGCCGTGACCCTGGACAAGCTCGACGGATCGAGCTGGGCCAAGCGGCGCGGCGAGATCGATCTCGCGATCGCCGAGAGTGCCCGGGGCCTGACTGCTTTGGCCGCCGAGCGCGAGAAGCGCTCGGCGGTGGTGCTGGAACCCGATGCCGGCGTCTATGAACGTTTCGCCTCCGGCTTTCCCTTCACCGAAACCGCCGACCAGGCACGCGTGATCGCGGCGGTTCGCCGCGATCTCGCCTCGGGGAAGCCGATGGACCGGCTCGTTGTCGGCGATGTCGGCTATGGCAAGACCGAAGTCGCGATGCGCGCCGTCGCCTTGGCGGCCCTGGCCGGCAAGCAGGCAGTGATCGCGGCGCCTACCACCGTGCTGGTCCGCCAGCATCTCGAAAGCTTCCAGCGGCGCTTCGAAGGCACGGGCATCACCGTGGCCGGCCTCTCGCGCCTGTCGAGCGCGGCCGAGAAGAAAGCGGTCAAGGCCGGGTTGGCCGACGGCTCGATCCAGGTCGTGATCGGCACCGGCGCGGTGGCGAGCGCAACCTATGCGGACCTGGCTCTGGTGGTGATCGACGAGGAGCAGCGCTTCGGCGCCGCCGACAAGGCCAAGCTGCGCGGTCTCTCCGCCGCCTGCCACATCCTCGCCCTCACCGCGACCCCGATCCCGAGGACCTTGCAGTCGGCGCTGGTCGGGCTCCAGCACGTCTCGGTGATCGCCACCCCGCCTGCCCGGCGCCAGCCGATCCGGACCAGCATCGGCGGATTCGATGCGGCCACGGTGCGCACCGCGCTGATGCGGGAGAAGGGCCGCGGCGGCCAGAGCTTCGTCGTCGTGTCGCGCATCGAGGACATGGCGCCGATGGCCGAGAAGCTCGCGGCGCTCGTCCCCGGCCTTCGGCTACGCCAGGCGCACGGCAAGATGCCTGCCGGCGAGATCGACGAAGCGATGGTCGCCTTCGCGCGCGGCGACGGTGACGTCCTCCTCGCGACCAACATCATCGAGGCCGGCCTGGACGTGCCGCGCGCCAACACCATGATCGTCTGGCGCGCCGACCGCTTCGGCCTCTCGCAACTGCATCAGCTGCGCGGGCGCGTCGGGCGCGGCAGCCGGCGCGGCCAGATCCTGCTCCTGACCGACCCCGAGTCCGAAATCGCGGAGGCGACGTTGAAGCGCCTGCGCACGCTACAGGCCTTCGATCGGCTCGGCGCGGGCTTCGCGATCAGCGCCCGCGACCTCGACATGCGCGGGGCCGGCGACCTGCTCGGCGAGGCGCAGGCCGGCCATATGAAGCTGATCGGCGTCGATCTCTATCAGCACCTGCTGGAAGCCGCGCTGCGAACCGCACGCGGCGAGATCGTCGATTACTGGACGCCGGCTCTGCATCTGGGCGTGTCCGGACGACTGCCGGAACATTGGATCCCCGAGGCCGAGGTCCGTATCACTCTTTATCTCCGCCTCGCGCGCATGGCCGGTGCCGGCGCGATCGATTCCTTCGAGGCCGAGCTCCACGATCGCTTCGGGGCCTTGCCCGAGGAAGCGGTCCGACTGCTCGACCTGGCGCGCGTACGCATGCTCGCAAGGGCGGCGGGCATCGCGCGCATCGATGCGGGTCCCGCCGCGATCGCGCTTACCCCTCGCGGCAAGATCGAGCCGAAGGCCATGGCCGGCCTGGAGAAGAGTGGAGAGCGGCTGCTCCTGAAGGAGGCCATCGCCGATGCCGATGCGCGCGTCGAGCGTCTCCGCCTCCTGCTCGAGGACCTGATCGACTGAAGCGGTCTGGTTGGTGGGCACAGTCTGCCGGGGCCTCCCCGGTCGTAACTTAGGTTAATTCTCGATTTCTTAGCGACTTAGCCGCGAAGAAGG